>Ga0207059_1007_pt1 | contig 43397 bp, 26 predicted proteins | sample Alteio_BWMinCont_32_FD_153273 | JGI IMG/M metagenome (GOLD analysis project Ga0207059, IMG submission 153273) | Enriched cells from forest soil in Barre Woods Harvard Forest LTER site, Petersham, Massachusetts, United States -... | ecosystem: Environmental > Terrestrial > Soil > Temperate forest >...
GGCAGGCCTTCCCATAGCGAAGGCAAAACAAAAATATCAGCCGAAGCTAATATATCGGGGACATCCAACCGAAACGGCTGAAAACTAATTTTATTATTTAATCCCAACTTGCCGGCGAGCTCAACCGCACTGCTTTTCTGATCGCCATCCCCAATCATCAGCAAATGCATGGATGAATGTGAAGCCAATGCTTTGGCGAAGGCTTCAATAAGTGCCAGTGGTTGTTTTTGTATCGAGAAACGGGCTACAAACAAAATCAAAATTTCATTTTCATTGATGCCTAATTCAGCCCTGATATCTTTATACTTTTTATTAGGATTAAATTTCTCCTGATCGATCCCGTTATTGATAACTATTGAATCAAACGACTTGATAAAATTTTTCCCTGATTGCTGATTACTTTCAGAAACAGAAATATTTACGGTCGATTTTTCAGTTAAATATTTTTCTCCCCAAATCCTGATTCCTTTTATCAACGGGTTTTGATCCGGATGAAACGACCAACCATGTATTGTATAAATTACCGGTATATGCAAAGATCTTGCTGCCCATAAAATATTCGAATTGGCTCTTGTGCCATGTGCATGCACAATATCGACTTTCTCGTCGGCAAGAAATTCTTTTACCAATTTCCATTTACTCCAATCAAAGGGCTTTTCCGTATGGATTACTCTACTCGCCACTCCAAGTTGCTGCAGCCTGTCTATCATCGGGCCACTTGTGAACGAGAGCACAACCGGGTCAAATCGCTCACGGTCCAGGTTTTCAACTAAACTTAGTAAATGAGATTCACCGCCGCCGATTTGTCCCTGCCTGATACATTCCAGTACTTTTATTTTTCTTAAACGATGACTCATAATTTTTCTACCCATTGATTATACCATAGCTGAAAAATTAAAACCTGCCATAATTTTTGATAATTTACTTTTTTGCCAGCCAGGTAATCATCACGCAATTTTATGATTGGAGATGGGTCAAATACACCTGTGGCCGATAATGATTTTTCGCTGAGATAATATTTCAGTTGTTCTTGAAGATCCTTTCTGAACCACACCATGAGCGGGGCAATGAAAGGGCGTTTTGGCCTTTCCATTAATTCTTTAGGGATATGCCGATGAACAATTTCTTTAAGCAACCACTTGTTTACTCCATTTCTTATTTTATATGATGATGGGAGTTGTGACAGAAATTCAATCACTCTATGGTCCAACATCGGTTCTCTTCCTTCAAGCCCAACCGACATAGTGGCCCTGTCTACTTTAACAAGATTGTTATCAACTAAAAATGTTTTATAATCTACAGCCAACAACCGATTAATAATCCCATCATGATGGACCAATTGATTTCCATCATCAAAAAATGTGGGATATTTTTCAAATGATTTGCCAAGAAAAGATTCTACTTCATTTTCAGTAATATACTGGCTTATATATTTTACTGAAGCGATAGGGTCTTTTTCTTTCCATATCAATCTCATTTTTTCATATCGGGTAGTAAAATTATATTTTTTGTTAAGGTATGGGAGATGTGACGGATTGATCAATGACATCGCCCCACTCAAAATACTTTGGATTGGGCCTGGGACCGAAGTAGTAAATTTTTCAGCCTGGTTGAATTTGTTATATCCACCAAAAATTTCATCCCCGCCATCCGCACTTAATGCAACTTTAACTTTGCTGCGTGCAAGCTTGCTGACTAAAACAGTTGGCACGGTTGAATTATCAGCAAAAGGTTCATCATATATTTCAGGAAGTTTATCCAAAACTCCTGCTGCTTCATTGGAAGTTACATACCATTCCGTATGATCGGTACCGAGATATTGAGCAATTTTTTTTGCTTCAGGCGCCTCATTAAAATCATTTTCATGAAAACCTATGGTGAATGTTTTCAATTTTTCAGTGCGGCCGGATTGCAATAAAGCTGCAACACTGGAACTATCATATCCGCCGCTTAAAAAAACACCTACAGGCACATCTGCTACCATCCTGTATTCATAAGCATTTTGAAGAAGTTTCTCCGTTTCTACTATCGCTTCATTGTCTGATAACGAGATTTTAGGTTTATTGTAATAATCAAATACATCCCAATATTTTTTTAACTCCTGCTTCCGGGTTTTCAGATTAATATTCAGCACATGCCCGGGCAATAATTTAAATGTATCATAGAAAATTGTATGCGGCGCAGGTATATAACTGAATTGCAGGAACAGTGCAAGACTGTTCAAATCAATTTTTTTCCTAAAAGCCTGATGGCGATATAATGCCTTTAATTCTGACCCAAATAAAAATGTTTCATTATCCCAGTAATAATAAAACGGTTTTACGCCGGCCCTGTCGCGAATAAAAATCACCTCGCCCTTTTGTTTATCGTAAAGCGAGATAGCAAACATGCCTATAAATTTTTTTACAACATCCAATCCCCAGCAATGATATCCTTTCACGATAACTTCTGTATCTGACCAGGAAACAAATGAATATCCTTTCTCTTCAAGTTCTTTTCTGATCTCTTTAAAATTATATATCTCGCCATTAAAATTTACAATGAGGTCTCCAAAATGCATCGGCTGATGCCCCAATGGGGAAAGATCTAAAATTGATAATCTTCGTTGACCGAAACCAATAGAAGCTTCTTGTGTTTGATAAACTTCATAACCTGCATCATCAGGCCCGCGATGCGTCAGCGCATCGGTCATATGCTTTAATACTTCAACATCCGTATTTTTTTTAAAATCGACAAAACCTGCAATGCCACACATAGTACGATCAGTTAAAAGTAATGTTATGATTAAAATGCCACATAATGCCCTTCCAAAAAGATTTCAAGTGTTCTTTCTTACCTCTGAATAAAAAAACACCAGTGTTTTTTGGGATTGTAAAAAGTGTAAAATAAATCAGGAATACCAGCAAATAAGGTAATCCAACATTCCTGCGCATAAACAATATCCTGTTCCTGGTAAGATAATATGTTTTTAATGGGCTTGATTTGCCTGTCGTCATTGATTCTTTATGATAAATCAATGAGGCAGGTTGATAATACACTTTGTATCCTTTTCTTTTTATTTGCTCACACCAATCAAATTCTTCATAGTAAAGAAAAAATAATTCAGGCAATAACCCAACTTCTTCAATTACTTTGCGAGATACCATCATAGCTCCGCCGTGAGCATAGTTGGTGACCTGGATATGATTATATTGCCCATTGTCTTTTTCTCCGCAACCTATCATACTATTCCTCCCGGAAAAAATATTCACAGCATGATAACCTGCATATTCAATTGTTTCTTTGTGGAAAAAGTAATGAAATTTCGGGCTGACAATCCCGGCGTCCGGATATTTTTGAAAGATCTCTAATAAACCTTCGATAATAAAAGGAGTGAATTCAGTGTCATTATTTACAATAAAAATATAATCGCCTGTAGCTGCTTTGATGCCTACATTATTTCCTCCTGCAAATCCCAGGTTTTTTCTTGTAAGAATAATCTTTGATTCGGGATAAATATCCTTACAGGATTTAGTAGGGTCCTCATTTGATCCATTGTCAACAATAATAATTTCCATGTTTGGATAAGTCCCATGAGCTTTAATCGAACGGAGCAGGTCGCAGGTTACAACCATATTATTCCAGTTCAGCCCAATTATAGAAACCAAAGGGGGGGTATCCTTAAGCATAACATTTATTATTAGGTAAGCAATGGCACAGATTATAAGGAAAAATATGCCGGGGAATTTCAAGGGATGTTGAGGGTTATCAAAGCCAACCAGGCACGGTTAAACGGGCTAAAAATAGCTAGATTTTTCTACAAATCAAATAGACTTTTTGATATTTTAATTTTGATTCCATGTCCATTTATTTTTTAAACTTATTTGCATTGATATCATAATTTTTTTCTTGATGCTTTTTCCCAAAGAGTAGTTTGATTTTTTTTAATAAACCGAGAAAATCCCATGAACACTGAAATATTCATAAACAAAAAATAATATGGCACATACAATATTTTTATCATGATATTTCTATGAGCAAATATCCAACCTATCAATGCAAGCATGTAAAAAAACAACTGCAATAAAAAAAACAGCTGGTAAAACATGCCTTGTTGCTCAAAAGCAAGGACAGCATTTACAATAAATAACATCACAAGGCAAAGCGGGCAAAGAGTCCATCTCAAAATACGATGGGAAATAAATTGAAAAGAGAGCGCTGGATATTTAAAAATATTAAAAAGGCCCTTAAGTATTACCATCGCCTGGAATGCCCCTGCACATATCCTTACCTTTCTTTTTTCTTCATCTTTCATCGATAGAGAAGAAGATTCCATTGCAAAAGCATTTGCCTCATATTTTATTATATAGCCTTTCATGCATATTTCAAGCGATTGGACAAAATCTTCTATAATAATATCTTCTCTTGTGGTTTCAAACAACTCAGTCCGTATGGAAAACAATTCCCCCGCTGCCCCTACAACCGAATAAAATTCAGAATCCATTTTTTTCAGGAAGGATTCATATTTCCAGTATAACCCCTCTCCTACACCAGCAGCCTGGTCTGTTTCAGTTGTGATAACTTTTTTTTCTCCTGCTACCCCGCCAACTTTCGCATGTTGATAATGCTTTACGATTTCTCTCACGCAATCTTTATTGAGCAGCGTATTTGCGTCTGAAAAAATCAAGTAAGGAGTAGCAACTAATTTCATGGCACGGTTAACAGCAGCTACTTTTCCTCTCCGTTCAGGCTGATGCATTAGTTGAATGTTTGTAAAGCGGCTAACAATCGCAGCTGTGTTATCCGTAGAACCATCCGTTACAAATAATAGTTTCAGCTTTGATGCGGGATAATCCAGTTGAAGAGTATTATCTATTTTTTTTTCGATGAAATCTTCTTCATTAAAAGCTGCAACGATTAAAGTGATTTCCGGTTCGAATATGTCGCTTATATCATCAAATTTTTCTTTTTTGACAAGCCTCTTCAGATTGACCAATACGAATAGCAGAATTCCATATCCTATATAGCTATATGCAATTATAAAAAAACCGGTCCAAAAGAGGATTTTCAAAACAGTCATTTATTTAATAAAGCTATAACTAACTGTTTGTATCAAGCGTTGGATTTTTGGATCAATGCATATGGAGTGTTGGCAAGGATCCATAAGTCGTACATGAAATTATTTCTATTGGCGTAGTCGATATCCAGGCTGATCCTTTCTTCTACCGACATATTTTTTTTGCCACGTTTTTTTATTTGCCATAATCCAGTCATGCCGGCGGGAGCCATAAAACGGGCAGCCCAATCATCAGTAGTCAAGGTTGCTGCTTCATATAATGGTAAGGGGCGATTTCCTACGAGGGACATATCCCCTAATAAAACATTGATCAATTGGGGCAGTTCATCCAGGCTGGTTTTGCGTAAAAACAAACCTATTTTAGTTATGCGCGGATCATTATCAATCTTAAAAAATAAAGGGCCTATTTCTGCATTTGCACCATATTGATTTAAATGAGAAAATTCATCGATATTTTTATCAGCACCGACATGCATGGTTCTGAATTTATAAAAATCAAATATCCTGTATCCTCTGCCGGCTCTTTTGGAAATATAAAAAACCGATCCTTTTGATTCAATTCTAATAGCTAAAGCAATTAAAAGAAATATCGGGCTGAGCAGGAGCAGTGCGCACAAAGAAATTGTAATATCAAAAATCCTTTTTAAGATAAGATGAATATTAACCGGGGGCAAACCATTTTGATGGATCTGCTGCACGGCATCGGGATTTATTGTTGTTGTTTTAACTTTTTTAAGAAACTGGGTCTTAATCCGGAGGAATCTTTCGTCAGTTTCTTTTAAAGAAATAATTTCATCAGCCAATCTTGCCTTTTTGTAGGATGCAAGTTTCTCTTCGCTGAGCGTTGAGGCATCCAACACGAATGGTATAGATGACAATATGGGATGATTATTTAAAAAATACCTGAAATCCCTAATTAAAGAAAAATCAAGTTGGGCTTCACAAAAAATAATTTCTGGGACGCTATTTTTTTCCTGGCTTATGCAACGCTTTAATTCCGTTTTCGCATTGTCAATAAGTTCAGAAGCATATCCCCTTTTAAAAATTTTTACTATTTTCTCAATACTTGCAGAGTTCTTACCGATATAATAAAAGCCGCTCTTGTTGCCAACAATGTCTTTTTTGGCAACAGTTGATCTTATTGCATAACGGGCAAACCCCTGGCCGCCCTTTGGTGTAGATTTTTGTAAAAATGTAAATTCCATAAAACAGGTTTAGATTAAAGGTTTCATAAATACGAAAAACAATCGTGTGCTACACGGCTTTCATTCAGGTAACGGGTCTTAATTTTGCCATCAACAACAAATCCTTTATTGATTCTACTAATTCAATTGGGTTGAATGGCTTCAAAAAATATTTATAAACTTGGTATTCAATACATTTAACTTCAGTTTCTGCTTTATTTAAACCTGATAAAACCAAAATAGGGACAGAATTATAAATACCACTCGAGGTGAGTTGCTGGATCAATTCCCAGTTCTCCATATCAGGTAATTGCGGATCCGCTATAATCAAGTCAGGTAATCCATTTTTTGAAAGCCAATGCATTGCGGAACAACCATCCTGTACGGTGAATGTTTGATAATCTTTTTCTAGGACGGTTTGAAGCAAAAAACGAATAGCTTTACTGTCATCAATTGCCAAAATCTTCTTTTTCATGGGCATAAGTACATTAAGGGGGTTAACTGCTTAATTTGTCAGTAGGATTGAATTGGAAGAGTGGGCTAAACAAGAGGTATTGGCATATTCAGGTTGGTTAACCTGTAATCAATATGGCGAAAAACGTTAAAAACTTAAGGTGCGTTTCGTTAATCAGGTATTGGAGAATTTTTAGGATGCTTGGCAGTTTTGAGCCTTATTTAAGACCTGATTTTCAAAGGAATTGAAAGGATAAAATCAATTGTGGGTTAAAAGTAGTGAAATTTTTCTATAAACCAAATATTGTTCTGCGTTTTTTAATTTAATGCGAAGCTCAGATATTAATATTATAAAAAAATAACCTTTTAGTGGTATTTATTGGGTTTTAGTCATATTTCTGAAGGATGTGTAATGCCGACGCATCTATATGCCTTGCTGTATCGCTTTGAGGTTTGCCAAAAAAATGTGTTTCATATTCATTGCGGTAAACGCCATTTGCTTGTGTGCGAGCAAGACTTCTCTTATTTAGCGAGGTATATGTGATGAAGCCAATTGCAAAAACTCCCAGTAATGCATATACGATGAACATTGATGATAGCACTGTTTTCAAGGGCTTGCTCTTATCAAAAAAAATCGTTTGTGTTATTATTATTGCAATTAATGGAATGATAGGGACCCAAAAACGCGGATCGTAAAAAGGCCAATTAAATATAAGCAAGCTATAGCATAATAAATATGCTTTTACTACAAAAGGCAAATTATTCCTGCGACGAAAAAGAATGAATAGAAAGCCCGCAAAAAGCAGCACACCCAGAATAATAAAAAATATTTTACCAATACCTGGGGGAAAATAATTAATCGCTTTCGCTACGGATGTATTTAACAATATTTCCGCCCACTCCGTAAAATGCCATTGAATTATTTGTCCAAAGCTTTTTCCCTCCTGAAATTGCTTTGACATAACTCCTCTATAATGATTAAGGCCGAGCTGTTTTGAAAAAATAATTACTCCTATAGCCGAAAGGATTATAACGGCGATCAATATCCTGTTTTTACGAATCAGCAATATCAATTGTTTTCTGTAACCCCAGATCAATGATACTATCAAAGCAGCTATCAAGGTTATGCCGACTGTGCGCGTAAGAAAACCAATTATGCCAAAAATAAAAGCCAACAGCAAAGGGAGGATTTTTTTAGTATCTGAATATTGTTGATAGAAATAAAGACTGGCGATTGAAAAGAAAAGATATTGCAATTCTGAGAGCGGATGAACTACAAATTTTATAATCGTCCAACTAAGCAACACAACGATCAAAAAAAAGAATGGTTGAAGTGTTGCTGCAAACATTTTCTTCAATAAATACAATGCCGCAAATAAATAAATACAATTAATAAGAACTATTGTGAATGATTTTAATATGCCCAATTTCGATAATAATAGCAGTAATACCGTATATCCATAGGGCAGATAATCCTTAGCTGCTTCTGAATCAGGGGGGCAACCAAATTCAATGCATTCTTTAATGTTGTAGTATCGTAACATGTCTACATGTAGCCGCAAGGGGGTAAGGCAATTCAACAGGTAAACCCCTACCAATATACCAGTAACAATTTTAAAGAAAAGGCTCAATTGCGGTTTAAGAATAATATCCGGTTGTTTTGGCATGATCCGAATTTTAAAATCAGCATTTTGCAACAGCTATCACTGATAAACCTGCCGCGCGATTGATAAGTTTATCGATAAGCCTGAATATAGGAACTAATTTGTTATAAAAATTCAATTGATAACGTGGTATAATTTTCTTTTTTAGGACAGAGCCCATTAACCACCAGCCTGCAATCCCTACGAAATTAAAATATTGAGTGTGCTGTACCTCCATGGATTGTGCTTGTAATAAAGCACCGAGATTTTTCTTATTATACCGCTTGAAATGTCCTAATTCTTTATCAAAAGAATTATAGAAAAATTGAAAAGCCGGCACTAATATTATCAGCCGGCCGTTTTGCCTGAGCATTTTTTTACAGTTTTTTATTGCCAGCGCATCGTCCTTAATATGTTCAATTACATTGGAAGCAACAACCGCATCAAATTTATTGAGCAACTGAGGATAATTTTTTTCAAAATCAACTACAGACAGATCTACCTTGAAAATCCCTTTTAAATGCGAATTATTTTGGAAACGCTTCTCTAAAATATTACAATATCGCGTATGTGGATCACTGATAGTTACCGCATCAAATTGCTCCAATAAAAGCTTTGAAATGTTACCGGTGCCGCTTCCAATTTCCAATATTTCACCCGAGCAGAATTTTGCAATATCTTCAAATAACCATTGATTAAACCGGGTTGCAGTAGCAAATAGTTCAAGCGTTTGGAGACCGGGCAAATCTACCGGTTGAGAAGTTGTCATCAGGCAAATAAATTGTATTTTAAAATACAATAGATAGCGCGAAAACCATCTTTCCAATTAATCTTTTTGCCTTCTTTATATGTACGGCCATAATAAGAAATGCCTACTTCATAAATTCGAATACCAGGGATACGCGCAATTTTTGCAGTGATCTCAGGCTCAAAACCAAACCGTTCTTCTTTAAGGCGTATATTCTGAATAATAGAAGTCTTGCAAAGCTTATAACATGTTTCCATATCCGTTAGATTCAAATTCGTAAACACATTGCTTAATGTAGTCAAAACTTTATTACCAATGGAATGCCAGAAGAACAAAATACGATGTGAATTACCACCCAAAAAACGGGAGCCATATACTACATCTGCAAATCCGCGAATGACCGGTTTCAGCAACACATTAAATTCTTCAGGGTCATATTCAAGATCGGCGTCCTGGATGATCAGGTATTCGCCTGTCGCTTTAGTTATTCCGGTATGGATGGCCGCGCCCTTCCCCTTGTTTACTTCATGCTTAAAATATTGCAAGGGTATGTTTGGGTGATCTTCGCGGTATTTCAATAAAACCTGTTCTGTATCGTCTGTCGAACAATCATTGACAAGTATCAGTTCTTTCTGAATGCCATTGATCAACGTAACTTCAGCAACACGGTCAAGGATAAGATGAATAGTCCTTGCCTCGTTATAAGCAGGTATAATGATTGAAAGCTTAGTAAAGTTTTCCATGCTGGTTTACGGGTTATTTATTTTAGTTTTTTGAAAAATTTTTTATCCTTTTAGACTGAAGCACATTTTTAAACTCCTAAAGTACAATATGCTGGTCGCTATGCAAGGATTTACCAATGTTTTTTTGGATTAAAAAATACTTGCAAAGAAATTGGGCTTTTTTATTTTGTTTCGATTAAATCATCAATAAAGACCAATTTGGAATGTTGAGTTTTCAAAAATGATTTTTTTGCTTTTTTAATTTTTAATAAAGCCACTGTTTGTCGCAATGCGAATACCGGGATAATAAATAAAGTTTGTATAAACCTGGAATCTTTCCCTTTAATGATCACTATTGCAACAAATGAAAACAAAAATGAGAAAAGAACAATCAGCCAGCTGTAAAAATAATACGAGTTAATGAAATAATTAATTATAGTAAATAAAAAAGCGCATCCCAACACAATAAATAAAGGCGGCCGCAACGTGATAAAGCCAAAATATATAAGATTGAAATCTGCTTTTTTTATACCATTCACAAATATTTTAAAACTCTCTTTAAAATATTTAAAATAAGAACTAATCCAACGTGTGCGTTGATTTTCTAATGACGCGCCACTTGATATTTTCTCATCAAATAAAATGGCATCAGGCGCAAAACCTATCCGGTCAACTCGCTGCACCAAATGAGCCTGTAGCTTTTTATCAAATCCTCCTAACGAATCTTTGTATTCTATATTTTCATAAAGCTCCCGATCGATTGCAACGCCTGAACCCCATATTGTTGCTGAAAGATTCAAGCGCATCCTAATTTCCCTCTCAATAAAGAAATTGAATATATCTCCTATAGCATCCATCCTTGCATAATTGGAATCGATATTTTTTGGTTTAAACTGTGCTTGCACTACTCGATAGCCTTTGCGAAAATGATTGTTCATCACATCCAGGAATGACGGATGAATAAGATTATCGGCATCCAATATAATAACAGCATCGTGCTTGCGGATGAAATGAGCAAAACCATAATGGATCGATTTTATCTTGCTATGTAATGCCCGGAGAGGCTTCAACACAATTATCTGTTCATTATCAAATTTTAAAGAAGCGGGGTCGCAATCATCAGCAATGACATATATGAAGAAGTTGCTGTATGTCTGCTTTATGATCGAATCCACCAGCGGGATAACAAATTTTGTTTCCTGATGAGCAGTTATGATGATACCAAAATCATAATTTTTATTATCAAGAAAAACTCTTCGCTCAAATGGGGATTTGATTTTAAAAAGATTTACAAAACCGTAAGCCAATAGAGAAAAGAGCGGAATTAGCAGGTATATAGCCAGTATAGCCTCAAAGATTAGAGCAATAAAAAAGATTGTATGAAAAAAAAAATTCATCATGAACACAATAATCTCAAAGTTTTAAAAATAGAATAAATAGACGGAATTTATTATCGTTTACACACAATAATGATTTATGTACAATTTATTCAGAAAATAAGTGTTTGTCTTTCTTTGGTATAATTGTTGCTAAAATTCAGAAGCTGATTTTTCTTATGAAAACTTGAATATATTGATTAAATAAATTGTAGTAAAATTTAACCCTGTCGTCCAATTTTGTTAATCCAAATATCCTAATCGCATGAAAACCAACCAATCATTTCAACTGCGGAAAAGAAATATTGTTTTTTGGTTTTTTCTTCTCTTATTAGCAAACCAGGTTGTATATAGTCAGAGTGAATCTAATGATATGATCACTTATGACAGCAGTGCAAATTATGTTCCCGCTGTTATTATCAATGGTCAACCAGCAAAATTTTTACTTAGGATAACAAGGCCCAGGAATTATTTTACAGCAGGCAGCCCTGATACTGCATCGCGCCCTGCTATTTTCATGATGCCGGGTACAGATGAAACAGGAACCAACCCAGCCAATTTAGTCAAGTTCGGCCCGCATTATTGGATGAACAATGGATGGAATGGCGCGGTACAACTTGGCAACGGTACTCACTACCCGATTTTTATTACTATCGTCCAAGGATCAGATAATACCGGCGGATATTATTCAGTTAATTTATTTGACAGCCTTATAAAATGGTATCACCTTAAATTAGGATCGATACACGTCTCCGGTTTAAGCCATGGCTCAACATTCATGGGCGATATGATCGCTTATGCAAGAAGTTCTGGTGACACACATGCAATGTCCCAGATAAAAAGCTGGGTTGCGATGCAAAGCCTTGGCGGCTCTGCAGATGGCAACCAATCGATCTACAATATCCCATTCCCACAATGCTTTCAAACCTGGGCTACAAATTATGGTGGAAGAGTATTCGCAATAGAAGGCACACAGGATTATCGTGCATCGCAAACGCTGACTGAGCCAATGAATGCAGCAGTACCAAACAGTGCTTATCTAACTTATGAAAATGATGGCGGGGGGACACATTGTTGTTGGAATGATTTCTACAACCCATCAGTGAGTAGCTGGCAGAATTTAACTGCTCCTTATGGCAACCCATATATAACAACTGGGCCTTACTCAAATACAAAAGGGACCTATATTGGCACAGGTAATATCTATACATGGATGTTGCGCCAGGGAGATACTTCGTTGGTCGGTGGGACTGCAAGCATGGCTCCCACAGTGAGCGTTGGAAGTAACCAATCAATTCAATTGCCGACCAATTCACTAACGGTCACGGCCAGTGCTACAGCAAATGGCGGGCATACTATTGCCTCAACAACATGGTCAAAAACAAGCGGCCCTTCTACTTTCACGATCGGTTCACCATCGAGCATGAGCACGAGCATCAGCGGGCTTGTTACAGGGTCTTATGTATTTACATTCACTGCCACTGATAACGCAGGCCAGGTAACTACATCTTCGATCACTGTTACGGTATTGGGAACCACACCACCAACCGTTGGTGCGGGAACAAATCAAACTATTACTTTACCAACAAGCACTGTAACATTAACAGGAACAGCGACAGGCAATGCTGGTGCAACAATAACTTCTACTACATGGTCAGAGACCAGCGGCCCAAATACGGCTACGATTACCTCACCCTCTGCCCTTACTACTACTATAACCGGATTGATCCAAGGCACTTATGTTTTTACACTTTCCGCTACTGATAACAGTTCTAATACAACAACAGCGAATGTAACGGTTACAGTAAATGGAGCGCCGGCTCCTCCAGGCCCAAAAACAATTATGGGCATTGGTGAATACCAAGCCTTTTTGTTAGATCAAAACGGACATGTTTTTGGAATCGGCACAAATCTTTCAACGATAGGAACCTCCAATCTCGGGACTCCGGGATTGCCTATACCTATTGCGGTTAAACCATCGAATCTACAATTCGTTTCTGTTGCGGCCAGCTTGCATGGCGGACTCGCGGCAGATGCTAACGGTTATGTATGGTGCTGGGGTGACGGCAGTGCGGGGCAAATGGGCGATGGGAATATCTATCCTTCAACAGTTGCAACGCCTGTGAAAATACTTACAGATAGTTTGGGAAATCCTTTTACCGGAGTAACCCAGGTGCTATCTTATTTTTCGGCTAATGAAGATGCTGGTAACTATGCAATAAAATCAGATGGTACTCTTTGGATTTGGGGGCCAACAAAGGATGGCATGCGAGGCGATGGAAGTTTTGGAGGCATAACTACAAGACCTGTTCAAATACCAATACCCGGAAACAGAAAAGTAATCCAGGCAGTTGCCGGAAATGAACTTTTTGTGCTTTGCAGTGATGGTACAGTGTGGGCTTCCGGTGGCGCGACCAATGGTGTTCCGGGGCTACCAGCAAACTTAGGCTATGCAGCTACGGGCAATAGTTATTTAACTCTTCATCAGCTTACACAATTATCAGGCATTAAACAAATAGCCGGTGGCCTTGCATGGAATTATGCACTTAAAGCCGACGGTACTTTATACGGATGGGGCAGCCTTGGTTCTTACATGGGAAATGCAGATGGAACATCTTTGTATGTACCAACAGTCTTAACCAATATCAGCAGCAACCTTCCATCGCCAGTGACTTCAATTGTCACAAATTCCAATTGCACGCATGCAATTTTAGCTGATGGATCGCTTTGGGGATGGGGAGATAATGCACAAGGCAATATTGGTAATGGAGCGGAATTAAATTATTTTACGACTACTGCACCATTTACATGGGATTTTAAAGTAGGTGATTTGCTTCAACGGTTACCAGCCCGGATAACAACGAGAAATGATTTTGTTGCAGTTTTTGGTTCGAGCGTATTCACTTTTTATACTTATGCGGTAACAGCTGATAACACGCTTTATTCGTGGGGAAGAAACAAAGGCGGCGTATTGGGAAATGGGGTTACCACCTGTTCACCAAATATTGCTTCAGCTTATCCAAATTCATGGGATGTTCCTTTGGCTACGATTGTAACTCCATTTCAGCTTAAGAGTGTCACCGTTGTTCCATCACCGTATTGCGTTGCAAATCCTGGCGGCTCCCCTTGTAACCAATGTGGTGTCGTAAAGAATATTGGGCCGGTAGCTAATGCAGGGCCAAGCCAAACCATTACTTTACCAACGAATACTATTGTTTTAAATGGAAATAAATCTTATGACCCTGATGGCACCATAACAGCTTATGCCTGGGTGCAAGTATCAGGGCCTGCAACATCAACCATCAACAGTACCTATTCTGTTTCAAGTACAGTGAACGGATTAGTAGCAGGTACTTATATTTTTTCATTACTTGTTAGTGATAATCTTGGTGCATCCGGGATGGCATTTGATACAATTGTTGTTAACCCGGTCGGAGGCAATCAAGCACCAACTGTAAATGCGGGAAGCAATCAAACTATTGTGCTTCCAATCAATTCTGTTACATTAACTGGAACAGCAACAGGAAATGGCGGCGCCACAATTGCTTCCATTACATGGGCTCAGGCAAGTGGCCCTAACACAGCTACAATAGCAACTGCATCAAATCTTACTACAAATGTTACCGGGCTTATACAGGGCGTATATACATTCCAGTTATTAGTTACAGATAGCAAAGGCATTTCAAATACTTCTATCGTAACAATCACTGTAAATGCACCCAACCCGCCTCCTACTGTAAGTGCTGGGAGTGCTCAAATCATTACACTACCAGTCAATAGTGTGACCTTAACTGGGAAGGCTACTCCAAATGGAGGTGCTACAATTGCGTCTACTATATGGAGCCAAAATTCGGGTCCGAACACAGCAACAATTAGTTCTCCATCAAATTTGTCGACTACAGTGACGGGATTGGTGGCAGGTGTTTACGTTTTCAAATTAACAGCTACGGATAACAAAGGGCTTTCAAATACGGCAACCGTAACCATAACAGTAAATGCAGCAGCTAACGTTCCTCCTACTGTAAATGCAGGGAGCAATCAAACTATTACGCTTCCTACAAGTACAGTAACATTAACAGGAACTGCTACGGGCAATAACGGTGCAACGATTAGCTCGACTAGTTGGGTAGAATCCAGTGGCCCAAATACGGCTTCTATTTCTTCGGCATCTAATTTATCGACAGCAATAACCGGTCTGATTGCAGGCGTATACACATTTGAGTTAAGTGCGACTGACAATAACGGCCTTTCGAATACAGCCACTATAACTGTAACCGTGAATGCGGCCAATGTGCCTCCAAATGTGAATGCTGGTACTGCACAAACTATCACGTTGCCTGTGAACACAGTCACATTATCTGGGGCTGCAACGGGCAATAATGGAGCAACAATCACTTCTACTTCATGGACACAGGTGAGCGGGCCGAATACTGCAGGCATCACATCTTCATCAAATTTATCGACAGCAATAACAGGATTAATTGCTGGCACATATAAATTCAAGTTAACGGCTATAGATAATAATGGGTTGTCTAATTCAGCTACTGTTACTATTACTGTAAACGCTGCTGCTGACATTCCTCCGACTGTAGATGCGGGGAGCGATCAAACTATTACGCTGCCCACTAATTCCGTAACATTGGCCGGAACTGCTTCAGGCAATAATGGTGCAACGATCAGCACGATCAGTTGGATTGAAACAGGCGGGCCAAGTACTGCTGTTATTACCACTCCGGATAATTTATCAACTACCGTAACAGGATTGGTTGCCGGACAATATACATTTGATTTGACAGTAACCGATAATAATGGTTTATCAAGTACATCATCAGTAACCATAACAGTAAATGCGGCCAACGTGCCACCAAATGTTGGTGCAGGCGGTGCGCAAACAATTACACTTCCAACCAACACGGCAACATTAAGTGGAACAGCATCGGGCAATAATGGCGCAACAATCACTTCTACTTCATGGTCGCAGGTGAGTGGGCCAAACACAGCAGGCATCATATCTTCATCAAATTTATCGACAGCAATAACAGGATTAATTACTGGCACATACAAATTCAAATTAACAGCTACAGATAATAATGGCCTGTCGAATTCCGCAACTGTTACGATCACTGTAAATGCAGCTGCGAAAATACCGCCAACAGTAGATGCAGGCACCGATCAAATCATTATTTTGCCAACAAATTCTGTTGTGCTCAATGGAACCGCTTCAGGTAATAATGGTGCAACGATCACGACTATAACCTGGAGCCAGGCAAGTGGCCCGGATGTGGCAACAATTGCATCTCCTTCAAATCTCAGCACAAGTATTAACGGGCTTTCAGAAGGCGTATATACATTCCAGTTATTAGTTACTGATAACAATGGCCTGTCGAATGAGTCCACAGTTACTATCACTGTTAATGCAGCCAATGTGGCTCCTAATGTCAATGCAGGTAGCCCTCAGTCAATCACTCTCCCTAATAATACCATCACGCTACAAGGAAGTGCATCTGGCAATAATGGCGCAACGATTGTATCAACAACATGGGCAGAGGTTAGTGGCCCCAACACAGCGACAATTGCTGACCCGACAAATCTTAATACAAATGTTTCAGGGCTTATACTTGGCGTTTATACATTCAGGTTATCTGCTACAGATAACAATGGTCTTTCCAATACTGCTACAGTAACCGTAACTGTAAATGCCACTGCAAACCAGGCGCCGATAGCTAATGCCGGGCCAGATAAAACCATTACGCTGCCAACTAATTCTGTTGGTCTCGATGGATCAAGATCATATGATCCTGATGGAACTATCGCTTCTTATAGTTGGGGTAAGGTTTCGGGGCCAGGCGCAGCAACAATTATTAATTCAAATACTGCTACTCCGACTGTAACAGGGTTACAGGCTGGTCAATATGTTTTTCAACTAACAGTTACTGACAATGCAGGGCTTACAGCATCCGACGTGACAACTGTTACTGTAAATAGCACCAATAATAATTTGTTATTGACGGCAAATGCAGGCCAGGATACCACGATAGCATTGCCTGCTGATTCTGCAATCCTCAATGGATCGGCTTCTATAGGATCCATTACCAGTTATCAGTGGTTGCAAATAAGCGGGCCATCAACTGCAAATATTTATTCTTCAAGCAATGCTGTTTCAATGGTAAGCAGTCTTATTGCGGGACAATATATTTTCCAATTGACTGTTGTCGACAACGCAGGCAATAGGTCTACAGCCAATGTCAAAGTAAATGTTGTAAATGATTTGCGATATACCGATCAAGTTGTGATTTATCCTAACCCTGCTCACGATATTATAAATCTAAGATTGGTCAGTGACAGTATTGGAAAAGTTCGTGTTACCGTTTTTGATATGAATGGCCGGTTAGTCCTAACATCAGAATTTGAAAAAACACAAAGCTATCTCGATCAGTCAATGAATGTATCACAATTGGCTAAAGGCGTATATGTGATACAAACGATAATCGGCTCACGCCAAACAATACTGGTAACTAAACTTGTAAAACAATAATGATTTGATAGCTGAGTTTATCACTTCATCACTGGTATAAAAAAGAAAGCCGCCTACTCAAGCGGCTTTCTTTTTTATACCAGTGCTACTCAAATATGAAATAATAAAAGGACTATCATCTTTAATCGTTAGCTATCCAAGAAAAAGTTAGTCTGAATGAAAATGTACGGTCTGTATTGAGAGGAATTATTTATAAGATTTCATTCAATCCTCAAACATTAATATGCGCACAGGTTTTGCTTTATATTCTCCTACTAAATCTCTTTGTGTTGCTGGTACTACTATATTAGCATTTTTGATTATTGATTCACGAATGAAGAATAAAACAAAATGGGGTCGATAAAAAAATTATCGGCCCCATTTATCGTAGTAGTAGCAGAATATTTATTGCTTAAGAAGTAATTGAGTGCTTATAAGTTTTTGTTTTTGATAAATGGCTACCTGGTAAGTACCAGTTGCAAAATTTTGCAGGCTGACCTGGTAAAATCCGCGATCCAGTTGCATATTTTTTAACAACCGCCCACTCATATCGTATAGCTGGACTGTAACATCATCCACCTGCACATTCACCTGTAACAAATTCTGTACAGGATTAGGACCAATCTGCACAGCTACGACTTGCCCATTATTAAACCTGACCGATCTTATTGCTGAATAAAAAGTTTTGCCATCCAGATCGATCTCTGATAACCGATAATAATTCGTTGCATTCAAATTCGGGTTTGAATGAGTAAACGTATACGCATTCTCAACATCACTTCCTTTGGCTGGTAAAGTCCCGATAGTTGTAAAGTTCTGGCCATCGAGTGAATGCTGAATTAGGAAATGGGATGTATTAATTTCATCAAAAGTATTCCAGTAGAGGATTGTCTGGTTATTGCTGGCTTGCGCAACAAAACTACCCCATATCAACGGGAGCGCGATCAATCTGGTTACTGTTATCGTGCCTGGTATGCCCAAACCGGGGTTGCCGGTTGTATAAGTCAGATTACCCAATGATGGGGGTAATGTAACTGATGCTAAAGGCCCAGTGATAGTATTCAAAGGAGAAATCATTAACGTATATACGGTACCGACAGGATCTCCCACAGCATTATCCGATGTAACATTTAGCGATACCCCAGTCACACTGGTTGGAAAGTTCATCGAAAAAATCAATTGATCATAGTTAGTTCCCGCAACTGCGCCTGCGCTGCTAAGCTCCATGTTTACGGTTGGCGTTCTGCCAGATGCACCTCCTACAAAAAAAGGATCCACAGTTAACGCGGCAGAAGAATTATTACCCGGCGAAATTATACCTATTTGTGAAACTGTATTCGGGATATCGTATTCGCCTGCACCTTTTACTATACCATTGTTTGTAAACGCAATGACAGCATTTACAACAGTCCTTGCTGTAGAGTTCTCCATAAAAATAACTGATGAAGATAACGCATTGGTAAAAGTCCCGCCACTCCCAATAATAAATGCATCTCCCGTTGCTTTTATATCAACAGTTCCATTATTAATAATATTCGCGGTTGACAAACTGATATTATTATCCAACCATACGAGAAGTGAATTATTTGTCACCGTAGCACTTTGAATATTCCCGGTTTGGCTAATATCCATTTCTCCATTATTGGTCAGGTTGGCTGCCAGTGTACCTGAAAACCTCAAGGTCATCAGCCCATCATTATTATTCAATACAGAACCCGAGCCGGATAGTGTTGCAAAAATTGATATGTATAATTTTCCGTCAATTATAATATCGTCACTGCTTGGATTATCATTTAATGTTACGGTGGTAGCCACAGAAGTATTAAAAATTGCCAGGATACCGCCATGCTGTATAACTACCTGGTCGATTGTTATTGGGATATCTAAAATTATACTGTCGGTATTTTGAATAGTTATAACCCCATCACTACTCGTTGGCGTTGCAGACGCTGCAACCCATGAAGTTCCATCAAAAGTTTGCCAGGTTGAAACCGCGCTCCAAAGCCCTGATGCAACTACGCTCCGATAATCTCCAGCTGATTGTGCGGATACAGTTTTCGAAAACAAAATCGCGACCACTAAAAAACTACCTAATGTAAATTTGATTTTCATATAAAGCTTGATTAATACACAAATAAATTAAATTATACAGCAGATGGATCTCTGCAAACTATTTCTTAAAAACATGCTGTATAGCATATTTTAAAAATGCACGAAACACTAAAATTGAACGGGGGATTAAATTGAAAATCTTTCGAAGGATAGTAGAACCTGTTTGGACGGATTAAATATACAAACTATTTTAGGTAAATTTATGGCAGAAAAATCAATAAAATCAGAAGTTATTAACAATAATCATTCAGCTGAAAATTTTTTATTATTTTCTACTGTGACTTAAAAATTTGTGCCAGGTTTATTTATCTCAATCCAAAAAATGAATCGTAGAAAAGTTATCAAGAGATTTTGCCTGATTGTAGGAGGAGGTTTTGGAGTTTCTTATACCAGCCTAAAATTTTATCAATTAAATAAACGCCCTGATTTAGCGAGCCTTGGGCAATATAAGATCCTGATCGATGCCCTCGTCGATACCATAATCCCGGCAACCGATAGCCCGGGTGCAAAGGAAGCGGGAGTAGGTGACTTTGTTATCAAAATGGTTGCAGATTGCAGCAATAAAAAGTCACAAAATAAATTTATATCAGGCCTTAGCGACCTGGCTGACTATACCAACGACCATTTCAAAAAAAAATTCAATGAATGTTCATTAGCCGAAAGGACGAAAGCACTTGCATATTTTGAAAAAGAAGCAGAACCCTATCCCGGGCTAATGGGCAAAGTTTCACATCGGTTTTTAGGAGACCCATTTTTCAGCACGTTAAAGAAATATACAGTTTTGGGTTATTGCACATCCGAAGCAGGCGCAACAAAAGCACTTGCATACGATTATATACCGGGGAAATATATCGGCACAATATCGCTTGCCCCAGGCCAGAAGGCATGGGCAACTCAATAATTTAATTTTAGAATATGGGAGATCCACGACAAGGCGTTCATATCAACACAAAAGGCGATCAAACCAAATATGATGCTATTGTTATCGGGTCTGGTATCAGCGGCGGCTGGGCAGCCAAAGAACTTTGCGAAAAAGGGTTGAAAACATTATTGCTTGAGCGCGGCAGAAATGTTGAGCATATAAAAGATTATCCTACCGCATCTCTTCGCCCATGGGAATTTGAGCATCGATTACAAAATACAGAAAAAGATAAGGAAGAAAATCCCGTGCAAAGTTTGGAATATGATGAGAGCAATAAGCATTTTTTTGTGAGCGACAAAGAAAATCCCTACGTTCAGGATTCTCCTTTTCATTGGATCAGGGGATATCATATGGGCGGGAGATCATTGACCTGGGGAAGACAATGTTATCGATTGAGTGATTTGGATTTTGAAGCAAATGCAAAAGAATCGATTGCTGTTGATTGGCCAATCCGGTATAAGGATATTGCGCCCTGGTATGATTATGTTGAAAAATTTGTTGGCATTAGTGGCCAATCTGAAAACCTCTCGCATTTGCCCGACGGCGAGTTTTTACCTCCCATGGATATGAATTGTGTCGAAAAATATTTTAAAGAACAGGTCGAAAATAAATTTAAGGAACGCAGGGTTACTATCGGGCGAACAGCTAATCTTACAAAAGGTTGGAACAATCGCGGGCCTTGCCAATTCAGAAATCTTTGTAACCGTGGTTGTCCATTTGGCGGTTATTTCAGCAGCAATTCAGCAACAATCCCCGTTGCGCTCGCAACAGGTAATTTAACAATAAGGCCTTTTTCGCTTGTCAGTGAAATTATATATGACAAGGACAAAAAAAGAGCAACATCTGTTAAGGTCATCGACACAGAAACACATCAGGTCCTTGAATTTTTTTCTAAACTTATTTTTCTAAATGCTTCAACAATCAGCTCGGCTTGTATTTTATTGAATTCAACTTCTGATGTTTTTTCAAATGGGTTGGGAAATGGGAGCGGGCAAATAGGGCATAACCTGATGGATCATCATGCGCGTGTGGGCGCATCCGGTAGTTATGATGGTTTTAAGGATGAATATTATATTGGAAGAAGGCCGAATGGAATTTATATCCCACGTTTCAGGAATATTAACCAGGATACAGCACGTAAAGATTATTTAAGAGGTTTTGGGTTCCAGGGAGGCGCTGTAAGACAAAGCTGGCAGGAGAATATCACTCATCTTCCCGGCTTTGGGCAAGGATTTAAAAATGTTTTGACAAGGCCTGGAGATTGGGTAATGTGGATAAGCGCCTGGGGAGAAACTTTACCTTATTATGAAAATAAAGTAACGCTGGATACGAATAAAAAAGATAAATGGGGAATGCCATTGCCAAAAATTGATTTTAAGTTTCGCGATAACGAATTTGCCATGCGGAAAGATATGCAGGAGAGCGCCAAAGAAATGCTGGCTGCCGCAGGAATAGCGGAAATAAAAGGTTTTGATTATAATGCTGTTGGTGGCGACAGTGTTCATGAAATGGGAACAGTGCGCATGGGGCGTGATCCAAAAACATCTGTCCTTAACCAATGGAACCAGATGCATGAAGTGAACAATGTATTTATTACCGATGGGAGTTGCATGACTTCATCCGCATGTCAAAACCCATCGCTCACCTATATGGCACTTACTGCAAGAGCTTGTGATCATGCAATAGATGAATTGAAAAAAGGAAATTTATAAACTATCTATTTTAAATAGAACACGGATTTATTAAGATGATTATGATTTGCACAGATCTTAACTAATCATAATCATCTTAATAAATCCGCGTCCCATTTTCCTATCACTCGAGCGAAAATTCTTGTCGCTGTTTTGCTTTCAGCATAGTTGTTATCCGTTCGCCCAATAATATCAGGAATAAAGGTTCTATTTCATAACGGAACCGCATATTTTCATAATGCTCCAGCATGGAGCTTACAATAAAAACAAAAGCGATAGTGATAATAATAAACAACTCGGGCAAATCAATTTTCCGTTGGCGCTTAGCTACAATGAATATCCCCCAAAAAACATAGAGATAAATAAGTATTTTAGGAATTGCAGATACAGTCAATCCAATTCTTCGTTGCTGCTTTCCCTCAGCAAAATGAGAAAGGTTGAAAGAATATAAAACGTCGTAATACTTTATTTTTTTTGTTTCTTTTTCAGTAGTCGGGTAACGGGTAGCAGGTGCAAAAAAAATAATGCTGGACTGCATTACATTTTTCAAATAAGAAACGGGATTTGATTTAATGAATCGTTTGCTAGCTTCCATATACTTGTCCGATACTTCGATATATCCTACATGATTGGCATTAATAAAGCTATCATTTTTCATCTCATGCAAAAGATCCAGGTCATTCAGCCCAATATATTTTTTTTCATAACCAGGCGATAGAAAAGATGAATACGTTGATATTTTTGAAAATGGCTCAAAAGCTTCTATGCGTGAGGAATCAGTAATTTCATTATCATGAAAAACATTTCTTGCTGTATTCATGCCTATCCAGGTAGAAGTTGAAAATTTCCCGAAAATGATATAATTCTTAAAATACCAACTGCCTACAATAATTATAGAAAACAATGAACATAAAAGCAATTTATTGAACCCCGGCTTTTTTCTGTTATACAATAAAACTATCATTGCGATACATGCCAGCCAAAAGACATGATATAAACTTCTTGTAAGACAAAGAATAATTAATGGGATAAAAACCCCAAGGCAGTTTTTCCAACTGTGGCTCTCTTTCAAACGAAATAAAAATAAACTGCTGGTCAAAAGAAGCATCGACACAAATTCCGTATAAAATAACTCGCATTCAAAAATCAACGATGCGGGGCTGAGCAGGTATAATAAAGAAATTATAAGCGGGATATATTGGTGCTTTGTTAAACGCTTTAAAATAATAAAAAGCAGTAGGGAATTAACGAGCGTAATTAATTTAAAAATTGTCGCAAATACAAACGGAGCGCCATCTCCGGATAATTTTACCACAGCACCGAGCAATAGGTTAAAAAAAGGCGGCTGTGCATGATCGTACCAAACTCCCCTCAACAAATTATACCGCAATGTTTCAACATCAAGATATTGCCAATATTGAAATAGTGCTTTATACCCGAAGTGAATGCCAAAATAGCCAACGATTATCCGGGAGACAACAAAGCTGATGATAATAATCCAGGCATCTTTTCCGACGGGATTTTTTTTCATTGATTATTTGATTGCATCGATATCAATATAATTATAAAAATGGCTTGAAAAAAGAAATGTTCGCCAATCGCATCATGTATTTATCGCCACTTGAATCGCCATAGGCATAAATCTTATCATACTCATCCAATGAATAAGCCTCTTGTATGCGTTTCACTTTTTCAATGCCATAACAATTTCGGCCTATAATCCTGCCGGTAATCCTGTCTTTCCTAATTTCCAGCCGGGTAGCTATGAGTTGCAATTGCATGCTATCCGCCCAGCCACGGATCCAATTTTCCGGAGATGCGGAAACAACGACCACATTCGCACCAATGTTTTGTAACCTTTTAATTTCTTTTGTTGCCTTGGGCCTAATTAATTTGGGAAGACGGTTATCCATGAAAAGATCGCATTGCTTTTGGAAATCGGTCAACGGCATTTTTCCAAAAAAAAATTTTATGATCCTTTCTTTGGCAGTTTGATTTGAAATAATTTTTAGTTTATATGCTACCAGGTAAGGTGCATAAATAAAAAAGCCAATATAAAAAAGCAGCTTCCCTTTACTGTATTTGATAAATTCCAGCAAGGTATCTTTTGTAGTGATGGTGCCATCAAAATCAAAAAAAGCTATGCTTTTTTTCAAAGTTTGAGCTTTTTAAAAATGAATTCGGGTATGCTTGTAATGATCAGCATTATCCAACGCCAAAACCATTTTACGAATACCACATTCTTTTTCTTTTTTACCGCAGTATATACTGCTTCTGCAACCTGCGCAGGAGTTGCTGTCAGCAATTTTGGCAATTGAATTTTCTCTGTCATTTTCGTATATACAAAGCCGGGTTGCACACTCACCACATGCACATTTTCTGGGAATAACCTGTTGCGTAACCCGCTCAGGTATGCTGAAAAACCTGCTTTTGCGCTCCCATAAATATAATTGCTTTGACGGCCGCGCTCACCGGCGACGGAACTGATCCCGACAATCATGCCTTGCCTTTTGCCTTCATAATAATCAGATGCAACATTTAAAATGGATACTGCTCCTGTATAATTAGTATGAATAATCCGTTCAGTTTCTTTCCAGTCTTTTCGGGCTTCTTCATTCTCGCCAAGATATCCGAATACGCAAATAGTAATATCGGGCTTTGGTTCGAGGCTTTCAAAAAACGACTGGTGCGTTGCAAACTGCAATGCATCAAACTCGTGCAGGGAGCAGCGAACGTTATAACGGATAGCAATATCCGATTCTGTGGCCTGTAACCGTTGTACATTCCTTGCTGCCAATTGGATGGCATATCCTTCCGAAGCAAATTTTTTGGCAATGGCAATAGCCATATCCGATGCAGCGCCAAGTATTAAAGCAGTTGGCATGTATATTAAATTGGTTCGGGGGTTAAAAATAATCTGTCCGATTGAACAGAATGTATTTTATAATGATCATTGTATTTTTTTATAATGCTCATAAAACGTTGCAATTCCGGGTAACCGGATTGAAGTATTTCCGGCTTCATCCGTGCATCTTTAGACATATACAACCGCCCGCCATATTGGAGGACAACCTTATCTAATTCATCAAGAAATTCAAATAACCCTTTTCGCACGGGGAAATCCAGCGCAAGTGTATATCCTTCCATCGGAAAACCGATCAGGCTTTCCTGTTTGCCAAAAATTTTTAAAACTGCGAGAAATGATCCCATGCCTTTATCGCTGATCTTTCTTAATATTTCTACCAATCCTTCTTTTGCATTTACCGGGAGCACAAACTGATATTGAATAAATCCTTTTTTCCCATAGCCCCTGTTCCAATGCAGGATGGCATCCAGCGGATAAAAAAATGGTTCGTACGGGATAATATTGTTGATTTCTTTTTTGAAATTTTTCCCATAGTACAAAAAGTTGAATGCTTTCACGGTAAAAGAATTCAACACCCAGGAAGGAAGATTGATGGGGAAAGTGATTTGTTTTTTTGGAGGGAGCTGCAATATATGCCGGCCTTGCTTTTCATTGAGCTCATTTAATTTTGCATGTTCGCCAAGGATTAAAATGCTGCGCCCAAAATTCTTCCCTTTTTTCAGGCAATCAATCCATGCGACCGAATACGTATAATCTTTGTATTCGTCGAATAGCCGGATAACTTCTTCAAGATTGGCCGCTTTAATTTGCTTTTGACGGATATAAGCAGTTTCTATTTTTTTCAAACTGAATTTTACTCTCGTGATCACTCCCGTCAATCCCATTCCCCCGCATGTTGCTTCAAAAAGATCTGTATTGAGTTGAAGGCTGCAGGTCAGCAGGCGTCCATCAGCCAACATGATATCCATTTCCAGGATATGATTGGAGAAACTTCCATCCACATGATGATTTTTTCCGTGCACATCACTCGCAACAGCACCGCCAACAGTTATAAATTTTGTGCCTGGCGTTACTGGCAGGAACCAGCCTTTGGGCACGACTACTTCCAATACCTGGTCCAACGTAATACCGCTCTCACATTCAAAAATGCCATTGATAATATCAAAAGAAAGTATCTTATCAAATTTCAGCGTGGAGATAGTTTTAGTTGCGAGCGATGCATCGCCATAACAACGCCCATTGCCTCTTGGGATATAGCCATCATTGGACTGCACATATTGCTGTAGTTCGCCGATAAAAGAAAAACTTCTTTCATCGCTTTCCATAGCCGGATAATTGCCCCAATTAGCGATTTCTTTTTTCATCATTTGAACAAGGTTATATCCTTTAAATATATAATCGAGATGTAACTAGCGATCCAAAGAATTAAAGTTATTTGGATAAAGCGATCTTTGTAAAGGATCTTGGTAGGTGAGCCGGAGTCGGCCGAAACAAAAATGATTTGCAAATATCGCATAATCCCTGCCACCACAAATAAACAAGTATAATAAAGCCGATATGTCCCTAACCGCTCTTTTACTTCGGGCGACATGGTATACATAAAATAAGCAACGATTATTACCGCACAAACCAATGCCAGCAACGTGTTCAGGAATTCAAGATTATAACCTTTGACAGATTTGCGCATATCCCTCCCCGAGCTTACAGATAACAACACATCATCCCGACGCTTGCCAATCGCCATAAAAATTGCAAGCAAAAAAACCATCACAATTATCCATTCAGACAGCGCTACCATGCTGATCACCGAACCGGCTTTGATGCGAAGCACAAACCCTATCGCCAAAATTATAATATCCAATATGGGGATGGATTTTAGCCCGAAAGAATATGCCAGGTTGATTAAAAAATAAAGCCCCAATACAAATAAAAATTTATCCCTCACCAACCAAGCTATGCCAAAACCCAGCACAACCAGGAGAATACAAATTATAATGGCGGAAACCCGTGATACTTCGCCAGAAGCCAATGGCCGCTTGCATTTGACCGGATGCTTTCTATCATCTTCGATATCCCGATAATCGTTGATAATATAAATGCTGCTTGCAATACAGCAAAAAGCAAGGAAACCCCAAAATTCTTTTATTAATTTTTCAGCGTTGAAAATTTCCCCCGCAAAAAACAATGGAATGAACAAGAAAAAGTTTTTGGCCCAGTCTTTTGGCCTTAAGAGTTTGAGGTATGCCACTTGTTAATATTATCGCGACAAAATACAAACAAAAAAACAAAATTTATAATGTTGTTTTTAAAGTAGTATCTAATTTTTATGTTTACATCCGTTTAGAAACAAAACCAATGAAAATAACAACCCGCCAGCTCGCAAAAACGGAAATATTGATCATCATTGCACAGGCCTGCATCCCTTTATTGATCGTTTTTCCCTATCGGGTCAATATATTTCTTTCGTGGGAGGGCGCTTACAGGCTTAGCCAGGGCCAACTGCCTTTTCGCGATTTTGGGATACCATTTGGCGGCGCTTATTGGATAATCCCGGCCATCTTCTTTAAAATCTTCGGCAGCCAGATGATCACACTGGTAAAAGCACAGGTATTCATCAATATTATCGCAGGATTGTCATTTCGTTCGATATTGTCCAGCTTATCCGTGCGGCCGGGCATCCGTTTTGTATCTGTCATTTTTTTCTGCTTATCATATTCCTTTTTTAATTTCTGGCCCTGGTATAACCATACCGTGATCGTTTATGAATTTGTGGCACTGGCTTTTCTTTTCAGGTTTTTATTTTTTGCAGGAAACAAAAAAAAATATTTATGGTTGATCGGTGCCTCATTATTTGTTTGCCTTTCTGTTTTGACTAAGCAGGATGGAGGCGGCCTGGCTCTTTTGATTTGTATTTCTTTGTTGGCTTATTCCTGCTTGACGAATAAGCAGTGGATGCCATTAATTATTTTTACAGGCAGTTTTTTAGTCATACTGGCTCTTTTTATTTTGCCATTCCTGCAATATGGATTTGGTTATTGGTTTAATCATGGCCAGCCCCCGCATACAGCAAGGATTTCAATTGCTGATATCATCGATGAATTGCTGGGCGCATCGCAATGGATCAAATTCTATCTTTTCTTTATTATCCTTTTATTAATAATACGGTTTCAAAATTTCAAAACGCTTTACGCTAATAAACAGGAAATGTTTTTTCTGTTATTGACTTTATCAATACTCGCAGAAGCCGCTATTTTCCAGGTCACCAGTTATACGCCGCCTGATAATAATATTTTCTTTCACAGTTTTGCATTTGCATATATACTGAGCGCGCTTGCATCGGCACTGCCCGTAAACTTTGACAGGCCACGCATAATTTTTATTTGCATGGCAGGTATTTTATTTTGGTGGAGCGGCACGTACTGGAAATATATACAGCGTTTAACCGACAGGGTTATACCGCATAACGAAGGAACAATATCAAAAACCGGAGAAAATATAGTGAACAGGAAAACATACATGATTTTCCATGATACACTGGATATCCCTATGGGAAAATGGGTACAAACCGGGCTGCCTTCTTTTCAACATATACTTGTGCCGCAACCCACAGCCGATGGCATACATCGCCTGCTCGATATGAATCTTATTAAAGAAAATAAAAATCTTAAGGTATTAAACATGAGTGAGCTGACACCTCTTGCAGCCGAAATACCTTTTTCTCTTGAAAAAAATCCTCAACTTCCTTTATGGTTTCATTTAGGAGTAGGAATGTTCAACCGCGAAGCAGCATTGTACGAAGGGAGGATACAGGACCGGTATTACGATTTGGTCCTATTCGAATACGTGCCCAACCTGAATAACTTTTATCCATTCCGAATTCGAGATGCGCTCAGGAATTATTACAAACAAGTAGATGCATTTACTGCGCCCAGGAGCGCTGACACGCGCGGCACTATTGAAGTGTATGTTAGACCTTGATTAATGGATGAGCTGATAACAAATATCAAAATAAATATCAGATAACAAATGATGGGTTAAATTCAAATTGAGAATTGCTCATAGTTTAAAAAACATACTACTAAAATGTAGATTTTTTTATAGTGCTGATGCATAAAAGGCGCTATTTTACATCATCTTTTTCTTAATTTACTTTTGCTGAAATTTTATTTTGACCTACAGAGCTGATAATATATTATCCAGTCCCATCGAATACCTGAAGGGCGTTGGCCCTTATCGGGGAGATTTGTTAAAAAAAGAACTGGGCATTTTTACTTTCAAAGATTTACTGGAGCATTTTCCATATCGGCATGTTGATAAAACAAAAATCAACCTTATCCGGGAAATTAATGTAGACAGCGATTTCGTACAGATAGCTGGCAAATTAACTTCTATTGAATTGGTTGGTGAAAAAAGAGCGAGGCGGCTTGTTGCTGAATTAAGAGATTCGACTGGCACCATTGAGCTCGTTTGGTTCCAGGGCATTAGTTGGATCCAAAAAATATTATTGGCAGGAAATCAATATCTCGTATACGGGAAAATTAGTTTTTTCCAGGGAAATGCGCAGATCACACATCCTGAAATAGAATCATTGAGCGAGGTTGCGAAAGATTCAAAATTTATTTTAGAACCTGTTTATCCGAGTACTGAAAAACTAAAATCGAAAGGGTTTGGCGGCAGGCAGATTGGGAAACTCACCCGTCAATTATTTTCAGTATTGAGTGAAAAAGAAATCCCTGAAATATTGCCCGATCAGGTTGTGCAGCAATTAAAATTATTCCCGCGATTTCAATCTTTTTTCAATATTCATTTTCCTGAAAACCTGGATTTATATACAAGAGCATTGAACCGTTTAAAATTTGAAGAACTATTTATCGCACAGGTCCGCGTGGGCATGATTAAATCGCAACGTCATCGTTATTCGAAAGGAGTTGTCTTCAACCAGGTTGGCGATTTATTTAATAACTTCTATTCAACTTATTTACCTTTTGAATTAACCGGCGCGCAAAAAAAAGTTTTAAAAGAAATAAGAAAAGATACGGCGAGCGGAAAACAAATGAATCGTTTGTTACAAGGTGATGTAGGAAGCGGAAAAACAATGGTGGCTTTACTTGCTATGTTGCTCGCTGCAGATAATGGCTATCAAAGTTGCCTGCTCTCCCCTACTGAAATTTTAGCGAAACAACATTATAATCATTTTAAAGAGCTGACAAAAGATTTACCGTTATCTGTAGAATTACTTACCGGCTCGTCCAAATCAAAACAAAGAAAAAAAATTATGGAGCAGTTGGCCAACGGCTCTATAAATATTTTAATTGGGACACATGCTATTATTGAAGATGCCGTGAAATTTAATAACCTTGGCCTCGCTATCATTGATGAACAGCATCGATTTGGAGTTGCGCAACGTGCAAAACTTTGGAGCAAAGCAACAATACCACCACATATGTTGTTAATGACTGCTACACCTATCCCGCGAACATTAGCCATGACAGCTTATGGTGATCTCGATTATAGTGTGATGGATGAACTGCCTCCCGGAAGGCAACCTGTAACTACTGTGCATCGTTATGAAGATAAAAGAGCGCAGGTGATGGATTTCATCCGCGCTGAAATAAAAAAAGGGAAACAAGCATATATCATATTCCCGCTCATTGAAGAATCGGAGAAGTTGGATTATGAAAACCTGATGAAAGGATATGAAAATGTAAAAGCATTTTTTCCAGAACCTGCATATTGGATGAGTATGGTGCACGGCAGACAAACAAATGAAGTGAGAGAAACCAATATGCAACGTTTTTTAAAAAATGACACTCAGATCATGGTCGCGACAACAGTGGTTGAAGTAGGTGTAAATGTCCCAAATGCAACAGTGATGGTTATTGAAAGCGCAGAAAAATTTGGTTTGTCGCAATTGCACCAACTGCGAGGCCGTGTCGGGAGAGGAAAAGATAAGAGCTTTTGCATATTATTAACAAGTTCCAAATTGAGCAATGAAGCCCGCGAGCGTTTAAAGATCATGAGTGCAACCAACGATGGATTTAAGATTGCTGAAAAGGACCTTGAAATACGCGGGCCGGGAGATATTGCAGGGACAAGGCAGAGCGGCGTGCTTGATTTCAAATTGGCGAATATCATCCAGGACAGGCAATTGCTTGATATTGCAGCAAAAATGGCTGTCCGATTATTGGAAAGCGATCCCGAGTTAAATTCGGCAGAAAATTTGATACTTAAAAACCATCTCCTTTTGCAACACGGAAAAACACAGTGGAGTAAAATTTCATAAATTACATGTAATTAAGCAATCAGTTTTTTTTCGACACCATTTACTAATTTTAAAACGAACCTTGAAAAGAAGACTAGTTATAGTTTGTATCTTATCAATCCATGCCTCTATCTCTATTATTGCACAAACCGGATATTCAAATCTTGAATTTATAGAAAATAAAGGTCAGTGGGATAAGCAAATCCATTTCAAAGCAAATATTACTAATGGAAGTTTCATTTTGCGGAAGCAGGGTTTTACTGTCATTCTGCATAATGCGGAGGATATGGATCGCATCAGGGAATTTGGGCATGCGCACTCAGCATCAAACGGAGCGAAAAATTTAAAGACTTCTTCATCATCAATAAATTCAAATCCAAAAACAGCTTTTGCAAATAACAATGCAAGGCAATTTGTCCGATCGCACGCTTACGAGGTAAACTTTGCAAATGCAAATGATAATATAGAAATAGTGCCGGACAAAGCATTGCCTACTTATAATAATTATTTTATTGGCAATGACCCTTCCAAATGGGCATCGAATTGCCAGGTCTTCCAAGGCATAACCTACAAAAATATTTATCCGAATATAGATCTCCGTTATTATACTGATAATGGTACATTAAAATATGATATCATCGTCCATCCTGGTGGCAACCCCGATAAAATTTTGATGCAATATGTTGGGACAGATAAAATCGATATCAAAAAAAATCAATTGATCGCACATACAACAGTAAGTGATGTCAAAGAATTTGTCCCGCATTCATATCAGTTGACAAACGCTGGAAGAACAGAATTAGAATGCAAATATGTTCTTGACACAAATAATACGATAAGATTTAAAGTAGGGCATTATTCAAAAGATGCTACGTTGATCATTGACCCGACATTAGTTTTTTCAACATTTACCGGAAGCCGTTCTGATAATTGGGGTTATACAGCAACTTATGATAATTCAGGAAATTTTTATTCAGGGAGTATTGTTCTTAGTGATCGCGCTGGCGGCGGCTCAGGTTTCCCGGTTAACGCTGGTGCATATCAAACAAGTTTCCAGGGTGGCGACGGAAGTGAAGGTGCCGGTCTGGAATATGATGTAGCAATCATGAAATTTAATAGCAGTGGTTCAACAAGAGTGTACGCAACTTATTTGGGTGGAAGTGGAGATGAGCAACCACATAGCCTTGTTGCCGATAATGCCGGAAACCTGGTAATAGCAGGCCGCACCAGCTCAAGTGATTTTCCAACCACGCCTGCCGGCAAAGCAGGGACATTTGGCCCTGGTGGTAGCTTTGATATTTTCATAACGAAATTAAATGCAGCCGGTTCAGGTTTGATCGGATCAAAAAAATTTGGTGGCCCGGGATGGGATGGTGTAAACATCGCGCCAAAATATTTGGATAATCCTGTCCCAATGGGACAAAATTCTTTGCGATTAAATTATGGCGACGATGGAAGAAGTGAAGTTATACTTGATGATGCGAATAATATTTATTTGGCTTCCTGTACACAGTCTGATAGTTTTCCACTTGTAGGCGCATTTCAAACAACCCGCGGAGGCAAACAGGATGGTGTGCTGATTAAGACTAATCCCGATTTAAGCGTTTTACTTGCGAGCAGCTACCTGGGAGGTTTCAATGATGATGCTGCTTTTGCGCTTGCGCTCAATCCTACTAATGGCGATATTTATGTTGGTGGTGGTACAGCAAGCCCGAATTTTCCCGGCATAGCCAATGGCCCTGTATTATTTAATGCGTTGCAAGGAGGCATCGATGGTTTTGTTTCAATTATCAGCGGCGACGGTCATACACTTAAAAAAACATCTTATTTCGGGACAACAGGGACAGAAGTTATTTATGGTGTCCAATTTGATAAAAGGGGGTTTCCGTATATCATGGGCACTACTACCGGGACCTGGAAAGTTATAAATGCAGCATGGAGCCAGCCAAATGGCCGACAATTTATTTCTAAGTTAACACCTGATTTAAATAGCTGGGTTTATTCAACAGTTTTTGGTAAGGGAAGTCCCGCACCAGATATTTCTCCAACTGCTTTTTTGGTTGATCGTTGCGAAAATGTTTATGTTTCCGGTTGGGGTGGCGGGATTGAAACCGAAGGTTCTTCAGTTTATAACAATGCAACAACTTCACAATTACCTGTCACCAATGATGCAATAAAAAAGAATACTGATGGGTCTGATTTTTATTTTTTTGTATTAAAGAAAAATGCAACGACCCAATTGTATGGGACTTTTTTCGGACAGGATAATGGCGCATTGGGAGATCATGTGGATGGCGGCACAAGCAGGTTCGATAAGCAAGGAGTAATTTATGAAGCTATATGCGCCAATTGTTTTGGCGGTGCAACGTTCCCTACTACGCCAGGCGTATGGGCCCGCACGAATGGGACAGGAGTAAACGGTTGTAACCTTGCGGCAATAAAGATCGCTTTTAATTTTGCAGGTGTTGCTGCCGATCTTCGTTCACTCATCAACGGTAGATATGATAGTTCCGGTTGCGCGCCATTAAATGTAACGCTCATCGATACTATCCGCAATGCAAAAAGTTATGTCTGGAATTTTGGCGATGGTTCGCCCGACACGCCCACCACTGCTTTCAAGGTCAGTCATATATATAATAATATTGGGACTTATCGTGTGATGCTTGTCGCAATAGATTCCAATAGTTGCAATGTTGCTGATACAGTTTATCTTAATATCCGTGCGCGCAACGATAAAGCAGACCTTGCTTTTCTTGCTACAAAATTACCGCCGTGCCAGTCGCTCTCTTATCAATTCGATAATACTTCTACTCCGCCGGCAGGGAAACCTTTCGGCCCAAATTCTTTTGTGTGGGATTTTGGCGACGGGTCGGCGCGTGTACAAACGGGTTTGGGCAGCGTTAATCATTCTTTTGCTTCGCCCGGCACATATAACACAAGGCTCGTGCTCGTCGATACGAATTATTGTAATTATCCTGACAGCTTGCAAAAAACGTTGCGTGTCGCGCCGCTCGTGAAAGCTCAGTTTGAAACACCAAATTTGGGTTGTGCGCCTTACAATGCTTTTTTCAATAATACTTCGCTGGCAGGGCAGCAATTCTTTTGGGACTTTGATGATGGGACGACTTCTACTGATGTCAACCCAACGCATCTTTATGCGGATACCGGCAATTACACCATCAAGCTGATTGCCGTTGATTCAGCAACATGCAATGTCATCGATTCAACTTCTCTTTCTATAACCGTGCACTCCAAGCCACAGGCTGCTTTTACTGATCAACCTGTGCCGCCGGTCGCTAATAAGCCAGCAATATTTTTTAATAATTCTACAAACGCTACACACTATGTATGGCTTTTTGGTGATGGGGATTCAGCATTAAAAAATAATTTGGACACAGTCATTCATCAATATAGGAGCACCGGCACTTTCCAGGCATGCCTGGTAGCCATCAATCAATTTGGTTGCAGCGACACGGCCTGCCTGCCGGTTGAGACAATTGTCAACCCATTGCTCGATGTGCCGAATGCATTTACGCCCGGGCGTTTCGGGCAGAACAGTTTTATCAGGGTGCAAGGGTTCGGGATATCTTCCATGGTTTTCCGTATTTATAATAGATGGGGACAAAAAGTTTTCGAAGCCAATGACCCGAATCAATCATGGGATGGGACATATAAAGGTGTGCCTCAACCAATGGGCGTTTATGCATATACACTTGATGCTATATTTTTTGATGGGACAAAAACAACGAGGAAAGGCGATATAACATTGATCCGATGAGAATGAAAAGCTGAAATGAAAATTTTCTAAAATTAAAAGATTGTGAACATCTGAAAATCCACAAACTTTTATAAGATAAAAAAGTTATTTACAAACTAATTAATGCGGTTGCTAATCCGTTGAGGTGATCCACCTCAAAAACAGGTGGCCCACTTTCATTTGCGGTCGACCACCTCATCAATCAGCAGCCTGTTTTAATTAAGAAATATAAAAATCAAAATTTGGGAAAAAGATTTCTGATAATTTTTCAGTTATTGATTGCAGCAAGCCTGCCAATTGTTGCACAAACTGTTTCCTCTAATCTTGAGTTCGTTGAGAACAAAGGACAATGGGACAGCCGTGTTGTGCTAAAAGGCGAACTTGGCAACGGATCTTTTTTTCTGCTAAAACAAGGATTTAGTGTTTTGCTGCATAATCCTGAGGATATGAAAAAAATGACCGATGGCCATCGCGGTCAATCTTCTGAATTTCATTCCCCAAAAGGCGCACAATCAAAGGATGATATTTTGCGCTCGCATGTTTACAATGTTTCTTTTAAAGGCAGCAATGATCAAATTGAAATCATCCCAGACAAACCTTTGCCTGGTTATAACAATTATTTTATTGGTAATGATCGATCCAAATGGGCCTCTCATTGTAAAGTTTACCAGGGCGTTACTTATAAAAATGTTTATCCGAATATAGATATCCGTTATTATACCAGCAATGGGCAGTTGAAATATGATATTATTGTCCATCCCGGCGGAGATGTAAAAAAAATCGCATTAAAATACGATGGAGTTGATAAGATGGATATCCGCAACAGAAAACTCACCGTAAAAACTTCTGTTGGCAATGTGCAGGAGTTAATACCATACGCATATCAATCTGGCGAAACCGGCAAAACAGAAGTCAACTGTCGCTATATGCTCGGCAATGATAATGTCCTTCGTTTCGAAGTAAAAAATTATAAAGCGAATACCACATTAGTAATTGACCCTACTCTTGTTTTTTCTACGTTTAGTGGCAGCAGGGTAAGCAATTGGGGATTTACAGCAACGCCCGGGCCTGATGGAAGTTTTTTTGCAGGCGGGATTGTTTTTGGAGATGGCTTTCGCGTTTCCACCGGTGCGTATGAAATGAATTTTCGCGGAGGCACATTCGATGTAGGCATCATGAAATTTAATTATCGAGGATCAACAAGATTATATGCAACCTATCTCGGTGGTGGAGATAATGAAACTCCGCATAGTCTTTTCTGCGACCCACAAGGCAATCTTGTTGTATTAGGAAGAACATATTCTGAAGACTTCCCGGCCCTCACTACTGTTGGCACAAGAGGGCTTGCTGATATGTTTGTGCTTAAATTAAATTCTGACGGATCAAATTTAATTGGCTCCATGATCATCGCTGGTTCGGGCAATGATTGTGTGAATATGGAAGATCAATATACCACCAAACGCGAGGTTGCAGATACATTGATCAGAAATTATGGCGATGATTCCAGGAGTGAAGTTGTTTTAGATGCTGCGAATAATATTTATGTTGCCGCTTCAACGCAATCATCAAAAGATTTTCCGGTAACTGCCGGAGCTTTTCAAACTACTTTTGGTGGCGGCCGACAAGATGCAGTGGTCCTGAAAATAAATCCTGATTGCAATAGTTTGATGTTCGCCAGTTTTCTCGGCGGCTCTTCGCTCGATGCTGCATTTGTATTAAAAATAAATCCTTCCAATGGCGATATATATGTAGCCGGCTCAACCGCCAGTAAAGATTTTCCCGGCGATAAAACCGGTGTTATGCAGCCAGCCTACCAGGGAGGCCTGTCCGATGGGTTTGTAACGATTATTTCCAATGACGGCAAAACTCAAAAAAAAACAACCTATCTGGGGACCAGCGGTTTTGATGCGATATATGGCCTTGATTTCGACAAGAAATCTTTTCCTTACATCATGGGGTCCACAGGTGGCAATTGGACGGTGACTAATAATGTAGGCTTCGTTAATCCCGGTGCAAAACAATTCATTTCAAAACTTCAACCGGATCTTTCCGGTTTTGTGTATTCCACTACTTTCGGAAAAGCATCTCCTCTTCCTAATATTTCTCCGGTAGCTTTTCTTGTGGACCGATGCGAAAATGTTTATGTTTCCGGATGGGGCGGATGGCTGTTTGCCAATCAGGCTGACCCCTATGGGTTATCCGGGACCTTTGGTATGCCGGTATCTGCAAACCCGATACAGGGAATCACCGACGGCAGAGATTTTTATTTTATTGTGATCAAGAAAAATGCATCGCAATTATTATATGCTACTTTTTTTGGGCAGGGTGATGGTCCCAAGAGTATTAGCGAACACGTTGATGGAGGAACGAGCAGGTACGATCAATATGGAATTATATACCAGGCCATTTGTGCTAATTGCGGGGATAATAGCATCACCCCGTTCCCAATCAGGCCGCCGAATGGAGTATGGGCAAGCCAAAATGGGACTGGTGGTATCGGCTGCAATCTTGCAGCCGTGAAAATCGCTTTTAATTTTGCAGGAGTCGCCGCCGATCTTCGTTCATACATCAACGGTAGATATGATAGTTCGGGCTGTGTGCCATTAAATGTAACACTGGTGGATACCGTCCGCAATGCAAAAAGTTATATCTGGAATTTTGGTGATGGCTCGCCCGATACGGCTACTACTGCTTACCAGGTAGATCATATTTATAATAATGTTGGGACTTATCGCGTCAGGCTTATTGCTATCGATTCGAATAGTTGCAATGTGACCGATACTGTTTATCTAAATATTCGCGGCCGCACAGATAAGGCAGACCTTGCTTTTCTTGCTACAAAATTGCCGCCATGCCAGTCGTTAACTTATCAATTCGATAATACATCTTCCGCACCAGCAGGAAAACCTTTTGGCCCAAATTCTTTTGTGTGGGATTTTGGAGATGGGTCGGCGCGAGTTGCTGCAGGTTTGGGAAGTGTTAATCATTCTTTTGCTTCGGCCGGCACATATAATACAAGGCTCGTGCTCGTTGATACAAATTATTGCAATTATCCAGACAGTTTGCAAAAAACGTTGCGTGTCGCTCCATTGGTGAAAGCACAATTCGAAACACCGGCTTTAGGTTGTGCGCCGTATACTGCTTTTTTCAATAATACTTCTCTCGCGGGCCAGCAGTTCCTTTGGGATTTTGGAGATGGGACGACTTCCAGTGATGTTAACCCGACACATCTCTATGCTGATACCGGCAATTATACGATCAAACTCGTTGCTATTGATTCGGCGACCTGCAATATTATCGATTCAACTTCTCTTTCAATAAGCGTTCATTCCAAACCACAGGCTGCTTTTACTGATCAGCCCGTGCCACCTGTCGCCAATAAGCCGACGACGTTTTTTAATAATTCTACTAACGCTACACATTATATATGGTATTTTGGAGATAATGATTCTACATTAAAAAATAATTTAGATACAGCCATCCATCAATACAGGAGCACCGGGACTTTCCAGGCCTGCCTGGTGGCCATCAATCAATTCGGTTGCCCTGATACCGCATGCGCGCCTGTCGAAACAATCGTCAACCCCTTGCTCGATGTGCCGAATGCATTTACGCCGGGACGTTTCGGGCAAAACAGTTTTATCAAGGTGCAAGGGTTCGGGATATCTTCCATGGTTTTCCGTATTTATAATAGATTGGGGCAGTTGGTATTCGAGGCTAATGACCCAAGCCAGTCCTGGGACGGGACATACAAAGGCATTCCTCAACCAATGGGAGTCTATGCATACACCCTCGATGCGATATTCTTTGATGGGACGAAAACAACCAAAAAGGGCGATATAACGTTAATCAGGTAAGACGTACCTTTGATTTGAAATTGAAATTTGCGAAATGAACCCAATGAAAAAAATAATATTCATTACTCTGTTGAATGCAACAATTATGTGCAATATTTCTGCGCAGGATTTGCATTTTTCACAATGGTTCAATTCTCCTCTTATTACCAATCCTGCCAACACTGGTTTTATACCAGATGCAGATTATCGTATCGGTGCAAATTATCGTAATCAATGGTCGTCGGTCATGTCTGAGCCATATAAAACAATGAGCATATGGGGTGACGCGCAGGTATTGCGAAATCGGATTGAGTCTGGTTGGTTGGGACTTGGTGGTGTAATACTTCACGATGTTGCGGGCTCGGGCAATTTGACAACAACGCAGGTATACGGTTCTGTTGCATATCATCAAATGCTTGGTTATTCCAGCTTGCTTACTGCCGGTTTTAATGTTGGATGGGTAAACAAACGCATCAATAGCGCGAACCTGAAATTCCCTGATCAGTTTGATGGAAAATTTTTTGATAATGAATTGCCCACTGCTGTTGTGCTCGATCAGCCTAACGTAAATTATTTTGATATGCAGGTGGGAATGAATTATGCATATTTCCCTAATCAACGGACTTATCTAAATGCTGGCGTTTCGGTCCAACATATTAATAATGCGCGCGAATCTTTTTTCAGCACCGACCCCGCAGGTTTCGATAGCAGGATACCACGCCGCTATATTGGTTTTATCAATGCCAGTTTTAAAACTGATAATATGATCATCATTAACCCGATGGCATATTACACGAGACAGGCAGAAGCATCTGAAACAGTAGCGGGCTTGAATGCACAATATAATTTATCTGGAGACGGAGATCAGCAAGTGATCGGAGGATTGTATTATCGCGTAGGTGATGCTTTCATACCAATGATTGGTTTCATCTATCGAAATATAAGATTGATGTTTACGTACGATGTCACAACTTCTTCACTAAGCAAATATAATGGGAACCGCGGCGCATGGGAATTTTCGCTGATCCAGGAAGGCATGTATACGCAATTTAATGGCGATCGCCACCAATCTTTATGTCCAAGCTTTAAGCAATAATCGCAAAGCAGGGTCACATCAATTATTTTCATATCAATATTCCGCCATATCAGCCATCGTTTTAGCAAATGATAGTTTTGTACGATTTTTACAAAAAATAATTAATGGGGTTGATCGCATCAAGAGGCATATTGGATGCCACACATATTGCACAGTTCAAAAAAATTATCGGTGAAAAAAATGTTCTTGCAGATGAAGAGTCATTGCAAAAATATTCACACGACGAAACGGAACATTTGCATTATTTGCCGGAAATCGTTTTGAAGCCGCGCACTGCGGAAGAAATCAGTTCGATATTAAAAATATGCAACCGTGAAAATATTCCTGTCACTCCACGCGGCGCCGGCACAGGTTTAAGCGGTGGCGCGCTCCCGCAATTAGGCGGCGTATTGATCTCAACAGAACGCATGAACAGCATAATTGAGATTGATGAAAAAAATCTCCAGATAATTACTGAGCCTGGTGTCATTACAGAAGTATTACAAAATGCAGTAAAAGAAAAAGGATTATTTTATCCTCCCGACCCAAGCAGCAGGGGATCCTGTTTTATCGGCGGTAATATCGCTGAAAACAGTGGCGGCCCCAAGGCCGTGAAATATGGAGTAGTAAAAGATTATGTATTGAATCTTGAAATTGTTTTGGCTACCGGTGAAATCATGTGGACAGGAGCCAATGTATTGAAAAACTCAACCGGTTATAATCTTACACAATTAATAGTGGGGAGCGAAGGTACATTAGGGATTGTTACAAAAATAGTGTTGAAACTAATTCCTCTGCCTGCTTATGATTTATTAATGCTTGTCCCTTTTGCATCTTTGGAAAAAGCCAGTGAAGCGGTAAGCGCAATTTTTCGTGCAGGATATACGCCCAGTGCGTTAGAACTCGTGGAAATTGATGCATTAAAAATTACCAGCCGTTTTGTTGATAGCAATATCGTGCCCGTTACAGATGATATGGCTGCACACCTCATTATTGAAGTTGATGGCAACCACCAGGAAATTTTATTAAAAGAAATGGAAGCCATTGCTGCGCTGATGAACAAATATGAAGCGCTCGATATTTTCTTTGCCGATGATGCCCAACAAAAAGCAGAATTATGGAAGTTACGGAAACGTGTAGCCGAAGCTGTGAAGATCAGCGGGTATACGATTGAAGAAGATACAGTAGTCCCAAGGGCATCGTTGCCTGCGTTGATAGCGGGCGTTAAAGAATTGGGGAAAGAATATGATTTTCATGCTGTGTGCTATGGCCATGCCGGCGATGGCAACCTGCATATCCGCATTAAAAAAGAAGGGTTATCGAATAGCCTGGAAGATCCGCAAATGATAGAAGCACTTCGAAAATTATTTAAGCTGGTACATAATCTCAAAGGGACCATTAGCGGCGAACATGGGATTGGGCTTGTTCAAAAAGGGTTTATGGATATTGTATTTGATGACATCCAACTCAAGCTGATGCGGCAAATTAAAAAAGCTTTTGACCCAAATAATATTTTGAATGCCGGCAAAATTTTTGACAACTAATTAACGCAAATTCATAAATATTGTAAATAGATTTGAGGCTTGGGAGCTGAAGTCGGAAGTCTGATGTCGGAGGTCTAAAGTTTGAGATTGAAATAAATTTAATACGATTAAACGTTTTTACGATTCAGACTTCAAACCTCAGACATCAGACTTCCGACCTCAGCTTCACCACAAAAAAATTATATGAAAAAAATTATTTTATTTTTTTTATTATCTATCGCTATACTTAATATCTCCTATGCACAGGAAAAAACAGGGTTTGATAAATCTAAATTATTTTTAGGCGGAAATTTTGGATTAGGATTTGGCAGTTATACTACTGCAATAAATATTTCTCCTCAGATTGGTTATCATATTAATTCAGTTTTTGCAGCAGGTGTAGGCGTCAATTATGCGTACTACAATTATAAATTTTATGACAACACAAATACATTGTACGCAAGAGATATTTACAGTTATGCGGGGGTAAATGTTTTTGGGAGAGTTTATCCGATTCAATATATATTTTTCCAGGCTCAGCCTGAACTTAATTACATCTGGGGCAAACAGAAATATTATTATCCCGATGCTGAAAATAAAATACCAAACCAGTTTGTCCCATCCTTACTGCTCGGCGGAGGTGCTGCCATACCCGCAGGTCGCGGCGCTTTTACCATCAGCATATTATATGATGTGTTGCAAAACAATTTATCGCCATATTACAGGCAACCGTTATATGGGTTTGGCTTTAATATAGGGTTTTAAAAAGCTTGTGCTGGCCCGACGGCAACCACGATCAATTTATCCAATCTTATTAAACAATTCAATTGGCGTTTCGCAAAATGTAACTTTTTCGTCAATCGGCTCGTATAAAAATCCTTCTTTATGCAATTGCTTAAAATGTTTGATCAGGTGGTTATAGAAACCATCTGAGTTAAGGATATATATTTTTTTATTATGAATTTTCAATTGGTTCCAGGTCAGCATTTCAAAAAATTCATCTAATGTCCCGAAACCTCCGGGAAGTATAATTGCAGCATCGGCTCTTTCGTACATCATCTTTTTTCGTATATGCATATCTGGTACAATCGCCAATTCTGTTAATCCTGTATGCTGATGTTCCCATTCAATGAGTATTTCCGGGATCACGCCCATAATCTGGCCATCATTTGCTAAAACCGCATCGGCAAGTATGCCCATCAATCCTTTGCTTGACCCGCCATATATCAATTTCAATTTTAACATGGCAATCAATTTCCCCAGTTCTTTTGCATGTTGGGCGAATACAGGGTTATTGCCTTTTTTTGAACCACAAAAAACTACAACCGATTCTATTTCCATAATATTTCTTACATTCTATAAATTAAAATTGAAATTTTAAGCTTGCATTTCCTAATGTTAAATCGATTTTATTTTATCGGTGAATTGCTGTAGCCTGACCATGATGTATCAGACAAGATCATGAATCGTTGATTTGGTCACAGTATGTTGTGTTCACATACAACAATAAAAGGCATCAATTTTAGTTAACTTAATACTAAATTCACCCATTCATCGCAATTCTGATACCATGTCTTCTGCATTATTATTTTCTTTTGTAATCGGCTACTTCCTGCTCCTGCTGGCAGTGGCTTATCGCACATCGCGTAATTCGAAT
>Ga0207059_1008_pt1 | contig 43007 bp, 29 predicted proteins | sample Alteio_BWMinCont_32_FD_153273 | JGI IMG/M metagenome (GOLD analysis project Ga0207059, IMG submission 153273) | Enriched cells from forest soil in Barre Woods Harvard Forest LTER site, Petersham, Massachusetts, United States -... | ecosystem: Environmental > Terrestrial > Soil > Temperate forest >...
TTGTACTGGCATTTTGTGGATTTGGTATGGATGTTCGTTGTTCCCTTGATCTATTTGTTGAATATCGCGAGGTAAAGCCAGCGAACTAGAAAACGAGGGAAAAATGGCCGCTTCAAAAAAATCCGGAAACGTGATTGTAAAATATCTGCCCGTTTATTTTGTCTTGCTGGCGATTGCGGGACTGGAGATTGTTCTCGCGTATCAGGGTTTTTCTCCGGGAGCGCTCATCGCCATCTTGCTGGCGCTCGCGCTCTGCGGCGGGGCGCTGGCGGTCATGTACTTTATGCACCTCAACGAGGAACGGCGCAGCCTTTTTTTGACATTGATCCCGGCGGTCATTTTCGTTCTAATGATGATGAATATGCTGTGGTCTGATAGTCTTCGCCTGCTGCACATGAAGCCTTTCGCGCACTGAGCGTTGGGTCTGGACGAGAGAACCAGGAATCATGCCGGGGGGGCGTGGCGGAGCCCTCACACGGGCGATTACGTCGGAGCGTTACGTCCTGAAGGCTTTATCCGAAGCCTCAAGTTTCACAGGACTTACGGTTGCTCAGAGAGCGATTCGCCTGTGAAGGTCGGACAAAAGTTAGCAGAGAACGGAAAGGAAGGCAAGCCGATTCCCGCTGCCAGCTAGAAGCAGGCAGTCCCCTCGGCCCAAATGCTTATGGGCAAGAGCAAAACCATGTGGCCATTGTTACTGCGTTGTCCGGCTTTGTTGGCCGCCCTTTTGGCGCCGGCTCTGGCGTCCGCGCAAAGTTGTGCGCTTTGCTATTCGCAAGCGGCGGGTTCCGGGTCTCGCTTGATTCAGGCGCTGCGCAGCGGCATCCTTATCTTGGTTTTCCCGCCCATGTTGATCTCCATCGGGCTCGCGATCATGGCCTACCGGAAGCGCAATCACTTCAACGAAGAATAGTGCGTTCACGGAAGATCAACATCCAAAGCATAGATGTCCGTTATGCCGCGCTCGAGCATCACGTAAAACGAACCATTCCTGTCTAAACCGGTGAAGTAACAGTGCGTGGCGCTTCCGCGGAGCATTTCTCCGAATCCGAACACGCGCTCCACCTTTCCTGACGCCACACTTGCGCGAAAGATGGATTCTTCTCGGTCGATTTGATCCTGGAAATAGATCACCGAGCTGTCGTTTGCCCAATGAAGCGACTCGAGAAGTCCCCCGGAAGCAACCAGCGACCAGTCGGCTTTCTGCACATCGTAAAGCAGCAGCCCGCGCTTGGCCTCATTGATCGCCGCGATGTATCGGCCGTCCGGCGACCATCTCGGCTCCGTCAGGCCCTTTGAGTCCAGTAACTCCTTCAGCGTTCCGGTCGTAGGTTCCAGCGTATAGAGCCCATACGCTGATTGCGTCTTCTGGTTTCGCATGGACACTACGATGCGGTAACCATCTGGCGACCAATCCGCTTCCGAGGCTTCCCACCCGCCGGAAAGAACGGGATGAAGTGAGCCTCCGTCCGGCGAAATAACGTAAATGTTGCGTGCCTGGTTCTGGCGGGCACCCGTAAAGAGAATGAGCTTGCCGTCGGGAGACCACCTGGCATGACGGCCGTGTAAGGGGGCGATCGTCAATGGAATGCGCGCTTCGCCATTGACCCGGCTGCGCCAAAGCGAATCATCGGGACGGCTCGAATAGACCACCATTTCATCATTGGGTGAGAAGCTGGCCTCGGCGATGGAGGTGTCCAGGCTAAGCGCGGACATGCGCTGCGTGTGCGGATCGATTTTTCCAAGCTCCGGACGCGAGCGAAAACTGAAGGCAAAGATGCGCGAACTCATTTGAGCCGGAATGGCAGCATGCAGGGAGTCGGGACCGCTGGTCAGAGGGAATGGCGAGTGGTGCGAACGCCGGAACCAGCTCCACGCATTGCGAATACCCCACAAATTGCAGTCGTACTCTTCACACCCGGAAAAGAGAAAGTATTTGCCGTCTGCCGTCCAATTCCCGGCAGATTGGCGTGACGGATGAGCTGTCTTTGACAGCATCGCGTGCAGGCCAGTGCCATCCGCGGTCATTTCCCAGATCGACGGCGTACCAAACTCTCCGAGGTCCAGCGTGAACCGGATGCTCCCGCCGTCGGGCGACCAGGCTGGTGAACGTGGATGGCCTTCCACGTGAGCTAGCTGCCGGACTTGCGTGCCGTCGCGATGGATGGCGTATATGTTTTGTCCGCGCACAAATACGACCTGTGTCCCGTCGGGAGACCAAGCGGGATCTGCACCGGTAGCCTGTCCGAGCCTCCGGGGCTCTCCACCCTGAACCGGCCAGAGCCAGAGCGGCATCTCCTCGTCACGGCCGGCGAACTGCCCGATCAAGAACTGCGCGTGGTCGGGTGAAATGGCAAAGAGGCGTGTGTTTTCAAAGGGCGTAGCCATCTTCTCCGCATTGCCGCCTTCCACGGAAGTCTGCATCAAATTCCAGTGGCCGTCGTCGCGTGCCAGAAAGAAAATGCGCGTTCCGTCGGAAACAATTCCACCCCACTCATCAATCCGGCCGGCATTGGTGATGCGCGCCATGCGCTGCATGCTGGGATGCGGCACTGGGTAGACCAGGAAGAACAGGAACCAGGACCCAAACAGAATCGCGATAGAAAGCAGCATCACGTCAAACCATTTTTGCGTGCGTTCCGCCTTTTCGCGATCCCAATCCGGCGGGGTAGCGAATCCCTGTGCGATCTCCGGCCGCAGATGCAGACGCACCTCGATAGATTGGTCGCCATTGCCGAGCCGCGAGAGTCGCCCTTCTTGGACCGATGCCACAGCATCATTAATGACCTGGATGGGGACCAGGAAGCGATAGCCTTGTCGAGGGACGGTTTCGATAAATCGAGGGTTTTCCGCTTCGTCCTGCAACGCTGCGCGAAGCTTTTTCAGGGCCGCGTTGAGGCTGCCGTCGAAATTGACGTGCGTTCCTTCTGGCCAGAGGGCCTGTCGGCACTGCTCCCGAGTCACAATCTCCCCTGGCTGTTGCAGAAGCAGGGTCAGAATTCGGAAGGGTTGCACTTGTAGCCTGAGACGTGTACCTTGGCGGCTCAAAGTTCCACGCCCAAGGTCCGCCTCAAACAGTGCGAATCGCACCCTGCTCCCAGCGGATATCTCCGGTCCAGGCAAAGGCACACCCCCTGTCAAGGTCGCTAGACACAGTAGCACAGGGCGGGTTTCCCGTCCAAGATCTAGTTCATGTGACCTTATATCTCTTTCATAAATTGGGAGTTATGCGGTCATAGTATTTTCAGCAGCAGTTCGTTTGACCTGCGCATGAGACTTCGGTTATTCCAGATGCGGCGTTCTACGTTGCTGTTTGGTGTGGTCACCATCCTTCGGCAGCGCAACCTACTTGTAGGCTGATAGGAGGCCTAGGACTAGAAATATACCCGTAGTCCCAGAACCATCGAAACGCTCGCTGTCGCGAGTCCTGGACAGAACCAAAAAAGCCTCCCGACGCGGGCGTTTCGATACAAATCTATTCACGGCCCCGAATAACTCTTCCCAGTTATCCCCGTTTTCTTATTTCAGCAACTCGCTCTTTAAATGCAGTTTTGGCGACTTTCTCTCCGACTCGTTTGCGCTAGCAATAGACGTCCATTTCGGCCGCTGGAGCTGGCCTATGCTGTCGCTTTGAAGACCGCACACCTTGCGTTTACGGTGTGGGAGAAGGAGTTCCTTCCCCAGTTCGATGGCCTGCGTCATTGTGAGCGACCCCGGAATGGGCCCGCCATCTATCGCTCGCAATTTTAGGGAACAGAATAACGCTCCATGGCGGTGCATACGGCACAGCGTGGCTCCTCGGCCGTTGACCCTTCCGTATGACCGTGATAGGTTGAACTTATCCCTTCCTAAAGCTCGTTAGTTCCGTGTGTGTGGCGTGTCGAATGGCATTCGCGCTGCGGATCTGGGTGCGATCCAGCTCCAACTGCGTTGTGGCTATCGTAACCGGCCGAGGAGGTCTAGGTGTCCGATAAGAGTGTGGCTGACCTAACGACGATGACTCGCGCTCTCGGCAATCTTGAGGGACAGGCTCTGACGGAAGGCGCAGCGCAGATGAAGGCCATTCTCGAGCTGGTGTCTGATGCCATGGTGGAAACGGATTCTCGAGGCGTCATCACTGCTTGGGACTCCAAGGCCGAGACCGTCTTCGGTTGGACCGGCCCCGAGATGCTGGGGCGTCCGCTCCTCGAAGTTGTGGTCCTGCCGGGTTTTCAAGAAGCGTACCAGCAAGAATTTCGCGACCTACTTGCCGCCGGCGACAGCCCGGTTGCGAGCAAACGCGTGGAAACAAAGATGCTGCATCGGGACGGTCGACAGCTTTCCATGGAAGTGTTCATGTCCACCCTGCGGTGCGGGGAGGCGCGCCGGGTATCGGTTTTGGTTCGCGACATCTCAGAGCACAAGCAACTGGAAAAGTCCCTGCGCATTAGTGAGGACAGAACGCGAGCTATCCTCGACCGCATCGAGGACGGCTGTTTCGAGGTCGAATTGAGCGAAGAAGGTCGCTATCTGTTCGTCAATCAAGGGTTCTGTGACATTACCGGTTACTCCGCCAACGAGATGCTCGGGAAGAGCTTCCGGGAATTCTTTGATGCCGAAACCAACCGACAACTGCGCCTGGCCTACCGCAGTGTTTACGAAACCGGAGAGCCCCTCAAGGCCTTCGAGTATGCGCTGACCAGGAAAGACGGAACAAAGAGATATGTCGAAGAGACCGTCAGCCTGAAAAGGGATCTCCAAGGCCGGCCCTCTGCGTTCATCGGGATTCGTCGTGACTCGACCGAGCGCAAGTTGGCGGAGGAAAGAATCCGCGTCAGCGAGGAAAGATATCGAGCGATTTTGGAACAGATTGAGGACGGCTATTTCGAGATCGATCTTAGGGGGCGATATCAGCTTGTTAATGACGCCTATTGTCGCATGCTGCGCTGTCCTGCAAGCGACATCGTCGGCAAGAGCTACAAGGAGATCGTGCCTCCGCTCCAGCTTCCCATGCTCTACGAAGTCTTCCACAAAGTCTATGAAACAGGTGAACCTGTCAGGTCCCTGGAGTACGAGACTGGTAGGCCCGATGGGTCACCAATTTATGTTGAAAACTCTATAACCCTCAGGAAAAACCGGCAGGGACAGCCAATCGGCTATCACGTTATTGTCAGGGACATTACCGAGCGGAAGCGGACCGAGCAGGAACTAGAGGCGACCAAGGATGCCGCAGAGGCAGCCAATCGCGCGAAGAGCACATTTCTGGCAACCATGAGCCATGAGATCCGCACACCCATGAACGGCATTCTGGGGATGACGGAACTCATACTCGACACGGAATTGACGACCGAGCAGCGCGAGTATCTCGGACTAGTGAAGAGTTCTGCCGAGTCGCTCCTTTCTATCATCAACGACGTTCTGGACTTCTCAAGAATTGAGGCACAAAAGCTGGAGCTCGAGTCGATTCCCTTCGATCTTCGCGAGAGCCTGGGCGAAACCATGAAGGCACTTAGCTTTCGGGCGCATCAGAAAGGGCTGGAACTGGTTTACGACGTGCAGCCGGATGTGCCCGAAGGGCTGGTAGGCGATCCCACCCGCATCCGGCAAATAGCCGTGAACCTGGTCGGAAATGCCATCAAGTTCACCGAGCGCGGGGAAGTGGTCATCACCGTTGAACAGGCGCCGGCGGAGCCGAATGACGACGGTACCGTTTTCCTGCATTTCGCGGTGAGAGACACGGGCGTCGGCGTGCCGGCCGATAAACAGCAGAAGATATTCGAGGCATTCTCGCAGGCGGACGGATCGATGGCCCGCAAATACGGCGGCACCGGACTGGGGCTGGCCATCTGTGTGCGGTTGGTGGAAAGGATGGGCGGTCGCATCTGGCTCGAAAGCGAACCCGGCAAGGGCAGTACTTTTCACTTCACGGCTCGGCTAGCGATGCCAAAGACGTCTCCGGCCCGACCCGCTGCGCTCCCGCCGGAACAGCTGCGGGATCTCTCCGTGCTGGTTGCGGACGATAATTACACCAACCGCGTCGTGCTGCAGGGCTTGTTGACTCGCTGGGGGATGAAGCCCACGGCAGTGGAAGGGGGGAAAGCAGCTCTCGAGGCATTAAGAATTGCGAAAAGTATGGGCTATTCGTTTCCGTTAGTGCTGCTGGATGGTCAGATGCCGCAGATGGACGGTTTCACGGCCGCGGAGCAGATCCAAAGGAATCCCGACTTAGTGGGTGCCACCATCATGATGTTGACGTCCTCTGGCCACTTGGGAGACGCGGCCCGCTGCCGCCAGCTTGGCATTTCAGCCTACCTCGTGAAACCGATCCGCCCCGCCGAACTCCTGGATGCCATTTGCCTCATCGTTCAAAAATCGGCGCCCAAAACGGCCGTCCCTCTGGTGACTCGTCATATACTGCGCGAGATTCGGCACCGTACGTTGGTCCTGCTCGTCGAAGATAACCCGGTCAACCAAAAGCTCGCTGTCGCCCTGCTAGAGAAGAGAGGTTTTGCGGTCACCACTGCCGGAAACGGAAAGGTTGCTCTTGCGGCCCTCGAACGGGAGCCTTTTGATCTCGTGCTCATGGATGTACAGATGCCAGAAATGGATGGGCTCGAGGCGACTTCGGCAATTCGCGAAGGGGAGAAATCTACCGGCAGGCACGTTCCGATCATTGCCATGACCGCGCATGCCCTCAAGGGGGATCAGGAACGGTGTTTGGCCGCGGGGATGGATGCCTACGTTTCCAAGCCGATTCGCACCAGCGAACTATTCGAGACCATCGAACGTACCCTCGAACGCTGCCGACAACTTGAGCCGACTACGAACGAGCCAAGTTAGGGGCCACGGAGTCGAGGCCGCAGGCAGACCCAAGCTATGCCCCACGGGTTTGGTGCCTTCGGGCGGCCCTGTGACCGATCTCTTCACTCGGGCCAAACCTGGCGCTTTTCGTTCCGTGTCTTGAGTTGTGGGCTGGAAATAGGCGTCTACGCAGCACGGAGATTGGGCGTAATGTTTTCTTCTTTAGTTGCACCGACAGTTAAGCGGCCAGCAGAACGGTGGAGAAGTTCGGCGCGCGTGGCAACCTCTGAGGGGAGTGAACTACTTAGACCTCCACCAAACTGACTTCGTGCACGTCCAGCACAATCTTTGACACTCTGTCCCTAGTCTCTGACTTCTACTCCCCAGAAGTATTCCGATCGAATTCGGCCACGCAAACGGATCGGTCTGCTCTGGTCGCCAAACTGTCCCGCAGGCCGATCAGGAGAGTATCTCAAGACCGTCGACCGCTGCGTTTAGCGCGAGAATCGACCAGCAGGCCGTGCAAACGTGAGCAGGCTCGATAAACGTCTGTGAGACACGGCGACACCGAACGCATTCCTCAGCCAAGAGGGAGATGCGCAGGCTGACACTGAAATCCCCGGTCAAGCTCGCCGCGCAGCGTACGGCCATAAGGATTTCACAGACCGATTCAGGATCGATCAACGTGCTGCCCGAGGCGGATTTCATGGCGGCCCCCACTAACAACCACCGAAACGGAAAGGGCGCACGGGGAAGGATCCGTTGATCTTTATTAAACCCAATCTCTAAAGGTCGGGAAGTAATAGGATTGTAAAATCTGGATTAGCCTGCCATCGATAGGGTGAACTGCAATCCGGCGTATGTGCAATATTGAACACTTTTCGCAATTAGAGACAAGCGCCTTCGGATAAGTGCTTCGGACACGGTCCAGAAAGAACGGCTGGATTTCCCGCTGACTTCAGGGATGTCGGCCGGACGAGATACTTTCACTTTACCCGCGGTTCTTTTTCGGCTGGGTTTCGACGCTCCGGCAATTGCTCTTTGTCGAACAGAGCCGAGTGAAGCGTTTGCTGAACGGGAATCGGGTAGTTGGATGCATACTTGAGGAGCTTGCTCTTATCCGTCACCTTCAGATTCAACTCGTCAAGCACTACGGGCAATCCTTCTAGCCGCTGCAAGTAGATCCAATCCAGAAGCGCTTTCTCCGGTTCCGCAATCTTGTAGGAGCCATGCCGCGTTCGTTTTTCCTGGAAGCCCCAGTACAGACGCTCACCAATGCGACGATAGACAATGCGAATGGAAGGCGTTCGAAATTTTCGGGGAAAGCCCGTTGTCACACACGTCAGGCTCGATGGACTCTGCGTCGAAATTCCCCATTCCGCCAACGCTGACTCGATGGAAATGTAGGCATTCGGTCTCAAAATTCCAACAAGCTCACGTGCGGAGAAGTCATGGGCCAGCTTATTGATGTAGATTTTGTTTGAGACGTGCTCTACAAACCCGCGCCGTTCTTGCCTGCGCAGCGCATTCCCGACGGCGGATTCGACGATGCCGTAGCGATGCGCAATGTCGTCGGACCGCAGAATAGGCGATCTCTGCGCTTCTTTTCGAAGTGTAGCTGCCCAGTCCACAAGGTGCTCCGTTCTTCTACAACCACTCGGCAAGAAAACTGCGCGGGCAGTATTTTAATGGCCACGGTGCGATCCAGCCGTATATCACGTCCCCGATAAACTTCGCCCATGCCCCCAGCACCCAGCCCCCAGCACCCAGAAGCGAGCTGATTTCGTAGGGACCAAGTTTTGTGCCCGGAGCGAGAGGCATGATTGTAGGCAATTATAACCCCGAGAATCCTCCATCCGTGGCCCTAGCCGCAGGGTCACAGGCATTGAACCGTAGTTCGTGGACAGCTTGCGCTCATCGAGTCAGGCCATCACTTTTCTACTGCAGCTTCTACTCCGGCGACCCTGGGCGGCCGCGCAAGAGCGGACTAGCTTGCCGACGAATCGTCTGGAGGGGGTTTCTGGGTCTTTGCGGATTCGATGCTTCACGGACTTGAGGATCCCCTATCCGAACTGGAGCTGCAGGCAGAGATAACCAAGTCACAGGAACAGGCCCAGGAAGCGAACTGAGGTCTAATACGGCGATGCCATTCCCGGTAAGGCCTGTGATTGCGATGATCCGATTATCTTTGTGGTTTGAGACCAGAGCTCGGAAATTCGGCGACAGCGCCACTGACAGAGCAATGCGAGTGCGAAAGGCGCCAGTAACTCCGTCGAAGACGTCTATGGTTTGGGCACCGGGCTGGAAGAAGAGGCTGCCGTCTGCTGAAAAGGCACCGCCATAAAGGTAATCTGCATCGATGCCCTCGGCAGTGTTCAGCATTTGCATCCCAATGCTGTTGAAGTTTGCGTCGAAGAAGAATGCGTTGGCAAATAGTCGGGTCTGCGTGGGGCTTAGGTCGATCTCGAAACCAGGCTGCTCGAGGTAATTATTGCTGTTGATGGGGAGAGTGACTTGGCCCGACGCGGTGTCGATATAGGCTAAGCCTCCTCCGTCGTTGATGAAGATTCGCGTTCCATCCGCCGTACTGACCATGCTGTCGCCACCCTCGCCGGTATAGCAGCCCGAAGAATAGGGCAGTGGATTTGTCACAAGCCCGGTGGAGGGGTCCAGCCGAAGCAGATATCCGCAGAGTCCGTAGCCTCCGAGATCCGTGGTCCCAATGTAAACCACACCGCTATTCGTTATCGCCACGGCTGTCGGTGATTCCGAGGAGGGACTGAAAGTGAATTGTGAAGCGTACGGAAAACTCTTTATGGAGGAAGGTTGATTCAGGTCAATCACGTAGACCGCCACGGCTCCTGCATCAGCCACTGCGAGGTGCGAGCCATCCGGGGACATAGCGATTCCTATCAGGCGCTGTGGTCCGTAAGCACCCTGAGGTGTAGGAATCGGAATTGCGGGCAGCCAGGCGTTCTGGGTCAGCGAGAAAACGCGAATCTGATTTGCATCGCTGAAGTAGTAGACGTCGCGGATCCAATCGTAGATGCCGTCGGCTAACTGTCCGGCGACAGGATACTGCTGAACCGGGGGCAGGTAATTCATTTGCTGCTTGGCCGTCATGGATCCCGCGGAATTCGCGACAGCGATGGTTGAGGACGTTCCGGCAGCTCCCGGAGGAATCGTGTAGTGTAAGGCGTTCGATGGGAAAATTGGTGCCGTGAAGTAAGTCGAACCGTACGGATTAGGGCTGAAGTCACTGACGGCGGCGGGACTGCTCCCAATGGTCATCTGAAGATCAGGCGGAGCTTTTAAGAAAAGTGCGCCGCCCGTATAGAGCTGAGGTCCAAGGCCATAACCGAACAGGTCTCCTGTGCCGCCGCCCTCGGCCGTTGCGTAAGTCGTGGAAGACTCCAACACCCAAGGACCATAAGAAAAGCCATCGGGGATGAGCTGGGATGAGCCGTTTGTAGCAAATGTTCGAACGTCAACAGGACCCGCAATTCCTGGCGGTGCCACAGCTTCGAGAAAGTCAGGGAATCCATTATTGTTGACGTCGCTAGCCGCGTTGGCGCCAAAGTAGATGCTCCCCAGAGGCGGAGGCGGAACGCCCACAACGTTGGGCATCCAACTTGTCACGGTTCCCCCGCTGACCGGGCCATAAGGAACTGCCAACTGTGTCTGAGTGAAGCGAGAGCCAATGGGAAGTGCGTTAACTGTGGTTGTATCAAGGAGCCCGATGCCGCCGCCGGGGATCACACCGGCGGCCAATCCGCCCGGAGTCATCGCTTGATACATCGGCTGAACCGCAGTGTAAGAGCCTGGAGAAGGCATGCTGAGCTGAGAAATCCAGCCGGTTTGTTTTCCCGTGGCGAGATCGTACGCATTGAACACATCCGAGCCGTTCGGGTCGGTCAAGAACACGGAACTTTTATCTGCGCTGAGCAAAAGAACGGAGATCGGGGCGTAGGACGCTGTCTGCGGTGCGGATGCGGCAAAGGAGGATTTAACCGCGAAGGTAGCTGGATCGAGACTGTAAATGTTGTAACCGTCGTAAGTGAAAAGAGTGTTGCCGTCGGGAGTAAGAGCAAACGTCGTGAGAGCACTACCGGTGCCTCCCGAGATCTGAGTCGAGACGTTCCAGGTATCAGCTTCCGGATCGAAAGAACAGAGTTCCGCACTACCCTGTGAGGTGAGGACCGGAACCAGAAGAACGCGAGTGCGATTGTTGGTGAGGATTACGTTCTCAAATTTGGCGAAACAGGTAGGGGCCTGGGGAGCCGAGCCGCTATAGCCGTTGTTGCCTTGTCCAAAGACGGTGATGTTGTTTGTCTTGGGGTCCCAAAGCGCAATCGGTCCATTCCCGTCGACCCAGGAATAACCGGGTACGAGGAAATAAGTTTCGAGAATCAGTTTGCCGTCAGCGAGCGCATACACCGCGTTTGCCGTGAATCCATACGGGCTGATTGCGCTGGAACCATAGCGCTGCACGATCGTGAGCTGGACAGGGTCCACGACGTACAAATCGCCTAGCATCGTGGCGACATATAGGACGCTGCCATCGGGAGCCTGGTCCAGGCCGAACGCCCCGGGAATGTCAATAGTTGCTGTCAGCTTTCTTGCGACCGAGTCGACAACGTAAAGGTGGCCAAGATACGGCTCAGTGGAAAAAAACCTTTGGGTTGCAGAGTGATAGACGGTGTAATTCGGGGGCGGGAAACCATAATAGGGGGTCAGCGTATCGGCACGCAGGAGTTGATCTGCGGCAGTACGAGGAACCGGGGTGAAGCCTTCCTGGGCTCCAATGGCAATCGGCATGGAGGTACGAGCTTGAACAGAGCCGAAGGTCGCGCTTACCGTAAGCGTACCTCCTACCGCTCCAGGATTTGCCGTGACATAAACATTGAAGCCAACTCCCTGTGGGGGAGACGTGTAGTTCATTGGTGATACCACAACGCCAGAAGGTACACCGCTAATCTGCACCGAGATGCTTCCGGTGGGTGTCCCCAGGGATGAATTCAAGAGTTGAAGCTCAAAAGAATTCGTCGACGCGGCGGGCACCGTGAGCGTCGTGGGTTGCAGAGTCAGGTTCAGGGCTGCTGCGACAATGGAGAGATTGAGCTGGAGCTGATGCGTAATTCCTGCTGCCGAGCCGATGGCTTCAACATTGATACCAGTCACCGGCACGGCAGAGAAGGTAGTGCCAAGAGTGACTGTTTGGCTTGCGCCGCCCGGCTGCAGAGTGAACGAAGACGGCGAAAATGTGACACCCGCCGGCGCTCCTGCGAAGGAAATGGAGATGGGTTGACTGAATCCATTGTAAGCCACGGCCGAAAGGCTGAAAGTTTCCGACGCGCTCTGGCTGATCACCAGGTAATTGTTCGATCCCGTCGTGAGCTGAAAATCAGGCGTGGTGTTTATCGAGACAGGTAACTGTGCGGAGGCGGAAACCGATCCGCTGCTCGCATTGAAAGAGACCGTGCCCGAGGACGCTCCAGCAGCAGCCATGAAGTAAATCGACGCAGTCCCTCCCGGATAAACGCTGAAAGTGGAACTGCTCACGGTGACGCCGGAAGGCAGCCCATTTACTGTTCCGCTGACGAATTGGTTGAAGCCATTGATCGCGTTCACCGAAATCTGCGCTTGCTGCTGTACGCCGGGGATGAGCGAAAGACTGGCAGGCTGCAGCGAAAGGGAGATGCCAGGAGGCCCTGTGATGGTGAGCTGGAATTGTGCGGAGACAGCGACTGTCCCGCTGGAGCCGTTCAAGGTGATCGTCGATTTTCCCGCGGCGGCGCTGGAATCCGCGCTGAACTGAACCTGCTGCGATCCGGAACCGCTTAAGCTGAAAGCCGAAGGCGATGCGGTCACACCTGCGGGTAATGCTCCAAAGGATACCGACATTGTCCCGCTGAACCCGTTTAGAGGCTGGCCCGTGACAGTGATAGTGGTTGAGCCCCCCGGATAGACAGAAAGCGAGGTGGGGTCGGCGCTTAGGATGTAATTTGGCGGCGGATTCTGGCCACCGGTGGTGCTGTTACTCCCGCCACCACAGCTGCTCAAAAAACAAGACAGCAAAATACTCATACCGGAACAACCTAGCGCACTTCGGTTCTTCATGGAACCTTTCCAACACCGCGGCGTAACGTGCTTTCATCAAAAACAGTCCACTGTGTCAGTGATTCCCCTGCGACGACCTTGCCACACGATCTTGCAAATGGGAATAGGTCTGGAGTTTACGCGTAACCCGGAAGTGATGCCACTTGCCGGGTCAGTCGGATTACCGTTTATGTGGGCTAAAATGGGCGGATGGAAACCGTTCGAGTTGTGAACCACATGGGTAAGTTGAATCTGCTTGGACAAATCGCTATTTGTTTATTTGTACTGGGTATACCGGATCTCGCTGCCGCGCAGGCCGATTCTTTCGACGTGCCGCTGAAAAAGACTGTTGTACACCTCGGTCAATCCCCCTACTACCACGGAGGAAACGTGCGGGTCAAGTTGTCCTGCTATTTTTATTCGACATTCATGGTCAAAGAATACGACGAGGGACAAAAAGGTGCAGAGTGGTTGTCGATTGTTCCGGTCGATGCTCGAACGGCATCAACGTGTACGCAGTCTCATGCTGTAGGTGAAAAAGTCATCGAAGAACCGGAGTGAGGAGGGTACTTCAAAGGAGCCAAAAGGAATCTAGTGATCTTTCACGCTGCGGATGGGACGAATGGTGGAATGCCATTTGTTGTCTACGATGCAAGAACCGGGACGAAGGTCTTTCAGGACTCGCCATGCTGTCAATGCTAGCATCAATGAGTGGAAGGCCGATCCGGTTTGATGTTCTGGTTGAGCCGCAGCACATTTCTGGGGTCGTACTTTTTCTTGATCTCCACCAATCGCGCGTAGTTCGGCCCGTACCCGGCTCGCACAAGCTCTTCGCTCGTTTCGCCCAGTTGGTTGACGTACACTCCCTGCGCAAAGGGTTGCAAATTGTCGCGCAGAGACTTGACCCATTGCACCGCATTCGCCTTCTCTGCCGGAACGCTCCAGGTACCCACAATGTCCAACTCGTAGCCCGGGCGCCGCAAAGCAAATGCCATGTCGCTCAATCCCACGCGCGAAATGGCGCCGAAAAGCGGCACAATGAACACCCTGGTGTTTGGTGGCGCATCGTTGGTTGCCGTTGTTAACGTTGCAATTCCGGCTGCGGTGAGTTCCGGAAGAAACAGGTCCGTTTGGAAATGCGCGACGGGCGCTGGAAGGAATGCTGCCGCCTGAGCTTCCAGATAGGGCATCACCCTGACATTGTCCTCCTGCGGTTTCAGCGCTCGCAACGGTCTGAGTAATTCATTCCCCTGGCGGGGATGGCCGCAATGGAAGACCAGCATCCGCAATCGCGTCCCCTGTTCGGACGGTAACACCCCACCGACGACGCTCGCCTCGTCCGGCGCCGCCGCTACGAACTTGACAAAGGCCTGCAAGAGCTCCGGGGTTCTCCCAGGCGGATACAATAGCGTTCCCGCCAGAACGTCGGTTACCGGATGGAGCCGGTACTCGAGAGCAGTGGCCACGCCGAAATTTCCGCCTCCGCCGCGAATCGCCCAGAAAAGATCCGGATTAGAGTTCTGACTGGCCTCGACTTGCCTGCCATCTACGGTCACAAGCTGCGCAGACAGAAGGTTGTCGCACGCGGCGCCGTACTTCGCCATCAACTGCCCCTCTCCTCCGCCAAGAGTCAGGCCGGCAATTCCTACCGTCGGACAACCGCCTGAAGTGGTGGCCAAGCCAAAGTGCTGCGTTGCGTGGTCCAGGTCGCGTACCAGCGCGCCCGCCTCTGCCCGGGCCACGCGCCTGCCGATGTCGACTTCGACCCGGCTCATTCCGGAGAGATCGATCACCACGCCGCCATCGCACACGCTGAATCCGGCGCGGTTATGGCCCCCGCCACGCACCGCCAGCGGCAAATTCTGGTTCTGGGCGAATGCAAGCGCTCGCGCGACGTCGGAAGCGCCGGCACAGCGCACGATCAGCGCGGGACGCCGATCGAATGCGCGGTTGAAGATCAAGCGCGAGGATTCATACTCGGACGCATCCGGTGTGATTACGTGGCCGGTAATTTTGGAAGCAAGTTCGCGCATCGCCGCCGCATCGAGCGGAACCGCATTCTGTTCGCGCGCTTCGAAGATTCGGGGTGCTCCACCAAGCACCTCAATCGGGTGCTCGCAAAGCGCCGCTGCGGCCAACGCCGTCTGACGGACGAACTGCCTTCGAGTAGTGAGCGCCATATTCGACTCCTCGAACTCTCAGCCGCGAGTCTTGCCTGCGAGCTCTCGCGGCTTAGTGCGAACTCTCGTCATTTCTGTGGGCTCGTCCGGATGAACAGCAACTTCTCGATTCGATTCGGCTTGCCATCAGACGTATGGTCGACATGTGCATCCGAATCAAACACAAGCTCGATTTCCTTCGCGCGGATCGCCGACAGTCTGTGAGCCTTTCCAATGCATTCTACCAAGAGGGTATTACGCGCGAGCGAATCAGCGGGAAGCCGGACGGCGCCCGGCATATCGAAAGTTTGACCTTTCTGCTTCAGCGTGGCGCGGCCCGTCTTCCCATCGGAGCTGACCGAAAGCGAGTAGTTACCCGGCGGCAGCATTTTTCCGGCGCATCGCACGCTGTAGGGCAGATTAACCTGGCCATCGAAGCGCACTTTCCCCGTCACTGCGGCGCTAGCTCGTGGGGTCTTGGGTTGCGGAAATGGCTCTGTGTTGGGCGAGTCGAATTGATCGGGAGCCATATCGGATTGGGCGTACCCGCGAGGAGTCGCGAGTGTTGCAAGCCCCGCAAGAACAACCAAAAGTCTCATAAAATTGCCGGACTTCACTGTAAGTCTCCTTCCTGACTAGTGCCTTCAGTCGCGAGAGCGTTTCTCATCGTCAATGTTTGTGCCTCGGGTAGATAGCCAGCGTCAATGCGCGGACGCTCCTCGGCCAGTACTTTATCAATCCTCTATACAAGTCTTTCACTTTCAATACTTTACAGAAGCTCCCACTTCCACTAGGAGGATGGTAGACTTTGCAACGGAGTTGCTTCCCCCGCCACTATGCTTTCACCAGTGCAAAACCTTGTTCATTTCGCTGATTTTGTGGTGGACCTACGCGCTGGCGAATTGCGCAAGGCAGGAGTGAAGGTGCGGCTCCAGGAACAACCCTTCCGCGTGCTCGCTGCCCTTTTGCAATCCTCCGGGGAAGTGGTCACACGGGAGGAGTTACGTACCAAGCTTTGGCCAGCGGACACCTTTGTGGATTTCGATCACCGCCTGGCTGCGGCCATCAATAAAGTGCGGGAAGCTCTGGAAGACTCGGCCCAGAGTCCTAGATTCGTCGAAACGGTCGGCCGACGTGGCTACCGATTCTTGGTCCCGGTCGAATCGGACGAACGACTAGTCGAGCCAAACGGCAACAACCAAACGCAAGACGCAGCCGAACCGCAGGTCCTTCGACACGCCGCGAGTGGAAACAACTGGCCGCGCATGGCCTTCGCAGGGGCAGCGCTGGTACTTTTGCTGGGGGTTGGTTTCTTCATGCTGCATCGTTGGGTGCGCCAGGATGCGACGTTGTCTGCCGTGCCTCACATTTCTTCCATCGTGGTACTCCCGCTGGAGAATCTCTCCAACAATCCTGAGCAGCAATATTTCGTAGAGGGTATGACCGACGAGATTACGACTGACTTGGCCAAGCTCCCAGGAATTCGGGTGATCTCGCGTACATCTGCAGTGCAGTACAAAGACACGCATAAGACTATGCCGCAGATCGCTCGCGAATTGAACGTCGATGCAGTGGTCGAGGGCACGGTATTGCGCGTGGGGGACCGTGTGCGCATCCGCACGCAACTTATCTACGCTCCCGCGGATCGGCACCTCTGGGCGCAGGCTTACGAGCGTGACTTGAAGGATGTCCTGACTCTGCAAGCTAATTTGGCCCAGGACATCGCCAGTGAAATTCAGCTCAAGCTAACGTCGCAGCAGCAGGCGAACTTCGCCGCCCGTTCCGTTGACCCCGAGGCATATGAACTCTACCTCCAGGGGCGTTATTTTTGGAACAAGCGCGATCCAGCAGGTTTCACGAAGGCCGTCGACTACTTCCAGCAAGCCATCGCCAAGGAACCCACGTACGCCGCGGCATACGCAGGCTTGGCCGATTCCTACGCGTTGTCGGGAGGATTCAACCTTATTCCTGTGGAACAGGCGATGCCCAGGGCCCAAGCCGCCGCGGAAAAAGCATTAGAACTTGACAGCAATCTCGCCGAAGCCCACGCCTCGCTTGGGCTCATCGCTCCTTTCAACAATTGGAACTGGGCCGACGCTGCGCGGCATTACCAGCGGGCCATCGAACTGAATCCCAACTACGCAACGGCTCGTCACTGGTATGCGGAGGGCTATCTGATGCCGGTTGGACGAGCAGACGAGGCCATTGCCGAAATCCGGAAAGCGCAAGAGTTGGATCCGCTTTCGGCTGTTATCGCCGCCGACCTTGGCAAGGAACTCTATTTTGTCCACAAGTACGACGATGCCCTTGTCGAACTGCGCCGCGCGCTGGAACTCGACCCTAACTTCGTCAGCGCACACAACTGGATTTCGGACACTCTTCTTGAAAAGAGAATGTACAACGATGCTATGGCTGAACTGGAAAAAGCCAAGCCATTCAGAGAAGAACGGGTTTACATCAGGCAAACAGCCTATCTGTATGCACGCATGGGCCGGCGCGCTCAGGCGCGGGCCGCGCTTGCAAAATCGCTGCAACTTTCAAAGGGGAAACCAGTGAGTTCAGGCGCAGTCGCTCTCATCCATGCGGCTCTTGGCGACAAGGATGAATCCTTTCAGTGGCTGGAAAAAGCCTGCACCGAGAGATCTTCATTCATGACTTCGCTCAAATATTGGTCAGTTTTTGACCCACTGCGCGCCGACCCTCGCTTTGCAGACCTGCTTCGACGCGTGGGCCTTCCCCAATAAGTGGACCACGCCAGGGTTCTACACACGATCTAAAAAGCCGGCACGAAGAGGTCTAGACCCTTCGAGAAGACCGGCCAGGCCCCTGTCTTTTCAAAGCTGCACCTTTAGTCGAGCAGACCGTGTTCCAAATCCAATTGAAAATAAACAACTTGCGCGGGGATTGAAAAAGTATCCGCAGAGAAACCAGCGAGCATTGACGTTCACTATTCACCCAAGCGACAAATGTGCGCCTGACGGCAGGAGGAATTCGTGACCAACCAGCGCTCGAGCAGCAGCCCACTCCGCAACGCTGCTTCAAGGCGATTAACTCGTATGAATCTGATCCGCAGTTACGGGGCGGCATCCGCTCTCCGAGCTAGGAGAAACAAATGACAAACCAGGCTACAGCCACTCATGGAGTCATGGAAGGCGGCGGTTCCTATAATCTGCATGCCAAGATTCCAGAGGCAGGCGGCATCCTGGCATTGCCATTCCTCGAACGGGCAATCAGCAATGTGAGGCTCGACAGCGGGGAGCAACCGGTGGTCATTGCCGACTATGGATCTTCGCAAGGCAAGAACTCTCTCGCTCCCATGCGCGCGGCCATCAAAGCCTTGCGAGCACGTCTTGGCCCCGATCGACCCATCTCAGTCGTACACGTCGACCAAGCCGCAAACGATTTCAACACCCTCTTCGACGTGCTCCACAACGATCCGGAACGCTATTCTGTGAATGATCCAAACGTATTTCCCTCGGCGATTGGAAGGTCGTTCTACGAGAAAGTGTTGCCGCAGGAACATGTACACCTCGCGTGGTCGTCGTATGCGGCCATGTGGTTGAGCCGCATTCCAATGCTGATTCCGGATCATTTCATAGCAATCGCCACCACAGGTGAGGTGCGCGAGGCGTTTGAACGGCAAGCTGATGACGATTGGAAGGCTTTCCTCTCGTTGCGAGCCAGCGAGTTGCGGACTGGCGGCCGCTTGGTGGTCGTGTTACCCGGCATAAAGGAGGACGGCTCCATCGGATTTGAGCCTCTTTTCCGGCACGCCAATGAGGCGCTTGCGGCAATGGTTGCTGAGGACCTGATTACCGCCGAACACCGCGCGCGAATGGTCCTCGGAGCCCATCCGCGCCGACAGAGCCGACTTCTAGCACCGTTCGATGGGGGTGGTCAGTTCCGCGGCCTAATTGTGGAACACTGCGAACTATCCATGCTACCGGACGCCGCGTGGGCGGATTACGAGCGGGACGCAGACAAGGAAGCGATTGCGACGCGCCATGCGCGGTTCTTCCGGTCGGTTTTCGTGCCCTCTTTGGCGTCTGCGATCGGCGACGAAGGCAAGCGCAATGTTTTCCCCGACCGCTTGGAGGAAAAACTGAGGCAGCGCTTGGCCAGTCAGCCCGTACCGCTTCACTCCTTCGTTCAAACGCTGGTGCTCGCCAAGCAGGGCCGCACACCCCATCCCGCGGTCCAGAAATAGGCACGAACTCGGAATGGCTCACACTCCCTCGCAAACCAGTTCTGTTCCTGCCCTCGGAGCGCGCGGAATAACAATCCGGCATCAGAGTGCCTTCTTTTACGGCTGGTGGGTTGTAGCGGCATCAGCTATCGGAGTCTTCTGGGGCCCGCCCATCACTGTGTATTCTTTTAGCGTCTTCCTGAAGCCGCTCATGCAGGAGTTTCACGCCGGTCGCGCGGCTGTTTCTCTGGCGTACACTCTGCACCTTATTGCAGGCGCAGTGTGCGCTCCGCTAGTGGGGTGGCTCGTCGATCGCTACGGTTCACGCAGGGTGATCTTGTCGGCTACGGCTATGTTTGCCTCCGTATTGCTCCTGAACAAAGTTCTCTCGGCCAATATCCGGCAGTTCTACATCTTTTTTGTGACGCTGGGCCTGTTGATAAATGGCGTGGGGCCGATTCCGTATGGAAATTTAGTCACCCACTGGTTTGACCGGCGCAGGGGGCTCGCTCTCGGTCTGATGATGATCGGAATCGGATCGGGAGCGATGGTCATGCCTTCGTTAGGGCAACAGCTAATTGTGAGATTCGGCTGGCGCACAGCGTATGCAGTTTTTGGCGGCTCGGTTCTGCTCATTGCCCTTCCCGTACTGGCCGCGTTTCTTCGGGAGAAGCCCCAGGACCTGGGCCTCTCGCCCGACGGAGCCCCACCGAAAAATTCTAGCGGAGGGAGCAAAGCTCCCCAGGGCATGAGCGCGCACGATGCCTGGCGTAGTGGAACGTTCTGGCTCATGGTGTCCGCGTTCTTCTTGGTGAGCGCAAGTGTTCAAGGCTGTTTGGTCCATACCACAGCCATGCTGAGCGACCGTGGAATAACCGCCCAAACGGCTGCTCTAGGAAGTTCCCTGGTGGGCGTTGCCGTGCTACTGGGCCGAGTGGGCTCCGGCTACTTGCTTGACCGCCTTTTTGCCCCGCGTCTCGCGGCTTTCTTTTTTGGCGGCACCGCTCTCGGAATCGGCCTGCTCTGGCTGGGTAGGACGCCAGTCGCGTTCGCGGGCGCGTTTCTTGTCGGGTTGGGCCTGGGCGCGGAAGTAGACCTCATCGCGTTTCTAATCAGTCGCTATTTTGGTCTTCGCGCCTTCGGCAGAGTCTATAGCTCGGCCTTCGCTGCTTTCGCTTTGGCAGGAGCGTTTGGTCCTCTCATCATGGGCGCCAGCTTCGACCGGACTGGTTCCTATCGAGTTGCGCTGGTGACATTTCTTGCCGCAACTCTGGTTGCGGCTGTACTCATGACCCGCTTGGGACCGTACCGGTATCGTGCCGGCCAGCTTCACTCTTGACAGCCACGGCGGCGGTGACCATAGTCGCGCTGTCGCTCACGCTCGGCGGTTACGGTGGATATGGCGGCGGCAGGCAACCGAACCGAGGCACCGCCTCGAACACCGTCACCGCCCATCCTGGGACTATTTCGCACACCACAACCGTCAGTGTCATAGTGCCGTAGCATGGAAGTCCCGGAAGGCATGCGAGATGTAACGAGGGTGCGAAAATGAGAAGGTTTTTCCTCCAGTGCGCGCAGCGGTTCTTCTTTGTCGGACCAATCGCCGTTATTTTGCTCTCGAGCGTTGCGCCAGCATGTGCGCAAACCAGCAATTTTGAATTCAACGATTCACATTTCCACCTCACCAACAATATTCAGGAAGGCCCCAACATTCGCGATTTTCTGGACATGATGGGAAGCCATGCTGGCCGGGTGGCTTTGTTCGGGATCCCGCTGCAGCAGCAGTGGTCCTACCGCGTGGACGGGGACCGTGCACCGACGTATTACCTGCATTCGGATGCTCCGCTGTACTACTACTCGTTCACGGACGCGTGGATTGCGATGGCTTACAAGTCGCTGACCAAGGAACAGCAGACCCGCTTTGATCCGATGATCACCGGCTTCAACCCTGCGGACATGTATGCCGCGGACCACATTCGCAGGGTGCTCCAGACGTTCCCAGGGGTGTTCACTGGCATTGGCGAGTTCATGATTCACAAAGAGTTTGTGTCAGCGAAGATACCAGGCGAGGTGGCCAGCCTTCAGAACCCGGCTCTCGATCGCCTACTTGATTTTGCCGGGGAAGTTGGTCTAGTTGTTCTGTTGCACAACGATATCGACGTGCCTTTCGCAAAGGAGGGGTCCGAGCCCGCCTACCTCAGTCAAATAAAGGCCCTCTTCAAGCGCCACCAGAACACGACCATCATTTGGGCCCATATGGGTTTGGGTCGTGTGGTCCCGCCGGACAAGAACCACGCCGCGCACATCGAAGAGATCCTGCGCGATCCCGGCTTCAGTAACGTTTTCGTCGACCTCTCCTGGGACGAAGTTGCCAAGTACATGGTGGCCAGCCCGGAAGCAACTCATACCATGGCCGATCTCATGCAACGCTACCCCGACCGTTTTCTGTTCGGCACGGATGGGGTTGCGCCGTCCGACCAGTCCAAGTATTTGAAGGTCTTCTATCAATACGAGCCTTTGTGGAGGTCACTCGATGTGGAAACGTCCCGCAAAGTCCGCTTGCGTAACTACGAACGAATTTTCGATGATGCACGCCGCAAGGTTCGGAGTTGGGAGAACGCTCACGTGCCAGGCGCCCGTTCAAATTGAATAGCAAACCGAGTGACGTGGCGGGAAATCTAATTGTCAGTTCGACTTGATTGGAGCGACGAGCAAGCAACCCCCCAAAGTCGACTTCACAGGACTAATCTCCTGATGCTGGGACCGGACCACTTCCGGATTGGATTTGTCTTTATTACTGTTCTTGCGCCAACGCCATGCAACGGAACGGTCGCGCGGAATAGCGTTTCGAGCCTTCGGCGAGTTCCTCAATGAACCGGAAGCAGCGCATTGTCGAGCACCCAGTTCGCCACCTGGATTCCCGTCGCCTGACCATCGTCACACGCAGATCGGAAGTGAATGCCAGCAAAGATTCGAGCATTCTTAACTTCGTCCAGCGCCTGCGTAAAGCTCTGGAAGGAGCGGGTGACGCCAATCAGGAGATCGTTGTCCATTGTGAAATGCTTCTTTTCGCCGAAAAAGCTAGCCAGCACCACGGCCGCCGCGCCGCTGACCGTGGAGTGACCCGATGGGTATTCCGGGTGCGCAGGCGTCGCGAATAGGGGTGCCCAGCTGGGATCCGCTGACGTGGCGGGGTTTCCGTCAGTGTCGGCCAGCGGAATCGCCGTAATTGGACGCCAGAAGACGTAATGGTATTTCGCTTCCCAGCATGCGATGCCGGCGTCCGCCATAGCAAGATCGAGCAGCGCCAGAACCCGCGCATTTTCCAGCAACGAATTGCGGCCCTCTCCCCAGCGGCCAGAATCGTCGTCCTGGTCGCCCCGCTCGATGAGCGAGTCAGCGACGTTGTTCCATAGGTAGGTTGCCGTGCTCGCAGCCCAGAACCAGGCGTAGATCGTCTGGTCCGCTGTGCGAGTGGAGCTCGAGATGCTCCCCATCGTCTTGGTTTCGTTGAAGTCCGCCGCATAGCGGGCGCTCGTCAGGGCTGGAGGACCGCCCGGACGAAATTGCGATGGTGCGGCAATCGACCAGGGCGTCATGTACGCGAACTGAGGACCGGCGCCCGGCAAAAGGCCGGGCGGTGTGGGGCGCCATTCTCCAACCGCCGTCCCGCCCACGAACGGGGGTGGTGCGGGCGCAAAGCCGTCGGTGGCGCGCCAGGACAGAATGCCGTTCGCGGCAGTCTGGCCCCAGGCGATTCCGCTGGCGATGCCCGCAGTGGTTTCATGCGGGTCGCTCGCAATGGCCGTCAGGGACACGGCGAGCCGTGCGTCGAATATGCTCTTTTGGGCAGGATAGAGTGCCGCCAACGCCGTATACGCCGCTTCGACGGCCGCAGCTCGACGGGAGGCGTCAGCCGGGCCAGCCGGGGGGACGTGCACCGGCGCGTATTTTCGGTCGATGCCGTTAACGGCGTCGAACACCGAGGCCTGGACGATCGCGGCGACGCGGGACATCACGATCGGCGAAGTGCCGCCAACCGTCCCGGCACGCAGCATGTGCTGATTCCAGTCAGTGACGTCATCGGCTCGCGCGATGGACGGCGCCCCGAAAAGCTTCATTAAGCCAAGTACCAGTAAACAAATTCCTTTCAGCAGTCGCATTTTGTGCCTCCTGTTTCAATAAGGTGCCGTACGATAGGCCCTCGAGTAGCCACAAGCCTCCGTGCGTATCGCGCCTGAGATTCGGACATCCGAGCCTCCCCTTTTGGCCGAAACACAGCAAACCGGCAATGCCCGCGCGGTCAAACTAAGGCCAGAAAAAAGTCATCAGGCAACCTGCAGAAGATACGAGAGATATTGGCGGCTGTTTAGCCAATGCGTTGGATTGAAGTTCATTGAGGGATAAAGCAAAAGGTGATAAGCTCCGCGCAATCCCGCCGAGCGCGTTGCACGGAGCACGCCTTGCCCCGTATCGTTGGTTTCGAGAATTATCAAGCTGACCTAGAGACAGGTGAGTTGCGGAAGAATGGGACGAAGATCCGCCTTTCGGGTCAGCCATTTCAAATCTTGGCGTTGCTGCTGGAGAAATCCGGGGAGCTAATTACTCGCGAGGAATTGCGCGCAAAGCTCTGGCCAGACGAGGTTTTTGTTGATTTTGACCACGGCCTCAACGCCGCGGTGAACAAGTTACGCGAGGCTCTGTGCGATTCGACCAGCGACGTGCGCTTTATTGAGACTCTCCCTAAGCGCGGCTACCGCTTCATTGGTCGAGTCGAAGTGCGGAACGGAGCTGCTCGGCGCCAGGCCGTCGCAGTATCGCCCGAGCCGAATGTGGCCCCTCCGCCGAAAGGGCTGAACCCACCCGACACCACACGAAAGCACGCGGTGGCCCTGATCGCCATGTTGCTCGCGGCGCTGCTCACAGGCTTGTATGTGTATTCAAGACGCGGCCGCCCTCCGTCCAGCAGCGTCGTTCCTCCTATTCAGTCCGTGGCAGTTCTGCCGTTAGTCAATCTCACCGGCAATCCTGACCAGGAGTACTTCGCGGACGCTATGACCGAAGTGCTCACCACCGAACTTGGCAAACTCAGCCCCCTGCGCGTGATCTCGCGCACTTCGGCCATGCGATACAAGCAAACCAAGAAGAGTGTCCCCGAGATCGCGCGTGAGTTAAACGTAGACGCAGTGGTAGAGGGTGCAGTGCAGCGCTCCGGAGATCGTGTGGCCATCTCCGCGCAGCTGGTCTATGCTCCCGCGGATCGGCATCTGTGGGCCCAGACGTATGAGCACGATTTGGGCGACGTCTTGTCGATGCAGCGCGAAGTAGCGGAACGGATTGCTTATGAGGTTCAGGCGAAGATCGTTCCTCATGACTCCCGGCCTACCGCCCACAAAGTAAATCCCGAGGCCTACAAGAATTACCTGTTGGGGCGCTATGCCTGGGAGCACAGGTCCAGGGAGAGTTTGGCTCAAGCGCTAATTTATTTCGAGAGAGCTATCGACGAGGATCCAGATTTTGCCTTGGCTTATGCCGGAGAGGCGGAGGCTTGCGTACCCCTGGTGGGCTTGGGCCTTATGCCACCGCGCGAGTACCTCGAGAAAGCCAGGGCCGCAGCCACCAAGGCATTGGCCCTCGACGATAGTCTCGCAGAAGCCCACACTGCGCTTGGTGCGACTCTCCTCAATCAATACCGTTGGCAAGATGCCGAGCGGGAATACAAGAGAGCCATAAAGCTTAATCCCAACTATGCAACTGCCCACCTCTGGTATGGATTCCTGCTGGAAGCCCTTGGTCAGCAATCCGCCAACCTGGCCGAAAGAAAACTCGCGCACGAACTTGACCCTTTGAATTTCACGGCCAGCGGAGCTGTAGGCGATGCCTACCTCTATCTCGGCGAGTACGATCAAGCCATCCGAGAGTACCAGCGGGCGTTGGAATTGAATCCTGAGTTTTCCGTGACCCGTGCAGGTTTGGGGGACGCTTACATTGCCAAGAGAATGTACCCGGAGGCCATCGCGGAGTTCGCTAAGGCGGGAACGCTCGGCAAGCTCGGTTATGGCTATGCGCTGTCCGGAAATAAAGGAAAAGCTCGTGAGATTCTGAAAAGACTTAACCAGGAGTCAAAATCCCACTATGTGTCACCGGAAGCGCAAGCGCGTGTTTTGACCGGCATGGGGAAAAACGAAGAGGCCATCTCGTGGCTGGAGAAAGGCGAACGCGAAAATGCCGCGATGCATCATCTCAACGTAGATCCTGCGTTTCGACCTTTGCGCTCTAATCCGCGGTTTCAACAACTCCTCGAAAGGATCGGATTTGCCCGGTAAAGACTATCGATGGATCGAGGTGGGCGAAGTTCAGGGGATTGCAGGAGTTGGGCGGGGAGTGATGGGTTGATCATTTCGGGGGAAATATGTGGAAAAGTCGAAGACGATTCATCAGCGCACATTTCAAGAGGTAATTATTTGGATTTTTGGGCGGCGTGTTGCTTGGCGTCTGCGACGAGAGCAGGGAAACGGGGATCGTTGTGAAGTGCTTTTAGGTCGGGGTCCGACTCAATCATGAGAGCGTCTGCGGGGGCGAGACCGTGTTCGAGAGTGTGTTTCAGGAGGGAGAAAGCTTTGTCGAAGTTTCCGCGTTTAGCGGCGACGCTAGCGATATTGTAAACGGTGTCGGCGGTGCGAGGATTGTCTGGTCCGTAAAGGCGTGTCTGAATATCGAGGGTTTGGCGCAAGAGCTTTTCCGCTTCATCAAAACGCCCGGCACCGGCAAGAGTGTTGCCCAGCCCGTTCATGGTAATCAAGGTGTCTCGATGTTCCGGCCCGAGCACTCGGCGCTGGATCTCGAGAGTTTCTTCCTGGAGTTTGATGGCTTCGTCAAACTTGTTTTCGTAGGCGAGAACGTTGGCGAGATTGTTCATCCCGAGCAAGGTGTCGGGATGCTCCAGGCCGCGCGAATGTTTGCTCAACTCAAGCACCTCGCGATTCAGCTTTTCCGAGTCGGCGTAGCGGCCTTCCCACTGATAGATACCCGCGAGGTTGTTCATGGCCACCTGCAACTCGGCATCGTCAGGGGAGAGGGAGTGGCGGGCGACGTCCACCGCTTCGCTCTCCATTCTTTCCGCTTCAGGGTAACGGCCTTCTTCGGCGATGGTCCAGGCAAGGGTACTCATGGAGATAAGGGTTTGTTTGTCGGAGGGACCGAGGACGCGGCGCTCGCTTTCAAGAGTTCGGGTCAAGAGCTTTTCCGATTCGGCATATTTCCCAAGCTCATAGAAGGTCCAACTTAAATCGCTGGCGGTGCGCAGGCTGTCCTTGTCATCGGGGCCGAGCAGGCGCATCTGGCCTTCGAGCGCTTTGCGGCCCAATTTTTCAGATTCGTCGTAATGTCCCTGACGCTGGAGGTTCCAGGCAAGGTTGCTCATGGAAAGGAGAGTTTTCGGGGAATTGGGGCCAAGGACGCGCTTCTTGGTTTCCACCGCGCGCTGCAGTAAAGCGCCTCCTTTTGGATACAGACCGAGGCTGGTATAGACGTTGCCCATCACGTCGGTGAGTTCGGCCTGTAATTCGGGATCTTTGGCAAGGCCGGTTTCAATGTCGGCGGAAGCTTTGTCGAGGATTTCGCGTGCGGTGATGGTATTGCCGCGGGACTGGCTGGGCTGGGAAACCTTGAACATACTGGTCATGAATTCGGTAATGCGATTGGCGCGATCGCGTTCGCGCGTGATGCGGCGAAGTTGTATCGACTGGTTGATGGCGAATCCAATGAGTACGATGAGGAAGCCTGCGGCGACGCCCACCGCGACGCGGTGGCGGCGAACATACTTCCGCAAACGGTAGCGTGCACTCGCAGGACGCGCGACGATCGGCTCATTATTCAAATACCTCCGGATGTCGGCGGTGACTTCCGAAGGCGTCCCGTAACGGCGATTGCGATCCTTGTCGAGGGCTTTCATGGCGATCCAGTCGAGATCGCCGCGGAGGGCACCGATGAGTTGTCCGGGTTCCAGGCCTCGCGCTTCCGCGCTGGACACGGAAGTGTCGCGAGCCGAGCTGACCTTGGTGCTCGGTCTAGGAGGATCGTCCTCACGCAACTGCCGCAGTACCTCTTCCAGTCGCAGTCTTCCCCATCTGGAAGTGTCGAAGGGGAGAAATCCCGTCAGCAACTCGTACAAAATCACACCCAGCGAATACACGTCCGCGCGTGTATCAACGTCCGTTATGGTCGGATCGACTTGTTCGGGGCTCATATACCCGGGCGTGCCGACAAAGCCACCGGTCTGTGTGTTTAGCGATTCGCCCGAAAGGTATGGGGTGACGGACTTCGCCAACCCGAAGTCGATGATGCGGGGCATGGGCTGGCCGTCCACTTCCACCACCAAAATATTGGCGGGCTTCAAGTCACGGTGCACGATTGCTTTCTGGTGCGCGTGCTGCACTCCCTCGCAAGCGCGAATAAATAACTCGAGCCGCTCCCGAATCTTCAGTTTCTTCCGATCGCAGTACTCCGTAATGGTCACGCCTGGAACGTACTCCATGGAGAAGTAGGGCTGGCCGTCAGGAGTCGCACCGGCATCGAAAACTTTGGCGATTGCCGGATGATCCATGATGGCTAACGACTGCCGCTCTGACTGAAACCGGCGCAGGGCGGTTTCGTCGTACATGCCGCCTTTGATGAGTTTGAGCGCTACCATCCGGCGGACGGGGACAGTCTGTTCGGCCAGCCAGACTTGACCCATCCCGCCTTGGCCGAGCTTCTGGATAAGACGGTAGGGGCCGAGCGATTGCGCTACGGACGCAGTCTCAGCGTCAACGGTGAGAGCGCCATCCGACAGACCACCAGCCTCCGCATGCGCCGACAACAACGATTCAACCTCGGCGCGCATGTCGCCGCCGCTCGGACATACCTGGTCCAAAAACGCCGCACGCTGGCTGGGTTCGCGCTCGAGCGCGGCGCCAACGATTTCTTTAATCTTTTCCCACTGTTCTGGTTTCTCCACGGCTGCCTCTCTTCATCTGCCTGGCTAGCCAAGCCTTGGCTACATTCCACTCTCGTTTGGCCGTCGAACGCGAAATGCCCATTACTCCCGCGGCCTCCTCGGTCGTTAAGCCTCCGAAGAACCGCAGTTCCACGAGGCGGCATTGCTGCTCATCGACTTGGGCAAGCAACTTGAGCGCATCATCGAGCGCCACCACATTCGTGTTCGGCATCTGCGGCATCGTGGCTGCAGTATCAAGCTCGACTTTGCGGTCTGCGCCGCGTTTTGTCGCGCCGCGGTTTCGCGCATAGTCCACCAGGATCTGGCGCATGAGCCTTGCAGCCACGGCCACAAAATGAGAGCGATTCTCCGCCTCGAATGGACGCCTTCCAACGAGCCGAAGATAGGCCTCGTGGACCAGAGCAGTGGTTTGCAGAGTGTGGCCCGGACGCTCCCGTTTCAGGTAGCCGTGGGCCATGGCGCGGAGGTCCCTGTAGACAAGCGGCACCAGAGCTTGCAGGGCTTCTTGGTCGCCGGTGCGCCATTTCGCCAATAGTTCGGCGACGATTTGAGAAGGGCTTTGAGGCACGTTGTCCGTCACAACGGGCAGAGTTGACCTAACGATAGCTCCGCCGCCAGATCAAGTCAATTTGCTTCGAGTTTTTTGGCCGACCTCGATTTTTTCTGAACCTTTTGACGGCGAATTTGCGCAGTCCTTAGTAGAGCAGCAATCCCGGCCAATCGTGTCGCGCGGCAAAGTGCCGGGTAGCGCCGAAAGAGGGCATATGGACAGCAAGCCAGATTCGAGAAGTGGCAGGCCAAATATTATGCGAACAGTGTTGCTGGTCATCCTATTGGCTGGGGGCGTTGCTTCTGTCGCGCTAGCGCAGAGTAATGAAGGGCAGTTCAGGGCCAAGGACCCCGGCCCACGCCCGAATCCTACGTCGGCCATACCACTTCCCGTGCCGGGGCTGAACGAGAATGAGGCGGCGCTGTTTAACGAGAGCCTTCTGCGCGTTTCCGAGCTAGAGGGTTCTTGCGATACCTGCGCGCAACAACCGCAGGGAGTTCCCCCCATTGATCCCGATCCCAACAACCCGTTCTCGCCGCGTGGGTTAGTTAACTCCGCGGGAATGAGTCCGGTCTTCAACGCCGATCAATGCTTCATCTGCCATTCTCAGCCGTTGATTGGGGGCAGCACTCCCGCACACAGTCCAGCTGAAACGATCGCGCATCGTCTGGGAGGCACCAATACTGTGCCCGCTTTCGAAGATCCCGACGGGCCGTTTCGCGAAGTTCGGTTCAAATTCAATACGGACGGGACGCGCGACGGAGGAGTCCACAGCTTGTTCACACTTCAAGGGCGTTCCGACACTCCAGGGTGCAGTCTTGAACAGCCCGATTTCGATCAGGCCGTTCGCGACCGAAATATCGCGTTTCGTATTCCCCTGCAATTGTTTGGACTAGGCTTGATCGAGAGCATCCAGGATTCCGCGATTCGCGCCAACATGAACGCCGACCGCGAGGCGAAGCACGCACTTGGAATCACCGGCCATCCCAATATCGTCCCCAATAACGGCACGATCAGCCGCTTTGGTTGGAAAGCGCAGAACGGGTCGCTGACGATTTTCGCGGGCGAGGCGTACAACGTGGAAATGGGCATCAGCAACGACGCGTTCCCGACAGGAAGAAGCGAAGACCCCAACTGCAACGTAGTCTACGAGCCGTTTGACATTCCGCGCACGGAGAAGGGCATTTATGACAATCCGTTGAAGATCATGCCCGCGTGGTTGATGTTCGCGGAGTTCATGCGCTTTGTTGACGCTCCGCACCCTGCCCCTTTGACGGCATCCGCGCAGCACGGCAAGGAACTGTTCAACAAGGTCGGTTGCGTATTCTGCCACACGGCGTCCTACCAGACTGTCGGCACACCCAATCCCACGAGCGAGCGCGAAGAGATTGGGCCGCACTCTCGGGCGCTGCGTGGCCAAACAGTGAATCTATTTTCAGACTTGCTGGTTCACCACATGGGCGCAACGCTGGCCGACAACATCGTGCAAGGAAATGCCGGGCCTGACGAATTTCGCACGACGCCGCTTTGGGGGCTCGGGCAACGCTTGTTCTTTCTGCACGACGGACGTACCAGCGATCTGAACGTAGCGATTCAAGATCACTTCTCAAGGCGATTCTCCGATGGCGGCGATAATCCATCCAAGGATTTTCGGTCTTATTCCTACGAACCGTCGGAAGCTAATACGGTGATTGAACGATTCCATGCATTGTCGGAAGCCGAGAAGCAGGCACTGCTCGACTTTCTAAGATCCCTTTAGTTCTGAGGCGCAAAATGAAGAAGACCACGTGTGTTTTGCTAATGGCCATCCTTGCGTCGAGCGCAATGGGCTCCAGCGATCCATTCGTTGGCAAATGGGTACTCGACGTGCGGCGGTCCGAGTATCCCGCCGGCACTTGTCCCAGGACTATGGTGATTGGAATGGAAACAACTGGCAAGGGCGTTCGATACCGTTCGGACGCCACCTATGCGAATGGCGGTAAGCTTCATTCGGAATATACCGCCGACTACGACGGTAATCAGGCCATTGTGATGGGTGCCCGTGGAATGATGCTGCCGGTATTCCTCCGGCGGATTGATGCTCATACCGTAGTGGCCTCCTACACAAAGGAATTGATGGTTGTGGCCACCAGCCGCAGAGTAGTTTCCGAGGATGGGCGGGTCATGACAATAACCACTATTTCGAAGGATCCGTCCGGCAAGAGTGTGAAAACTGTCGGGGTGTACAAAAAACAATTACGGCAGAGTCCGGGAAATTCGGTAACCCGGCGAGTGGGGAGTGCGCCTCGGCAATTGGCTGACCGCGGAGCAGAGCCAAGCTCTTGGGCCAGCACCCCATCATCAAAGACGGAAAAAAAACCGCGGTTGCAGGCGGCAGATTCGATCAGCCGTCAATGATCGCATTGGCATCGAACCGAGTCCTTGAGTTGGGTGCGCGTTGCGGAAGGTTTGCCGACATCCCGAACCGGTCCTCTGCGTTCGTAAAGGACCAAACGACCGGCCAGGGTCACTTCGAGCATTCGTGAGTTTTGCAGCCAGCACCGTACATCGATTGCGCGGCCTTCAATTGCGGACGCTCGATCACGCGCATTTATGACTCCACGCAAAATGGCGAAGAGACAACTAACAGAGAGCGGGGCGACCCGTGCCCCGCTCTGTCGCGCCAGCGCCCTGCGAAGACACTAATCCTCATCGCTGGGAGGCAGGACACGCTCGGCGTCGCTAGTGGTCGCGAATCCGGGATCGGTTACAACAGTGTGGATGTGATTGCCGGATTGGCTTACTAGGATTGCCAAGTGGAGCGTCGGTTGGCCTGGGCTACTCACAGTCATGGTTCCTGTGCAATCCGAGTTCACCGTGTAAGTACCCGTGCCAGGACGCCAAACCAGCGGAATGTGGCCGTTTATCGCGACGGCGTCCACCTGGGTGAGGTTGCCGGTGCCGTCGAAAGTAGTCCTCGCAATGCCATCAACAAGAAGCGGCCCGTTGGGCGTCAGAATTTGACCGTGAATAGTAAAAGCGTAGCTTCCCTTGATGGTTGGATTTGTGCAGCCGGCATGGGCGGTCACTGCTGACGACGCGGCCAAGGCCAGGGTCAACAGAACGAGAGAGATGCGGAATTTCATGGTGCCTCCGAGTTTGTGGGTGGCGTGCGGCCTCACCCTGATTCGAGGCCGATCTTGCAACTTGGCCATGCAACACGCAATGGAGAGCGCGTGTAGGTTGTCTGTAGGACGCGTGACCGACCCCGAGCCGAACGGTTGTACAATAGGCCAACGCTGCGTTCGGACGGGGCTTCGATGTCTTCAGAAAGAGTCCATCTGGGACAATTCGTGTTGGACATAGGCCGCTACGAACTGACTCGCGCGGGTGAGCCGGTTCGTGTGGAACGCATCCCGATGGATTTGCTAATACTCCTAGTCCGCGAAAGCGGGAGATTGGTCAGCCGGGACGAGATCATCGAGCGTCTCTGGGGCAAAGACGTTTACTTCGACACTGACAACAGCATCAACACCGCAATCCGAAAGATTCGTCGCGCGTTAGGCGAAGACCCAGAGAAGCCGCAGTACATCGAGACAGTACTAGGCAAAGGATACCGCTTCAAAGGCGGGACTGACGCAGTTACACGAATGACATCGCCACAGGTGGATGCCGAGAGGCCTCGCATCATGCTGGCGGTCCTTCCCTTCGAAAATCTGAGCGGCGATCCGGATCAGGAATATTTCAGCGATGGATTAACCGAGGAGACTATCATGCGATTGGGGAAAATGTCCCCCCATCGCATGGGCGTGATCGCGCGCACTTCGTCCATGGCCTACAAGCGGGCCGACAAGTCAGTCTTACAAATCGGTCAGGAACTCGGAGTGGACTACGTGCTTGAGGGCAGCGTGCGCCGAGAGGCAGACCGCGTCCGCGTCACCGCACAGTTGATCCGCGTGCGTGACCAAATTCACGTCTGGGCGGAAAATTTCGATCGCCCACCGCAAAGCATCCTCGACATCCATAGCGAAGTCGGCGCGGCAATCGCTGCGCAGGTGAAACTTGAGCTGACTCCCGAAGGCGAGCGACAGCTCCGAAACCAGCGGCCCGCGGACCAGGAAGCATATGACTACTATCTTCATGGACGCTATCATTGGGCAAGACTCACCTACCCCGAGATGCGAAAGGCTACAGAGTACTTTCGCAAGGCAACGGAACGCGATCCCGGATTTGCTCTGGCATACTCAGGGCTGGCCGATTCCCTCATGATCTTGCCGATCAACAGCGATGTGGCTCCTAAAGACGCGTTTCCGGAAGCGAAAGTCGCGATAGCGAGAGCGCTTGAGTTGGGGCAAGATTCTGCCGAAGCTCAAAATTCCGACGCAACCATTAAGTTTTGGTTTGAATGGGATTTTAACGGGGCGGAAGCAGCGGCGCGAGAAGCCATCAGCTTGAACTCAAATTATTCCCTGGCGCATCTCTATCTCGCACACGTTCTTTCGAACGTCGGCCGGCACGATGAGGCTCTGGCAGCGATACAGCGGGCGCGGGTGCTCGATCCATTTTCGCTAATCACCAACGCGATGTATGGGCAGTTTCTCTACCATGCGGGACAAGCTGAGGAATCTATCGATCAATTCCATTCAACTCTTGACATGGAATCCCGATTTTGGGTGGCGCACATCTGCTTGGCAAAATCATACGAGAACGCGGGCATGTACGGCGAGGCACTCGCCGCCTGCGATAAGGCCTGGGAGTTTTCCGGAGGCAACTCGGAGGCCTTGTCCTTGGCGGGCTACATCCACGCGGTTTCGGGGGAAAAAGCAAAGGCGCAGGCCAAGATTCAACAAATGTTGGAGCGAAAGAAAAAAAGCTATGTACCTCCCTACAATCTGGCCCTAGTGTTTGCGGGATTGCGGGAGACTGAAACCGCGTTGCACTGGCTGGAGAATGCCTTGGCGGATCGCGACGTTCACATGACGTTCCTGCTCGATCGTAAGTGGGACGGGCTAAGATCGAATGAGCAGTTCCGGCAGCTGGTGTCACGCGTAGGGCTCACCCGTTTCTAAGCACCTGCGCAGTCGCCCGGACTGACTCGATCGCGCTCTGCTGGGCTTCCGGACGCGTTGTTTTGCCCTCGGTCTCTAACCTGTATTGCCTGGCGATGATGCCAGAGGCTGATTCAACCAAATTCTTGATCTCTTCTCGCTTTCCGGACTCGATTACCCTTTGCTCGGTGTTAAGCCAAAAGCTCGCTAGGGCGATTAATCCCATAGCAGCGACAACAACGATTAACCTGAATTTGCTACTGAGTTTCAACGCGGGCTCCGCCCTTGGAGGCTGCTAGAAGCAGCTGCAAATAAGGGGCCTAGCACCACCCTTTCCACAGCCCTAAGACTCTTCGATTCAAGCAATTTGTGGGGAGACGCAAAATCCTGGTGACGCAGGGTGTTCCTAATTGGCACATTTGCCCTGAATTGATCACAACCAGCGCTAGCCGCCGGACCTAACCTGGCGAATTGGAAAACAGATTGGCGATGAACGCCGAAACTGGAGACGTGACGCACCAGAACGGGACATGATCGAGCGGCCGGGCCGCCTCGCGCCTGCCCCCTCGCCAAGGTAGTTACACCTGAACAGATGATCGCAACTCTTGGACACCTCGACAGGCCGGAGACCAAGTTGGAGTGGACCTTAGCATTCGTTTCGCGCATTCGCGAATTGTCATGCTCATAAACTATGTCGCTTGGATCTCGGGGGAGAGTGGTTGCAAGAGAAGACCCTGGATCCCAGGTTCAATGTGCGTAGCGCCGATAGCGCGTCTGCCGTGAGAGGAGACAAACACCGGCAATGCGCCCGGCATCTTGACGTCCAGAAAATACCTGCCCGCCAAACGCGCCAGCTCGAACCCGAACGCCCCTCCTGCAAGGACGTCCGCCGCAGCCATCACCGCGCCTCTGCGATCACGCCTTTGAGGAGTCGTTGCGGCTCCGATCCCAGGGCCAGCCGGATGCCGAATTTCCGCGTCCGCGCGCTCACCGCAAACGCCAGCACCCCCGCAACGCCCACCACGGCGATCGCCAACGCGACAGGCGTTCCATACACCGACGTAGGCTAGGTGCTAGGGCCACCGATCTTGGTCCGTTGCTGATCGGAGCGCTTCCAGGTTGCAAACGGTCCAGTCGAAACTACCTTGACGTCTCGGAATTCTGCTTCTGGAGTGCAAGCACATGCTGCTCCACTGGAGCTTCGAGCGTCCGCCGAGGCGAAGCTGACGAGTGCCGCCGAACCAGTGAGGGTGAGCGCCCCAGTTTCTGCCACTGAAGCACAAGGTCCGCCGAAAGGATCGAGAACGCCAGGCAGGCCCACACAATGGTCTCGCTCGCACGGTCGCTGAGGTTCTCCCAGCCAGTCACGCCGCCGATCACGCGCCCCTCAAGAAAGACCAATGCGACCGCAAAGCTGCGCGTCATCCATTGCTGATGCTCCTGAACTTTGCCTTTGAAAATGAAGACCATCGCAATGGCGGTGGTAACCATCCACAACTCAGCGTCCACCGCGGCGGCCATTGTGAAAGATCGGGCCCCTCCCGTGCGTTCCTGGAAGTACTCGATATAGAAGCCGAGGGGAGCTGCCAGGAACACACCCGCAACGTAGATGCGCCCGACTACCCGATGGAACTGGCTGAAGCGCTGACGAATGCGATCGGAGAACTGCATGGGGCCCAGCAGAAGAGCGCATGCTCCTGCGATTCCATGCGGCAGCAGCCACCACTTAAAGGGCTCATAGTGCTGCCACTGCGGGTCCTTCGGATGTACCAAGAAACTTTCATCGTGAGGGATGACGTAGGCCAACATCAGGCCGATGACAGCAAAGAGCAAATATTTTGCGCGAAACCACGAACTCCGCTTGAGCGCTATCTGCATCGTGGACATGAGAATGCCCCCAAGACGATGGATTCTTGCCGCCCCGCTGCTTCCATCATGACGGCCTCTCTCACTGCGAAAACCTTGCTATCTTCTAACCTTGGTTCGCACATCTCGGTGACTCAACGCAGCATCGTGGCGACTGAGCTGTGGATCGCCGCAATCATTGCGCAGTTCATTCGGGGCGCCTGTCGGCGGAGGACTGAATGTATTGTCGATGCAGGGGATGGCGCTTAGATACTCATAGATGGCCTCGATCTGATGGTCGGTCATGTTGTGAAAAAGCGGCCACGGCATGACTTGGAGCTTGCTGCCGTCGACAGGAGGCGGGACGCAGATGCCCAGCGCTATATTGGGGTCCGTGTCGGATTGGCAAGTTGGGTGAATCTTATCGAAATCGGTGCCGTTCCTCAGAATGTCCTTAAACTCTTCAAGCGTGCGTCCTCCTTCCGGACGCCCGCTCTTATCCGGCGTCAGGTTTCGGGAAATGATGACTGGACCGGCATACGGGAATCCGGTTGTGGGATCAATCGGATATCCGTTCGGCGGATAAGAGGATGGTATGGAACCGCTCGGAAATCCCCCCACGGAGGCACTTGCGGGCACAGCCTGGCCAAAGGGTGCGCCTCCGGCCAAGTAAGTAGTGGGGTCTGTTTTTGTTCCTAAGGGCTGCTGCAAAAAGTACGGGTTCCCGTTGTTCGCGTAGTTGAAGTTTGGAGGCCCACCAGCAGTGTGGCAGCCATTGCAGTCAGCCTGAGCGTTGACAATGAAGCTGCCTAATCCCACCAAATCCCGCTTTTTCCCTTCCAGATTCAGTGGGACCGGCGCAATCGCGAAACCGATCCGAATCAGTGACGCCTCATCATTATTTTCATTGTCCTGCGCCTGCACGCGATGCGGGCTGTTTATCATTCCCGCCAGAACAATCGCCCCCAGGGCTACAACAGCTCCCACTCTCATTTTAGAAAGTTGCCGTATCTTCACTGTAGTTCTCCTTTTTTCAAGAACTGTGCCCGGATGGTGCTCGGTTTGTCCTCGCACCGGAGCGCATAATGTTCCAAGTTCGAGCGAGCAGGCAATGGAGAAGGTCTGGAAAATTGTGTATTCGTCTGCATTTTTATGTACCTATAACGTGCTGAATAACCTTGGCTTATTGACCGCCTAGGAAGGGATGTAGAATCACAGCCGAGTTGGTGGAGTGATCAAGCTTGACTCGAGACCTCGTCAGATTTGAGGAATTTGAACTGGATCTTCGCGCCTACCAGGTGCGGCGTTCCGGCCGCACGCTGAAGCTGGAACGCATCCCCATGGAAGTCTTGCTACTGCTGGCAGAGCGGCGCGGCCAGCTGGTAACGCGGGAGGAGATCATTGAAAAGCTTTGGGGCAAGGACGTCTTTCTCGATACCGATAATGCCATCAATACTGCGATTCGGAAAATCCGCCAGGTCCTTAAGGACGATCCCGAACAACCTCGGTTCGTTCAAACGATAACTGGGAAGGGGTATCGCTTCATCGCGCCAGTCACCGAACCCGGGGCTAAGGAGGAAGCTCAAGAACGGAAAGGAGATTCAGCGCGCGCCGCAAAGACAGAGGAGGCAGCAACCGGAACGCATCTTCGGAAGCGCTGGATGTTGCTCGTTGGTGCTACCGTGGCTGTGGCCGCTCTTGCACTGACTGGTTACTTCTATTTTCATCGCGCTCCAAAACTCACGAACAAAGACACCATCGTTCTTGCCGATTTCGCGAACTCGACGGGCGATCCGGTCTTCGACGACACGTTGCGGCAAGGCTTGGCTGTACAGCTTGAGCAGTCGCCTTTCCTCAGCCTTATCTCGGACGAGCGTATCCAGCAGATGCTGAAGCTGATGGCCAAGCCACCCGACGCACGACTTACCCCGGAGGTTTCCCGGGAAATCTGCGAACGAACTGCCAGCGCCGCCGTTCTCGACGGTTCGGTTGTAAGCCTTGGAAGCCAGTACGTGTTGACGTTGCGCGCAAAGGACTGCCGCAGCGGAGATGTTCTGGACGAGGAGCAAGTGCAGGCCGCAAGAAAAGAGGACGTTCTCTACGCCCTGAGTCAAATCGCAAGTAGATTTAGAACCCGTGTTGGTGAATCACTCTCAACGGTCAAGAGCCATGACACTCCTCTCGCTGAAGCCACGACGCCCTCACTCGAAGCGTTGAGAGCCTACAGCGCGGGTTGGCAGGCTTCCTTTTCGTCTGGTTCGGCTGCTGCTGTGCCCTTTCTCAAGCGCGCCATCGAGATTGATCCCAACTTCGCCAGTGCCTACGCGGCACTCGGCCGCATGTATGGCGACATCGGGGAATCCGCCCTATCTGCGGAGAATACGAGGAGAGCCTATCAACTGCGGGATCGCGCCAGCGACCAAGAGAGGTCCTTTATCTCCCTCACCTACGATTTGCAGGTTACGGGAAACCTGGAGAAGGCGCAGCAAACCTGCGACTTGTGGGTGCAAGCTTATCCTCGTGCATGGTTGCCCCACGGGCTGTTGTCAGGGGCGATTTACCCTGAACTAGGCGAGTACGAGAAGTCGGTCGAGGAAGCCAAGATCGCTACACAGATCGACCCGGACTTCTCGATAGGATATGGCATTCTTGCCAGCAGCTATGTGGCGCTTGAGCGCGTCGGTGAAGCGGAGCAAACCCTGCAGCGAGCGTCCCAGCACAAACTTGATATTCCTGATTTCTATGTCGAGCGCTACATCATTGCCTTCCTAAAGGACGACAAGAAGGGAATGCAGCGGGAAGCCACTGAATCTCGGGAAAAGCCCGGCGTGGATGACTGGATGTCCAACGCCGAAGGGTTCGTATCGGCTTATTCCGGTCACTTGGAAGAGGCCAGGAAGATGTCACGGCGGGCAGCCGATTTGGCTCGGAAGGCGGACCGGCGGGAAGCAGAGGCACTTTACGAAACGGATGCGGCAGTGCGGGAGGCCCTGTTCGGAAATGTGTCCACGGCAAGCCAGAGAGCTGGAAACGCGCTTGAGCTGTCAAGGGGCAAGGACGTGGAATATGGAGCTGCCTTTGCGCTTGCTCTCTCGGGAGATTCTACTCGATCTCAAACGCTGACCGATGACCTCTCCAGGCGTTTCCCAGAGGATACGATAGTCCGCTTCACGTATTTGCCGACGCTCCGCGCAATTCTGACCTTGAAGCACAGCCAGCCGGGAGACGCTGTCGAACTGCTTCAAACCGCAATTCCTTATGAGAGCGGAACTCCGATCGAGGGCGGTTCTGAACCGCTCCTGGGAGCGGCTAATCTCTACCCTGCCTACGTTCGTGGCGTGGCCTATCTGGCGGCACACCGAGGACGGGAAGCCACTGCCGAGTTCCAGAAAATTCTAGATCACCGCGGCATCGTGGTCAGCGATCCCATCGGCGCATTGGCGCACTTGCAATTGGGTAGGGCTTACACACTCTTGGGTGACAAGACCAAAGCGAAATCCGCCTATCGGGATTTCCTTGCGCTCTGGAAAGATGCGGACCCGGGCATACCCATTCTGAAGCAGGCCCAAGCGGAATCCGCGAATCTCAACTAAGGCATTGCCTCGCTCTTAAGAGCCCTTCTAATGTCACGACAAAAATCCCGAGATGACCTGCGGTCCATTAACTCCCGAATTGACGGCGGCTACCCTGACCTTACCGGATTACGGTAGGGTTGCCGGTAATTCGGGAGCAATCGCAGAATACTCTCCGATCCGATGTCCGAAGTTCAACCACATCACTACGGTGACGCCGTTCTTGTTAACCACGGAGATCCCGTACATGGGCGGTGCATGGTTGATTGACCGGTGACTACCAACAATCACCTTCGGGCTCTGTTGTTATCGAAGCAGCTCAGCCAGGGCGAGCGTGCCCTAGGCCGCGACCCCGGCCATTTCTCGAAGACGATCATTCGCGAAATACTGCGCCTGGCCTTCTTCGACAGCCTGCAGAACGAGGCGGGCGACGAATTCGGGCTTGTCACCATCGGCGTAATGAGCCGAGGGTCCGCCACCTGCTGGATTGCCCATCCTGTTTTTGCCGAAGTTCGTCGCCGTGACGAATGGGTAGATTTCGCTGACGACGATGCGGTCCTTTTCCAACTCGGCGCGTGCGGTAAGACTAAAGCCAAGAAGCGCACGCTTCGACGACGAGTAAACACTATATTGAGGAAGAGTCATGAAAGCAGTTCCCGAATTGATGTTTACAATGCTTCCGCCGCCTTGCGCCCGCATCACCGGAATCGCAGCCTGCATTGCGACGATTGGTCCCAGGACATTGAGATGGAAGATTTCGTCAAAAAGCGCAGGTTCGATCTCCTATATTGCGGCCGCATAGCTACGCCCTGCATTGTTTACGAGACCGTCGATCCGGCCGTAATGCTGGTGAACAGCGCCTACGGCTTCCCGCACTCGATCAAACTGCGTCATATCTACCGCGAACGGCAAGCTGCCCGGAAGCTTCTGCGCTAATTCTTTCAGCGCATCGGTGCTGCGAGCGAGAAGGGCGACTTTCCCGCCGCGATCAGACAGAGCGATCGCTGTCGACAGCCCTATCCCCGACGAAGCCCCGGTCACAATGAATACGCGATCTTTGATTTCCATCGTTTAATCCTCCCAATTCCAGCGCTTAGGTGCGTCGCGTCGCAGACGCAGTAACGGTATCAGCTTCGAGATGGTTCATTTGTTCAAGATCGGCAATCAATCCAGGGCCCGTGGGGTGCCATCCCAGCTGTGCCTGTGTTTTGGCGCCTGAAGCCGCCAAGTTGAGCCCCACGAATGCAGCCAGCCAGCCGAAATGCTGCGCGGCCTCCTCGGGCGACTTGCTGACCACCGGAACTTTCAGTCGACGGCCGACAGCTTTGGCGATGTCTCGAGTCGGCACGCCCTCCTCCGCAACGGCATGATATCTGCCTCCCATGGAACCGTTCTCAAGCACCAGCCGGTAGAGACGGGCAGCATCAAGCCGATGCACCGCCGCCCATCGATTCATCCCATCACCGAGGTACGCCGACACGCCCTTCTCGCGAGCCACAGCAAGGGTGTAGGTGACGAGCCCCTGCTTCTCCGGATCGTGAACCTGGGGAAGTCGAACCACCGACACGCGCACGCCACGCGTCTCGAGCGAAGCGGCCGTCGCTTCCGAAGCGCGAGGATACGAATCAGACACAGGAGCTGGCGGATCGTCCTCGGTCGCCAGCCGACCATTCGCCAGAAGCGCAAGCCCGGAGGTGACGATCAATGGCCGCTCAGAACCGACAAGGGCGGCGCCAAGCGCTTCAATCGCACGTCTGTCGATCTCACAGTTCTCTTTGAATTTCGAGAAGTCGTGGATGAAGGCGGTGTGAATCACGCCGTCAGCGGCGGCCGCTCCCCTTCGCAGGCTCTCCAGGTCCTCGACATCACCTCGATGCACCTGCGCGCCAGCGGCGATCAGAGACTTGGCCCCCGCTTCTGAACGAGCGAGGCCGAGCACCTGATGCCCCGCGCCGATCAACTCCTTCACGACGGTCGAACCGATAAATCCCGTAGCTCCTGTCACAAATATCTTCATTGTTCGTTCCTCCTGATCCTTAGTGATCCTTAAAACCTCTCTCCGACCATTTCTTCGCTTTTCTTCCACAGCGCTTCCGCATTGTTTGGATCGAGCGCATAACCGCGCACGCCTTCGCTGACGCCGCCGATCCCGGCGGAGTCCGCCACGACTTCGCCGACATGGCAGTTCTCGCAATATTTGCCGCTGATCTCTTCTGCCGGAGCGACGACTGCCGCCCACACCGATGTTGCGGCACCTTGTGGAACTGTCTTCCATTGGAAGGGATCCTTACCCCCCGCCGCCCGTTCTTTGCTGATTTGGTCGATCAGTGCCTGAATGCGGGCCGGTTCCACATGGCGCGCAAGCTCGGTTTCAATGACTCCCGGATGCACAGCGGCAGCACGCACGCCGCGTCCACGGTGGCGTCGGTCAAACGCGACGGCGAAAAGAATGTTCGCGGTCTTCGAGCGGCCGTAGGCGACGAACGGTTCGTAAGGCGTTCGCTCAAAATTGGAATCGTCCAGATCTACGTTGGAAAAACGGTGACCTGCGGAAGAGAGGTTAATCAGTCTGCTGCCTCTGCGCAGAAGCGGCGCAATCCGGTTGACCAGGACAAAGTGACCGAGATGGTTGGTGCCAAACTGGGTCTCAAAGCCATCCGCCGTGTGGCCAAAGGGAGTGGCCATCACGCCCGCGTTGGCGATAACTACGTCGAAGAACTGCCCCTTCGCCAGCAACTCATCCGCACATTCACGCACGCTTTTTAGGCTAGCGAGATCGAGCGCAGCCAGCTCGAAACTTCCGCCGGCAGTCGCAGCATCTCTTCTGACCTGTGCGGTTGCTGCTTCGGCCTTTTTCAAATCGCGCGCGGCACCGATGACGTCTGCACCATGCGCTGCCAGCGATCGTGCCGTCTCAATGCCCAGACCCGCCGAAACGCCGGTCACGAGGATTCGTTTACCCTGCAGATTCACGGCCGACAGAACCTCGTCCGTTGTCGAAGTCGCTCCAAACACATCCACCATATTCATATTTTTTTCTCCTTCGGGCGGCTCGCCCAGATTGGGCCCGGAGATCGGTATTGACAAGCCGCCGCATTTCGAATAAAACGGAGAGTGTCTCCGCAATGTATAAGATACACGGAGACTGTCTCCGGTTACAAGTATTTTTGTCATGCCCCAAAAACATCGAAAACCCGTCAAGCGAAAGCCCCGCGCGGATGCCCAGCGGAATCGCGAACGGATTCTCGAAGTGGCGAGGGAAGCGTTTGCCCGGCACGGCGCAAACGCCAGTCTTGACGACATCGCCAAGCAGGTAGGCGTTGGACCCGGAACGTTGTATCGCCACTTTCCGACGCGCGAAGAACTTCTGCAGGCGGTTTATCGGGCCGAGTTGGAAAAGCTGGCCGCAGCCGAACAGAAATTCGCGCAGACGATGGCTCCGACTGACGCACTGCGAGCTTGGCTGTTGTTATTCGTTGATGCCATCGCAGCGAAGCAGCTCATCGCGCCCGCGCTCAATACGCTTCTCGGTGATCCTAAGAAGGTGTTCGAAGCCTCTTACGCGAAGATGCATCACGCGATTCGCGCGCTGGTGAAGCGCGGCGTCGAGAGCGGCGAGATACGCAGCGACCTCGACCCAGTTGACTTACTTCGCGCTCTGATCGGCGTCTCCAATGTCGCCTCCGGCCCGGACTGGCAGCAAAGCGCCAGAAGATTAGTGGATATCCTCATCGTCGGCTCGCGTCCCGTCAAATAGCCCGGGGATCTGACTCCCGGATTGTCGGCAATGG
>Ga0207059_1010_pt1 | contig 41392 bp, 39 predicted proteins | sample Alteio_BWMinCont_32_FD_153273 | JGI IMG/M metagenome (GOLD analysis project Ga0207059, IMG submission 153273) | Enriched cells from forest soil in Barre Woods Harvard Forest LTER site, Petersham, Massachusetts, United States -... | ecosystem: Environmental > Terrestrial > Soil > Temperate forest >...
TAGATTCAAACAAACCTTTTTCACGCAAGGCCATGCCGGGTATACTGTTCCTTGCAACAGCTAGCGCAGTAAAATTTGCTACAGAACCGCCGCTCACCAACAATCCGCTCATGTCGGCAGGAAGGTCAAGAAATTCTTTGATCCATTGCAACACCTGCAATTCAACATATATCGCTCCATGATCGCCGATCCCGAGGTTGGAGTTCATCCCTGATGCCAGCATATCTGCAAGCATCCCAAATGGTGTGCCGCCACCTTCCACCCATCCCCAAAATCTTGGGTGTATATTCCCTTTTGCATAAGGAAGGATATTTTCGGAGAACTCACGAAAAACTTCATCCCGGTTTTGAGGTTTGTCTGGCAATGGTTGAGATAGTGATGATCGCGCCGCGTCGGATGGTTTGCGCCAGGCAGGGTTTTTATCCTGGTCCCTTAAGAATTCCAGCATACTGTCTACCATCTGGTGGCCAAGCGCTTTCAATTCATCCCAATTATCGGGATCGAGTGATTCTTCATGATTTAATACCTGCAGAAAGTTTATATCGTTAATGCTCATACGAAAAAGAATTGCCGTTGTCGGTTTGTATTTTTTGGTGATGATTGCAATGTTTGTTGCGAAGGCCATTCAGGGCGGTCATGAGCCGATGAACTGTTCAATTCATCAAAATGGTTGCTGCCGATTTCGCGGCCATAATAAAGATGGCCACATACTTCTCCATTAAAATCAGCCACACCCGGCAGAAATCCCCATTGCCTGAAATTGAATTTTTCAAGCAACTTGATGCTGGCTTCATTTTTCTCAAGCACAATCGCAATAAGATTTTTTATCAATAAACCAGGCGCCTGGCTAAGAACATGATTCATCAATTGTGTTCCGACTCCTTTGCCGAGATAATCATGGCTAACATAATAACTGACTTCTTTGGTGAATCGCAAAGCGGCTCTTCCTTCACGGTATGGCCTGACCGATATCCATCCGACCACTTTGTAATTATCAACAGCCACATAAACCGGGTATTCGGTCTGGTTATAGGATAGCAGCCATTTTATCCTATCCGTTAATGTTGTCGGTTGCATGTCAGCAGTCAAAAATTTCAACATAGCCGATTCATTGTAAATATCATTGATCCTGCCTATTTCGGCTTCGCTGATATTTGCTAATCGTATAGTCATGGTTTTTTTTATTATAAGATTAGCAATAAATTATTTCCCTATGCTTACCGCTAATCAATTATAACAACAATTTGTCCGTCATCAATGGTAACACGAATTTTAAACGAATTACACGAATTAGAGCATGATTTCATCGATGCATATCAAAAATTATTTCTTCAATTGATCTTGGATAATTTGTGTAATTCGTGTTAGCCATTCCCGGATTTAGTAAAACTACATACTAAAGCCAAAATATTTAACCCGATAATTGCTGTTCTATCATTAAAAATATTTTACTTTTACTATTAAAAAAAAGAATTGTTTTAATAATTTCGATTAAAATTTTTAATGTATGGAAATCCGCCATCTCAAAATGATACAGGAAGTGGCTCGTGAGGGGAACCTGACCAAGGCAGCCGAAAATCTTTATTTATCCCAATCAGCGCTAAGCCATCAATTAAAGGACATCGAAAATTATTTCAACACACAGATCTTTATCCGCCAGAAAAAACAAATGCTGATCACACATGCCGGCATCGTTATCCTGGAAGCGAGCGAAAAAATATTGGGAGAAATAGAGAGCACAAAAAATAAAGTCAAACTGCTGACGGAAAAAGATGCCGGTGAAATACGCATCAGTACTGAATGCTACACCTCCTATCATTGGCTTTCGGCCTTTCTTTCAGAATTTCAAACGCTCCATCCAAAAGTTGAGATCAATATCATCCCTGATGCAACATATAATTCCGTAAGCTGCCTGCTTGAAAATAAAATCGATATCGCTATTGTGGAAGACAACCAGAATAGCAAACTCACTTATACCACGCTTTTTAAAGATGAGTTTGTTGCCGTTGTCCCACCGGGCCATCCCTGGATAAAATTAAATTGGGTAGCGCCTGAACTTTTTATCAACGAAAATTATATCATGTACAATATCCCCAATGAGATCAGTACCGTTTTTAAATTCATCTTCAAACAAAGCAAACCGAAAAAAGTATATAAAATCGCATTGACGGAAGCGATTATCCAAATGGTAAAAGCCGGGCTTGGCGTTGCCGTTTTACCACACTGGATTGTAAAACCATATATTGAATCCGGCGAATTGATGGCTGTGCCGGTAACAAAAAAAGGGATCAAACGGATATGGTATGCAGCTACGCTCAAGAATAAACATCTGCCGGCTTATATGAATACTTTTGTAAACAAACTAGCCAAGCATTTGAAATTATCGGAAGACCTCGCCATGTTCGCCTATAATTAAACAATCAATTTTATATGAAATTTACCACTGAAAAATCTTTTGAGATATTAACGCGCACCCCAATCATAATTGAAAATTTATTATCCGGATTGCCCGATGATTGGATATACAATAACGAAGGAAATGATACATGGAGCCCTTTTGATGTAGTAGGCCACCTGGTCGTAGGCGAAAAAACCGATTGGATAACCCGTATGCAAATTATCCTTGGCGATGCTGCTGATAAAAAATTTAAAGTCTTCGACCGGTTTAAACAATTACGCGATAATGTAAATGTTCCCTTGTCACAATTGATCCAGGAATTTAAAATGCTTCGGCAGCAAAATCTCGAGATACTAAAAAAAATAAAATTTGATGAAGCTACGCTTAACCGGACCGGCATTCACCCCGAATTTGGTTAAGTAACCTTGCGACAATTATTAGCAACATGGGTTACGCACGATTTGTCGCACCTGTCGCAAATCACCCGGGTGATGGCTAAACAATATAAAGAAGAAATTGGGCCCTGGCATGCGTATTTCAATGTTTTTAAAAGATAAGTAATAAAAAGCTTTGCATTTTTCACAGGGATCATACAGATTTTTTTTGTGGGCAAGGCGGTTATTTTTTTAACTTCATTAAAATGTTCAGGATTTATGTCAGACAACGAAATGAATAATCCAACTTATGACTGGAGCCGGTTTATAAAAAGAGTGAACATTAAAACAACGGCGGAAAAAATCTACCAGTTATGCACGACCCGGGACGGGTTAGAAAAATGGTTCCTCCGAAAATCTATTTTCACTGATAAAGATGGAAAACTTATCAGCCCCGATCATCCTGTACAACCAGGCGATCAATATGAATGGTATTGGCATGGTTGGGATGATAAAATGGTTGAAAAAGGGACAATACTCGAAGCAAATGGAAAAGACCGGTTTAAATTTTCTTTTGGGAAAGCTGGTGATGTGACCTTCACGATCAAGACAGAACAAAATGAAATCATCATGGAATTGCTCCAGGAAAATATACCGACGGATGAAAAATCAAAAGTATATTATCATATCGGGTGCACAAAAGGCTGGGTATTTTTTCTTACCAATCTCAAATCGTTATTGGAAGGAGGCATCGATTTGCGCAATAAAAATGTAGCGCTGCGGGATGTGATCACTGCATAATAATTACATATTTTTTACTTATTTTTATTGCATCGGCTTTTCCAAAGCGAGAAAATTTTTCCAAAGTTTAAAACTTTGGAAAAGCCAGACATTACTATTCACTAACTCGTAAACAAACTGACCAATGAAATCATTACAACCGGTAGTGGCCTTCTTATTTTTCCTATCTCTTTCAATGAACGGCCAAGCACAGCATGTTAAATTAGTAGAAGGTGCTTTTGATGTCTTAAATAACGAGAAAAAAATTAATATTGAATTTACTTACGATAGCATGAAAGTTGGCAAATATGATAAAGAACAGGATTTTATAGCCCATAAAACAGCAGACCTCAATAAATCAGAACCGGGCAAAGGCGATACCTGGGCAAAAAAATGGGTTGAAGACAGAGGTTATAAATTTGAAGAGAAATTTAATGAGGAGTTCAAAAAATATAGCGATAAAGAAGGTGGCCCTCAAAAAGATGCAAAATATACGATCATCTTTCATACTACATTTACCGAGCCGGGTTTTAGCGCGGGTTGGCCAGTAAGAAAAAATGCTGAGATCAGGGGTGAAGCGATAATTGTTGAAACTGCCAATAGAAACAATGTGATTGGAAAAATTACCGTGGAAAAAGCAATGGGTGGCCCTTATGGAGGCTTTGATTTCGACACTGGCGTAAGAATAGCCGACGCTTACGGAGAAGCCGGCAAAGCTTTGGGCAAATTCATAAAATAAAAATCATAAAGATTTTAGAGCGGGTAATTCAAAGTTTTTTTTACCGGGGCAATTTCAAATTACTTATTTTTATCGCACCGACTTTTCCAAAGTTTAAAACTTTGGAAAAGCCAAATGCTTTAATATTGACTAACTTTTAAAACAAACTGACAAATGAAAACCTTAAAATTCTGTTCATTCCTCCTATGTTTAGCATTACTGACTGTAAAAGCCAACGCCCAGCATATGAAATTGATGGAAGGTGACCTTTCTCCGTTAAGAGGCGAATCGACCATCAACGTAGAATTTGCTTATGATAACATGCGTGTTGGAAAGTATGACAAAGAAGATGATTATGTGAATGCGAAAAAAACTGAGTATAACCGAAAGGAATCCGGCAAAGGGGATACCTGGGCGAAAGACTGGGTGGCCGACAGGAAATACAAGTACGAACCAAAGTTCAATGAATTGTTCGAAAAGTATTCGGAAAAATCAGCCGGGGCAAAAAGCAAGTACACACTTATTTTTCACACCACATTTATTGAGCCGGGTTATAATATAGCCATATCACGCAAGAGCGCAGAGATCAATGGCGAAGCCTGGGTTGTAGAAACTGCTAACAAAGACCGTGTCATTGCAAAAATAAGAATTGAAAAATCTCCTGGCAGAGCATTCTGGAGTGGCAATGATTATGATACCGGCGACAGGATTTCAGAAGCCTATGCCAATGCGGGCAAAGCAGTCGGCAAATTTATCAGGAAGTAATTATTGGAAGCTGTAGGGTATGGCATGATGAACGTAAAAAAAATTTACTCAAACTTTTTTTAACGAATTAGCGAATTGATATAAACAGATGCGCTTCAAAATGCCATACCTTACAACCTTCACCCCACAGCAGCTCCCGGCATGAACAAAAAAAAGAACCTGCTTTTCTATTTCCTCATGCTGCTTGTGTTTGGCGGCATCATCTACTGGATATTGCAACAAGGCCGGTTGTTAGAAAACACAAACCAGCTAAGCCATCAGGTACAAGCAAACTCTACAGCACAAAATAATTTACATGTATTTATAAATTCTTTTCGCGAGCATCTTACATTATCGCTCCCTGTTTTATTGTTGCAGGTTATTGTTATTGTATTATGCACGCGCATATTCGGTTTTATTTTTAATAAAATCGGCCAGCCAGCAGTAATTGGTGAAATCGTTGCCGGCATTGTGCTCGGGCCTTCTTTACTCGGATTATTTTTTCCTGGCATTTCACAATTTATATTCCCCGTTTCATCATTAAACAACCTGCAGTTCTTAAGCCAGGTAGGATTAATATTATTTATGTTCGTCATCGGCATGGAAGTCGATGTAAGCGTGATCCGCAAACAAGCTTATGATGCAGTCATCATCAGCCATGCAAGCATCATCATCCCATACTCACTGGGAATGGGCCTTTCGTTCTTTTTATATCATACATTCGCGCCGCCAAATATTTCTTTTTTATCATTCGCATTATTCATGGGCATTGCGATGAGCATAACCGCTTTCCCTGTGCTGGCGCGCATTATACAAGAAAGAGGGATCACCAAAACAAAACTGGGCATAATGGCGCTCACCTGTGCAGCATCGGATGATGTTACTGCCTGGTGCATATTGGCGGCATTGATCGCTATTATAAAAGCAGGGTCTTCAATCAGCGCATTGTCCACTATCGGGCTCGTGATTTTTTACATTGCGATCATGTTATTTGTGATGCGGCCAATTTTAGAAAAAATATATAGTACGCGAAAGACAATAACCAAAACAATGATGGCGATCGTATTTATATTCTTATTGATATCCGCCTACAGTACCGAAGCGATCGGCATACACGCTTTATTTGGTTCATTCATGGCCGGCATGATCATGCCGCAACATGCAGGCTTTCGAAAAAATATCATCGATAAAATTGAAGATGTGAGCATAGTATTATTGCTCCCATTATTTTTTGTTTTCACCGGGCTGCGCACGCAGATCGGCTTATTAAACCAGGGTTACCTGTGGGCGGCCTGTGGTTGGATATTACTTGTTGCGATCATCGGAAAATTCGGCGGCAGCACAATCGCTGCTAAAATAGTCGGGCAAAACTGGAAGGATAGTTTATCAATTGGCGCACTCATGAACACACGCGGGTTGATGGAACTGATCGTGCTGAATATCGGTTACGACCTCGGCATCCTATCGCCCGAAATATTTTCGATGATGGTTTTAATGGCGCTCATCACTACATTTATGACAAACCCTGCACTAAATTTTATCAATCGTGTTATGCGATAGCCCTGATAAAAAATCATATCACGACAAATAATCTTTGGAAATAGGCAATATGCAATAAGCAAAATAAAATGCGAAATATATAAACCCAAAATATTGTATCCTTATTTCTTGCTTATTGCCTATTGCTCATTGCCTATTCCCGTCGTCCTTTCACCTTCTCCTCAATCTTCAAACAATTCAATTTGATACCAGCATTTGTACTCCGATCATCATCGTTGCGTCGCAATCACTTCATCAGTTGGAATACTATTGAGCTAGCTTCCCTGCAATTTCGCTAATGGGAGCAAAACATATCTATCGCGAATTATCATACCAACCCAAACCAACGACAATGGGATCATGGCATTCACAATACTTCCCCCATGCGATAAATCCGTTGCAATAGCACCGGCAAAATAACAGGATAATAATACAAACCCCAATCGCATGGTCTTTGGGAAAATAAAAAGCAGGGCAAATAGTATTTCCATCATGCCCAGTAGCGGGATATATGGCCCCACGCCCATCGCGCTTAATTTCTCCACCATACTTTTTACCCCGGTTAATTTTAAAATGCCACTCAGGATGACCATAGATGCAGGTATTATCGCCGCAATAATATCAATGACTTTTTTTGTTTTTGATTGCATAGTATATTTTTTACAAAGTTCTGCCCAACTGGTATACTTTAGTAACTAGTTTCCTATAGTATACCAGTATACTACAGGATAGCAGGAATGATTAATTTTGAGCATGATAACTACTAGCAGCCTATCCGTCCATAATCAAAAAGAATGCAAAGGCCATTTGCAGCCGGTCCGCGATGCACTGGACATCCTCAATGGAAAATGGAAAATACCCATTATCGTTGCGCTATCCTTCGGCAAAAAACGCTTCAAGGAAATGCAACGGGAAATTGAACGCATTACCGCAAAAATGCTTTCGAAGGAATTAAAAGAATTGGAAATGAATGAGCTTGTGCAACGGACGGTATACGATAGCTCGCCAGTTGCCGTCGAATATTCAATCACACCTTATGGCCTCTCGTTGAAAAACCTGATCAATGAATTACGGCTTTGGGGAGTACAGCATAGAAAACGCGTGATGCGAAAAAGATGATGGCAATTTCTTTTTAATTTTTTTTCAAAAACTAACTGGTATAGCTACGCGCTGTAAGGCTTGAGAACTTTTCCAAAGTTTAAAACTTTGGAAAAGCTGTTGATGCGTTCCAATACCGTTAACTTACCCGATAAAAATATTTCGCACACATCCTGCCTCAAATATCATTTACTCTTTAAATTATATACGCGTATCGCCAGCGGCTGCAGATCGGGCAATTGATTGGTAGGGCTATCGAGATAAAAATAAGCTGTAGCGGATACATCATCCGATCGGTAAAAATTTGTCCAGCCCGTTGGCAACGATGGGTTACTCAAAGATTTATTATCCTTCAACAATGGGAATAATTTCCCAACACTATCAATGGATATAGGGATGAGCGGGGTTTTTGACTTTAGCAATGCCTGCACTTTTTGTTTATCATCCCCACCGATCTGCTGAATGCTCGCACGACAGCCAGATTGAAAAAAAATCGGGTCAGGGATATGGTACCGGTAATACGCCCACTGCATTTTTTTTGCATCGGCAATGGTACAGCCGGAATAATTATTTATGAACTGGCCCTGTCCCCATCCGGTGCCGATATAATCTTCCGTTCCTGTACCGACGAGGCTTGGATAATTTTTATCATCATCAAGATAAATTTTTACTTCACCTTCGCCCCACCATGCTTCACCATAAGCAGGATTTGGGTTAATGCCAATGTTAGTCCCCAAAAATCTTCCCTTGCCGTTTACTGCTGGCAACAATTCAAAATCTTTTCCCGGCACAGTTGCGGTATCTCTTCTCCAAAAAGCATGGAAATACATATACTCATCATGCCAATCATGTACTACTTGATAATCCACATCAAAAAAAATATGGCTGAGCCGTTTCGCTGATTCATTAGTTACTTTGATAACAGCGCCCTTCCGGAAAGGCATCGGGATAAAACAAATGAATGACCTGCCCTCAGGATTTGCAAAACATGCATTCTGAAAAGCGGCAGTCTTGCCCAACCCCACACCAAAAAAATCCCCAAGCGGCACCGAAACCGCCGGCTTTGTTTCATTGTCCCAGTACATTTCAAGTTTTAACGCGCGCAACATTTCTGGAGAGCGGTCACTAACGGTTATCCATATACGGTTAATAATACCTGCACCTTGCACGTCCAGGAGCGACCTGGATTCACCAGCTGCGATCGGGTCGCTGGCATGGCCTTTTGCACTATTATTTTCGGTGCCGCCTGATGCGCGTTGCCCGTTTTTATTTTCAGGGCTACTCCATCTTGTCGTGGCATCTTTATTATACTCGTATAATTTCGAGGGATTACTATTATTGTCCTGCGCCAGTATTTTTATATTAGCTGCGATACTCAATAGAAGAAAAAATATTCGCATTGAATTAAGGATATGATATGAAAATATATTTCTCAGGTGTCCTACACTTAGGTGTAGGACACCTGAGGATCATCCTAAATAATCCGCGGTCCATCCTCTTAAACTGTCCTACAGCCTCAACCTCTTCCAGCAAACTTTTACTTAACAACAAATTCCTTCGAACTTCCTTCTTCCAATATTACCGGCTGCTTCAAAGCCAGCTCGCCAACAGTATTGATCTGTAATTTTTTTAACTGCAGCTTACCATAATTGACAGTAATAATTAGTTTCTTATCATTTACCTGCACATTCCCCCAGCTATATCCATTCGACCAGAAATAATTCCCGTTTTTCGATGTTATGGAAAATTTTCCAGTAACCGCAGAATAATGGAAACCACTAAATGCCAAAACCGTTCCCCAACTCGCCATTGCCCGTGCATAGTGATTGCCACATTCTTCTTCATTAAATGGGTTTCTTTTCGAGCCATCGTATCTTGCCCTAACGTTTGTAATTGTTTGGATCGCTTCATCCGTCATTCCATCATACAGCATTTCAGTCGCTGCTGTATATTCCAATCCTGTCCATGCTTCACTGCAATAAGATAATGGGATTTTTGGCCTTTTCGATGGATCGGGATACGAAGTCAGCACCAGGCCGGATTCATTTCCCAGCCCATAGGTCCGCATATTATTAAATTGGTTATCGAACGATTTGATATAATTATATTTCCAGATGCTCTCCATAGTTTTTTTTAAATGCGCGCTATCTGCCAGCCATCCCAATCCACATATATGCGCCATGTATTGTCCCACTAATTGATCCACGAGACACCCTTCACCAATCTGGAAATCTGGATTTTTAAAATCTTTTGCCCCCATGCCCGCCACAAGGCCAAATGCAATTTTAGTCCCATCTTCAATAGGTTGTATCCGTTGCACATAAAACTCACCGTTATACATATGCGCATCTACCCAATGGCTGCCGCTGGCAAATAATTTCTTACAGTCATCCTCAAACGCTTTGTCCTTCATATACGCGGCCATCATTGATGCAGCTTTTAATGCGCCGAGATACCAGAATTCAATTTCCGGGTTTGGCCCCAGGTATTCGATATCCATGGTATTATGCTGGCATCCTTCCATAACGCCGTCCCGGTCAGCATCCCAGCCACCAGGCACCCAGGCGAATGACAACGCTTTTTTTACCAATAGCCAATTGCTCCTCAATAAATCATCATCGCCCGACAATTGCCAGTCGCGATACATTTTCATGATCGTCCCCATTTGCCCATCGGCGGCAGCTACTTTCCAATTCGCTTTTTTATTCAATGGCAGTGAAACCCGGAAGCTCATTAAACCCGAGCTATCATCCAATCCGTAATGATATTCTATTTCCCTCATTTTCCTGGCGAGCTTTCCAAACAGGAATGCAGTGGCCTGCTCATAATTCCATACATGCGTGCAATTGCCATAACAAGATCCTGTGGAATTGAATACGCCTTCCCATCCGAAAAAATTTCCGTCTTTCGCGCGGAAGGTAGTCTGCGACCGAAGTGTGCTGCTATTAAAAAGGGCCGCTTCTTTTAACACCGATGGATAGTCGCTTTTCAAAAAAACATTTGTAAATTCAAGTGATTTATTTTCCAGTTGCTGCAATTGCGGCAAAACTTTTTCAGCAACATCCCATGCATCGGAGTATAAGGATGAATAATGATTCCCGATAGTTACTTTATCATCCCAATCTTTTCTATTAGGAAAATCCCATGTCAGCAGGAATTGCAATTCTTTTGTTTCATGAGGGGCGAGATTTATTTTTACGGATAATGCTGCATGTGGTATATCATGCTTCTGTGAAAAAATTGTATCCTTGAAAATGCCATCATCTGAAAAATCGTCCCAAAGATCATTTACATCTGCATTCCATCCTTTTGGATCGAGCTCTGTGCGGTAGCTGATAGTATATCCCTTATCGAGTTCTGTCGTGCTGAGCGCGATTGATCCCCAGGCAGCATCATTTTTATCAACACTGTCGGATGTCATATAAATGCCTGCTAGTTTTGTTGTTTGCTTAAACTGGTTCCTATTATTCTTTGCACCAAATGCGTTCACAGTCCTGTCGAAAGAATTAAATTCAACTTTCGAACCATCCATCCCGATAAAATTATCAAGCGACCCCGCTACGGCTACTGCAAGCGGTTTATCAGTTTTATTTTTGATTGTATAACGGATAACAGCAACCGGGATACCGCTTGCTTCTTCATCACAAGGGATAAAAGGATTAAATACTTTTGCTTTTGCCGAAACAGGCATTGCATCGTCATCCAGGTTTACTACCGCAAATGGATATGCGACATCGAATGAAACAGATTGAAATCGGGGGAATCCATTATTCGGCGCATTGCTCCCCTGCTGGCCCTGGTATTCTGCAGCAGGCACCGGGCCCATTAATGCTTTGGTTTTTTTATTTCCCGATGCATCTTCCGTAAATATTAAAAAACAAGGCGCCAGTTTAGCTGATGAAGCGCCATTAAAACCGATACCGGGTTTGTTCATGATCTCTACATCTTTCCATTGGCCATTGCCTGCTATAGAAATATTTCCCGTCCCGATACCGCCGACAGGCATCGCAATTTTATCCAAATATTTTCCTTCATAATGTTTCAATACAGGCCAGTCGGGCGATTGAGCGAAAGAACGGCCCGCCATGAAGCATATCGACAGGAGTAAATACTTTCTCATATGGAGCATTATTTAGAAGATGAATAGGAAGTTACCAATTATTGTGATGCTGTGTGCGCTTTATGTAATAAGAAATGGGACGCGGATTATTATGATGGTTATGATTTTTTATTCTCAGGTGTCCTACACCTTCTTGCTATACAAATTTCTTGCAATTAAGAGGTGTAGGACACCTGAGAATCATCATAAATAATCCGTGTCCCATCCAATAAGTTTTTAAAAAGTTATTTTTCAAAAACCAACGAATCCGCATGAGCCCCCAAATCTTCCAATGCTTTTAATATAGCAGCATTAAACGCATCAGGCCCGCACACATAAAAATTCTGGTTGAAATTGCTGATATTCTTCTGAAGGAAATTTTTATCAATCCTCCCTTTATAATATTTTGTATCGGGCTGGCTACTGATGATATTGAAGAAATTTTTTCCGAGCATTTTTTGAAATTCATCCTGCAGGATAATATCTTTTTCTGTTTTGTTAGAGAAGAACAATTTATTGTCTGCAACTGCATTTTGTTTATTGAGATGCCTGAATATGGAAATAAACGGGGTAACTCCCGCGCCACCAGCTATAAACACGCCTTCGCCTTTATATGCAATAGCGCCCCAGGCATCACTGATCTCAAATTCATCGCCTTTTTTTGCTGAGCTTAACTGATGCGTAACACCATCGTGATCATTATAACTTTTAATGGTGAATTCAAGATAATTATCATCAGGCAGACAGGTAAACGTAAATGGCCGTTTTTCATTTTCCCAACCGGGTTTTTGCAAAGAAAGATCAGTGGCCTGCCCCGGCTCAAACAGAAAACCCTTTGGCTTTTCAACACGATACGTGCGCACATTGTGCGTTCTGCTAATAATTTCGGTTATATGTACCAGGTAGTTTGACATGACTGTAGACTTTAAATTTTAGCAAGGTTTACAGCACAAGGTATGGCTCCCTATTAAAAAAACGTATTTTTATACATTCATACTCACCATTCACAACTCACAACTCACCACTCACCACTCACTACTCACAACTCACAACTCACTCCCCAGCCCTCACCTCAACGCTCCATTCGTTACCACTTGCAATATGATAAGTTTCGGCAAAACTTCCCTGGTTCAATGCAAATGATAATTGCAGTAAGCTATTTAGATAAGCCAGGGGCTTGCCTTTTGCGACTGCACCGAAAGTTTGGCTATAAGGCATATCGCCTTCATAAACTTTTTTTGCATTATGATAAATGACCACATGCAAAAGTTTGCCGAAGCCAACATTGAGCTGTTTAAATAAATCGCCCGTGATATTGGTCCAGATATTTCCATATTGAATATCGAGGATAGCAATAGCACCTTTCAATTTTTTTCCATCGACTGCTGCACGCTGATAAGAAATGGATACCACTTTTTTTGGTAATTCCGGCCCCACCTGCTCGTAGCTGATTGCACCTGCTGCCAGCCTCGCTCCGGTATATGCATATACGTCGCGCCCATGAAATGTGTACGATTTTTCTGAATCCTTTCTGCGGTTTACCGCTTCATCAATTTCTCTTATTTCGGCAATGCCAAGGGATTCCGCGATCAATGTCAGCGTGCCATTATCCGGTGTAACAATAAACTGTCCGGTTGACGTTTTCAACACCACTGATTTCCTATCTGTGCCAACTCCCGGGTCAACTACGGAAACAAATACTGTGCCCGCAGGCCAATATGGGACGGTTTGTTGAAGCCGATAAGCTGCTTCCCAAATATTGTACGCAGGGATCTCATGCGTCAGGTCAAATAATTTGAGATCGCTGGAAACGCCCATGGCTACGCCTTTCATGGCCGATACGGCACCGTCTTTCAACCCAAAATCAGATTGAAAAACAACAATTTTGTTTTGCGAAAAAGAAAGCCGGGCAATTAATAAATAAAAAATAATAACTGAAATCCTTTTTACTGGAGCCATAATCTTTAATTTCTGATTAAACTTTTTGTCCATTTGAGCTGGCCCACCTCATCAGCAGGTCGACCAGCTCCATGCAAATGTAAAAAGTTTGTAATTGAGTTAGCGATTAAAAAAAATATGAAAATGCGGAGATATGAAAATTGGATGGGCCGCGGATTTATTATGATGATTATGATTTTTTATGATCTATCCGTGAAAATCATAACTATCATAATAAATCCGCGGCCCATCCAATTTTCACATTTCTCACATTTCTCACATTTTCACATCCATCTATTTCACACTCTCCAATACCTTATCAAAACTTATCCAATAAATATTTGATTGCCCGTTCAACAATGAATTGCGTTGGTCGATAAGGGTTTGATACGTTGCAGGCTTGCCGACATAAGTTTCTTTCAATTCATTTTTTTCGCTGCTGAAGAATAATATTTTTTTATCAAAGCTTACAAATGGGCAGTAATCCAATCTTTCAGAATTGATCAGGGTAAGATTTTTTGCGGGCCGCCAATTACCGGAAGCATCTTTCAGGCTCATATATAAATCTCCTCTCCCTTTATCGTCTTTCCGGCCGTAGGAAGTGAATATAATGATTTGTTCATCCGGCGATACAAATGCATTGAATTCATACATCGGAGAATTCACATTTGAATCCAACGATACCGGCTCGGCATATTTCCCATTTTCCCATTTCGCCATATAAATATCTTCCTTTCCTTTTCCCCGTTCATAATTCGCTGTGAAATATAAATTCCCATTGTTGGCAATAGCCGGATAAAATTCATTTGCATCGGTATTTACAGGCTTGCCGATATTTACGGGATTAACCCATTGCCCATTTATTTTTTCTACATACCAGATATCAAAATCTTTTGCGCTATCACCGGAAATGGCGCGGTTAGAAACAAAAAATAATTTTTTCCCGTCAGGAGTAAACGCAGGTTCCAGATCACTATACACACCCGAAAAAGAAGCGACAGCCGGTTTTGACCAATTGCCTTGTTTATCTTTTTGCATGTATATGATCGCGCTAAAATAATTTAGCGGTGATACGATGGTATAAAAAAGTTCATTGCCATCCGGCGATATCGCCATATCTCTTTCATATAAATTTGTTGATACGATCCCTTCCCCAAATAGCTGCGCCGTTGCGGGCACAGCAGAAAGATCGAACCTGATCGGCTTATTGCCCTGTGCATGGGAATGTATAGAATATAACAGGGACATACATACGAAGATTGCGGCAGTAGTTTGTTTGAATTGCATAAAAATATTTGTAAGCTAATGATAAGGATTACTATGAAGTTGCGGTAAACAATTATAGATAAAGGGTGGTTTTTGAGTATTAAAGCTGGTTATGGGGAGGTTGAAGTTTTAATCATAGGCATGCTTGTCAATATTATGGCCGAATGTGCCGCGTAATCTTTTCCAAAAATTTTCCCGTTTGGGAAGCGGTACAAAATTTTTATCAAATGCCTGTTGATAATCTATGGCCGGGTCTGTCATGGTCGGCTCTATCAGCTTAAGCGTATCAACCACCATCGGGATGAGGGCGATATCCGGGCTGAGTTTTTTTCTCGCAAACCTTCTTAAAGATTTTGTTTGAAAAGGATCGGACGCAAGCGCAATAGTTTGATATCCCAATTTTTTTGCTTTCTTATACGAATAATAAAGGTTTTCTGTACTATGCTCCGCTTTTGTTTCTGTAAAAATATTTTCTTTTGGTATGCCGATGGCAGCCGCATACAACGCCATGATCATCGATTCATAGTAAGGTGAGTAAACTGCCGAACCGGAAAACATAATATTTTTTGCGATGCCATGATCATATAAAAACTTGGACCAGTAAACTCTTCCTTTCATAGTCCTGCTCCATGTATTATTTTCAAAAGGGACGCCCGGGACAATTACCATATCATAGGTTTTTTTGGAAGCCTCGTTGAATAATCTTTTTGTTGCTTTTGAAGAAAAAGAACAGGACAATAATGTTAATACCGGGTAAAGCAAACCTGTGTATATAAATGCCAATCCTGGTTTTACTATATCCATATACAATCCTACTGGTTATTTTGCTAAGGTTTTTTTTAGAAAGATGAAGATAACAATTGTTAGTAAAATCAAAGATGGATTTTATTCCGAATCCTGCTCAGGGATACCGCTGTGATGCCGAGATACGAAGCAATATGTTGTTGTGGCACTCGCTGTATAATATGCGGGTTATTTTGAGGCCGGGCGTTTTATTTTTTGATTGATCAACCATTTTAATTTGCTTATAGTTTATGAACCATAATTAGCATGATTGGAGAGGATTGTTAGGATTTAAAAAAAAACCTCATAATCTATTTCCATCCTGCTAATCATGATTCTTTACCAATCACGCTAATCATGGTTCTTTTTATTATGAAACAAAAGATACTTCGACGTTTCATAAATCCCATCCGCCAACGATTTCATTTTATTTTTTTCCGTTTCATTGGTTGCATTATCAACAAAAGGGTTATTGTTGATCACAGAAACCATTTCTTCCTTCCCTGTTTTTAATTGGCGGCGATAAAAAAAATCTCCTTTAACTAAACCGATATATCCAAGATCGGGGTCATAAATAAAAGAGAATGCTTTTTCGTGATTATAGGTGGAGTCGAGCAAATCCCTGCCAAAGCTGGTATTGCGATAAGGCATATTGCACAAACCAGCCAATGTGGGGAGCACATCCACCTGTGAACAATATTCGCTGATGCGTTTAGGCGATACTAACGCTGGCGAATATACGAGCATTGGCACATGTTCCGCGCTGAGGCGCTGCTCAGTCCATGCATTTGGGAACATATTGCCCGCATTACCGGGTATGCCATGGTCGCCGATAAACAGGAAAATAGTATGGTCAAAATATTTTTCTTTTGATGCTGCTTCAATAAATTTTCGATACCCGAAATCAGTATACCGAAAAGCATTCATCTCATCATTGCTCTCAAAACCAAATTGCTTCAACGAATCCTGTGGAACCGTGATCTTATGAAATTCTTTCAGGTCTTCATCCGGTATCGAATAAGGCCGGTGATTGTCGGCAGTTTGGATAACAGCAAAAAAAGGTTTGCTTTGTTGTTTCAGCACTTTATTAGCTTCGAGGAATAAATTTTTATCGCTAATGCCCCACACATCTATTTTAGGCGCATCATAGTTTTCCTGTTCATACAAATGAAGCCCGCGGATATTATTTATCAGCAACCCTCTTATATTGGCCCAGCTCGCACTCCCTCCTAAAAAATAAAATTTATCATACCCCGTAAAATCGTCAGCGATCGAATGTTGGTTAACAGCAGCCGGGTTTCGGCTAGACGTGGTCGTTGCAATCTCAACATCAGGCATGCCCGTTATTACCGCCCACACTCCTCTTGCAGTGCCATAGGTAGGCGTGAAACAATGATCGAAAAAAATCCCTTTTTTTGTCATATCATTAAAAAAAGGAGTAGTATTTAAAGGATTGCCCCACATGGAGCTTTTATATGCGCTAAAAGATTCGCATATCACCACAACAACATTTGGCGTTGATGCCTGCCTGTTAGTTTTTTGAACAGGGTTTTTTTCAAAATTCAATGCTGCCGAATCACTTGCTGGCAATCCAAAATAAGGAGCAAGCGTTGGATATGCTTTTTCAACTTTTGCAATATCATAGGTAGCATGCCTGAATTTTAAACTGCTGAAAAAAGATTGGAAAGGGTTTAATGCAAGATTAGCGCGGTAATCACTCCCCAATGCAAATGCATCGCTCCATCGCAAAGGGAACTGTCCAATCCTCCCGAAGATGGCCAATGCCAGCAATAAAAAAGTTATCACGTAAGAAATAATCGTATATTTTTTTGACGTTAATGAACCGCTTCTTTTTATTCTTTTATAAGCGGATACAATTAGCCAGCGGATAAACCAGGTGCCGGCAATCAACAACAGTGTGATCCAGATAACAGGGTAAGTTTGCCATACCATATTCATTGAAATACCGGCATCGGAGAGATAATTCAACACACTTGCATTAAGCCGCTGCGACAAATAGCTATAATGTGCAAAATCGACAGCATAGAAAAAGATGAGCAGAAATACGGCGAGGCTGACAATGAATAAGCAAATTTTTCTGCCGCTTTCAGTCCTGAATGGATTAGAAAAAGAAAAACAACCTGCCAATAAGATCAATAACAATAAAATACAAATCATTTTCAAATCATATCTTACACCTAACAGCAGCGCGGGAACGATATCAGAAAAATGATTGCCCTGGCGGTTAAAGAAAAAAAACACGCATAGCCGAAATATGGTCATTAATACTAAAAAAATAATGCCGGTCGAAAAAATCCAACGGATCAATTTAGGTATCTTTAGCTCTTGGAACATAGATTTACAAATAGGCTTTAAAATTATAGCAATTATTAATAACCATGATTTTGTTTCTTATGAGCGGGCGCCCGGCTTTTTTTGAAAAACTGCTTCAATTTGATCATTGGCTGTTTGCAAAAATCAACCAGCAATGGACCAATTCTTTTTTTGATCATTTTTTTCCTTACCTGCGGGAAGCTGAAATATGGATCCCGTTTTATTTATTTCTCCTTGTTTTTGTTGCCATAAATTTTGGGAAGAAGGGTTGGTGGTGGGTTGGTACTTTAGCCATGACCGGTATTATCAGTGACCTCGTGAGCAGCCATCTCATCAAAGAATTTATTTTCCGATATCGCCCATGCCGCGACCCATTGATGGCGGACCAGGTCCGGGTGCTGGTGAATTATTGCCCGGGCAGTTCAAGTTTTACGTCTTCACACGCCTGTAATCATTTTGCAGCTGCCATGTTTATTTGTATAACTTTAAAGCAAACAAGCAGCTGGTGGCGACTGGTTTTCCTGTGGGCTTTTCTTATTTCGTATGCGCAGATATATGTGGGTGTCCATTACCCGTTGGATGTTGCTTGTGGCATTATTTTGGGTTGTTGTATCGGCTATGGCATGAATGTATTTTTTCAAAAACAATTTGGATCACTTAGTTTAAAGTAATCAGCACAAATGCTCGAATTTATAATCCTGCTTTGTTTGATTTTTGCAAATGGGATATTTGTAATGGCAGAAATCGCGCTGGTTTCCGCCAGAAAAACAAGATTGGAAAATCTTGCAGAAAAAGGCGATGTCAAAGCCAAAGCAGCGCTTGAACTTACCGAAAGCCCGGAGCTGTTTTTATCAACCGCTCAAATTGGGATCACGCTTATTGCGATATTGACGGGTTTGTATACCGGCGAAAAATTTACCGCCGACCTCAAACCATACATCGAAAAAATTCATTACCTGAAGCCTTATGCTTCTACTATTTCAACCGTACTGATTGTTATCGTCGTAACTTTTTTGTCTATAATTTTTGGCGAGTTGATACCCAAACGCATCGGCTTGCTTCGCGCTGAAAAAATTGCGCGTGTTGTTGCAAGGCCTATGAAATGGTTGTCCCGCGTGGGTTACCCGATTGTAGGCGTATTGAATTTCACAACAAATTTATTCTTCCTGATATTCCCTATCAAAGCTTCAAAAGAAAGTAATGTAACAGAAGATGAAATAAAAGCAATCATCAATGAAGGGACAGAACAGGGAACGATCCAGGAAGCCGAACAGGAAATCATTGAACGTGTTTTTCATTTGGGCGACAGGAATATTACTTCATTGATGACACATCGCAGTGATATAATCTGGTTCGACCTGAATGAAAATGAAGAAATGATCAAAGATAAAATCATACGCGAACCACACTCCTTTTATCCTGTTTGCGACGGAGAAATTGATAATATAAAAGGAATGGTATCGATAAAAGATCTTTATGTAGCCGATGATTCTATTCTTTTCAAAGACCTTATGAGCCCTGCCTTGTACGTGCCTGAAAATAATACGGCTTACCAGGTGTTGGAAAAATTCAAGCAAACAAAAAATCATAGTTGCTGTATTGTGGATGAATATGGCAGCATGCTCGGCATCATAACGTTGAACGATATCCTCGAAGCCATCATTGGCGATATGCCGCAGCCCGATATCACCGATTATGAAATTAAACGGAGAGAGGATGGCTCTTACCTCGTAGATGGGCAAATTCCTTTTTATGATTTCCTCACTCATTTTCATAAAACAGAATGGATGAATGAAGGCGAACACGAATTTGATACCCTTGCAGGTTTTATATTGCACCAGCTCGAACGTATTCCAAAAACAGGCGAAAAGATTGAATGGAAAGGTTTCAAATTTGAAATCATGGATATGGATGCACAACGTATCGATAAGGTCCTCGTATCGATCGGTGCAGAAATAAAAAGCGATATGGAGAATCATTTGTGAGGACAAGAATAAAGGCACAAGGGGTCGCTGCGGTACAAATCTTATACCTTGTATTCTTGTTCCTTAAAACAAAAACACCGCATGCACATCCGGCCAACTAAGTTTTGTGCTTTCTCTTTTTTCGTTCACGACAATATGAATAATATTGACCTGGCTATCGTACAATTCATATAGCAGGTCGTTGGTAATATCTACTTTTTTTACAGAAGGGATATTGTTGGCCTGGAAATAACTCCATGTAGCTTCCGATTCTTTTTCGCTCCCGATAAATTGAAGCGTTATAATTTTATCATCAATGCGTACTTGCAAATGTTTGGGTATATACGCAGCGATCAACTTGTCATCATCTGTTTTATTTTTTTGATTGGAAAGATCGACAGGAGTATTCGAAATCTTCCCCAATATTTTCTCCAAATCATCAGTAAATATTTTGCAGCTAACCTCAATGGTTTGATCCCGGGCATTATGATTGATTTCAGTAACACTTACATAAAAAGGATGTTTTAGAGAGGACAAATCGTGATCACGGCCATTTATAAAAAAGAAAACGCCCGCAAACACCCACTTACATAGTGATATAACCATTTATCTATTATATTTTATAGGAACAAAAGTCTGGATAATTTTGAAACCTGCTGCATACATGGAAGACTTTAATCTTTATTTCAGGCTAGGCACTGAACATATTTTAACCTGGGAGGCTCTCGATCACATTTTATTTGTGTCGGCGCTCTGCCTCCGCTATCTCATCAGGGATTGGAAAAAAGTAATCGTCCTGGTCACTGCATTTACTATCGGCCATTCCATAACCTTAGCATTAAGTGCGTTGGGCTATGTGCAAATATCGAGGATGTGGATAGAATTTCTAATACCATTAACCATTGCTGCAACAGCTATCAATAACCTGCTGCAAAAAACGCAACAGGTCGAGCATCCATCAAGACTTCCATTGATTTATTTTTTTGCATTATTCTTCGGGCTGATCCATGGATTAGCGTATGCAAATACTTTTTTAAGCCTGGAAGGTAAAGAAGGGTTAGTCGTTCACCTGCTGGCGTTCAATATCGGCATTGAAGTTGCCCAATTAATTGTAGTCGCGATTGTATTGCTGGCATCATTTGTATTTGTGCAATTATTAAAAATCAACAGGCTGTGGTGGGTACGTATAGTTTCGATTTTCATTCTTATTGCTTCACTAAAAATGGCAGTGGAAAGATTGCCGCATAAATAATTTATATGAAAAAAAATTTGTTCATCATACTGTTCATTGGTTCGCTGTCCTTACATGCACAAAATAACCCCAATTCGAATCATGGTAATGATTTTGAACAACTGGGGACAGTTTTACCATCTCCCAACGAATATCGCACAGCGAGTGGTGCTCCCGGCCCTAAATACTGGCAGCAGCGTTGTGATTATGATATCAAATGTGATTTGGATGAACAAAAACTTCGGTTAAGCGGCACCGAGAGGATCACTTATTTCAATAATTCTCCTGATGCGCTTAATTATCTCTGGCTGCAATTAGACGAAAATGAACACAGCTCAAAAAATAATGCCAATTATCAGCGTGGCGGGACAGTGAAAGAAATATCGAGTGACCGGGTCATTGATAGCATCCAACGACTGACCGCGCCAAATGATTTTGGAGTGAATATCGAGAAGATAACAGATGCTTTGGGAAAGCCACTCACGTATACGATCAATAAAACAATGATGCGCGTGGAATTGCCTGCCATACTAAAACCCGGGCAGAAATTTATTTTTTCGATCAGTTGGAATTACCATATCAGTGACCGGAACAAGGAAGAAGGCCGTGGCGGATACGAATACTTTCCTGAAGATGGGAATTATGTTTTCACCATGTCGCAATGGTATCCCAGGCTTTGTGTATACAGTGATTTCCAGGGATGGCAAAACCATCAATTCACCGGGCATGCAGAATTTGCATTGACTTTCGGAAATTTCAATGTGCAGATGACTGTGCCTGCCGATCACATCATCGGCGCAACGGGTGAATGTCAGAATTATCAGCAGGTTTTGTCGCCTGAAAAATTTGCACGCTGGCAAAAAGCGCAGTCGGTAAAAGAGCCGATTGAAATAAATACATTGGATGAAGCAAAAGCTGCCGAAAAAAATAAAAGCCAACAAAAAAAGACATGGATATTCAAAGCTGATAATGTGCGCGATTTTGCCTGGGGCTCGAGCCGCAAATTTATCTGGGACGCGATGCCCGCATATATAGAAGGAAAGAAAGTAATGTGCATGAGTTATTATGGGAAAGAGGCTTATGCACTATATAGAAAATTTTCTACCAAGGTGGTTGCCCATACAATCAAAACCTATTCTCATTTCACCATCCCATACCCCTACCCTGTTGCGCAAAGTGTGGAAGCAGCTAACGGGATGGAGTACCCGATGATATGTTTTAACTATGGCCGCACTGAAAAGGACGGCACGTACAGCGAAGCCACTAAATATGGGATGCTTGGTGTGATCATCCATGAAGTGGGCCATAATTTTTTCCCGATGATCGTTAACAGCGACGAGCGCCAATGGGGATGGATGGATGAAGGGATAAATACATTTGTGCAATATCTTACGGAAGAATTATTCGACAATAAATTCCCATCCAAACGCGGGCCTGCTTACCTGATCACCGATTATATGAAATTGCCGAAAGACCAATTGGAACCGATTATGACGAATGCAGAAAATATTGTCAGGCTCGGATCAAATGCATATGCAAAACCGGCAACAGGTTTAAATATACTCCGCGAAACTATTATGGGGCGCGAGTCTTTCGATTATGCATTTAAAGAATATGCACGGCGCTGGGCATTCAAACATCCAACACCTGCCGATTTTTTCCGTACGATGAATGATGCCAGCGGGGAAAATCTCGATTGGTTCTGGAGAGGCTGGTTTTATGGCACCGAGCCCGTTGATATTTCTCTTGACAGTGTGAAATGGCTAAAAGCAGATTTGCAAAACCCGCCAACAACTATTGATTCTTTTCAGCAGGCGAAAATAGAAAAACCATCGCTGCCGACTTATGATGATATTTCAAGAGTAAGAAACCGCGAGGACAAAAACATTACATTCCTGACCGATGCAGATACTTCACTCCGTGATTTTTATTGGAAGTACGATCGGAACATCAACCCATACGATACAACGACATTCGAAAAACATGAATTGAAATATGATAAGCCGCTTGATGATAGCACCAAACAAAAACTTGCCCAGAAAAATTTTTATGAACTGGTGATCAGCAATCGGGGAGGTATGCCCATGCCCGTTATCATTGAATGGACATACAAAGATGGGAGCAAGGAAGTGGAAAGGATACCCGCACAAATATGGAGCCTGAATGAAAAAAAGATCAATAAAATATTTATAAAAGATAAGGAAGTCGCATCTATTAAATTAGACCCGTTCCGTGAAACGGCTGATATAAATGAGAGCAACAACACATGGCCCACTATATCGGAGCAAAGCCGTTTCCAGGTATTTAAAGAAAAACAAAAACAGCAACGGATTACTTCCAATGATAATAACCCTATGCAAAAAGCTGAGGAGAAGAATAAGAAGGCGTTCTGAACTATTTTTCGATAGTGGGTCGGTTGGAGAAAATAAAAATTCATAATTTTAAATTCCGCCACAAACGCCAATGTGGAACGTTGCTTGCACTGCAGTAGGCAGTCCTAAAAAGCAAAATTTAAACAATGACAAACCTCACTTACATATCACCCTTTTTTATTGTTGCGAATTTAAAAGCTTCGGTTTCATTTTATGTAAATAAACTGGGATTTGAAATCCGACATATTGGTCCGGCCGACGATCCCTATTGGGCTATTGTTGGTCGCGACAATATTTCCATTATGCTTAAGGGAATTGCTCCCGATATAAAACCAGTTCCGAATCATACCCGTCACGAGTGGGCAGCGTGGGATGCATATATTTCAACTGCAGAACCAGACAGGTTGTTTGAAGAATATCGTTCAAATGGGGTAACATTTATCAAGCCTATCCACGACAATAGCGATAATTTAAGGGGGTTTGAAATAGAAGATGCTGATGGATATGTTTTATTTTTCGGAAGGCCCAATCCATAGCAATCAACTTTTGGCGCACGATTCAAACTGACCTACTGCATATTTTTCTTCAGCTATATATTAAATTGTAAAAAGGAATGCGGATTTTTTATTTTTTTGTCTTCCCCTTATTACCATCGTCTTTTTTTTCCTTTAACCTTCCCGATAACTTTAGCTGCTGATCGATCAACCATTCTATTTGCCCGTTAACGCTGCGAAAATCGTCAGCAGCCCATTTTTCCATGGCCTTATAGGTATCTTCATCAATTCGTAAAACAAAACTTTTTTTATTCGCCATTATCAAATCGGTTATTGATACAATGTGCCTGTATTTAATACTGGCGTAGCTGCTTTTTCACCACATAAAACCACCATCAGGTTACTGACCATTGCGGCTTTTCGTTCTTCATCCAATGTTACAATCTGTTTTTTGCTCAATTGCTCTAAGGCAAGCTCAACCATCCCAACAGCACCTTCCACTATTTTAAACCGCGCTGCAACAATTGCTGTGGCTTGCTGGCGTTGCAACATGGCGCCTGCAATTTCAGCCGCATACGCCAGGTGGCTTATCCTTGCTTCTTTAATGATAATCCCCGCAGCAGAAAGCCTTTCATTCAATTCAGATTCCAGCAGGGCCGTTACTTTTTCACCGCCATCGCGTAACGTAATGCCCGCATGTTCGTCTTCCAATTGATCGTACGGGCATGTGCTTGCCAGGTGGCGGACTGCAGACTCACTTTGAATTTTTACATACTGGTCGTAGCTCGTCACTTCAAAAGTAGCTTTGTACGTGTCTTTGACCTGCCAAACCACAACCGCGGCAATTTCAATGGGGTTGCCCATCTTATCATTCACCTTAAGCTTGGTGCTTTCAAAGTTATTTGCGCGTAAGGATAACCGTTGTTTCCTATACAGGGGGTTAACAAACAACAAGCCATTGGCTTTAACAGTGCCTACATACTTACCAAAAAAAGTACACACTACAGATTGGTTAGGGTTCACAATCGTGAGGCCTTTAAAAAGAAAAACAGCAATGGCCTCCAGGAGCAGCCCAAAAATAACCAAAGTAGTATTTTGCTGGTCGTGCCCGGAATTAATCAACATTAATAAGCCGGAAATAAAAATTATAATAGATAAAATAAGGGTTAGAAATCCGGAAACGGGCTTTATCAATTTTTCCATAAAAATTTATTTTGATATTATTTTGATATCAAAAATAATTAATACTTTTGACATCGCAAAAAATCATTTCCCAGATTAAAACTGCTGTATATGGAAAAGGGGCCAACAGTAAAAGCTAAACTTGATTATGGCATCGACTCCCCGTTTATTGGTTTACAAATATTTTCAGTCATTATCGCTGCACTCGCGATCGGTATTTTCCTGAACAATTCATCATATACTGCCGCAAGGGTTCTCGCCAGTATTATTTTAAGCTTTGCTCCCGCTGCGGCACTCGTCATCATATTGATGATCCTCTATATTAAAATCGGGAAATTCATGCACCGCGATAAAATGCTTCGTATGCTCCCCATCGAAGGATATGAACAAGTGCTTGATATTGGAACAGGCCATGGCTTGTTGATGATTGGCGCAGCAAAAAAATTAACCACCGGAAAAAGTTTTGGCATCGATATCTGGAATGAGGAAGACCTGAGCGATAATAATTATGAATTCGCTATCCGAAATGCAAAGCTGGAAGCAGTCAGCGAAAAAGTGGAGATCGTAAATGCCGATGCCTGCCGAATACCATTTACCGACAATTCATTCGATTATATACTTTCCAATCTTTGCCTGCATAATATTGACGGCAAACAAAATCGTTCTTTAGCTTGTGGAGAAATTACGCGGCTATTAAAACCCGGCGGCATTGCGTTGATCTCAGATTTCAGGTATATACAGGAATATACAAGAGAATTTAAAAAGATGGGGCTCACTGTTTCCGTATCAACCTCCATTATCCCTGCGCCGATGTTATTGAGGATAATTAAAGTGGAAAAAAAATAATTGATTTAATAACCCACTGCGCCGTCCCGCACTTTTATTTTCTTCTTGCCTGCATTCTTTTTTTCGTAGTCCTGCACTTCTTTGGGTTTTGCCATCGCTTTAGTGATAGTCGCGGTAGAATCCTGGCTGGCAGAGGCTTTCGGGGTTTCCAATTTTCCTAATGTATAGGTTTCTGTTTTAAAAATCATCCCGCTCGTTGGGTCATAAAATTTCCAGGTACCATGTTTAATGGCAACGCCATTATTTTTTACGATCACGGTGTGGTAATGATCAAGGTTATCAATATCTTCAATTTCAAGCGTATCATAAGGCTTGTCCGGGTTTAAGGCGCGCCAGCCTTCTTCGCGGATCAATTGCCCGGAAGGATTAAAATATTGGCAAACGCCATCTTTATTTCCCCAACGGTAAAATTCAACCCCTGATAAATCGCCATCCAGCGTATATAAGCGCCAACCACCTTCTTTGCGGTTGTTGACGTATTCACCTTCTTCTTCATATCCGGGTTCTTCGCGAACGCCATCAACATGGATGACCCATTTGCCCTGCCTCAACCCTTTGCTATCAACCTTATTAAGCGTATCACCCTTCACGCCAATGATATAGCTTTTGGGCTGCGAATATCCGTTCAGCGAAATCAGTAATAAAAAGCAAATGATACAGCGCATAATATTTGTTTGATCCTATACAAGTAACGAAAATCATTCCAGTTTATTGACCAGGATGTTGAACGATTGTACAGCTCACCTGGCCCCTAGGTGTCCTACACTTAGGTGTAGGACACCTAAAATGTAAAAGTTGGGGGTGCTGTAGGACACCTATATATTTGCAACCACAACTGGCCGACATGAAATTAATAATGAGCTTCTTTTTTTTGCTTGTCATCGCTATATCTGCAGCAGGACAAAAAATGACTATTGCGCAGATGAAAGCTGAGCTGGAAAAATCACCTAACTCTCCCCTGTATACAAAAGATATACTGAAAAAAAAATTCAAGATCGATACCATAACCATAACAAGGACAAGTTTTTTTAACAGTTTAGCGGACAGCCTGGCATATAAAGGCCAGATAAAAAAAGTATACGGGCCATTTGAACAAAAAGGCAGCAGGTTCTTAGTCCAAATACTTGCTAAGGCGCCAAATACTTTTTATCGCGTCAGCCAGATATTTATTGATACGAGTGTATTCAGGTACAAGTTTGCTGATTCGCTTGGCAAAGTCATCCTTTCCAAACTCAATTCCGGCTCGGATTCATTTGAGCACCTCGCACAAACTTATTCCATGGGCGGCGAAGCCGTGACAAAGGGCGATCTCGGCTGGGTGGCGCAGGGTGTGCTCATCCCACAGATATCAAGAGAATTGACAAGAAGAAAAAAAGGAGAAGTCTTCAGTGTATGGAGCGCAAATGGGTTGCATATCATTAAAAAAACAGAAGACCCGAAAAAAGATTCGGGGTTTGCGTTGATGATGCGGATATTCCTGTAATCAGCCAATAAAATAATTCAGCGCCAGCTCATATCCTTTCAGGCCCAAACCGGAAATTGTCCCTTTTGATTTAGCAGATATATGTGATAGTTTACGAAAATCTTCCCGCGCATATACATTACTGATATGAACTTCAATTACGGGCGCTTTGATAGAAGCGATCGCATCGCCAACTGCAACAGAAGTATGTGTGTACCCGCCGGGGTTTAATATAATCCCGTCGGCTGAAAATCCCGCCCGTTGTAATTCATTGATCAATTCTCCTTCCACATTGCTTTGAAAATAGCTGAATTCAATTTGCGGATATTTTTTCTTTAACCCATCAAAATATTCGTCAAAGCCTTGCTTGCCATATACCTCGGGCTCCCTCGTCCCAAGAAGATTTAAATTCGGCCCATTAATGATTGCTATTTTCATGATCAAAGAAAAAATTATTTGTTAAATATAGAGAATTCGAGGGGAACGGGGAAGAATTGGCAATGTGCAATAAGCAACGATAAAATTAATACGGCTTACAACATTTTTTTCATCAACCAATCTGTTTGCTCATCATCGCCCAGCATAAATTTATGTTGGCTGAATTTTTCAAATCCCCATTTTGAATAAAAATTAATCGCATGCTGGTTGTGCTCCCAGACGCCCAGCCAGATAACTGTTAATTTTTTTTCTTTTGCAATATCAATACATCCCTGCATCAATGCTTTACCAACACCTTTGCCAATTACCTGTTGCGTGGCATATATCCGGGAAATTTCGATTGAAGGTAAGTCCTGCAGTTCCTTCGGGTTTTTACTGTTGCGCAGGCACGCATACCCTACTGGTTCGGTAGAAAGATAGGCTAACAGGAAAATATGCTCGGGAGCCGTAGCTTCCGCAATCAGTTTTTCCCAGGTAAATTGCTGGCTCATAAATTTATCCATGTTCTCCGGCGTATTTACCGGGGCAAATGAATCATAAAAAGTTTTCCGGCTAAGATCAGCGATCAGCCCCGCATCCGCGCTGCTGGCTATTTTTATAGTAAGTGCTTCGCTATTCATATCTATTAAATATATAAAATAATGTCTTCAGGACCGCCGAAGTTTAAGATGTCCTACACCTATGTGCAGGACATCTGGTAAAAATAATTTTTTAATTCATATTTCCAGAGTATCTTTGTCCATCGTATTAGTAGACTTTATTATATCTATATGTTTATCACTGCTTCGATAAAATACATTTTCTCCTGTTGTTGTAACAATAAGTGTTGTTGTTAATACAAGGTCTGCTATATCCTTTCGCTTGCTATTTTCTTTCAAAATCTGGCTTAACACAATGGAGAACACATTACAAGTACATATTTCTAACTTAAATAACCAAATAAAAGGGCTATCAATCGCTGATTCGTTAAAGCTATTGACAAATCTTTTTCCGAAAAAAGTAACGTTTTCGACAAGCTTCAGCATCGAAGACCAGGTCATCGCTCATGATATCCTCGATAACCATATTCCTGTTTCCATATTTACGCTCGATACCGGCCGCCTCTTTGCGGAAACGTATTATGTATGGACAACTACCAACGAAAAATATAATACAAAAATAAAAGCGTATTACCCCAGCCGCGAATTATTGGAGGATTATCTCAATGAAAAAGGGCCTAATGCATTTTATGAATCGGTTGAAAATCGCAAAGGCTGCTGCTATATCAGAAAAGTAGAACCACTGAAAAGAGCTTTACATGGACAGGCTGTATGGGTAACCGGGCTGCGTGCAGAACATTCGGCCGAAAGAAAAAATTTACAGCTTATAGAATGGGACGAAAATAACCAGGTGATCAAATACAATCCCTTATTGCATTGGCCTACTGCAGCAGTAAGAGAATATATAAATGAGCACGATATCCCGTACAATACTTTACATGATAAAGGATTTGTAAGCATCGGCTGTGCACCATGCACCCGAGCAATAAAACCCGGCGAAGATTTTCGCGCAGGGAGATGGTGGTGGGAAGAGAGCAGCAAAAAAGAATGTGGGTTACATGAAGCAGGGAATGAAATAAAAGTAAATCAACAATGAGCCAGTACCAACTAGATTATTTAGATCAATTAGAATCGGAAGCGATCCATATCATGCGCGAAGTAGCCGGCCAGTTCGAGCGCCCGGCGCTGCTTTTCAGTGGTGGCAAGGATTCTATCACACTCGTGCACCTGGCATTAAAAGCTTTTCGCCCGGGAAAATTTCCTTTTCCGCTCGTCCATATCGATACCGGCCATAATTTTTCTGAAGCCATTGAATTTCGCGATGCACTGGCGGAAAGCATTGGAGAAAAATTAATCGTCCGCAAAGTTGAAGATACCATCAAATCAAAAAATTTAACTGAACCAAAAGGAAAGTTCGCAAGCAGGAATGTATTGCAAACTTATACGTTGCTCGACACGATTGAAGAATTTGAATTTGATGCATGCATTGGCGGAGCAAGGCGCGATGAAGAAAAAGCAAGAGCAAAAGAAAGAATTTTTTCTGTTCGTGATGAATTCGGCCAATGGGATCCCAAAAGACAAAGGCCCGAATTATGGAATATTTATAATGGCAGGATCCAAAAAGGTGAAAATGTGCGCGTGTTCCCAATCAGCAATTGGACAGAATTAGACGTTTGGAATTATATCCGACGCGAAAATATCGCACTGCCATCTATTTATTTTTCACATGATAGAGAAGTGATTGAACATGAAGGGCAGCTTGTCGCCGTATCTTCTTTCATCCGCATGGATGATGGCGATAAGATATTAAAAAAGAAAGTACGCTATCGCACCGTCGGCGATATGACCTGCACGGCTGCAGTAGAATCGGAAGCCTCTACGCTAAATGATATCATCAAAGAAATAACAGCAACAAAGACCAGTGAGCGTGGCGAAACAAGGATCGACGACAAGATATCAGAAGCGGCTATGGAAGACCGTAAGAAGAATGGATACTTTTAAATGTAAAAGTTAATATGAAAATGTGGAAATATGGAAATGTGAAAATGACAAACACCCGTTAGTTGCCGCAGACTCTGGCGGTGATAACAGAAAATGTAAAATAGGAAATATAAAATAAGAAATGTAAAAGTTGATCAACCACTAGCTCCGCCCTTCAGGGCGGAGAACAAAAATATCAACCGAAAAATCGAAAATCGAAAATGGATTTATTACGTTTTATAACAGCTGGCAGTGTTGATGATGGCAAAAGCACCATGATCGGTCGTTTATTATACGACAGTAAAAATATTTTGATCGATCAGATGGAAGCGCTGGAAAAACAAAGCCGGAATAAGGAAGATGGAGAAATAGATCTTGCTTTGCTTACCGACGGGCTCCGCGCAGAGCGCGAACAAGGCATCACTATCGATGTTGCTTATAAATATTTTTCCACGCCAAAACGCAAATTCATTATTGCCGATGCGCCCGGCCATATCCAGTATACACGCAATATGGTGACAGGCGCTTCCAATGCAAACCTGATCATCATTCTCGTCGATGCAAGGAATGCTGTTGTTGAGCAAACACGCCGCCATTCAATCATCGCATCTTTATTGAATATCCCGCATGTGGTTGTTGCCATTAATAAAATGGATCTGGTTGATTATTCACAGGATGTTTTCAATAATATAGTGATTGATTTTGCGAAGTTCGCAAAAACATTGGGGCTGCATGATATCACGTATATCCCGATCAGTGCATTGAAAGGAGATAATATTGTAGAAAGATCGGCTAATCTTCCCTGGTATGATGGTGAAATTTTATTAGACCTGCTCGAAAAAATACCTATCGAAAAAGATATCAATCTCACTCATGCGCGGTTGCCTGTACAATATGTGATCCGGCCTCAAACCGATGAGCTGCACGATTATCGCGGCTATGCAGGGAAAATTATCAGTGGCATTTATAAAAAAGGCGATGCAGTTACCATATTGCCATCCGGCGCGAGCAGTGTTATTAAAGAAATTGAAATCGGCGGCAAAATAGTTGAAGAAGCATTCGCCCCGCAAAGCGTGGTCCTTCATCTCGAAGATGATATTGATATCAGTCGTGGCGATGTGATTGTTAAAAATAATAATCAGCCACAAGTAAACCAGGAATTAGAAGTATTGCTATGCTGGATGGATTCAAAACCATTGAAACAAGGCAATAAATATTTATTACAGATCAATAGCCGGACAGTAAGAAGTGTTGTAAAAGAAATTGAATACAAATTGGATGTGAACACACTTGAAAAAAATTATGAATTGCATCAGGCAGGGCTAAATGACATTGTGAAGGCAATAATAAAAACAGCATCTCCACTACCTTATGACTCGTACAAAGAATTACGCGTAAATGGCGGCGCAGTTTTGATTGATGAAACAAGTAATGTGACGGTGGGTGCGTGTATGATTCAGTGAGATCTTAAATGTGGAAATATGAAAATGTGGAAATGAGTTGTAATGCTATGCAAGGTTTGAAATGTGCTATGCACTAACCTTCTCAGGAACTAACAAAATCAACGATGATCCAAAACATCCATACAGGTAAAGTGATTATTGCGGGAGCCGGTCCTGGCGACCCTGAGTTGCTCACACTAAAAGCGCTTCGTTATTTGCAACAAGCCGATGTGGTGATCACAGACCGATTGGTAAGCGATGTGATCCTGAATGAATATACAAATAAAGAAGCGTTGATCCTGCACGTAGGCAAACAATGTCGCAAAGGCGCATCCACACCACAATTCATCATTAATGAATTATTGGTCGAGTATGCGTTGCAGGGAAAATCGGTCGTGCGTTTAAAAGGCGGGGATGTTTCGATTTTTTCAAATGTATTGGATGAATTGACGGCCTTATTAAAATATAAAATCCCGTATGAAATCATACCCGGTATCACTGCCGCCAGTGGGGCCGCGGCTTATGCAGGCATTCCATTAACAGCCCGCGATCATTCAACTGCTGTCCGGTTGCTCACGTATTACAAAACGGATATATTAAATGATGAGTATTGGAAAGAATTAGCGCAAACGGATGATACATTGGTTTTTTATATGTCGTCCGATACACTCGGCGCATTACTGGCAAAACTGATTCAGCATAACATTTCGCCTGATAAACATCTTGCCATCATTGAACAGGCTACCACGCCTATGCAAAATGTGCACAGCCATAACATCTATGAGTATGCGAAGAATGAATCTGGCAATACATATGTTTCGCCGACATTGATTATTATCGGGAAAGTGGCGGCGCTGCATCAACAATTTCAATGGTTGCCAAATAGCAATAGTAAAAATTATTATTTCAAACCGATTGAAAAAACTGCGAAAGCAGAAGCGAGAGCCTAGAGAACTTATAACCTTAACCTATAAAAAAGAAAAAAAGATATTCAATGCTAACATCGCCCAAATTTAAAATCATACAAGAGTTGATCGCCACTTCGACCAGGGAGGAGTTGATATGGTTGAATGGGTATTTGGCAGGAATTGTAGCCCAGTCGACTGAAGAAGAAGAACAACCGGCAACGCCAGCAAAACCTTCGGTCAATAAAATCACCATTGCGTATGGCACCGAAACCGGCAATGCAAAAAAATTAGCTACTGATTTTGCTACAAAAGCAAAAAGAAATGGCATCAATGCAAAACTGGTAAGCCTTGATCAATATCGCCTGAATGATCTTTCCAAAGAAGAATATTTTTTTACTGTCATTAGCACACAGGGAGACGGCGAACCACCGGCTGCTGCTAAAAAATTTTATGACCATATTCATCAAAACGGTTTCAAATTAGATAAATTAAAATTTGCAGTGCTGGCGTTAGGCGATACGGCTTATCCGTTGTTTTGCAAAACCGGTGAAGATGTAGATAATCAATTCCAAAAACTCGGTGGCCAGCGAATCATTTCTTTACAAAAATGTGATACGGATTATGAAACAGATGCAGACAATTGGTTTACTCAGGTATTGCAAAAGCTAACGGATAATAAAACAGCTCCCTCAACTTCCACTAGCTCCTTGCTTCAACGCGGAGTCTCTAAAAAATCAACGGGCAAAAAAAATTTTTCCGGGACGGTGCTGACCAATATTAATTTAAATGACAGGGGATCAAAAAAACAAACGCATCATATCGAAATTGCTGCTGATGATTTGGATTATCAACCTGGTGATTCTATCGGGATTGTCCCTGAAAACCATCCGGCAACCGTTGAAACAATTATATCGCTCACCGGTGTTGATGCCAATAAAACATTACCTTATCGCAATGAAGTGACGAGCGTATTTGACCTCTTGCATAAAAAATTAAATATTGTTTACCTGCCAGAGAGAGTTGTCAAAAAATATGCTTCGCTGGTAAAGCAGGAAATACCTGAAACAAAAATCGGTTTGTCTGACCTGCTTAAAATTTATCCCGTAAAAGACGCTGCGCAGTTTGAAGAAGTGCTGGAAATATTGGAGCCAACCGCTCCCCGCCTCTACTCTATTTCTTCTTCTCCCGAAGCGCATGCTGGTGAAGTCCATATCACTGTTGCCAGAGATAGTTTCACTATTAATGATGAATTGAAATTCGGTTTATGTTCGGATGGCCTTTGCCAATTGCCACAAGACCGGACAATAGATTTTTATATCCATAAAAATTCGCAATTCAAATTGCCGGCTGCGGATAAAGATATTATCCTCATCGGGCCGGGGACAGGCATCGCTCCATTCCGTTCATTTTTAGCAGAGCGTGATGCAACAGGTGCGATAGGCAAAAACTGGCTTTTCTTCGGCGACCAGCATTTTGCAACGGATTTTTTATATCAAACTGAATTCCAGAATTGGATACAAACAGGAGTGCTGACTAAAATGAATGTATCTTTTTCGCGCGACCAGCAACAAAAAATATACGTGCAGGATAAAATGAAAAAATACGGCGCCGAATTTTTTGAATGGTTGCAAGCCGGCGCTTATATATACCTATGCGGGGCAAAAGAACCGATGAGCGTAGATGTTGAACAAGCATTGCTGGATATCATCAAGCAATTTGGAAATAAAAAAGATTCGGAAGCGGTAGCTTATCTCGATAAATTGAAAGAAGAAGGAAGATATATGAAAGACGTGTATTGAAAAGTTGAGGTGGTGCTGGATCAAAATTTAATCACGAATAAATTGAGTTGATCAAAATAAATATGAGCGATAATAATTTATCCCCGGTAGAAAGAATAAAAAAAGCAAGCGATGGTTTGCGCGGGACGATCAAGCAAGGACTGGAAGATGAAATCACTGGCGCCATCAGCGAAGATGACCAGGCATTACTGAAATTTCATGGCATGTACCAGCAGGATGACCGCGACCGCCGTGAAGAGCGTGCAGAAAAAAAACTGGAGCGTTTATATTCTTTTATGATACGCCTGCGTTTGCCCGGTGGTTTTTTAAAACCCGAACAATGGATCGCTACGCAACATGTTGCCGGAGAAAATTCAACCGGCGTTATCAAAATCACGACCAGGCAAACGCTTCAGCTCCATGGCTTGATCAAATCAAAAATAAAACCAACTATACAAGCTTTCAGTGAAGCCCATCTGGATTCTATTGCGACCTGCGGTGATATCAACCGAAATGTAATTTGTGCGGCACACCCAATGCAATCCCCGATCCATGCTCACGTTCATGAATATGCGTCGAAGATCAGTGAAATGATGATGCCAAAAACAAGAGCATATTATGAAATATGGCTTGGGGAAGAAAAACTCGCGGATAAAAAAGATGAAGAGGACCCGCTTTACCAGGACCGTTATTTGCCAAGAAAGTTTAAGATCGCTATTGCCATCCCGCCGAATAATGATATCGATGTTTTTGGGAATGATGTCGGCTTAATCGCGATCATCGAAGATAACAAACTCAAAGGATTTAATATTGCCGTCGGTGGCGGCCTTTCCACCACACATGGCAACCCCGCCACCTATGCCAGGCTCGCTTCTGTTATCGGTTTTGCGAGTGAAGAAATTGTGTTGAAAGCGGTTTATGCGATTGCAACTATTCAACGGGATTTCGGCAATCGCAGCGATCGCAAACTCGCCAGGTTAAAATATACAGTCGACAGGCATGGTCTCGGATGGTTCAAAGAAGAAGTAGAAAGAAGGATTGGTTTTGCATTGGAAAAACCTCGTGCCTATACATTCACCGAACGCAAAGATTATTATGGCTGGGAAAAAAATGACCAGGGGTTATGGTACTATACACCTTTCGTTGAGAATGGAAGGATATTGGATGATGAGCAGGTTGAATTAAAAAGCGCGCTATTCGAAGTCGCAAAAACCGGGAAAGCAAATTTCCGTTTTACCGGGAATCAAAATCTTATCCTCGCCGATATCGACCCAAAAGATAAACCGGCGATCGATAAAATCTTACAGAAATATAAAATCATCCAACACACAGAAAAAGCTTCTGCGATCCGAAAAAATTCTATTGCCTGTGTTGCATTTAATACCTGCCCGCTGGCACTTGCCGAAGGGCAACGTTATCTCCCAACTTTAATCAGCAAAATAGAACCGCTATTAAAAAAATATCAGCTCGATAAAGAAGAAATAATTATCCGGATGACGGGCTGTCCAAATGGTTGTGGCCGGCCATATATTGCTGAAATCGGTTTTGTCGGGACTGCCTATGGCCATTATAACCTGCACATCGGCGGCGATCATGAAGGCACACGCCTGAATAAAATATACAAAGAAAACCTCGACGAAACGGCTATATTAGAAACGCTTGATGAGCTGTTTGCAATTTTCAAAAATGAAAGGCAACAAGGGGAAAAGTTCGGGGATTTTAGTATGAGAAAGTTTTTTGAAGCAAACAAAAATTAAAGGTGCACGGCAGGCAGGCATAAACTTCCGCCCATCAGTAATTCAGACCTTAAATATCGCGAATTAAGCAAGAAATAATTTTTTTTGAATAAAGTCTACAAATTTAGTAGGAAATACATATTTTTGCGGCATGACTTATACGAATAGCAATTCATCGAATGACCAACTGCAAGGTTTCCGCCAGGAAACTCTTATTGCCTGTTGTTGCAATTGCTGTTGTCCCAACAGGGACTTATCATGATTTATCCGAAAAACATAGCTTAAATTTTTTTAACTAATTATCCTACCAAATTTATAGACTGATTATGCTGACAAGATTAAAACTGACCTTACTGCTTAGCGTCCTCGTTGCACTCAGCGCTGCTGCGCAGGACCCGTATATCATCTCTGGAAAAATTTATGACTCATTAAATAACCAATCACTCGCCGGTGCATCTATACGCATTAAAAATTCTAATTCAGGCACCGTTGCCAAGGATGATGGTTCATTCCAGATTAAAACAACACAAAAATTACCATTGACGTTGATTGTAACTTCGATAGGTTACAAAACACAGGAATTCACGGTTACTGAAACCGCAGGGTCCGGCCTCACCCTTTCTCTTAATTCACAAAGTTTATTAGTGGACCAGGTGGTGGTGACAGCTTCAAGAGTATCCGAGAGCATATTAAGGTCGCCGGTCACTATTGAAAAGCTCGATCTGCGCGCAATCAAGGAAAGCCCCGCCCCCACTTTTTTCGATGCATTGGAAAATGTGAAAGGCGTTCAAATGACGACACTGAGTTTAGGATATAAAGTCCTTAACACAAGAGGTTTCGCAGGTACCACCAATTCACGTTTTTTGCAAATGGTTGATGGCGTCGATAATATTTCACCAGGCATCGGCGCCCCGATTGCCAACGCTGTTGGCCCAACCGAGCTTGATATCGAAAGCGTAGAACTTATACCCGGCGCGGCTTCTGCCTTATACGGCCTGAATGCAGTAAATGGGATCGCTAATCTCAAAACAAAATCTCCTTTTAAATATCCCGGATTAAGCGTATATCAAAAAGTTGGTGTGAACCATGTCGATGATAAAGATCATGATGCTTCTATTTACTCAGAAACAGCAGTGCGCTGGGCACAAGTGCTCGGGAAAAAATTTGCATATAAAATAAATGCATCGTACTCACAAGGCACGGATTGGATCGCTGATAATACCCATGACCAATATTTTGATGTTGGCAATAAAACCAATGCGGGATTGGCAAATAATCCCGCCGCAGATCTTATAAACCGTTATGGCGATGAATATAACAGTGATCTCAAAACGCTGACGCTCGCGGGCAAAAAATATGATGTGAGCCGGACAGGCTATCTGGAAAAAGATCTTACAGATTATTCTATTAAAAATTCTAAAGTAGATTTATCGCTGCACTATAAACCAAATGAAAATACTGAAGTCTCCTATACCTATCGCATCGGGACAGTAAGCAATTATTATCAAAGAGGCAACCGTATAAGGCTGGATGGCGAACAAATACAGCAGCATGCATTTGATATCAAAGGACAGGATTTTGAAATCAAAGCATACTATACCAACGAAAATACGGGGAACAATTCTTTCAATTTCCGGCCGCTCGGAGAGAATATCGATATGGCATTTAAAAAATCAAATCAATGGTGGAGTGATTATACTGCTGCATTTAATTCAGCGTATGCAAGTAACGGCGGTAATGTTGATGCATCATTACAAGCTGCGCGCGCATCAGCCGACAATGGCCGTTATATCCCCGGCACAAAAGCATTTGACAGCGTGCGCAATCAAATCATCCATACAAATAATTGGGATACGGTAGGTGCGGCGCTGATATTAAAATCTGCTTTTGTGCATACAGAAGGCCAATATGATTTTTCAAGGATTATCCCATGGGTTCAGATTTTAGTCGGTGGCAATTATCGCAATTATATTGTAACGCCTGATGGCAATAATTATGTAAACCCTGCTTCTTTCATCGATCCTAAAGAAGGTAATAAAGATTTCAATTATTACAGCTATGGCGGTTTTATCCAGGCTACTAAAAATTTATTTAACGAAAAATTACGCATAAGCGCATCCGTTAGAGTTGATAAATCGGAATATTTCGACCCGAAAGTCAACCCACGTATCTCGATCGTGTATTCGCCGCAACAACAACATAATTTTCGTGCTTCTTTCCAGAATGGATATCGTTTCCCAACTTTATTTGAAGGATTTGCCTATGTAAATAACGGTGGCGTGCGCAGGCTGGGCGGATTGAAAGTGACATCACAACATTTAAATGTATTCGAAAATTCGTATATCAATACTTCAGTGACCGCATTTAAAAATGCAGTGAACAAAGATGTCAACGGCGGGATGAATCAAAATGCTGCTATCACGCAGGAATCAAAACTGCTGGTGAAAAGCACCTACGATTATATTCAACCCGAGCATATCAATTCATTCGAAGTTGGCTATAAAGGCATTTTGTTCAATAACAAATTATTTGTTGATATCGATTATTATTTTAGCGGGTATGATCATTTTATCGGGCAACTGGATGTAACGCAACCGTACAAAGGGACTATCGGCGTAAATGACAGCACGGCATTTTATGCATATAACGGTGGCAAACAAGTGAACAAATTTAAAATGTGGACCAACTCAAAAAGTGTAGTCACCAACCAGGGCGTTGAAGCCGGCATCACGTATAATTTTTATAAAAAATTCAACATCAGCGCCAATGCAAGCTATGCAGCCATTGCAAACATTTCTTCTTCCGATGCGTTCACGCCGGCATTCAATACACCATCCTGGATCACCAATGTTTCTATTGGCAATAGGGAAGTATTGAAAAATACAGGTTTCAATATCGGCTGGCACTGGCAAACTGCATTCTACTGGAACAGCCCGTTGGCAGCCGGCGAAGTGCCTGCTTATGGTTCAATAGACGCCCAGGTAAATTATCGCATACCAAAATTATTCAGCACGATTAAATTAGGCGGCACGAATATTTTCAATAAGAAATATTACCAGTATCTTGGCGGTCCGGTAGTTGGCGGCTTTTATTATTTTACAATTGTATTTGATACTAATACAAAACAAAAATGAGCGAGCCCATATCAAATGAAATAGTATTGAAAGAGGAAAATAAATTTTCACCTGAAAATAATTTATTCCCGGTTTTTTTAAAACTGGAAAACCTCCGCCTGCTCATTATAGGCGGAGGCCATGTTGGCTTGGAAAAGCTCAATGCCGTTATACATAATGCGCCTTTGACTTCTGTCAAACTTGTCGCGACCCAAATCAGCGACGAAATAAAAACATTGGCTGCTATCCATCCTACTATCGAATTATTCGAGCGCCCATATCAAAGCAGCGATATAGATGATGCTGATATCGTTATTGCTGCAGTGAATAAAAAAGATGTCAGTGAATATATCCGTGATGATGCAAAAGAAAAAGGCATATTGATAAATGTTGCCGATACACCACAGCTTTGCGATTTTTACCTGAGCTCGATTGTAAAAAAAGGAAATTTGAAAATCGCCATCTCTACCAATGGGAAATCTCCAACCATCGCAAAAAGATTGAAAGAAGAATTTACCGATATGATCCCGGATGAAATGGAAAATGTGCTGGAGAATATGCAGACCATCCGACAAAACCTCAATGTCGATTTCAGTGAAAAAGTAAAACAACTCAATGAGCTCACAAAGGTGCTGGTCGCAAAACAGATCACGTTAAAAGAACTGAACAAACCGGGACAAAAAAAATGGCAACGAATTGTCAAGTGGTGCCTTTTTGCATTTTTCTTCATGATACTTGGCCACACGGTTCTTTCTCTAATCCCATTGCACAAACTTGTTGAAGGCATCAGGACCATACCGGAATATATCGATACAAAAACTTTTTTGATGATGCTGTTCACCGGCTTCATGGCGCAAATGGTAGATGGGTCATTGGGCATGGGATATGGTACGATATCAACTACATTTTTATTAGCGATCGGCGTTAACCCTGCAATCGTGAGCAGCAGAGTGCATTCAGCAAGAGTTTTTTCCAGTGGCGTGTCAGGGTATACGCATCATCGTTTTGGGAACATCAACAAAAAATTATTTAAAACACTGGTCATACCCGGCGTTATTGGCGCAATCATCGGCGCAAGCCTCGCTTATTTTGGCCAGCAATATTCAACATGGGTGCGCATCCCTTTATCGATTTATACCTTGTACCTCGGCTATTATATTTTGCGCAAAGCGTTTAACAAAAATAAAAATAAAGAAAAAGTAAAGAGCGCCGGCTGGTTGGCCACCACAGGAGGTTTTTTGGATGCCTTTGCAGGCGGCGGGTGGGGCACGCTTGTCACCAGCACATTGGTATCGAAAAGAAGGCACCCGCGTTATGTGATCGGGTCGGTTTGTTTAGCAGAATTTTTTGTGGTCCTCGCAAGCTCCATCACTTTTTTTATTTTCTTAAAAAGTATACCGCTTATTGATGTAGCAGGGTTGATTGCCGGCGGACTTATCGCAGCTCCTATCGCCGCGCGCCTCGTTGGCAAACTGCCATTAAAAACTATGTTCATTGCAATTGGCAGCCTCGTAATTTTAACCAGCCTCAATACATTCTGGAAAGCGCTCGCCCAGGTTCTTCATATTGGTTAAGGATACTAACAACTATGTATAATCGAAGTATATGAGCCAAACAGCAGTAATCCTATTCAACATCCTTGCGTCGCACTCTTGTACAGCATAACACTTATCGGCGAATAAGAAAACGGGACACAGATTTGTTATGATGATTATGATTAGCGGCGACAATCATAAAAAAATCATAACCATCCTAATAAATCCGCGTCCCATCTTAAACAGGCATCAGTACAATCAGCACAATCTTTTAAAATCCTGGTTTCGCACGCTCATACTG
>Ga0207059_1011_pt1 | contig 40572 bp, 35 predicted proteins | sample Alteio_BWMinCont_32_FD_153273 | JGI IMG/M metagenome (GOLD analysis project Ga0207059, IMG submission 153273) | Enriched cells from forest soil in Barre Woods Harvard Forest LTER site, Petersham, Massachusetts, United States -... | ecosystem: Environmental > Terrestrial > Soil > Temperate forest >...
GCCTCACTTATATTTTTGGGATTGGCCGTTCAACGGCTCAATATATTTTGAATAAAGCAGGCATCAGCTTTGATAAGAGAGTTAACCAGTGGAGTGATGATGACCTGAATGCTATTCGTAATATTATTACCAATGAATTAAAGGTTGAAGGTGCGCTTCGTTCAGAAGTGCAAATGAGCATCAAACGTTTATTGGATATCGCTTGTTATCGTGGCGTGCGCCATCGTAAGGGGCTGCCGGTCCGCGGACAACGCACACGTACCAATAGCCGTACGAGGAAAGGCAAACGCAGGACAGTAGCCGGTAAAAAGAAAGCACCGAAGAAATAAGAATTGAAGGCACAAGGCTCAGGACACAAGATTCTCAACTTGTACCTTGTTCCCTAAACCTTGTATCTTAATCCTAAACCTTGTATCTTAATATTGCACCAAAATAAATTGAATCAATTGCGGAAACCAGGTGCAGGCGGAGGGTTGATTCAGGTTCTCCAGGCGAAAGCAGGAGAAGATTAAATAATAAACTAGATTACCTGTTGACAAATTATGGCAAAAGCACAAGTACCCAGCGCAAAAGCCGCTGCGAAAAAAAGAGTTGTAAAAGTTGACGCTTACGGTGATGCACATATCACAGCAAGTTTCAACAATATCATCATCAGCATCACAAACAAACACGGACAAATTATTTCCTGGAGCAGTGCCGGTAAGATGGGTTTTAAAGGCTCAAAGAAAAATACTCCTTATGCTGCGCAGATGGCCGCCTCCGATGCTGCAAAAACTGCAGTTGATGCGGGATTGAAAAAAGTTGATGTATTTGTCAAAGGCCCGGGCTCAGGCCGCGAAAGCGCTATTCGCGCTATCGCTAATGGTGGCATTGAAGTAGTGATGATCAAAGATGTTACCCCGTTGCCACATAACGGTTGCCGCCCCCCGAAGAAAAGAAGAGTTTAATCAGAGGTCAGAAGTTTGAAGTCTAATATCGGACTTCGGACATCAGATCTATAATAAAGGATGTACGATTGATTTTAAGATTTTTAATGATCGTGCATCGTCACTAAAAAATCAATTAATAAATTATGGCACGTTACAGAGGTCCCAAGACCAAAATCTCCCGCATTTTCGGTGAGCCCATTTTAGGAAATGGTAAGTATTTAACAAAGAACAGTCTTCCTCCCGGTCAACACGGTGCTTCGCGCAAACGTAAAACTTTGGGCGAATATGCATTGCAGTTAAAGGAAAAACAAAAAGCAAAATACACGTATGGAGTATTGGAGCGCCAGTTCCGCAAAACTTTTGAAGAGGCTTCGCGCAGAAAAGGCGTTACCGGTGAAAACCTTATCCGTTTATTGGAAGCACGTTTGGATAACACTGTTTTTAGATTGGGCATTGCACCTTCACGGCCTGCAGCCCGCCAGTTAGTCGCACATAAACATATCACGGTGAATGGTGACATAGTCAACGTTCCTTCTTTCCAATTAAAACCAGGCGATACAATAGGTTTAAAAGAAAGCACACAGGCAAACGCAGGTATTACCAGCCTTTCACGTGGGAAGAATAATAAATTCAACTGGCTTGACTGGAGCGAAACTGAATTCAAAGGGACTTTTATCGCTTACCCGGAAAGGGAAAGCGTTCCTGAAAATATTAAAGAGCAGTTGATTGTCGAGTTGTACAGTAAGTAATATGAGTCGTGAATGATGGATGATAAAATCCTTATTCACAACAGACTGTTCAGATCGCACAAATAACATCATCAAAATCGTAAAATCGTAAATTTAAATATGGCCATTTTAAATTTCCAGAAACCAGATAAAATCATATTGCAAAAAGCAACTGATTTTGAAGCCCAATTTGAATTCCGTCCTTTAGAGCCAGGTTACGGAGTAACCATTGGTAATGCCTTGCGCAGGGTATTGCTGAACTCTTTGGAAGGATATGCAATCATTGGTGTAAAAATTGAAGGTGCAGATCATGAATTTGCTACGTTGAAAGGAGTGACTGAAGATGTAGTTGAAATCATCCTGAACCTGAAACAGGTAAGGTTTAAAAAGAAAGTAGATCATGAAGTACCACAGGAAAAAATAAACCTAAGCCTGAAAAACAAAGCTGAATTCACTGCCGGGACTATTGGTGAAGCTACACCCAGTTTCGAAGTGATGAACCCGAACCTGCTAATTTGTACCATGGACCCGTCTGCCAAACTCGATGTCGAGATCACGATTGGCAAAGGGCGCGGCTACATCCCAGCAGAGGACAACAAACCAAAAGATGCGCCATTCGGTTATATCCCGACTGATGCTATTTTTACTCCCATCAAAAACGTAAAATATTCTATTGAGAATACACGTGTGGAGCAACGCACAGATTTCGAAAAATTGCTGATGGAAGTTGTTACCGACGGCACCATTCATCCGGAAGAAGCTGTTAAGCAGGCATCACGTATCCTGATTCAGCACCTGATGATCATTACCGATGAAAACATCACTTTCGATAATAAGGAAGAGAAGAAAGAAGACCTGGTTGATGAACAAACATTGCAATTGCGCAAAGTATTAAAGACACCATTGGAAGATCTTGATCTTTCTGTACGTGCATTTAACTGCTTGAAAGCTGCAAAAATCAATAGCCTGAGTGAACTGGTTACCTATGAGCAGGAAGACCTGATGAAGTTCCGCAACTTCGGCCAGAAATCACTCGCAGAAATTGAACAGGTATTGGGAGAAAGAGGTCTGCATTTTGGTATGGACCTGAGCAAATTGAAATTGGATGATGAATAATTAATATGAAAATGTGGAGATGTGAGAATGTGGAAATGTGAAAATGCATTTCCGCATTTCCACATTTCCACATTCTCACATTTCCACATTAACAACATAATCTTGTAATTCCTGACACGGTACAAGGTTTCTAAAATTTAACGTCATGCGTCACGGAGACAAAATCAAAAACCTTAGTAGGACGGCATCGCACCGCAGAGCGTTGCTCAGCAATTTAGCTTGCCAACTGATCGAGCATAAAAGCATTGTGACCACATTAGCAAAGGCGAAGGCCTTGCGTGTTTATGTGGAACCATTGATCACGAAGGCAAAAGAAAATACGACACATCAGCGCCGTGTTGTATTTAGTTATTTACAGGATAAGGAAGCTATCAATGAATTATTCAGCACAGTTGCAGAGAAAGTAGCAGGCCGCCCGGGCGGTTATACGCGCGTTATCAAACTAGGCACACGCATAGGTGATAATGCCGAAACTGCGATGATAGAGTTGGTTGACTTCAACGAAATTTACGGTAAAGGCAAAGGAGAAGCGAAAGAAGCTGGAAAGAGGACACGTCGTGGTGGTAGCCGCAAAAAAGCTGCAGGAGCCAAAGAAGAAGCAGAAACTACCGAAGCCGCAACAGAGACACCGGCAGAAAAAACAAAACCGAAAAAAGAAACTGAATAATAGCATGAAAGATTTTTTTGTAAAAGCAGAACTTTTGAAGGTTCTGCTTTTTTTTTAACTTTTCCAAAGTTTTAAACTTTGGAAAAGTTCCAGGGGCTTTGGAAAAGTCGTTAATAACTAATCCGCCCAAACAATTTTGAATTTCTTTTCTTTGCAAAACTTTTACAGCATGTCTTCATCTATCCCTCAGCAGCAAGCAATCCTACTTCTCGAAGATGGTACTGTTCATTACGGGAAATCGTATGGGAAAAAGGGCACTACTTCAGGCGAAATATGTTTTAATACGGGCATGACCGGCTATCAGGAAGTATTTACCGACCCAAGTTATTATGGCCAGGTGCTTATCATGAATGCTGTTCATATCGGGAATTATGGAGTAAAGGATGATGAAGTCGAATCATCAAGTGTAAAAATTCGTGGGCTGATTGGCCGTAACCTGGAAGAACAGTTTTCACGCAAGCAGGCCACGGGTTCATTGAATGATTATCTTAAAGCAAATAATATCGTTTGTATTGAAGGCATTGATACAAGAGGATTGGTGGCTCATGTGCGTGTTAAAGGTGCAATGAACTGCATCATATCAACCGAAATTACTGATATAGATAAATTGAAAGCCGAACTCACAAAAGTTCCTTCCATGGATGGGCTGGAACTTGCTTCTGCCGTGAGCACAGAAAAAGAATATGAATTGGGTGATCCCAAATCGCCTATAAAAATAGCTGTAATGGATTATGGGATCAAGCAACATATTTTGAAATGCATGGTCGATCGCGGGGCTTATGTAAAAGTATACCCGGCAAAAACATCCACAGCCAAATTAAAAGAATTCAACCCGGATGGCTATTTTATTTCCAATGGCCCCGGCGATCCGGCTGCCATGGATTATGCGATCGCTACGGTGAAAGAAATACTGAAAGAAAAAAAACCTTTGTTCGGGATTTGTCTAGGGCATCAATTGCTTGCTTTGGCAAATGATATCCCGACTTTTAAAATGCATCACGGGCATCGGGGCTTGAATCACCCGGTAAAAAACCTTGTTACCGGTAAATGTGAAATCACCACACAAAATCATGGTTTTGGTGTGGATCCGGAATCAGTAAGAAAAAATCCGAATATCGAAATCACGCATGTTAATTTGAATGACGAATCTATTGAAGGCATCCGTTTAAAAAATAAGCCGGCATTCTCTGTACAATATCACCCCGAATCCACACCCGGCCCGCATGATAGCCGGTATCTTTTTGATGAGTTTATTGACATTATAAAAAAACAATAAGGATGGTGAGTGGTGGGTTGTGAGTTGTCAGTAGTGAGTTTATTACTCACCACTCACTACTGACAACTCACAATCTTTATTTCCTCGCCACCATAATCAGTCGTGGAGATTTTTTCAGGTCATAAGGCTCGAGTTCATAATCGCCAAATACTTCCTGTATCTGCAGCCCATGAAATGAAAACATTTCAGTAAAATCGCCCAATGAAAACTTGGCTACTCGTTCAATATATTCCACCGGCGATTTTCTTTTTTCATCTTCGATAACGATCCGTTTATAAAAATGCGTTTCATCAAACCATTTAGTCAGGTAATAGGTTATCCCATTAATTTGTTTTTGTGATTGATGGATAAAATGATCCTGCGAATATTGCACATTCAGATAATCCATGACCAATATCCCTTTCTTTTTTAGTGACTGCGCAATAGTGCGTATCGCATTATAATGTTCGCGGTCGGTCCTGAAATAACCAAAACTGGTGAAGAAATTAAATGCATAATTAAAATAATTGATCCTGAATGGAAGCCGCATATCATGTTCGTAAAAATGCAAATGGTCATTTTGAAATTTAAGGGCGAACTCGATGCTATCAGGCGCAATGTCGATCCCCGTCACATCAAACCCTTTGTCAGCAAGCACCCTGGCATGCCGCCCCCTGCCGCAGGCAATATCCAGCATTAATGATCCGGGAGCGGGCTCCAGGTAATTGATCAAACGATTAATAAATAGTGCCGCTTCCTTTTCATTATGCTCAAAATATAATTGATGATAATAAGAAGTGTTAAACCATTCTTTAAACCAATTCCTTGACAGCTTCATACTGCGATTTTAATCAAAAGTAGAAAATAAAGAATAAGGAATAAGGAATAAGAAAGGGTTAGGTAAATGTAAAATAAGGAATAAGGAATGGAAAATGTAAAAGGGCTTGTTTTTTTTAAAAACCAAAATATGTTATAAACCCCTTTCTCATTCCTTATTCTTCATTTCTTATTTCTTATTCCCCCATTCCCGCCTTATTCTTATTTTTGCATTTCATTAAACCTTAATAGCTGTGGCATTGATTAAGAGTATATCTGGTATCAGGGGCACGATTGGAGGGAAACCCGGTGAAAATTTATCTCCGCTCGATATTGTAAAATTTACAGCCGCTTTCGGGAGTTGGGTCAAAGAAAAAAATAATGGTAAAAAAATAATCATTGGCCGCGATAGCCGCATCAGCGGTGAAATGGTTCGCAGTCTTGTCGTAAGCACAATAACAGGGTTAGGGTTAGATATTGTCGATCTGGGTTTATCAACCACACCAACCGTTGAATTAGCAGTAACCTGGGAACAGGCTGCAGGCGGCATTATTATTACAGCCAGCCATAACCCCAAAGAATGGAATGCATTAAAATTATTGGATGATAAAGGAGAATTTATCAGCGCAGAAGATGGGGCTATCATACTCGCAAAAGCCGCCAGTGATAATTTTTCTTTTGCGCCGGTCGATAGGTTAGGTAATTATGTTGCCAATAATTCTTATCTGCAAAAACATATCAACAGCATTCTGAATTATCCGCTTGTTGATGTGCAGTCAATTCGTAAGAAACACTACAAAATAGTTGTCGATGTAATTAACTCAACGGGCGCGTTGGTCGTTCCTTCTTTATTAAAAGAACTCGGCGTGGAAGAAATAATCGTGCTGAATGCCGAAGTAGATGGCAAGTTTGCGCATAACCCCGAGCCGCTGCCGGAAAATCTTTCAGCATTGAGTTCGGCAGTTATTAAATCGAATGCCGATTTAGGCATTGCGGTTGACCCTGATGTTGACCGGCTGTCTTTTGTTTGTGAAGATGGGAGCATGTTTGGAGAAGAATATACGCTGGTTGCTGTAGCTGATTATGTGCTCGGGAAAAAACCCGGCAATACCGTAAGCAATATGAGCAGCACTAAAGCATTGAAAGAAATTACCCTGAAACACGGTGGGCAATATTATCCTTCAGCAGTAGGAGAAGTTAATGTCGTAAAAAAAATGAAAGAAGTAAATGCGGTGATTGGCGGAGAAGGAAATGGCGGCATCATCGTCCCCGATTTGCATTATGGCAGGGATGCATTAATTGGCATCGGGCTTTTTCTGAGTGCATTAGGCCAACATAAAAACGGGCTCAAATCTTTTCGTACAAAATATCCTGATTATTTTATTTCAAAAAATAAGATTGAATTGCAGAATGGTATAGATGTAGGAGGGATTTTTGAGAAGATCAAAAGGAAATATAAAAATCAGCCGGCAAATACTGAGGATGGGTTAAAAATCGAATTTGATAATGATTGGGTACACTTGCGCACTTCCAATACAGAGCCGATCATACGCATATATGCAGAAAGCAATTTTGAAACAACCGCTAATAATATTGCGCAACGCTTAATGCAGGATATCAAGGAATTTATTTAGATATTTCCATTTCCCCGGGATCGCGCAAATTTTCCGCCTGGAAAAGAGTTATTTTTCTACACCTATATCATCCTAAATTTTCTATCTTTGCATCCCCATAATATGCAAAGAATTTATTTTGATAATGCTGCTACCACTTCATTGGACCCACAGGTTTTAGAAGTTATGATGCCATTTCTTACTGAAAAGTTTGGCAATCCCTCTTCCATTTATTCTTATGGGAGAGAAGGCCGGTTGGCTATTGAGCATGCAAGAAAAACGGTAGCAAAAGTTTTACATGCCCACCCTGCAGAAATATTTTTTACCAGTGGTGGCACCGAAAGCAGCAATACAGCTATTACCGCTTCGGTGAGAGATCTCGGTTGTAAACATATTATTACTTCTCCGCTCGAACATCATGCAACTTTACATACTGTTGATCATTTGCATAAAAAAGGAGAAGCGAAACTTAGCTATGTGCAAGTATTGCCAAACGGCCATATTGATCTCGATGACCTTGAAAACCTTCTTGCAAAAAGTGAAGAGAAATGTCTCGTTACCCTCATGCATGCCAATAACGAAATTGGCAATATACTCGATATGCGTGCAGTTGGTGAATTGTGTAAATTATATGGCGCAATTTTTCATTCGGATACGGTACAAACAGTCGGTCATTTTCCCTTCGACCTGCGAAACACTCCAGTACATTTTATTACCGGGTCGAGCCACAAATTTCATGGCCCCAAAGGTGCCGGAATATTATACATCAATGAAAATGTAAAAATACTTCCTTATATACATGGTGGGTCGCAGGAACGTAATATGCGTGCCGGCACAGAAAATATTTATGGTATTGTTGGTTTCGCGAAGGCGCTTGAGTTAGCTACGCAAAATCATGATGAAGAAAGCGGGTATATTAAAAGCCTGAAAATATACATGTACGAACAATTGAAAAAAAATATAAAACCTGTTTCTTTTAATGGGGATGCTTTGGGAAGAAGTTTGTACACGGTATTAAGTGTAAGTTTCCCCAAGACAGAAAAAAGCGAGATGATATTATTTAATCTCGATATCAATCATATTTGTGCTTCCGGCGGAAGTGCCTGTACCAGTGGGGTAGAACAGGGCTCACATGTTATTCGCGCCATCAATAATAATCCCAATCAGGTAACTGTTCGTTTCTCTTTTAGCAAAAATAATACGAAAGAAGAAATTGATATGGTAGTTGATAAATTGAAAGAACTTATTTGATGACCAATCATTTTTAAGAAATATCTGTCGGCGTCGTTGGTGAGTTGCGAAATTATTCAAAAAAATATCTTACAAAATTTTTTTTATGCCTAAACCATTGCTTTGCCTGGCCGGCCTGTTTATCGCTATCTCTTTATATAGCTGTCAGTCTGATCAATCTGCAAATACTAATACTGCAACTACAGATTCGGCGAACACAAATTTTCATCCTGCCTGGAGCTATCAGTCTACTATATACGAAGTCAACGTACGGCAATACACACCCGAAGGAACCTTTGCAGCTTTTGAAAAATCTCTTCCCCGGTTAAAAGAAATGGGTGTAGACATATTATGGTTTATGCCAATCAACCCAATTGGGCTGGAAGGCCGGAAAAGCAAGCCAACAGACCTGGGCAGCTATTATTCCGTGAAAGATTATTATGCAGTGAACCCGGAATTTGGCAGCATGCAGGATTGGAAAGAATTGGTAAAAAAAGCGCAGGATATGGGTTTTAAAGTTATCCTCGATTGGGTGCCCAATCATACTGCACCTGATAACCCATGGATAAAAATGCATCCTGATTTTTACAAAAAAGATAGCACCGGCAAACCACTTATCCCATTCGACTGGAGCGATACGCGCCAGTTAAATTATGATAACCATGAAATGCGCGATAGTATGGTCGCTGCCATGAAATTCTGGGTCGATCAAAGTAATATAGATGGTTTTCGCTGTGATGTTGCCTGGAATGTCCCCGATGATTTTTGGAAAGATGCCATTGCGCAATTACGCAAAATAAAACCATTGTTCATGCTTGCAGAAGGAGAGAAGCCCGGCCTTAACGCAAGCGGGTTTGATGCAACATATGCATGGAGCGTAATGAATATTGCCTATGGCATTTTTCCCGGCAAAACAATAGTCAGGCAATTGGATTCCGTAATCAATTATAACGATAGCGTATACCCGAAAAACGCTTTTCGCATGTATTTCACCACCAATCATGATGAAAATAGCTGGAATGGTACCGAGTTTGAAAGATTTGGCGATGCTTATAAAACCTTTGATATATGGGCATTCACGATGGGGAAAAGCATCCCGCTTATTTATAGCGGCCAGGAAGAACCAAATAAAAAACGGTTGCCTTTTTTTGTAAAAGATAGTATCAAATGGGGCAAATATGAATTAGCGCCATTTTATAAAAAACTTATTGCATTGCGCGGATCGACCACTGCATTATCAACAGATGCTTCTTTTGCAAGAATAAAAACCAGCAAAGATGATTTGATATATGCGTATGTTCGTACGAAAGGCCAGGATAAAGTAATTGTTATTTTAAATTTTTCACCAAAGCAACAGGAATTTACAATAACAGATCCTGCAATTAAAGGAAATGCAAAAGAAGCTTTCAGTGGTTCGGCTCAACAAAATGATACCGGTAAGATTTTTAATTTACAGCCATGGGGCTGGCTGGTTTATGATTATAATGCCAAATGATTTCTTATTGTAGCCTAACTTTTATTTAATTAATGGAATATATTATTGGAGTTGATATCGGTACATCCGGTACCAAGGCAATTGCATTTACAAATTCAGGGCTTGTATTAAACAGTGCGTATGTATCGTATCCTGGTATTTCAGAACATCCGGGCGAGCAGGAATTAAATCCTGTTTTGCTGCTTGATGCTACTATAAAAACAATTGCAGATGTAATTCGTGATACCGGGACAAAAGGATTATCCGGGATTTGTTTTAGTTCCGCGATGCATAGCCTTATAGCAGTTGATAAATCAGGGACAGCTTTGACAAATGTTATTACCTGGGCTGATTTAAGAAGCAAATTATATGCAGCAAAAATAAAAGGTACGCCAGCGGGCAAAGAAATTTATGAGCGCACAGGCACACCGATCCATCCTATGTCACCTTTATGCAAGATCATGTGGATGAAAGATAATAAACCGGAAATTTTTAATAGTGCCTATAAATTTATTTCTATTAAGGAATATATCTGGTTTCATTTTTTTGGAAATTTTTCAGTTGATTATTCCATCGCGTCAGGCACCGGCCTCTTTGATATTTATTCATGCCAATGGTATGAAAAGGCGTTGACAATGGCAGGCATTAGGCCTGATCATTTATCAACAGCAGTATCACCGCAGCATATTGAAACGAATTTGAATAATTCATACCAGTTAAAAATGGGGCTGCCCGCAAAAACAGCTTTTATTATTGGAGGCAGTGATGGTTGTCTCGCTAACCTCGGCAGTAATGCAATAGCCCCGGGAGAAATGGCGCTCACTATCGGTACTAGCGGTGCGGTGCGGATGACTTCTACTTCTCCAAAACATGATTCGAAGGAAAGGATATTTAATTATATACTTACGGAATCTTTATATGTTTCCGGCGGCCCTGTAAATAATGGAGGCAACACAGTTAAATGGTATGTTGAAAATTTTATGGAGAAACCAGGAGCTGGCCCAAAAGATTTTTCCACGTACATGCAAGTGATCGATGATATCCCGGCCGGCTCGGGCGGATTAATTTTTTTACCCTATTTATATGGTGAACGGGCACCTGTTTGGGACGCAAATGCAAAAGGAGTTTTTTTTGGCATCCTCCCAAATCATACTGCAAAGTTTTTTTTGCGAGCTGTTATAGAAGGAATTAGTTTTTCGTTATACCAGATTGGCTTGTCGCTGGAAGAAACTATCGGAAAGATAGAAAAAATATATGCCAGCGGAGGTTTTATACAATCAACAGCATGGCTGCAAATGATAGCGGATATTTTTAATAAAGATGTATATGTAATGAATGTAGCTGATGCATCAGCTATCGGCGCTGCTATAATCGGGCAATATGCTTTGGGGAAAATAAAAAATTTGGAAGAATCAAGGCAAATGATCTCGGTTCAAAAAACCTATTTCCCCGATGAGCATCGGCATTCGATTTACATGAAAAACTTTTCTGTATTTGAAAGATTGTATGATAAATTGAAAGACGAGTTCGATCGCGGATTATAAGATCAGAGAGATTACATGGATAATAAATAAAATATTTCTTTGCCGAAAATTAAATTCTCAATCCATGCAACCTATCTGATCTCATCATCCGGGATATAAAAAAATCCAGTCATTAATTGCTGGACTTTTCTATGAGCTTAGTGATTATTTTCTTCAGGGAACAAGAGATTGGATCTTGGACCAAAAACGGGCTTTTACTTTCACCTTCAACACAAATTTACGACAAATATCATTCTGCGTGTATCCAGAAAAGACAAGTTTCCGCTTTCATAAGAAAGATAAGAGGTATCATGTATTTCTTAACATTTCGTTAGGCAAAACCCCGAATTCTTTTTTAAAGGCCTTTGCAAAGTTGCTCAGGTTTGAAAACCCGATTTCATGCCCTACTTCTTTTACTGAATACCTGCCTGAAAGCAGCATGTCCTTTGCCTTCTCCAACCTGTTACGGTTATAAAATTCATATAATTTCATACCGTATACATTTTTGAATTTTGTTTTGAGTTTGGTAGAACTCATCATAGCTGTTTTAGACAATACATCGATAGATGGGAATTTTTCAAGATTATTGCTTGTCAATATTTCCTCCACTTCCCGAAGCGCCCTGATATCTTTTTCCTTTTCTTTTATTTTTTTCCCTGGTTTGCTCCCGGAAGAATGTTTTTCCAAAAAAGTATTCAGAAATTTTTCGGTGAGCATCAATACCCGGTTTTGCAAAACCAGGTTGCTGATTGGCGATTGTGGGTTGGTATCAAAGATATCATCCAATAAATTTTTATACTCAAAAGTAATAGGCATTTTATTTACATTCTGCAAGCGTTGGCCAGTATACAGCATTATATCGAGCAGTATATCTTTTTTAAGATATTTGCGCACAAACTCAGGGCCAAATAATACGCCAACAATTTTCAGGAAAGAATTTTTTGAATAAGTCAGTTCTAAGTCATAGTTGGTCGAAGAAAGAAGAATATTGCTCCTTCTTGGCGTTTTATCAGTGATGCTATTATTTTGTTCGCTTACTTTAAAGAAGTCGCTTATATCGATCTGGCTGAAAGCAAGGCTTAAACTATAATCGAAAGTTTTTTTTCTGAAAAGGGTCAGGTCATCCTTCAATGAAAAATTTAGGATCATATAAGAAATATCCTGGTTGATGGATGAAGCATAAATATAACCTTCACCAATATGCGGCGGGAATTCTAATCTCTTTTCAACAATGCGCAGGTTTAACAGCCTGGCGAGCCCTTTTAACCAGTTACGATAATCTTTTAAAGGATAGGTATAACGTATCATCAGGAATCCGTTAAATGCGATATGAAAAATCCCCTATTGAAATGGCATAAGTAAGTTAACGAAATTAAAGCAGATTGTAAATAGGTTGAGCTTAAGACTGAAATTGACCTCGACCTTGGCTTATCCCACAAAAAAAAATCAGACGGCTGGTGAACAGCCGCCTGACGTTTGTGTTTGTCATTGGGTACGACGCGTGAAAGAAATAAATGTTTCCTACTAATTATTAATGTGCTTGTATGATCAAAATTTGATTTAATACCGTTTCGCCACCAGAAGATAAACGTGCGACATAAGTCCCAGTCGACAATGAGTTGTTGTTTGATGGGTTTACACTTTGTCTGCCGTTTAAAGTTTCCCAACTTGTTTCACTAATCTTTTTTCCTGTCATATCAAATAATTCCAGCTTTGCATTTCTGATCGGCTTCTCGGTCTCAACAAAATAATTCGTGTTGTGGATAACCGTAGGGAATATTTTTAAACCATGTATTTGATTGTTCGATAAGCGAATTACATTTGAATAATTGATATTACCATTTTTATCAACGATCTGTAACCTGTAATACGATATGCCAGGTAAAGCTGAACCATCGGTATAGCTATATTCTAATTCGTAAACGCTGGTCGTATCTGTCATTTTAGATTTCACTTCTCCAATATTCTGAAAATGCATCCCATCATCACTTCTCTGAACATTAAAATAATCAACTTTCATTTCCATCATCGTTTTCCATTCCAGTAAGTTGGTTTGTGATGGTAATGCTTCTCCATTGAACTGGGCCAATTCCAAAGGTAATATGCTGCCACCTGAGATATTAAAACTAACTCTGTTTGCACCACCATTTTCATAATATTCAAGAACCATATTGTATGTACCATTTAAAGTAGCTGAATACGTAGTAGTGTTATAAGATTGGTCGTTCCATTTATTAATTACCCATGTAGTACCACCATCAAGGCTCAATCTATAACCATCATCAGCACCTACAATTATTTTGTATACTCCGTTAGTGAAACTTTGTTGTAATCGGTAACGAACGCTGAAATTATTAGTAGTAATAGGACAATCACTTGTTCCATACGATACATTATCACCACCAAAACTTTCATCAAAATTTGGTGAAAGGCTGCTGCCTTCACTTACAAAACCTTTATAGCTTGCGAAATTCATCCCGGAATATATATAACCAATCCACTTGTTACCTGTTCCATAAGTTGCGGGGTTACCACTACCTGTACATGATTTCACCACATTAAAAGAAACGCGGTTGCCACCAAAGTTTTCATAATATTCATATACCATATTATATGTACCATTCAGGTGAACGGTATATGTTGTAGTAGTATAGCTTTCCAATACCCACTGATTAACTGCCCATGTACTGCCACCATCTAAACTCAAACGGAAACCGTCATCAGCTCCTAACGTGAATACATAGTCGCCATCAACAAAATTTTGTGTCAGTTTATAACGAACACTAAATGTATCGGTATAAGTAGTACAACCATTAGTATTATAATTTACCTGGTCACCACCAAAGCTTTCGTCAAAATTTGGGCTTGCAGAAGAACCTTCATTTACATACCCTTTATACGTATTAAAATTTGAACCCTGGTAAACATACCCGATCCAGGTATTACCAGTACCATAAGTTGTCTTATCACCCAGCGGCGTACACTGTGCGTAGCCAATCTCAGTTAAGAGAGTCAGGGAAACTAATAAGATTATAAAGTTTTTCATGCTGTTAGATTTTATCACTGCTATTACTAGCCAATCGGTATGCCAACGTATAAATTATTAATTATCAAACACTTATATTATATTGGCAAGCTGTTTTTTCCGGTTATGGGAATGATTTACAAAAATGAGCCTGGCATCATGAAGCGGGCAATTTTGCTTATCAAATTGAAGCATGTTATTTTGTAGAAGTTTCCTTCAATTATTTGTATGAATGAGCTAACTGCTATGCGCAAACGCATCAACTCTATTGATCTTTTAAGGGGCATTGTCATGGTCATTATGGCGCTCGATCATGTGCGAGATTTTTTTCATAACGATGTATATCTGCATAACCCGTTGGATTTAAAAACAACCACGCCCATTCTTTTTTTTACGCGTTGGATAACTCATTTTTGCGCTCCAATATTTTTATTTCTTGCAGGCATATCAGCTTACCTGATGAGTTTAAAAAAAACAAAAAATGAGCTCAGCCTTTTTTTGATTAAACGCGGTATTTGGTTGATCCTGGTTGAAATGATTATCGTAACGCTTGGGATAACGTTTAATCTTTCTTATGCGGTGATCATTTTGCAGGTAATTTGGGCGATAGGGATCAGCATGCTGATATTAGGCATTCTTGTCCGCTTGCCTTTCACTATTATCCTTATCATAAGCATTTGTATCGTATTTGGCCATAACCTGCTCGATTATCCTGAAGCGGCTCATCATTATCAAGTAGGTTTTTTGTGGGACTTGATTCATAATGGGAGATTTTCTTTCTATCCGTTTGCAAAAGGCCATGGCATTTTGATTGCCTATGCATTTTTACCATGGACAGGGATCATGTTGCTCGGATATTGTATGGGGAAATTATTTGAGCCGTCGATAGATCCTTTGTGGAGAAAAAAAATATTGATCTATTCTGGTTCCGGGTTGATTATTTTATTTATTGTAGTAAGATTGATCAATCATTACGGCGATCCTGTTCCATGGTCTGTACAACGTAATGGGATATATTCTTTTCTATCTTTTATAAATGTAAATAAATATCCGCCTTCGTTATTATATATTTCGCTTACCATCGGGACGGCACTTATTTTTCTAGCGATCACAGAAAACCTGAATAATAAAATAACGTCCATTTTTATTATTTATGGCAGAGTGCCTTTTTTCTATTATGTGATTCATTTTTATCTCATTCATATTTTGGACGTCATTGTGTTACTTTTTGCAGGATACAATATGAAACAAATTATCGTCCCCAACGTGCCTTTCCACCCGGAGTTTGGTTTCGATTTAGGAATAGTTTACCTGATTTGGATATTTGTTGTTATCGTTATGTACCCATTATGTAAATGGTATAACCGGTATAAAAGCACACATCGCCAATGGTGGTTGAGCTATTTGTGATTGCTGGCTGCGAATCTTTTTTTATTAATTTACATAAAACTATACGTGAAGCCTCATTTACGCAAAGAAAAAAACTGCCTTAATTGCGGTGCTGAAATAACGGGCAGGTTCTGCTCCAATTGTGGCCAGGAAAATATTGAAACAAAAGAAACAATCGGGCATATACTTCGCCATTTTTTTGAAGATATCACGCATTTCGATTCTAAATTTTTTACAACACTTAAGTATTTGCTATTTAGGCCGGGTTTTTTAACCATGGAATATATTTCGGGAAGAAGGGCTGCATACCTGAACCCCATCCGGATGTATGTATTTATTTCAGCCGTTTATTTTCTTGTTTCATTTTTTCAAAACAATCATGAAGAAAATCTAAAAGATGATATTTTGTATACTCACGTATTGAATAAATATCGTCAGCATCTTGCCGATAGCCTGCGGCAACATGCTAATGCGATAAAACTGACTACTGCCAATGATAGCACGAGGATACATACAATTCGTGATATTGCTTCATCACTTGATACGGTAGTTACCAAAAAGCCGCAGGATGAATCCGTCACTGCTTCAATTGGAGAAAAGGGAATGAAATTTAAATTGCAGGAAGACCGGTATAATTCTATTCAAGAATATGATTCCGTTCAACGCACATTGCCGGAAAGTGAAAAAAATAAAGGTTTTTTGAATTGGTTGATCAGGACGAATATTCATTTAAAAGAAAAATACGGGAGCAGGCGACAAGTGGTAGTTGAAGAAAACTATCAGCATAGCATCCCCAAATTGATGTTCATTATGCTGCCGGTGTTCGCATTATTTATTTATTGGCTGCACAGCAAGAAAAAATATTATTACGTGCAGCATGTTATATTTTCCATACATTTTCACTCGTTTACTTTCTTTCTTTTTTTAATTGTTGCTTTACTTAAATTAATATTGCCTGTTAGCATCAGCCAGGATATACTGTCGCTGGTAAGTTGGATACTTGCATTTGTTTACCTGGTTATTGCTTTAAGGATCGTATATAAACAATCTGTTGGCTTGTCATTTATAAAAAGTATCGCTATTGCATTACTATATTTTATCACGCTCATAATTGGCCTTGCGCTGGCTGCCCTGATATCTTTTTTTACTGCTTAAATGAGTCAGTAATATATTCCTTTTAGAATGAAATTTTATATCATTTATATGTGAGCAGATCAAAATAAAATCTTCTGGTTTAACGAATATATTATTTCAACAAGCCCTTAATCTCATTCAGCTTCAACAATGCTTCTACAGGAGTCAGGCGATTGATATCAATATCTTCCAATAATTTCCTGACCTCATCAAAAGTTTGTGAATGAGCATCAAAGATGGAAAGCTGCATTTCGGGCATCGACAATTTTTTTATTTGCTTTTGCAGGTTATCCGTTTTGTGATTGCCCTGGTTTTCCCGGCTCTCTTCCAATTGTTTCAGGATATCATTGGCCCGTTGGATCAGTATGGAAGGCATGCCGGCCATTTTTGCAACATGTATCCCAAAACTATGCGTGCTGCCGCCGGGAGCAAGTTTACGGAGAAAGATAATTTTATTGCCGACTTCTTTGTTCGTGATATGATAATTTTTTACACGTGGCAATTTATTTTCCAACTCATTCAATTCATGATAATGCGTCGCGAATAATGTTTTAGGTGCATAGGATGAGTTGTGTAAATATTCAGCAATGCTCCAGGCGATAGAGATGCCATCATAGGTAGATGTTCCCCGGCCTATTTCATCAAGCAGGATCAAACTTCTTGCCGTGATATTATTAATGATGCTCGCAGTTTCATTCATCTCAACCATAAATGTGGATTCGCCCGCGCTTAAATTATCGGATGCGCCTACCCGCGTGAAAATTTTATCTGTCAAGGGTATTCTCGCCGAATCGGCCGGGACAAAACTCCCGATATGCGACATGACTGTTATCAATGCAGTTTGTCGTAACAAAGCGCTTTTACCACTCATATTCGGACCGGTAAGGATAATTATTTGCTGAGAAGAAGGATCAAGAAAAATATCATTGGCAATATAAGATTCTCCTATAGGTAAATTCCTTTCAATCACCGGATGCCTGCTCGCTGTCAATTCCAGTTCATTGCCTTCGTGCAACTGTGGTTTTTTGTAATTATAATGAAGCGCATTGTTCGCAAAGCAAAGTAAACAATCCAATACAGCAAGCACATTTCCATTTACCTGCATGGGAGCGATATAATCCTGTAATTCCAATATTAATTTCTCATACAATTCTAATTCGATGGAAAGGATTTTTTCTTCAGCGCCTGTAATTTTTTCTTCATATTCTTTCAGTTCAGGAGTAATATATCGTTCAGCATTGGCGAGCGTTTGTTTGCGCATCCACGTTGCCGGTACTTTATTTTTATGCGAGTTTGTTACTTCAAGATAATATCCAAATACATTATTGAAACTTATTTTTAGTGACGATATGCCGGTAGCCTCAGATTCCTTTTGCTGCAATTCGATTAAATACTGTTTGCCGCCCATCGCTATTTTTCGCAATCCATCCAGTTCGCTATGGATGCCTGTTTTGATCATGCCGCCTTTAGCTGCGGTTGCCGGTGGGTTTTCAACAATTTCCTTCGTTATTTTTTCAATGATGTAATGACATGGGTTCAGTGAATCGGCTAATCGTTTAAGATAGTCATTCGTTGTAAGCCCGGATATCAATTTAATTTCATGGATATGCTGCAGGCCTCTTGCAATCTGCATCATCTCCCGCGGGTTTATTTTTTTAACTGGTATTTTGCTTACTAATCTTTCAATATCGCCGCATTGTTTGATATGAAATGTTAGTTTATTCCGGAGATCAACTTCCTTAATAAAAAATTCGACTAGCCCTAACCGTTCGTTGATCCGGTAAATATCTTTCAATGGCATCACTATCCAGCGTTTCAATAATCTTGCGCCCATCGGCGAAACCGTATTGTCTAATACTTTGATGAGCGTTTGCATATTGTCCGGGACATTGCCAAGCAACTCCAGGTTTCTTACTGTGAATTTATCCATCCATAAATAATCATCCCTGTCTATTCGTTGAATGGAAGTGATATGTTGCAGGTTTGGGTGTTCAGTATCTTTCAGATAATGCAATATTGCTCCTGCTGCAATAATGCCTTCATGTAGCTCATCAACCCCAAAACCTTTTAATGAATGAGTTTGGAAATGTTTTAGCAGGCTCTCTATGGCATAGGGCTCATCAAAAATCCAACTCTCTAACGTATATGTATAAAACCTCGGCCCGAAAATTTCTTTAAAATGTTTTTGATAGTTGCGTTGAAAAATGATTTCAGCAGGCTTTAGCGTTTGCAGTAATTTGTCAATATATTCCTGATTGCCTTCGGAAGCAAAAAATTCACCGGTGGAGATATCGAGGAATGCGATACCTAATTTGTTTTCATTAAAATGAATTGCTGCTAAAAAATTATTGCTGGTATGTTCCAATAATTTTTCGTTGGTGGCGATCCCGGGAGTAACCATTTCGGTTACGCCACGTTTGACGATCCCTTTTGCCTGTTTGGGGTCTTCTAACTGATCGCAAATAGCAACACGATACCCTGCTTTTACTAATTTATGCAAATACGTATCCAGCGCATGATAGGGAAAACCCGCCAGGTCGCTCGATGCAGCGGCCCCATTATTTCTTTTTGTCAGCGTGATCCCCAATACACGGGAAGCGGTAATGGCGTCCTCGCCAAAAGTTTCATAAAAATCTCCCACACGGAACAGCAAAACGGCATCCGGATATTTTTGTTTGATAGCCCGGTGTTGCTGCATGAGTGGCGTATCCAGGTTGTTTTTGACCATTTCTTTGCTTTATCATGCCCGCAACAGTAAGATCTGCAACAAAAGCATGGGCAACAAAAATAAGGAAGTAGCAGTCATAAAAAAGGTGATTTCACTTTTTGTGAAAAATTAGGAGAAGGCCATCAGCCATCGTCTGTCACCCATTCGCCCTATCTTTGCAGGATGCGCAAATTGAGCATGGATGAATTGAACCGGAAGACGGTTGATGAATTCAAAGGATCAAAAAAAATCCCCGTTATTATTGTGTTGGATAATATTCGGAGCATGCATAATGTTGGCAGCGTATTTCGGACTGCCGATGCTTTTCTGTTGCAGGCTATTTATCTTTGCGGGTATACGCCACAACCTCCACATCGTGATATTCATAAAACAGCATTGGGCGCGACAGAAACTGTGGAATGGAAATATTTCAATAATACTATCGAGGCTATTCAATCTTTGCGGGACATGCAATATGCAATAGCAGCGGTGGAACAGGTGGAAAACAGCATCCCTTTACATGATTTTTTTTTGAAACAATACGATAAACTGGCTATCATTTTCGGCAATGAAGTGAGCGGGGTGGGAGAAGAAGTTTTAAAACTTTGTGATTCTTATATTGAAATCCCGCAATTCGGTATGAAACATTCATTGAATATTTCAGTGGCGACAGGTATCGTGTTGTGGGAATTAGCCCGACAGAAATTAAGTGCCGCACAATTGATTTAACTATTTGCGGAAGACAATATAACGTGCTATATCGGACATTAAATTTTTTGAGAAGTTTCTGAACAATCAGCCATGAGCCAAATAAAAAATTATCTCAGCCTTATTAAATTTTCGCATACCATTTTTGCAATGCCTTTTGCGATGATTGGTTTTTCATTGGGCATTTATTATTGGAAGCACGATCATTATGTTGATTATATTTTGCCGGGTTCCAGTTTCAGGCTGGTCAACCCGTTTGTTATAAAATTTGTATTGGTGATCCTTTGTATGGTTTTTGCGCGGAGCGCGGCTATGGCTTTTAACCGTTATCTCGACAGGAATTTTGATGCTAAAAACCCACGTACCGCAATCCGGGAAATACCAAAAGGAATTATTTCCGCTAATAGTGCATTGGGGTTTACGATAATTTGCTGCATTTTATTTTTCATCACTTGTTTTTTTATTAATCAGCTTTGTTTTTTCTTATCGCCTATTGCTTTATTCGTAATCCTTTTTTATAGTTTCACTAAACGCTTCACCCCGCTTTGCCATTTGGTTTTAGGTATTGGCCTGTCATTAGCGCCTATTGGTGCTTATCTTGCAGTGACGGGGGAATTTTCATTATTGCCTGTTTTGTTTTCATGCGCAGTAATATTTTGGGTTAGCGGCTTCGATATTATTTATGCCTTGCAGGATGAAGAATTTGACAAATCACAAAAGCTATATTCGATGCCTTCATGGTTGGGCAAATCAAAAGCCTTGCACGTTTCTGAATTATTACATTTGCTAAGTACCGCCTGTGTGTTGACTGCAGGGTTTTATGGAAGTTTCGGTTTGTGGTATTGGATAGGGGTGGCTGTTTTTATCGGCATGTTGATTTATCAGCATTCTATCGTAAAACCGAATGACCTTAGCAAAGTGAACCTTGCTTTTATGACAGCGAATGGTATTGCGAGCGTGCTGTTTGCGGTATTTGTGATTACGGATTTGTTTTGGAAATAGAACCGTGATTAACGTGATGGAACGGATTAATAGGAAATAAAAAAAATTGATGAAAGATTTGTCAAATAAAGTATCATCTTATAGTAATCCTTGTGATTACTGATTTATTTTGAGAATGAGAACCGTGATTAGCGTGATGGGCAAGATTAATAGGAAATAAAAAATTTGATAAAAGATTTGCTTTCAAATCAAATATCATCTCCTATTAATCCTTGCCTATCACGCTAATCACGGTTCTTCTTCCCAATCACGCTAATCACGGTTCTCTATGCCTCGAATCCTTGCTATCGATTACGGTTTAAAGCGCACAGGTATCGCCGTTAGTGATCCCTTAAAAATTATAGCGACAGCACTGGCAACTGTCGAATCATCTGCCCTTATATCTTTTTTGGATGAATACTTCAAAAGGGAAACGGTAGAATTGATTTTAATCGGCGAACCTAAAAATCTTGATGACTCCGATACGCATGCTACCGGCCCGGTAAAAAAAATGATACAACAACTGCAAAAAAAATTCCCGGCCATCCCGATTAAGACGATTGATGAACGATTCACTTCCAAAATGGCATCGCAGGCAATGCTGGATATGGGATTGAAAAAAAAGAAAAGGCAGGATAAAGGAACTGTGGATAGAGTTGCTGCAACGATTATGCTACAGGAATATATGCGTGGGGATGTGATAGGCAATAGGTAATAGGCAATGAGTAATATTCAATATGCAATAGGCAATATACAATAGACAATCCAATATGTATGGGGTGCTAATTGCCAAAATTCAATTATTTTTGCTGCAATTATTTTTTTATGATTTTACCAATTGTCGCTTACGGGTCACCGATTTTGAGGATAAAATGCAAAGATATCGGTCCTGATTATCCTGAACTTGCCAAATTGATCGAAGACATGTGGGAAACCATGTATTCCAGCAGTGGCGTGGGTCTTGCAGCACCACAGGTTAACCGTGATATTCGTTTATTCATTGTAGATAGTACACAAATATTTGTAAACCAGGACGAGGAAGACAAAGGGAAATATCCTGATGCTCCGGGGACCAAACAAGTATTTATCAATGCGCATATCAACAAATTAAATGGTGAAGAGTGGTCGTACAATGAAGGATGCCTAAGCATACCAAAAATCAGGGAAGATATTGTGCGCAACGAAGAAGTGACATTGGAATATGTTGACGAAAATTTTGAGCCGCATATAAAAACTTTTAATGGTATCACCGCGAGGATCATCCTTCATGAGTATGATCATATCGAAGGGAAATTATTTATTGATTACCTGAAACCATTAAAAAGAAAATTGCTCAAAGGCAAACTCGATGATATTTCCAAAGGGAAAATAAGTGTTGAATACAGAATGGTTTTCCCAAAATCATAATGAGATTGATCATTCAAACTTTATTACTTACATAGCCTCTCCATTTATCAATCAGTTTTTTCATATCGTCAGGCAACTCACTTTCAAATAGCATTTCTTTTTGTGTAGTTGGATGAATAAAACCAATTGTCTTTGCATGTAAAGCCTGTCTCGGGCAAATCGCAAAACAATTTTCTACAAATTGTTTGTATTTGCTAAACACTGTTCCTTTAACAATTTTATCGCCGCCATAAGTTTCGTCATTAAAAAGCGGGTGGCCGATATATTTCATGTGCACACGGATCTGGTGCGTGCGGCCGGTTTCCAATACACATTTAACGAGGGTCACATATCCTAATCGTTCTAAAACTTCATAGTGTGTGATGGCTTCTTTGCCGTAATCGCCTTCAGGATATGCTTCAAATAATTTTCGGAAACGTTTATGCCGGCCGATATGTGCGACAATAGTCCCTTTTTCATTTGCAACATCGCCCCATACCAATGCTATGTATTGTCTTTTTACAGTATGATCAAAAAATTGTCTAGCCAGGCTTGCCACGGCTTTTTCTGTTTTTGCTAAAACCATTAAGCCGCTTGTATTTTTATCAATACGATGCACAAGGCCAAAACGAGGAAGTGTTTCTTCGCTGATAGCGCTATTTTTTTGTTGCAAGTACCACGCTACACCGTTGACTAACGTCCCGGTATAATTGCCAGACGCAGGGTGGACTACCAGCCCCGGCGGTTTATTAATAATTAAAACATCATCATCTTCAAATACAATATTCAATGGGATTTTTTCCGGGACAATTTCTTCTCCGTGGGCTTGCTTTTCGGAATAAATAATAATATTATCTGAAGGGCGAATTTTATAATTGGCCTGGACAATTTTATTATTTACCAATACTCTCCCTGCTTCAATTGCCTGTTGTATTTTGTTTCGCGATGCATTTTCGATACGGCCGGCTAAAAATTTATCCAGGCGAAAGGGATCCTGTCCTTTGTCAACAATAATATTCATTCGCTCATATAACTCATCCGATGCTTCAGCAATTTCTTCCATATCCTCATCCTGCATAAATTCTTCGGCCATACGACTGTTTTTTACAAAAATACAAAGATGGGAGTGGATCAACGGTAGTTGGGCGATATTAAATCTCTCCGTTTGGCAATGTCATTCAGTTAAGGAAATCAGTGTTTGGGAATGCTCCATAGGAGCAAAATGTCGGTAGCAAAAAATGCAAACATCTAACGCGCGTGCCGTAGGCACGCCACTCTTCTGTGCTGCACCTACAGAGCAAAATTTGAATTAATATTTATTTGCTACCGACCCGTAATGCCTGAGGCGTTATGAATTTTTAACCTAATGACATTAGTCTGTTTGGCCATCTTGTGACTTGGATATTGTGTCTTAAATTTGCTTATGGCACAGCAGGAAATCATATTTGAGGATTTGGGCAGGATGGGTTATCAGCAGGCATGGGATTACCAGGAAATATTGATGCAAAGAAATCTTGCAATTAAGTCTGAAAATGCAATCAACCTTCGCGCTGGTCAAGTTATACATGATCAACAGCAAACAAAAAATCATCTTCTTTTTGTTGAGCATCCACCTGTATACACATTGGGAAAAAGCGGGCATATTAAAAATTTATTGATCACCGAAGAAGAAATGATTTCAAAAGGGGTTTCTTTTTTCAAAACAAACCGCGGAGGCGATATCACATTTCATGGGCTTGAGCAAATCGTTGGATATCCAATTTTGGATCTTGAAAAATTTGGTACAGATATCGGCAAATATATGCGCAACCTGGAAGAAGTGATTATCCGAACACTTGCAGAATACAATATTGAAGGGCTGCGTTCATCAGGCGAGACGGGTGTATGGATCGATCCCGACATCAAAGGAAAAGAACGCAAGATAGCCGCTCTCGGCGTACGTTGTAGCCGGTGGGTCACTATGCATGGTTTTGCATTCAATATAAACACGGACCTTAGTTATTTCGATCATATCATTGCTTGTGGTATTCAGCATAAGCAGGTCACTTCTCTCGAAAAAGAATTAGGAGAAAAAATCCCGCTCGAAATTGTCAAAGCAAAAATGAAAAAGAATTTTGAATTGGTTTTTGATGCAACGTTAGTGGAGTATGAACCGTTGATGGTAAATAATAAATAGAACCAGCGGCTTCTTTCCTGTATTAAAAAAATTAGAATTCCTTTGGGATATACAACCTGTTTTTTTCTTTTAGTTTCCCATCTTCATATAATTCAAAACGGAACCATCCTGCATGTATGAAATTGGTTTTATCAAGAATGAGTGAAGGGTCTTTTATTTCCCTGAGTTCGACGATGACTGTATTATCCTGTTCAAAAAACCTGACCGTATATTTTTTCCTGGCAGCGTCGGGGAGAGATATATTTACATTGCCGTCTTTTCCCGTAAAAACATAGGTCGATATCTTATATGCTTCTTTTACTTCTTTAACAGGCGCGATATAACTCTTGATCAGGATGGTATCCGCATGCACAAATAAAATAGTATCCTTGGTTTTAGATATCACTGAATCACGGAAATGTGAAATCATTTTTCCTGAAACTTTACCGATAACGGAGTCTTTGAGTTTTATAAAAACAGTCTTTTCAACTTTTACTTCTGCAGGCGGAGTGATCTTGCCGGTAATTTTTACATTGGGCTTTAGCCGGTTGCTATTATCCTGCAGGTAAAATATGCGCTGGTTGTCTACTTTTTGTAAAGTGATTTCTTCTTCTTCAGTTGCGGCTTTCTGGCTACTGACTGCTATTTCAGATAATGCCCGCTTTGATTTTGAGAATAAATATTTGCTATGGCCTAATAAAATAAATAACCGGTAAAACATGGCAGAGCCCTGTGCTTTATTATCTACAAATCCATTTTCAGGTATTGTTGGATCTGGAACGGTGAGCAGGGTGGTGAAATTTCTTAGGCTGTCGGATGAGCGTTGGATACTGATTTGATTGACTACTTGGTAATTGTTTCGCCAACTGATAATGACCTTGCCGTTTTCTTTCAGAATAGCGGAAAAAGCTGGGAGTGTATCCTGTGCGGCCCCATCGAGGACGAAAAGGACCGTCAGTAAAAGCTGGACGAAAATAAAACGCATGGCACTTTTAAGTGTCTTTAAAAAGCTGTCTAAAAATAGAATTTTCAATCGTCGATAAAGCGTCTGACGGCTGCAAATGCATTCTAATTTCATAGTTCTTGCTAAAGCCATCAGACGCCTATCGCACAGACTATTTAATTCAGCAAAGATAAGGGGAAGACTAAATTTTCCACTTATATTAAAAGTTTAGAGTTCCGGCCGGTAGGGAAAGATTTCCCTGTAAGCCACCACTATGGATGAGCAGTAATTTATTTCCGGTTGAAAAATATTTTTTTATTGCCAGGTCAATTGCCCCATAAAATAATTTTGCAGTATAAACAAAATCCGTAGGTATGCGAGACCGCTCATACATACTATTCATAAAATCAATAAGCTCGTTATTTTTTTTTGCATAACCGCCAAAATGATAGCCATATTGTATACTGCAGTAATTTAATTTCCGCTGGTCATGAAGCTGTGGTTGGAATTGGGCCATGAGGTCATGCATTCCTTTTAATACAGGTATGCCAATTATATATTGATCCGGTTTAGATGAATTGGCAATCCCAATAAACATGGTCCCTGTTCCAATAGCGCACAAAATATGCGAATATTGATTTTTTTCAATTTGTGAAAGTATTTCTTCACAACCTTTTATCCCTAATATCCCGGCGCCGCCTTCAGGGATTATATAAGAAGCGGGGAATTTCTCCCCCAGGTTTTTAAGAAATGCCGGGTTATCTTTTCTTTTATATTCTTCCCGGCTTATAAAATGCAATTGCATCCCATATTGACGTGCTTCCAGCAATGTATGGGAAAGATGTTGTGGTTGTTCTCCACGGATAATGCCCACCGATCCAAAGCCAGCCTGGCTTGCAGCATATGCTGTCGCAACAATATGATTGGAATAGGCACCTCCGAAAGTGATCAGATCCTTGCAATTTTTTTGAGATGCATCATATAAATAATTTTTCAGCTTGAACCATTTGTTGCCTGAAATGACTGGGTGTATTGTATCCAGCCGCAATATATCCACCTCAATGCCCTGGTCTGCAAACTCAGCCAGCTTTACCTGTTCCAATGGTATGATTTTTTTATTTATGATTTGATCATCCAGGTACATAAAACAATTTCTGGTGAGGGCATAATTTTTTATTTTCGTGCCTAAATTAAAATTACGGTAAATGCAATCAACTCTTTTAATATTGGCGGCCGGCATGGCATCAAGATATGGCAGTATGAAACAGATACAGGGATTTGGCCCAACCGGAGAAACAATTATGGATTATTCAATTTATGATGCGATACGGAGTGGGTTCAAAAAAGTAGTTTTTATTATACGAAAAGATTTTGCCGATGATTTCAAAAATATTTTTGAACCTAAATTAAAAGGCAGGATAGAAATAGATTATGTGTACCAGGACCTGCATTCATTTATAGATGGCTTTACTGTGCCGGCCGACCGTACAAAACCATGGGGCACTGCACATGCTGTATTGTGTGCAAAAAATGTTATTCAGGAACCATTTGCTGTGATCAATGCCGATGATTTTTATGGGCGTGATGCTTTTGATAAAGCCTATAGTTTTTTGACATCGCAATGCAAAAATGATTTGTTTAGCATTATTGGATATGACCTCTCGAAAACATTATCCGAAAATGGGTCTGTCAGCCGCGGGGTTTGTGAAGTAGATGCTCAGGGCAACCTGGTGTCGATCGCAGAACGCACAAAAATATACCGTGATAGCAATAATAAAATAACTTATGAAGAGGGGAATAAAAAATTTGAAGTTGCCGATGATTCAAAAGTCTCGATGAATTTTTGGTGTTTTGCGCCTTCTGTTTTCCCTTTTATCGAAAAAATATTTTTAGAATTTCTTGCGCAAAACGGCACTAACCCTAAAGCTGAATTTTTTATACCGATCATTGGTGACAAATTTATTCATGAAGGCAAGGGAAAGATCAAAGTAATATCAACTGCTTCAAAATGGTTTGGTGTAACATATAAAGAAGATGCACCGGAAGTACAACAAAGTTTGGACCGCTTGATAAGCAGCGGTGAATATCCTTCGAGTTTATGGAAATAATAAGGAGGTTGGAAGATTAAGGTTGAGCCTCAACCTTAATCTTCTTCCTAATAACTCTTCACAATAAATATATAATCCTGTATTTTTTTGATTTGCTGGATGCGCTCCATTCCTTTTACAGAAGAAGTGGGAGAAATTTTTATATTGTAAATGCTGCTGTCGCTTTTAATTACCGTGCTATCATTTTTTATATCATCGAGCGCTTTAAAAATATTTTTTGATTTGATGGCAAAGACAGCGCCCTGGGCTTGTATTTGTCTTGTGCTAAGTATGCCGATCACATCTCCATTCTTATCCAAAACAGGACCACCACTATTGCCAGGGTTAGCAGCAACTGCAATCTGGCAAGCAAGCGTATCGCCTTCAAAACCGGTGATGGCGCTCATATATCCTTCGCCATAAACAATTTCATCGCGGGGATAACCTAATGTAAAAATCTGTTCTCCCAAATCACCGCTCGATTTGCTGATGCCATAAGGGAGCGATGCTAATGGTTTAAAATCATCGTCAACAATTTTCAGGAAAGCCAGGTCGGCCTTCGCATCGATATGAATAATTTTTGTATTGAATTGTTGCCCTTTATTATTTTGAACAATAACAGCAGTCGCATTATTGACTACATGCGCGTTTGTAACCAGATATCCCTTGCCATCAATAAGAAATCCTGTTCCGCCAATTTTAGCTGTGCCTTCAGAAGGGCCTTTGGCCGGAGGAGCCTGGTTGATTTTATCTGTCAATGATTTCTGGCTTTGCTCCAGCTTATTTATTTTATCGTAGATCCTCCTGTTCAGTGACTCGACGTATTTGTTATCAGCTTTTGGGGACAAATAAGAGATCAAACCGCTGATGCCTAAAGCAGTGATGCCTGCTATTGATGCTGCGACAGCTATCACGCGTTTATATTTTTTCCAAATCTTGACGATCTTCGCGCCTGATTCTTCTTTTATCGCACCTGATTCAAATAATTTATTGTGGATCTCATGCAGAGCGGATTTAAAATTTTTCCTCTCTCCGTATTTATTCATTTGGTTGAGGAAAATAGTATGTTCAACAACCATCTGATCGACAGCCGGGTTATTTTTGCGGAGTTGTTCAAAAAAAACTCTTTCTTCCGGCAGCATTTCTCCGCGGATATAACGTTCAATCGTATCAACCATTACAGTTTCTTGCATCACTTCACTTTTTTATATTGTTCGAAGAACAGTTTTTTTAAACGCATCAGACATTTGTACTTTTGATTTTTAGCGTTATCTGCGTTGGTATAACCAAAATCACCTGCAATTTCCAACATGCTCTTTTTTTGCAGGTAGTACGATTCGAGCAAACTTTTACAAGGTTCCCCAAGATTTTGCATTGCTTTTTCCATAAGCTGAAAATCATCGGTCCTCTGCTCATATATTTCCAATTCTTCTTCTACTGAGACGGTCTCTTCAATATTATCAACTTCAGGCGAAAATTTTTGAAGCTGATGAAAGCGTTTAAGCCATAAGCGCCGGCATACAGAATAGATATAGGTTTTAATTTGGCAGTTGAGCTCAAAGTTCCCGGATTTTGCTTTTTCATATAAAACGACCAAAGCTTCCTGGAAAATATCTTTAGCATCTTCGATAGTGCCATTATTGTTGACGACCAGGCCTTGCACCATATTGTAGTGCTGCTTGTAAATTATCTCAATCGTCTTTCTGTCGCTTTGTGCCAATCCTTTTAATAAGGCTTGTTCATTGCTGTCTGTCCTCACGCTGATGCTTTATTTAATACCGAAATTAAAGATTCGTAACCCAAATCAACACTAAAATTTTTGCTATTTCTGACCGTTTCCTTCATTACTCCTTGTTTATGCATGATTAAAAATAATATCTGTTTTTCCTTTTTTTGCCGGGTTACTTTTTTAATCTCCGGGTATTAATGTAAAACCATTCACTTTAACAAACAAAAAATGATTACAATGAAAAAGCTTTTTTTAGTATTAGCGATAGGCGCTTTCGCAGCCTGTAACAATTCATCCAGTTCTGCATCTAGCGCTGACAGCACTGCTAAAGCGGCTACTGATTCTGTAAAGGCTACAGTAGATTCATCAAAAGCTGTAATCGATTCAGCTGGCAAAGCTGCTAAAGACAGCATTAAAGCCAAAGTTGATTCTGTTAAGAAGTAAGATTTTTTTCATATGGCAAGCAATCGTTAGAGGCCGTCCTGTTCACAGGATGGCCCTTTTTTTATCCTAAGCGCATACGCTCAACCTTCCTCAGCCTAACTCTATTTCACAGTTTATAGTTATTTTGCTGTCACAATGATCTGGGTACAGCTTGCTATTTTATTGGGTGCTATATTAACCGGCGCGCGCATGAAGGGCATAGGATTGGGGGTGATGGGGATGATGGGCCTGCTTTTATTTATTTTCATATTCCATATGCGGCCGACCGAGCCGCCATTGGATGTGATGTTGATTATCCTCGCCATTGTAACCACGGCTGCTGCTTTACAGGCGGCTGGCGGGCTGGACTACCTGGTAGGCATAGCCGAAAAAATAATTCGAAAACATCCTTCGCAAATAATATTCATAGGGCCTTTTGTCGTTTATTTTTTGGCTTTATTTGCCGGCACTTCGCATATTGTATATTCTGTATTGCCAATCATTGCAGAAGTTTCTGCAAAAAGGCGCATTAGGCCCGAGCGCCCATTAAGTATTTCTGTTGTTGCTTCACATATTGCGCTTACCGGCAGCCCAATGTCTGCTGCAACTGCAGCATTTGCTGCCCTCTTGGCTTATCCAGGCGCTGCGGTCGACATTATGAAAATAGGCATCCCATCTTGTATCGTTGGTGTATTGGCCGGATCGATATCTGTTTTAAAAATGGGGAAGGAACTCAATGAAGATCCTATTTTTCTTGAAAAAATGAAAGACCCAGTATATGCTGCAAGTATTGATTCAATAGGTACAGTCAATAAAAAAGAAATCAGGCCGGGCGCAAAAACTGCAGTTATAATTTTTGGTTGCAGCATCATTGCCATCGTGCTGGCAGGCGCTTTCCCATCCATGCTTCCGAATGTTGGCATTGGGCCTTCGAATGTAAGTGTTAATGCGAATGGGTCGTTGACCATGGGCACAATCATCGAAGTGGTGACGTTGAGCGGAGCTGCTGCAATTATGTTACTCACAAAAACTACTCCTGCGGATGTTGTAAAAGCGAGCCTTTTTAATTCAATGGCTTCCGCTGTCGTTTCTGTTTTTGGCGTGGTATGGATGAGCTCAACGTTTATAAATCATAACCAGGATACTATCCGTCATGTCTTTGGGAATATCGCCAGCGTTTATCCATGGACGTTTGCTATTACGATTTGCATAATGGCCGCTTTTATGTTCAGCCAGGCAGCCACTACGCGTACTATGATGCCACTGGGCATGGCATTAGGTATCGCACACCCGGCATTGATTGCTATGTTCCCCGCAGTAAATTGTGATTTTGTATTGCCCGGTTATCCAACTCTTCTCGCAGCTATCAATTTTGATCGCACCGGCACCACTAAAATTGGGCGCTTTGTCGTCAACCATAGTTTTATACGGCCAGGGCTTGTAGCGATTGGGGTGGCGATTGCTACGGGGTTTGTGTTGGCGAAGTTTATTTTGTAGCGGAGCGGGAAATGTAGAATGTAAAATGTAAAGGGGTTTATAAGTTTTTTACTTCGCCAATTTATAAACCCCTTTACATTTTACATTCGATATTTTACATTCTACATTTCCCGCCCAATCTTCTTTTGCAAATTCTGATCAATCGCATCCAAAAATTCTTCTGTGTACTGGTAATGTTTTCCGTGTTCCACTTTATTTCCATGTACGCATATAGCGAGGTCCTTGGTCATTTTCCCACTCTCGACGGTTTCGATACACACTTCTTCCAATGCGTTGCTGAAGCGGATCAGCTCTTCATTATTATCTAATTTACCACGAAAGGCGAGGCCTCTTGTCCAGGCGAAAATTGAAGCAATAGGATTTGTTGATGTTGGCTTGCCCGCCTGGTGATCCCTGAAATGCCTGGTCACTGTTCCGTGAGCTGCTTCTGCTTCCATTATTTTTCCATCTGGTGTAATGAGCACTGAAGTCATCAACCCTAATGAACCAAAACCCTGGGCAACTGAATCGCTCTGCACATCCCCATCATAATTTTTACAAGCCCAAACAAAATTGCCATTCCATTTTAGCGCGCTGGCTACCATGTCGTCAATAAGGCGATGTTCGTACACAATTCCTGCATCCTGGTATTTTTGTTTGAATTCCGCTTCATATATATCAGCAAAAATATCTTTGAAGCGGCCGTCATATTTTTTCAGGATCGTATTTTTTGTAGAAAGATATAATGGCCATTTTTTATTCAGGGCCATATTAAAACAACTCCTCGCAAATCCTTTGATGCTTTCATCGGTATTGTACATGCTCAGGGCAACTCCGCCTCCTTTGAAATTAAAGACTTCAAATATTTGTGGGGCACTGCCATCTTCCGGTGTAAATGTCATGGTGAGTTTTCCTTTGCCTTTTATCACCGTATCTGTTGCGCGATATTGATCGCCAAATGCATGACGGCCTACTATGATCGGGGCTGTCCAGTTTGTTACCAGGCGCGGGATGTTTTTTATTACGATCGGTTCGCGAAAAACAGTCCCGTCCAGGATATTGCGGATGCTGCCATTTGGGCTTTTCCACATTTGCTTCAGGTTAAATTCTTTTACGCGCGCTTCATCGGGCGTGATCGTTGCACATTTGATCCCTACGCCATATTGCAGGATGGCATTCGCAGCATCAATAGTTACCTGGTCATTGGTCTGGTCGCGATACTCGATGCCGAGATCATAATATTTAATATCCAATTCAAGATAGGGGAGTATGAGTTTGTCTTTAATGAATTTCCAAATAATGCGGGTCATTTCGTCCCCATCTAATTCAACAACAGGATTGTTGACTTTGATTTTCTTTGCCATGATGCTTGTTTTTTAATTCAAAAGAGAGCAAACCTACATGAATTGAATGAATTTAACAAAGGACTATGAATTGAATAAAGAGGGGGTTTCCAATAGCAATAGCATGCACTATTACCACTCCTCATTCGTAAATCTGCCATTCTTCAAAAAATTTTTCAGAAAATGATTTTACTCATTACCTTGCCCGGCTTAAACAGATCCCTATGCAGCTACTTGATACAGCCAGAGAATATGTATCAAAATATGTGGCACTGAGCGAAAAAGAATTTGATGTTCTCGCCCAGATGCTGGAAATCCGTGACTTTGATAAGAAGCAATTTTTAATCAAAGAAGGCGAAGTGGAATATTATCTCAACTTTGTTGCAAAAGGATTGGCGCGTAAATTTTTTCATAAGAACAAGGAAGAAATGGTTACGCAAATTGCTAAGGAAAATGATTTGATCAATTCTTATGAATCATTTTTGACCGGTATGCCTTCCACCTATGCAGTTGAAACGATTGAGCCCACTACTTTTATTTCAATTACCAAACAAAATGTAGAAAATCTTTATCTCGCCAACCCAAAAATGGAGAGGCTCGGCAGGATGCTGATCACACAACAATTTCTTGGCAAGGAACATTGGGAGTACGACCGCATGCGACTTAATTCGCACGAACGATTTATCAATTTTATAAAAGATAATGCGGATCTTTTACAACGTGTCCCACAAAAATACCTGGCCTCATATCTTAATATAAAACCAGAAACCTTTAGCCGGTTGAAACATCTGCTAAGAAAAAATAAATAGAATGTAGATGGGAAATGTAGAATATAAAATATCGAATGTAAAAGTTGGATGTAACTGTTTTAATATTTTAGATTCTATATTCTTTTTTGTCAGAAAAGTTACATCCAACTTTTACATTCGATATTTTATATTCTACATTCTACATTCCTAGAGATTGACAATAAGAACAGGTATTTTTAATTCATGCCGGACTGCATTAACTGTTTCACCATAAATAAAATCTTTGAGCCCGGTATGCCCGTGTGAGCCGATCACGAGCATATCAGCTCCTTCCTCTTTCACGATACGTGCAATTTCTTTTGTACGGTGCTCGTATCCTAAACTGGTATTGACCCGATAGCCTTTTTGCTGCAATTGAGTTTTATAAAAATCAAGCCGCTCCTGGTCTTTTCTTGTTTCATAGTCATCACTTTGCTTGCCGAGCAATTTTGCTGAAACGCTTTCAACAATATGCAGGAGCAAATAGGAGGTGTCCTCGTTGCCCTGCCCAATAGCAAAGGCTATTAGTTTTTGATCGCGTTCGCTGAAATCGAGCGCTATAGCAATTTGCTTGAAAACGGGTATTTGCAATTCTTTCAAGCCCTCAGCTTCTCCGTGCAATTGAATGGATTTGCTTTGCTGTTGTTTGCTGAACCATGGATGAAAAAAAATATATAACAATAAAGCGGATGCGGATAAAGCCGATATGAGAATAAGTGATTTCCAAAGTAAATTGCCCGGGTTAGCAAAATATCCGGCGGCTTCTTCATACACTAATTTCACGTTGAGGTAAACGAGCGTGGCAGCTACGACCCAGGATAAGGTTTTGGTGATATTGTTGATAGAAAATTTGCCCATCAATTTCTTATCACTCACAAAATGTATCAGCGGTATAACGGCAAAGCCTAGTTGTACGCTCAATATGACCTGGCTCAATACCAACAAGTCATCTACTTCTTTTTCGCCCGAAATAATAATGACAATCACTGCTGGGATGATGGCCAGCAAGCGCGTGATCAACCTTCGCAATATTGGGTTAATGCGTAACCGCAAATATCCTTCCATAACGATTTGCCCTGATAAAGTTCCCGTGATCGTTGAGCTTTGTCCAGCCGCGATCAATGCAATAGCAAATAATTTGGCAGCCAATGCAGAGCCAAGCAGTGGCGCTAAAAGCTGATGAGCTTCCTTAATAGAAGCGACTTCTGTCCGGCCGGATTTAAAAAAAACAGAAGCGGCAAGGACGAGTATCGCTGCGTTTACAAAAAAAGCAAGGTTCAATGCGATGGTGCTGTCAAGAAAATTCAAACGCAATGCCCTTCGTATATGGTTTTCTGTTTTCTGTATTTTCCTGGTCTGGACCAATGCGGAATGCAAGTATAGATTATGCGGCATTACTGTAGCGCCAATAATGCCAATCGCGATATACAAGGCTTCATTGCCGGGCAAATGTGGGATGAAGCCCGTGACTACTTCTCCTAAATCCGGTTTTGCCAATATGATTTCTATGAGGAAAGAAAGCCCGACGATGGCAATAAGCCCGATAATAAAAGCTTCCATCCTGCGCATGCCGAGCCGTTGCAGGAACAGCAGCAGGAAAGTATCGAGCACGGTAATCGCTACGCCATAAGCAAGAGGCAAGCCGGTCAATAATTGAATGCCAATCGCCATGCCAAGTACTTCTGCCAGGTCGCATGCTGCAATAGCGATCTCTGCGAGCACATAAAGCGGGATATTGATATATTTCGGGTATGCTTCCCTGTTAGCTTGCGCCAGGTCACGCCCCCGCACAATACCTAACCGCGCAGATAAATTCTGCAGCAGCAGGGCCATGAGGTTGCTCATAAGCAATACCCATATCAAAGCATAACCAAAACGGCTGCCTCCGGCCAGGTCTGTTGCCCAGTTGCCGGGATCCATGTAGCCAACACTCACCAGGTAGGCGGGTCCAAAAAAAACAAATAACTGTTTCCACCATGGGCCATTTATTTTTGTATCAATTGTCCCATGCACTTCACTAAGTGAAACATCAGCTGATAATTTATTCATAATTTTCTACTAAAATATTTTTGGCCACCTGTTCACTAACGGTAATGACAGGTTGATTCCGGATTTTCAATTCAAGAGAATTATCAAATGGGAATTTTCTCTTTACCTCTACCTTAGTCCCAATCTTGATCTGTTTGTGTTGTAGCAATTCCAGCATTTCTGTTGTTTGACTGCTGATACCGGATACGCGGGCAGGCTTATTGAGCGGGATATTCAACAGCACTTCCTGCGGGGGAGATTTAAATTTCCCATGCTCGTCCGGTATGGGGTCGCCATGCGGGTCTGTGCGCGGGAATTCAAGAAAACTGTCAAGCCGGTCAATAAGTTTTTTACTGCTGATATGTTCCAGTTCTTCGGCTACTTCATGTACTTCGCTCCATTCGAATTGTAATTTCTCAACAAGGAAATATTCCCATAGCCGGTGTTTGCGGATAATCTGGATGGCAATCTTCCTGCCTTCCGTCGTTAGCTTAAATCCTTTATATCGCTCATACAGCAGCAGTTTCTGCTGCTTTAATTTTTTGAGCATATCTGTTACCGAAGCGGGCCGGGTTTGAAGTGCTGCTGCTACTTCGTTGGTGCTGACAATCCCCGATTCATTCTGTAAATGAAAAATGGCTTTCAGGTAATTCTCTTTGCTGGCAGAATATTTCAAGTTATCTAAATTTAAATTTAGACAAACCTAAAAATTATTCCCGGCATTTCAAAATAATTATTTTTTTTGTTGAACGGCAATGCTGTTTTGTTGTTGGCAGGCTGCACGCCGTGGCCAATTTTGCAGGAGAGAGGAGTTTAAAATTTTGAAAAGGATTATGACTATGAATGTTTATTTTTGGTTTCCTGAAAAACAGAATTCAATACCATCATTGTATGAAAAAGTACCTGTTGTTTTTGATATGCACGGTTTTGATTTTTTCGTGTAGCCATAAAAAGCCTGTTGCGGGCAATGCTGAAGAGGTCATGGATATACATGAATTTATTGATCTTTTCCATTCCATAAAACCACCGTATGAATTTTCGGATACTATATTCATGCATCGCCGCGGTGATTCACTCCTCCGGTATAAATCAATTACTCAATTCGTTCCTGACAGTATTTTTTCTGCCCATTTCGGGAAAACAGTAAAGCCCAGGATTTATCCATTAGGGAAAGTGCTGGTAAAACGGAATGAAAGTTATTTATTCATCAAGGCAATTTCTCCCACTAAAAAAATTGCTTACGTGCTTTGCTTTGATAAGACAAATAAGTTTGTGGCAGCAATGCCACTAATAAATATAAGTGCCGATGCTGACCCATCGGTTAACTGGATTGCCAGCATCGATAATAAATATACCATCCTAACAACGCGCCAGCACAAAACTGCTGATGGAGAATTAATGTATAGAAAATTAGCGTACGTGTTTAACAGCGCCGGTGCATTCACGCTTATCCTGACTGAGTCAAATGAGATCAGGTCGAAAAATACGCAGATATATAATCCTATTGATACGTTGGCGCACAAACATAAATTTTCGGCAGATTATGCCCAGGACAAACGCAATTTCATTTCCGTCAGGGATGGGAAGAATCCTTCCTATGCTATAATTTTTGTTCATTTTGAAAAAGATAATGGCGAGTGCAAGGGCGAATTAAAAGGCCAGGCGAAATTTGTTTCTGCTACTACAGCCAGGTACAGTTCCAATGGCGATCCCTGTCTTGTAGAGTTTTCTTTTAGTCCTGCCGGAGTGCGAATGAAAGAGCTTGAAGGTTGCGGCAACCACCGCGATATAAAGTGTTTCTTTGACGGTTTTTACGAAAGGAAAAAAGAAATCGCGAGGAAAAAAGAAATAAAACAAAAACCTGCAAAAAAGAAAACTAAATAAATAATTGCGCGAGTAAATTTTGTGTGCTGATAAAATTTTCGGGCATATATTTTTTACGAACAATGCAAATCAATTTTATCCGTTATATTGCGTACTTCTTACACGCTAAAATTAAAGTAAGAAAATAGAAACAATTGCTTATGAGTTTTAAAGATTTCAATGTCCCTTACACTGTAGATGACCGTTATTCCAAAAAGCTTGCCTATTTTTCGATGGAATTTGCCGTACATCAGCCATTGAAAATTTACAGCGGCGGCCTTGGTTTTTTAGCAGGCTCGCATTTGCGCAGTGCATACGAACTGCGCCAGAATATGATCTTCATCGGGATTTTATGGAAATATGGATACTATGACCAGGCGCGCAACCAGGATCAAACACTCCAGGTGACCTGGATGGAAAAACAATATAGTTTTTTAGAAGATACCGGCATTAAATTTCAAATTATTATTCATGAGCATCCTGTTTGGGTGAAAGCATGGTACTTAAATCCGGAAACATTTAAAAGTGCCCCGCTTTTTTTGTTGAGCACCGACCTTCCGGAAAACGATTATGTTTCACAAACTATCACCCATCGTTTATATGATGCAAACGTTGCAACAAAAGTTGCGCAATTCATTTTGCTTGGGATAGGTGGGGCAAAACTTGTTGATGAGTTAGGATTTAATCCTGATCTCTATCATTTAAATGAAGCGCATGGCATCAGTGCAGCATTTTATTTGTATCAAAAATTTAATAAAAATATTGATGAGGTAAAAAAGCGGCTTGTCTTCACCACGCATACACCTGAGGAAGCTGGAAATGAAAAACACGATATTTATTTGTGTAATAAAATGAGCTATTTCTGTGGGCTTTCCCTCGAAGAAACGAGGAAGCTTACAGGTATTGAGGATGATGCATTCAATCATTCACTTGTTGCATTGCGCTTTGCGCATATTGCCAATGCCGTTTCTCAATTGCATGGAAATGTATCGAGAGCCATGTGGAATAAATATGCAAATGTTTGCCCTATTATTTCTATAACAAACGCGCAGAACTGGCGATATTGGGCAGACAAAGAATTGTACAGGAAGATGGAAGAAGGTGACGACTATTGGTGGGATGACCGAAAAAAATATTTGAAACGAAGAGCTTTTGAAATTGTTGCCGATCAAACTGGTAAATTATTAAAGCCCGAAGTTTTTACTATTGTATGGGCAAGAAGATTTGCAGGATATAAAAGAGCGGATTTTTTAACCAGGGACATGGAGCGCTTCAACAAATTGACCAGCGATTCAAAATATCCTGTACAAATTATCTGGGCTGGTAAACCTTACCCGATGGATTACCCGGCAATTAATGAATTCAATCATCTTGTACATTTGAGCAAAGGATATCCAAATGTTGCTGTTGTTATTGGATATGAACTTACTTTATCCAAGCGTTTAAAACAAGGTGCTGATTGCTGGTTGAACAATCCTCGTGTTCCGCGCGAAGCTTCTGGCACAAGTGGTATGAGTGCTGCCATGAATGGCGCAGTAAATTTTTCAACCGATGATGGATGGATACCTGAATTCATTAATCATGGCAATAATGGTTTTGTCGTGCCGAAAGCAGATTATGCCAATATGAATGTACAGGATCAGGACGATTACGATTTGAATAAAATATATGAAATTTTATTACAACAAATCCTGCCTTTATATTACGAACAGCGCGATACCTGGAGACAAATTGCAAAAAATGGTATGCGCGATGTGCAATTCCGTTTCGATTCAGGCCGCATGGCACATGAGTATTATGATTTGATGTACAAGTGATTTGCGATGGGCAATATGCAATAGGTAATATGAAATCTTTATTTCACATTGCCTATTGCATATTGCCCATTGCTTATTGAAAATTGCCCATTGCAATTGTCTATCGCTATTTGACAATATCCAATAATTCAACATCAAATATTAACGTTGAACCAGGTTTGATGACCGGGCTTGGTTGCTGATCGCCATAAGCTAAATTGGGTGGGATGAATAAGCGCCACTTGCTGCCGACCGGCATTAATTGTAAGGCTTCTGTCCAACCTGCAATCACTCCATTTACTGCAAATTCTATTGGCTGCCCTTGTTTTTCGGAGCTATCGAAAACTGTCCCATCAATTAATTTGCCTTCATAATTGCATTTTACTTTATCAGTAGCAGCAGGTTTGGGGCCATCGCCGGCTTTGATTATTGTGTATTGAAGCCCGCTTGGTAATGCAACAACTCCCGGTTTCGTTTTATTATCTGCAAGAAAAGCATCGCCTATTTTTTTATTCCCTTCAGCTTTTTCGGCTTTTACTTTTGTTACATAATTTATGATGCAGGCATTTGCTTGCTGCTCGTTGAGCTGCGTCTTGCCACTTTTCATCGCATCATTAATTGCTCTCGATACAATTGTGGTATTGACACTTTGAACACCTTGCTCTTTAAAGAAATTAGCCACGCTAAGGCCAATCGAATAACTCAACGAATCAGCATTGGTTTTTAGCGCGGGTTCTGGAGCTGGAGCAGCAGGGACAGTTTTTTTCTTAACCTGTGCCATCATCATCACACTGATACTTATGGCAAAGACAAGCACGACAATTTTTTTCATTATTACATTTTTTTTGAAGACGCAAAACTAATAAACTTTTGGAAAGTCTTATAACTTTCCAAAAGTCTTTCAAATTAAAGGGCTTAAATCTGATGACTCACGTCTAGCCATCTTAAATATCAACCCTAATTATTTTCCAATTCTCCCAACATTTTTTTTGCCTGCTCATTACTAGGCTCTACTTGTAATGTTTTTTGATAGCTTTCTATCGAGAGTTTTTTATTTCCGGATTTATAATAGTATTCACCAAGATTATTTAGTATAGTTGGGTTGTCAGGATACAACAACAAATTCAATTTAAACGCCACAAAGGCCTTATCCATTTCTCCTGCAGCTATCAATACATGCCCAAATGAATTTAATTCTGCAGGATGTTTCATCAATGGCTTTGCTTGTAACGCTATAGCTGGCAAATCATTTTGTATAGC
>Ga0207059_1013_pt1 | contig 38541 bp, 33 predicted proteins | sample Alteio_BWMinCont_32_FD_153273 | JGI IMG/M metagenome (GOLD analysis project Ga0207059, IMG submission 153273) | Enriched cells from forest soil in Barre Woods Harvard Forest LTER site, Petersham, Massachusetts, United States -... | ecosystem: Environmental > Terrestrial > Soil > Temperate forest >...
TCCGAAGCGTTGGCTAACTGGCGACGAATGCCAGAAACTGGGGAACGCATTTCGACTAAAATGGGCACTGCTCCATCTAGGGTTCTGGTTGGTTGTTGGGTTTTTGTGGATCGGTCCGCTCGCTATATTGGGATCTATTTTCTCAGTCATCATCTTGGGCATCCAATTACAGTGGAAGAAACGTCAGCTGCTCCACGCCATGGGAATCCCACAAGCTGAGGTCAACAGGCGGGTCCCAGGATTATTTTGAATCGCCTCCGGAGCGGAGGGGGTCGGTAAGTGCCGATGGACGGCGAGAATGAGCGGATCCGTATAAAGTGCCCAGAGAAGGCGCAGACGATCCTTCGACATATTGCGTCTGCATCAAAAACCGAACAACGGGAGACCCTCGGAACCACGGTCTCAGGACCCCAGGTTGACGACTGCGCGTGGTCAAAGACCACACGCATGTTCACCATGGCTAAGATCCGAGACGGGCGCACCTACCTGAGCGCCCACCTCACTTCCAACGACTATTACTGCGAAAACGAAGCCGTAACCGGCCATTGGATAGGGCTCGGAGCCGAACGACTCGGAATCCAGGGCGAAATCCGTGCCGGAGACCCCGCCTTTGAGGCCCTCCGCCAAAACCGACACCCCGACGGCACCGGAAAGCTCACTCCGAGGGATACCGAGAACCGGGTCCGATTCTTCGACTTCCAGTGCAGCGCCCAGAAATCCGTCTCGATCATGGCGGTCACCCTGGGCGACACCCGACTCCTCACTGTCCACGACAAGGCCGCCCAAGTCGCATTCGGCGAGCTCGAGAAGTTCGCAGCCAGACAGGCAAACACAGCCCTGGCCCGTGCCTACATCCGAACCGCCTGCGTAGCGGCTGCAGGCTTCCGCCATACGGCGTCCCGGGCCCTCGACCCCCAGGTCCACACACATTTCGTGACCGCAAACGCCACCTGGGACGAAAAAGCCAAGGGATGGCGTGCCCTCACCGAATTCCAGATGGTCAAGGCCGTCCGATACGCAGGAAAGGTCTACCAGAACGAGATGGCCCGCGCTTGCCGGTCCCTGGGCTACGACATTGTCGAGGCCCGCGACAGCCAGGGCATCGTGACCGGATTTGAGCTCTCCGGAGTGCCGGCGCCGGTGTGCAAGCTCTTCTCCAAGCGCCGCGCCGAGATTGAACTGGGAATCGCCCAGTTCCGGGAGGCCCACGGCCGGGATCCGAGCACGGCCGAGGTGCACGCTATCACCGTCGCCACCCGGGAAGCGAAGCTCGCGGAAATCACCACGCCAAGGGTGCTGGAAGCGCAGGTCAGGCAGCTAAGCCCAGAGGAGCGAACCACCCTGGAGAGCCTCCGGGACCAGGCGCTTTCCCGGTCCTTGGGAGGGGTCCAAGACCCCGCCCCGGGCCGCGAGCGGGAAAGCCTCCAAGTTGCCATCGGCCAGCTCTACGAGCGGCGTTCCGTCGTTCTTGGGCACGAACTTCTTGCCGAGGCCCTCAATCAGAACCTGGGACACATCGACCTATCGAAGCTCCAGAACACCGCCCAAAAGGCCGATCTGATCGGCCTCACGGACACCCCCTGGCTCCACGAGAGTTTCGCGACCCGAAGCGGCCTGGAATCCGAGCAATGGGCTGTCGGGTTTGTCGACCGAACCCGCGGCACGTTTGGCCGCCTCGGACGGGAATCTCCCGATCTCCCATCCCAACTCAGTCCCGAACAGAAGTCGACCGCCCTGGAGATCCTGGCCTCCCGGGACCAGGTCCTCTGCTTCAGGGGAGCGGCGGGGGTGGGGAAAACCACCGTCCTCTCCGCGCTCTGGACGGAGGTCGCCGCCTCGGGATTGCCCCTTCTTGTCTGCGCGCCCACGAGCTCCGGCGCGGACACGCTCAGAAGGGACGGACTGCCCGCGACAACCGTCGCCGACCTCCTCCAGAACATAGCCCACCGGGAACCCCACCGGCTCAAGGGGGCCGTTCTCATTGTCGACGAGAGCGGCCTTGCCTCGAACCGCCAGGGCGCTGAGCTCCTCAAACTTGCCGAGCGCCACTCCGCACGCGTGCTCTTTATCGGCGACACGAGGCAGCACTCCGCCGTTGAGGCTGGTGACTTCCTCCGCGTTCTGGAGACCCATTCCTCCATCCACCGCGTCGAATTGACCACCATCAGGCGCCAGGAGCATCAGGCTTACCGGGACGCCGTGGGCTGCCTCGCCGCCGGCGCCACCCGCGCCGGCCTGGAGAAGCTTGACGACCTCGGTTGGGTAAAGGAGGGGAGGGTGGAGTACCTCAACAACGCCGTTGCCGACTATCTCAAGCTGCTCGGCAGAGGACGCACCCGCGCGGACGTCCTCGCCGTCACCCCGACTTGGGCTGAACACAGCGTCTTCACACGGGAACTCCGTATTCGCCTCAAGGAGCGGGGCGCCCTGCAGGCGGGCAACGCTGTCACGGTCTGGGAGCCCCTCAAGTGGACACGCTCACAAACGGCCGATTCCCGCAACTACGAGACAGGGATGGTTGTCACGTTCCATCGCGCCGTGGGCGGGTTTGCGGCCGGGGATGCGGCTACGGTGAGGCGGATCGATCGGGGACACGTTTGGGTTGAGTCGCCGCAGGGCGTGAGCCGGCTGCCGCTCGACAGGCCCGGGTTCACTGTCGCCCGAGCCGCAGGCATCGAAATCGCTCTTGGGGACCGGGTCCTCATCCGGGCGAACGACCGAAGCTCGGGCCTGATCAATGGCGAACGCCTGACCGTTGCGGGACTCGAGGACGGCCGGATGAGTTTCACCGACGGCCGGACGGTCGACACCCGCAGGTTCGGACACTTCGTCCATGGGTACGCAGTGACGAGCCACGCCTCCCAGAGCAAGACGGTCGACCACGTGATCGTCGCCGCCCGACAACTCGACGCCAAGGCCGCGTACGTCGCCTGCTCGCGGGCCCGACTTTCCTGCACCCTGCATACCCCCGACAAATCCAGGCTCATGGACAGGATCCCCGAGGGCAACCGGCCGGCGGCCCTGGACCTCCTCGGGCGCCGTCCCGCCCTCGCCAGAATCCCAACTCCAGACAGGAGTCGGATCTGGGTGCGCATGCGCGAAATCACTCACGGGATGCAGCGATCGGCTGTCCAGGCCTGGAATCGGGGCGCCTTGGGCATCAGGGACGCCGTCCTCGGGGCCCGCCGCGGGCCGATGGGCTTGGCGAGAGGCCCACTCGCCCGGGAACGGGCTTCCCTCGCCCGGGAACAGGATTCGCTCTCGCGATGAAGCCGAAGCCCAACATCTCCGTCCACGAAATGATCGCCCTGGGAGGCAAGCTGCCCGAAAAGTACCTCCCTTTCGACACCTACACCCAGGACCAGGCCGGCTTCTTCGCTTTCGCCATTGGGGATGAGTTCATCGCCCTGCCACTGGCCACCCTCAGCAAGGCCTCCCTGCGCGGCGGGGCCACAGCTATCGCCCTGGAATTCGGCACGCTCCTGGTCCGAATTGACGGCCGCGGGCTCGACGAACTCTTTGAGAGCATCCTCCTCGGGGAGGTCCGGGTCGTCCGCACCGGGCGCCACCCTTCCTGCACGATCGAGAGCATCCGCTTCACCGAAGGCCTCACCCTCTAATTGCCGGACGCTTCGCACGGCTCCGAAACTCCCGCCCGTTCTTTCAGGGCCTCGACCAGGCCAACCACTGCCTCAATCTCGCCCAAGGCCTGCCGGCAGGTAGTCGGCGACCACTGCTTCCAAACTTTCGGATGGCTGCCGAGGAATCGCTCCATGGCTCGCAACTCCCGCATGAGCACAAAGGACGCTCTCGGCGATTCCTCCGCCTTTGCTGAAGCCCGCGAAGCCGCCAGGTGCGCCCTGATTAGTTTCCTGAGCTCAGCCTTCGAATATCCGCCCCGCGCCGCCCTCTCCAACCATCGTTTAATGTCGCCTGGATCCCTGAATGCCGCCCCGATTTCCCAGTGGTGAGCCCATGAAAGAGTGTCTAGCCGGCTAGACACTGGGATCCGTAAGCATACGAGCTTTGCCATCCGGAGAGTCCCGGGTTCGAGCCCTGCAGCCGTGGCGTATTCCTTTATCTGGCCCCTGTACCTTCCTTCGCCGTAAGCCAATAGGTCTCCCAGCCATACCGTCAGGGTGACCCGGCTTCCCGAGGACCGCCCTGCGATTTTGATAACCCCCGCGACCAGCCTCGACCATGCGTCAGCTCCCAGATCGGGCCTAAGGGAGAGCCCGAGCTTCGTTGCCGACTGGACCCCGTCCTTGGGCAACAGATCGGCCAAATCCTGCAACTGAAGTGCTGATGCCATGAATCCGATTGGGTGGGGGACCTGGTGACGGATTCTTACCGCGGAATAGGAGCACGAAGACCCAGCCGCCGTCTCATGGCCTCGGCTTCCTTCCGGAACCATTCGTGAGAGCAGCCATATTTCCTGGCATAGTCCCGAAGACTCGAAGGGCCGTATTCAGCGATCCCGGTCACATGAACGAACAAATCCACGGCAAAATCCCGATTTTTCGCCCCGGCGAACTCAAATCCGATGTCGCGAATTATTCTCGGAATCGAAGCCGACTCAATATCAACGCTTTCCCTTTGCAGTAGCCTGCGAAGGTCCTCGATCAATCCCCAGCGCGCTGCGTCGCGAAGGATGTCCTCTGCGGAATCAAAGCCCGAGAAGTCGGCTTCGACGAAGGCCTCCGGCTCGCGATTGCCCGAATTACCGTCATTTTGGAACAGGATGGTACTCATAATTTTACTTATTATTTGTGCTTGTTTTTGGAATCGGCTCCCGTCCGGCTACCCCGGCGATTTTCACCGCCGGACCCACCTCGGAGCTAACAAGCAAAGGATACCCGTTCCCGCAATTTTCGAACAGACAGTCTCCAGCAATAGTTCCTAAAGACTTCCACAAGAGTTCCGCCAAAGTTCAGTCAAAGTTGCCGCCGAGCTGAGATTTATATCATGGCCGATCCCGACTTTTCCAAAATCGGAGCCGCCCTCCGTCACGCCAGGCTGCAAATGGGCTGGAGCCAGGAATATTTCGCCGAAAAGGCGATCCTATCGGTACCAACGATTCGTGCGGCCGAGTCCGGGGCCCGTGTCTACCCCCGCACCTACAGGGCGCTCATCGACGCGATCAACAAGGCCCGCGCCGCCTGCAACCCGCCCGTGGGCCCATTGATACTCGAGTTTCCTGTGGGTCGAGCCTATGAGACAGATACTGCTCAGCCGACCGATCCAGCCTCTCCGGGACAAGCCGCTCCCGGACCCGGCGTTTACCCCGAAGCCTCGCCGGCGGAGCACATGGTCAATGACGATCCGATAACCCCGGATGCCACCATTCCGATCCCGGATCCCGTCGGAAAGGGGGATCCGCCGAGGCTTTCCTGGGCCGACGATAAAGGCCTGCTTCATGCCGGCAACGATGCCTGGAGGATCAAGGATGCCTGTGAAGGAGTTGTCATCTTCGGGGCGACTGGATCCGGCAAGACTTCGGGAAGCGGCCAGACCCTTGCCCGGGCATACCTCGGGGTGGGTTTCGGGGGCCTGGTCCTCTGTGCCAAACCGGATGAGCCCGCGCTCTGGACTCAGTATGCGGCCAAGATGGTCCGGCAGTCCGACCTCATCCTCTTTGGCACGGACCCCAGGTGGACCTTCAACTTCCTCGAGCATGAATCCCGTCGCCAAGGGGCTGGCGCCAGCCTGACCGAGAATCTGGTCAATCTTTTCACCGAGATCGCCTCGATCGGCGCCGGCTCGGCTGGCGGGAGCACGTCCGACCCCTTCTGGGATCGCGCGATGAGATCTCTCGTCCGCAACTGTGTGGACCTCCTGGCCGCAGCCGGTGTCCCGGTGACGCTCCACAACATGTTCGACGTGGTGCGATCCGCGCCGACCAGTTTGGAGGTCATCCAGTCGGAAGAGTGGCGACAGGCCTCATCCTGCTGGCGTCACGTCCAGGTCGCCCAAAAAGCGGTTTCTGCAAGCGGCCATAGAATCGACCTCCATGAAGTCATCGCCTACTGGCTCGATCATTTTCCCACCCTGGGGGAGCGCACCCGCAGCAGCATTGTCGCGATGTTCATCACCCTGGCCGAGGCGCTCATGCGGTCGAAAATGCGGGAGCTCTTCTGTTCGGGCACGACGGTCGCCCCTGAGGACATCCTTGCCGGCAAGATTGTGATCGTTGATCTGCCTGTAAAGGAATGGGGAGAGGTCGGCCGAATCGCCGCCGTCCTTTGGAAATACTGCTTCCAGAAGACCGTGGAACGGCGAAAGGACAACTCGAACGGCCAAGGCCGGCCCGTTTTCCTTTGGGCAGACGAGTGCCAGTATTTTGTCAGCCGACACGACGCCCTGTTCCAGGCCACTGCCCGTTCATCCAGGGCTGCAACCGTCTACCTAACCCAAAGCATCCCCAGCCTCGTAGCTGCCGTTGGCGCCGAACAGGAAGGCCGAGCCCTCGTTGATTCCCTGCTCAACAACCTAATAACAAAGATTTTTCACGCGAATAGCGATACAACCACGAATGAGTACGCATCGAAACTAATCGGGAAAACGGTCAAGAGATTTGGAACCGCCGGACGTTCGGTTGGTCCCCCTCCACCTGGAGGCTGGTTCCGGACCGTCACACAAAGTTCAGGATACTCCGAACAACTCGACGATATCATCCATCCCAATGAATTTAGCCGGCTGGGAAAGGGAGGACCGGAGAACAGATTTCTCGTCCACGGAATCATTGTCCAAATGGGACGGGTCTTCGGTCCGAGCAAACAATACTGGCACCTGGTGGCTTTCAAACAAAGGCCTGATGACGTTCAGCCTGAGCCTCCGATCCTAGTCGACCGAAGCGTGAATTCTGTAAAACAGCGGTACTCCCTGGGTCCGCTTTCACCGCTCATGTTTCCCTGGCGGCATTTCAAGGGAAACGTCAGTGTCGCTAGGTGGGTGGCATGCGTGCTCGTCTGGGCGGGAGCTCTGGAGCTCGGCTCGTTTTTTGCCCTGGTTGTCTGGCGCCAATTGTTGTATTCGTACCATCTGTAGCTCAAACGGGTGCTAACTAACGGCGCCAACGTCGTGGACGCGTAGTCGCAATGCTGTCACGCAGGCCCCCATTCGTCTTAACAGCGGCCGTGCGAAAATCTCGCTCAGTCGAATTACTTCCAGAATTCTGAAAATACCTGGCGCTCGATCTCAGATAGCGACCGCCTCTATGTCCGTTCCCGTAGCCACCATATCGGGGCTTCTTGAAACACTCACTTAAGAACCCAACAAGGAATACTGCGATCAGAATGAGTAGCTCCATAATTACGGACTAGCTGATCTTGGACAAACACCTCGTTCAGCCAACTACAATACACAGAGAAATGAATTAGCCAAGGGGTAGCCCTGCGCTTGGGGTATGACTATGCAGTATTCGTATTCTTTGCGAACATGGCCTGAGTCGGCCATCTTTAATTATCAAGGATTTAGGGCAACGGGAATACTCTTGGTCTCGCCATTACGGATAACAACGACCGTCGACTGTTTTCCTCGTTCCATACTAATAACATGTGGAAACTGCTCCGCAGTATAGATGTCCCAGTCGTTGATTTTGATAATTACGTCGCCCGGCAGAATGTTGCTCATGAAGGCAGGCGATCCTGCCACGATGACAATTACTACGACTCCACCGTTCCTCTGTAATTGCCGTCGCTGCTCATCCGAAAGATTTGCCCCGTAAACGCCAAACACGACACTTTGGTCTTTTCGCCAGAATGTGGCCCCATACTCGTATCGCTGAACGGTGATCGGCATCATCTCCGTGCTAAAGGTTCCTGGTGTGGTCGTCGTCGAGTATCCGTTGTAATTTGCCGTTCCTGTAGCGCTCGCAAAGCCCCCGCTTCCGTACGCATTCGCGCTGGAATTTACCGTGCCGTAGCTGTTGGTGGTACTCATTGTTCCGGGATTGTATTGCATGAACGGAACGACAGCCTGCTGGGCCCCGAGATAGTGATTAGCCCACAGTACGATATCCGCGCCGACCTCTTTGGCTTGGGCGCGGAGTTGGTCGACCGTTACCCTTCCGCCTGTTTGGAAGGAGGCGACTCCGATTCTGGTATAGCCGTCCCCGGCAAGCCGGAGACCGTCGGAAGTGAGGTTGCTGGAGCTGAAAACCTGAGTGGCGCCAGAATAGGGGAGGAGGGTGACATTGGGGCTTATGGGCGCATTGGAATAGAATCGATTGAAATCGTTCACGCATCCTGAAAGCGCAATGCCTACAAGAACAGGAAGTGCGAGATAGTGGAAGTGTCGCGGTCTTTTCATCATGTCTCAACTGACGTTAGGCTCGAAAAAAGAGGACCCAAATGAGCAACCCTGCCAACCCAACGACTCCGATCGCCATTACAGCGCGAGTCGGGAATCCTGAGGGATCTGGCTTAGGCGTAGACACCACCTGAGGAGAATTGAATTTCATTTCGAAATAAAAACCCTCTTCGGAAACAAAAGGCGTCGGGTCCACCAAGGCGCCGCTCAGCGAATCGGCGAAGGCAAACACATCCTCAAATGCCTGCCTGTAGAGGCCATCAACGGACGAATAGACCTGCTCCCAACCGCTCGGCACCTCCCCGCCACGAAGGACTTCATAGCCACGATAGAATTCAAGGAGGTTAGCCTTCAAGGTGCGGCTTAACTCGTGGACCTGCTCCATACTGTGGGTGCGCTCATCCATCACATCACTGAATCTTGTAACCAAGAGGACTTCAGCAGATGCGACAAACCCTTTCAGGTTGCTGAAAGACCTCTCGATGATCCCGGAAAATACCTGGGTGCTCCTATATTTCGTCCTATGAAACGAACTGCCGTCGATTAAGGATTCGTAGCGCGGTCGAATCGAGGCAATCGCCGCCACAATTTCCTTCAAGACCAACTTCTGCCGTTGTGACAGTTGTGGAACTGCCGATTTAGACGTGGATTCTCCGGTCATTTACCTGTTTGTGTTCCTGGAAGTGCTCTGGTGGCGCGCTGAATGGTGCCGCCTTGGTCCGAAAGAATCCCGTTGCGTACGAGTTTCCTAACTTGAGACTGAATGACGCTCCGGATCTGTTGGCTGGTCGCTTTGAAGCCGAACAATCGGGCAACCGCGGTGTCGAGTTCGTCGGAGCCAACTCCCAGATGGCGTTCGACTACTACGAGTATCGCGGCTCGGATTTCACTCGGCGGCAAATTTTCGGGTTTTCTTAACGACAATGGGAGGCTATCGTCCCGCTTTCGAGGCGTCGGTTGCCTAGCTGAATTTACGAGGAACCCTTCCTCACTCTTGAACGGGGATCTTCCTATCGCGAGGCGCGTCGCTTTCTCGACAAGCTCATGTATCCGATTGCCAGCTCTCTCGTAACCCCAAGCGCTTCGAATTCTGAGCACCACCTCATCAATATGGACGGGAGCCTCGACCTCAAGGACTGTTAGAACGTGGCGTATGAGCTGACCCGGAGCCATCTCGTGTAGTTCAAAATTCCCACTTGGAAGATCCAATTGGGCCAACACATACAGGGGGGCATCGGATTCTTCTTCCTGGAAACGCTCGACCTCGGCCTCGGACACTTTAGTCGCTAGAGGGAGGGTTCGTCCGCGACCTCCAGACGAACGTGCATTCTCTACCGCAATGAGTGCGTTCCTGAGCTCCCTGTCAGGACGCTGTAACCAGTCGGTGCTCCAAATGCGGTGAATCAACCAGCCGTGTTCTTCTAGGACGGCTTGTCGTAGCCGATCGCGATCCCGGGCTGACCGCGACGAGTGGTAGGCTGCACCGTCGCATTCAATGCCGAGAATATAAGATCCCTTCCTTTCCGGATCTCGGACAGCCAAGTCTATGAAAAAGCCGGCCTCACCTACTTGGGTGTCGACCTCTAGGCCGTGTTTCTCGAGCTCGGAACGCACAGCCTCTTCAAACGGCGAATCCTCGTCAGCTCCCGTAGCCCGGGCCACGCCAATGCGGCCGGTTTCTGCATACCGCAGAAAACTCTTTAATGCGGCCACGCCCCGGCCTGACGCTCGGTTGAGGTCGATGTCGTCCGAGCGAATTGAACTGAATATCTCGCAACGCTTCTTTGCTCGAGAGATTAAGACGTTTAACCTTCGCTCGCCTCCCTCGATGCTCAGTGGCCCAAACCGCATGGCCAGATATCCTGTCGCATCTCGCGCGTATCCGATCGATATGAAAATGACATCGCGCTCGTCCCCTTGCACATTCTCTAGATTTTTGACGAAGAACGGTTCGTTTGGATGATCATTTAGAAATCGCTCTGCATCTGGATTGGATTGTCTCATCAACTCAAGTTCGTCCATGATGGCCTGGCGTTGCTTTATTGAGAAAGCGGCCACTCCGAGCGTGGTATCTGGGTGCTTTATCGCGTGCGCAATAACAGCTTCGGCTACTGCCTGTGCTTCGATGCGGTTAATCGCCGTCTTGCCCGAATCAAATACACCCTCCGGGACAAATCTGAACCGAAGCCCAAGTTCGCTGCTTATCGCATGTGGGCTCGGTACAATGAACAAGCCACTTTCGTAGAATTCATGATTGGAGACCGCTATTAGCGAATGGTGCCGAGACCTGTAGTGCCAACGCAGAGTTTTTTGCGGAATTCCTTTGGATAGGCAGAGACCAAGTATGCTTTCGATATCCTTGGCCGACGCGCCGGCAGAATCGGGATCAAAGTCCTCATCGTCGGACTCTGTCGTCATCCGCATGAAAAACCTACTGGGCGGGAGTTGCTGGCTATCGCCTACTACGACTACCTGTTTGCACCGGGCAACAGCGCCGAGTGCGTCCACGGGCTCTACCTGGCTAGCCTCATCGATGACGAGTAGATCGAAGTCAATCGCGCCGGGCTCTAGGTATTGGGCTACCGACAATGGGCTCATCATGAATATTGGCTTGATTCCCTGAATGGCCTTTCCGGCCATCTTCAGCAGCTTCCTGATAGGCATGTGGCCCCGTTTTCTTGCCATCTCGCCCTTGACTATGCCAGTGACTCCAACGCCTTCGCCTTCTGGTGGCATCTGCTGATAATGGGCCGCAAGGGTTCTGAGCTTTGCGATCTCCAGGCGATTGCGGTCGGCTTCCCGAAACTGCTCGACCGTGCGACCATGAAGCAGGCCATCAAATGTACCGAGGTCTGGATTCGATTCGACTAGGTCCCGGAGTAGACCGGTTAAGTATGCCCAGTCAAAGGCGGCTGCCAATTTGTCGCAGGGGATTTCCCCTAAGGCCAGCGCGACCACCACGCTAGTGGCACCGGCCGCACTCAATGCTTCCGCTTTTGTGTTGTAGGATATCCAATCGGGTAGGCTATCGAACGACGAGACCCACAGATCAAGCCGGTCTTGCAGGTCCGCGAAAGGAAGTTGAATCTGTTCCGTGCCGAAAGCTGCGGGACAATCAAGGGTTAGGGCTTTAGAGAGCGATTCAAACGAAGCAGACTGCAGGTCCGATATCGACCGAACCTTGGCCGCCAGATCCGATACCTGATGTTTATTCGGCACCGTGGAAACGAGTTTGCGAAACGACCCTTCGAGGCCAACTGCCTTGTGACCGGAAACCCACAAAAGAATTCGGTCAAGCTTGTCCCAGTCCGACATATGGCCGCGCCATTGTTTTCCAAAGGCGGGAGCTCCGATGACCGACAGCCCCTCAACCTTCCTATATAGGTCCTGGCCTTCGATTATCCGGTTAAGCAGCGCAAGGCGGTCGTCGAATTGACCCGGCGGTTTCTCCGACAAAACTGATCGAAACGCATTAAATGCCTCACGATACTCGCGATTTAACACCCGAAACAATGATTGCCCATGCTCCGAAATTTTGATCCGTGCCGTACGCAAATCACCAACCCACGGATCGCCGACTACTTCCTCGGAAAGAGAATCGCGAATTTCATTTAGCTTTCTGCCGCTGGCGATCGCGTCTCGTAATCCTTCTAGTCCGGCATCCCAGACGCTGCTACAAATTGCCTCCCGATCGAGGTCTGGGGCACAGGCAATATGGTCGGCAAGCAAGAGCAGGCGGGGAATCGACTCTGCGGAATCAGCGCGGGCCTCGCCCAGAAGCCCGCTTAAAGCATCTAGTGCGGCCACGAGGTCACTTACCGCGTCCGTTGCCTCGTTAATAGATTGGCGTAGCGGCTCAGCGTCGATTCTTAAGAAATGCTTTCTGCGGCAGCCGCGCCAAGGGTGACGGCTCGGCGTGCCCACAATTGATGCACGCTCTGCAAGCTCGAGTACGAGCCGTCTATTGGCCGTTGCTATTTCTTTACTCCACGAACGGGACAGAGTCAGGTGCAGCGGCTTATACTCACTTCCAAAATCCTTCAAAGCCGCCAACGCGCCAATAATCTGAAATGGAGTAAGCCCGCTCGGCTCGAGAACCCGGTGTAATAATGCACAATGGGAATTGAGCCGCGTTCGCAGCCGATCAAGCTTGGCGAAAGCCGCTACATGGTCACCGTCCCGCGGGCGTCCGAGGCTCCATGTGCGTCCGAGGTCCTGTAGGATTTTCTTCTTGTTCGCCTTGTTGCTGTGCAGTTCTAAACACAGGTCCCCAAGGTGAATGGCTTCCAGCCGTCGCTTCACAACCTCCAGTGCGGCCTGTTTTTCCGCTACGAAGAGTACCTTCTTGCCGTCGAGTACCGCAGAGGCCAGAATATTGCAGATCGTCTGACTTTTCCCAGTGCCGGGAGGCCCCTGTACCACTAGGTTTCGTCCTCCACGAGCCACTTCAATTACGGCAGCCTGCGAGCCGTCGGCGTCCATGACATGATCTAAGCGGTCAACTGGAATCAGTGTGTCTAAATCGCAGTTGTCTGTGAAGAGCGGGTCTTGTTTGTCGAATCCGTCTATCAGCAATCGAGAGATCAACTGATTCTCGTCGATTTTTCTCCCATTAGGCCAGTTCTCGGGGTCGAGATCCCGGTGCATCATCAGCTTGGCAAATGAGAAGAGACCGAGGGTGATCTCGTTCGGCAGCACTTTCCAAGTCTTGTGGTCTTTGACAGCCTCTGCGATGGCGGAAAAATAGACCTCCAAGTTGAAGTCGTCCTGGTCGCCGACTGGCGGCATTTCCACGTCAAAATCATTCAGGAGTTTCGCCGATAACGAAAGGTTCTCCTGGAGCTCCTGTTCAGTCCACTGCAGTTTGAACTTCTCGGCCGCCGATGCCCTTACGAGTTCAACGGGAAGAAGGAGTATCGGTGCAAACCTCGACCCCTGTTCGCCATTGTCCTCGATCCACTCGAGCTGTCCAAGGCCAAGGAAGAGGACGTTTACTCCCTGTTCTTCTTCAACCGTCTTTGCGTCGGTGTATAAAGCAAGAAGTCGACGCTGTAACCCATCAGGCGTTAAGCCTGTCTGAAGGCGCGAGTCAACGTGGCGTTTAGCAACTCCCTCAGCGTCGCCGTTCGAATCGGAAACGTGTGGAGAGGGAAGGTTCTCTGAATCTGCATCGTCGAGATCAAGTTCGCCAGAATCTCGACCCGCCAAAAACGTCATCGACTTCTTTTCTTCAGTAAGAATCCGATAGATCTGAACTGACAGCTCGTCGACGATGTGAATAAGGCGTGCAGATTTGCTCGCCTTAGGAATGCTGAGAAGGCGATTTCGCGTAGATAAATCCAGCAACTCCCTCCGATTATGGTCGAGGTGCTCCGCAACTGTTGGCATGGACAACTCAATGGGAGCTTAAATGCGCTCGCCGGGCAAGTGTCTGCTTTCAAACTGCGTGCTTTTACGCGAATTCAGCTGGCGTAAACAGACAGCGTCAGATGAAGATGTCGGTCTTTCAAGAACCTCATTGCGCCGGGCCTTGGGGCGTGCTCCATTTCCTCAAGCTTCAGATGTCGTCGACCGCATCGAATACAATAGCTACAAAAGGGTGCCGGCTTGTTCCAGCTGCAGCTTCTCTCCGGTATTCAATTAGTCGCAGCCATAAAACCACACGCCGCGATGTATAGAATCTTAATCGTCACACTACTATCCGTGTTGCCGGCTCTTGCCAGAGACGACAAAGGAGTCAGTATTGCCGGCCAGGTCTTCATCACGACCCAAAACGGTGACGCGGTGAAGATGTCGAGCGTTCCGATCTATGCATTCCCGATTTCCGGGCTCACGGCCTTCGACACCTATGGGGATACGGTAAACCTGCCGGCGCCACTCGCGAAGGTGGTCTCCGATGCCGACGGCGCCTTTAGGCTCGTCGTGCCTGGCAGCGACGACTTCTTCATATTTGCCCAGGGTCAGCGACTCGTACACGACAGCCCGCAGCGATCCCACTTCGAGACCTTCGAGTGGCTGATCAAGTCGGATGATATCGCCGATGGGGAAAGGCTGCTCCTCAACGAGGCGAACGCTCGGCCGCAGACTCCGAAGCACATCGTAATTGCGGAGAATTGAGAGCGGGTAAAAAATGTCCGCACTGACGCGGAGGCACCTTCCGAACCCGTCGCATTCAGGGCACAATTTGGTCACTCATCAGCCGGTAGTAGGCCACCGCTGTATCAAGCAAATTCGCACCCACTCCACCTAAAGAAGCCGGACATGGGGTGACTAGCTGTCCCCCCGCTGATAGTCCGGCAGGAACCGACCCAAAAGATATTCGTGTCGCGTTCTTGAACGATTCGAACGCCGATCCCGAATCATGAGCGATGACATTCCGCATTAGCTGCAGATAATTTAGCAAATTGCTGCCTCCTGCCAGCGCTGTTGAAAAAGGCTCTCCATCTTCAAACCATTTCTTCGCGCGACTACCGACAATTTTCGCATCTACCCATCCCACAAACTTATTGTCTCCAAGTACTATCCTCCTTGCCTCGGCCACCGACATGTCCATCCGACGAATTCGTCTGGTTCGATAGCCCGATCGCGCCCGCTCTCCCGTAATGTAACAAGCGAACGAATACTCCAAGAATCGTTCCCACGCCACGCAACAAAGCAGAAACGTTGCCTCTGCCAGCACTAGTTTCTGCTGATTCGTGAATACATGACGACCAGTCGTCCGATCAATTCCGGCAAAGCCTCTATTGAAGAAATCTAGAGCCTCAGCTAGCTCGTCCCAAAATGCCTGATGCACATTGGCAAGGCGTCGCGGCATCTCGGAACCTTACCTTTTTAATGCCGCCAGGATAGTTTGGTGCCTTCTTCTCCGGGGAATAAGATTATCTGTCTGCCTTTGCGACGCAGCCACAAATTTGGCGAACCTCGAAGGGGGAATCTCGGCATCAATTGCGTCTGAGAGTTCCTGAATCTGAATTCGAGCATTACTTGCGTTCGTCTTCGACAGAATCCGTCTCCCCTCCGCTGTCTCAGGACCAAATCGCAACGAATGCACCACGAGAAACAGAGAATAAAATAAGGCGGGCCTACGAAAATTTGTCCTAGTCAGACTTTCACCGAATAGGTTCTCAATGGTGTCGATAACTGCACGAAATTGGTTGGAGGCTGAAACCTCGTGCGGGAATGACTCATCCCATTCCTGATAGTAGCCATCTAGGCTCTTCTTTTTATCTTGAAGTCCCATAAGCATGGCCACCAGCAGTTCCGATGTTAATTCCGCTTCACGCATTCTTGCGACGGCTTGGTCAGATAGGATGTTGTGCTTCTTCCAAAACTCCAAGTGGTCCCATCCCAGTCGATAAGCACATTGCTTGAACGCGCCAAAATATTTGGCATTTCGTTTTTCCTGAGCGTTCAAAGGAACACTATACGAATTAATGCGCGCAAAAATATCTAAAACGTCCTTATCTGCAGCCTCTACCAGGAGATCCACGGAAAACTCATATCCCAAGAATGCTGCCTTCACTGAATCCGGGAGTTGCGCAAATTTGAGGCCTGCGAACTCTCCATGTGCCTTGTTTATCCTGAATCCCCCGGAATAAAACTCGAGTGCCGTCGCAATTCGTTGCTGTCCATCGACCACTTCGTGAATCACTTCCTTCGATTTGAGGTCTAGTTGCTGCCTCATGTAAATCTTTGGAATAGGGAACCCGCGCAGTATTGTGTCTATCAGGTAAGATTTGGCCTTAGGGGGCCAAATCCGCCTTCGCTGAAATTTCGGCGACAGGATTAGTGTATGTGCCTCCTGCCATTTCGAGAAATCCAAGATGCTCTGGGATCGAAGATGCGGTCTGTCCATGCGCGTCATTGCTATGCTTTAAATCTTACGCGTAAAGAATTACTCAACTCCCTCGATCTCGATAGCCGCACAGTCTGATCCCCTAACACATTGCCGATGAGTGCAATCTGCATTTTCGTGCTGCTCGCACTCGGGCGAATTGTTGGGCTCTACGCGTGCCAACTAATTCTCCGGCGGAGAGAAATCCCATTATAAGAGCGTGATTGTTCGGCACCTGGCTCCAACCTTGGAGGGGAACAATGGTGGGTTCGGCACGAGGGACGGCAGGTGCCGAGCGGCTTAAGATCACTTCACAATTTCAGAATAAATTACAGTTGGACCATCTCTATCATGAATGCTGCCGTTTTCTTCGGGAGCAAGTTCAGCTTATAAGTTAGGATTCTGTGCAGAGCCATTGGTCTTGCAGCTTAAGTCTAAGGTCCAAACATCGGCGCCAATCCTATGATCTAACTATCCGTAGACTCATACGCGAAAATGCGCTGTCATCCAACTAGACCGGCTTAAATACCGCTACATTGTCGACTACTTCATGATCAAGGAAGGCAAAGTCATTGAGACTTTAAAAGTCTACCTCCAGCGGGATGGTTGGGAGTACGTTAGCAGCTGCACACCTTCACAACACGGCATCGATCTCGTAATGAAAAAGGACGGCAAGGAGCTTCTGATCGAGACGAAAGGTAGCACTAGTTCTAAGAAAAGGACAAAAAGAAGAAAGAAGAGTAGGAGGTATGGGATGCCGTTTACAGATGCTCAGTGCCATGATCACTTTTCTCGCGCCTTCTTCAAATCATGCCAGACTCGCGATGAATCGTCCAGAGCGAACCTGTCAGTCTTCGTCGCGATGGGAGTTGCTCACACAAGGTTCTATCAGAAGTATAGTGACAGAATTGCACAAACTAGGAGAGAATTGGGAATCGGACTCTTTTGGGTAAGGACTGGAGGCGAAGTAACACTCGAAGAAGAATGGCGCTACTAAGATCATCGAGAACAGCTGCCGTCCCATTTGATACCTAGAGGAACTTACTTGAGAGTACCGAGTTCTTGACGGCTTGCTAAGCCGATTTGGCCTGGGAGGAGCGGTGCAGTTCGGTCTGGCGATCGGCGATGTTGACGGAGAGATCGACCCAGCGATCGACGAGCAGGCGGAAGCGCTTAAAGTTGGCGAGGAGGGGTTTTAGCTGCGCGAGTTCATCGGGCCGAACGTAGCGGCTGCGAGAGCGCATGTTGTGGGTGTAGCTGAGCTGCCAGTAGGCTCCGGTCTTTGCAGCCGGGTCTTTGTACTGCTGGCTGAGTGAGCCGGGGCGCATGGGACCGAGCCGGGCGAGCTCGGCTCGGGTGCTCTCGAGCTGGGCCTGCCATTGGGCGAGCTGCTTATCGTCCATGCGTAGGGATGTTCCCGGAAGGACCGATCTGAGTCCAGCCCGGGTATTTTTGAAGAGGATTTTTCGGTGCCGGGGGCATTATGTTGTCGTAATATAGCATAGATATGCTATACTGTGGGACCAAAGTCAACTCCTCCCCATGTCGCTTTGGTTCCATTGGTGGTCGGTTGTGTCGCAACTGCGTTCGGCGTGCTCTCGCCGTCGCACCTTTTTCTGGCTGGTCCTTGTCCTGGCCGCCCTATGCACCCGAGGGGACCTGGCCGGCGTCACCAGCTTCGTGCGGGCCTTGGGCCTGCGCAGCCGCTGCTACGGCTGCCTATTGGATTTTTTCCACAGCGCGGCGCTCTGTCCCGATCGTCTCGCCCGCGTGTGGACCCGGCTGGTCCTGAAGGTCCATCCCGGCGTCGAGCGCAGCAATGGACGGCTCGTCGTCCTGGCCGATGGACTGAAAAAGGGCAAATGCGGCCGCAAGATGCCGGCGGTCAAACTCCTGCACCAGTCGGGCGAGTCCAACACCAAGCCCTCATTCATCATGGGCCACTCCTGCCAGGCCCTCGCCCTGTTGGCGCGCGTCGGACGCTTTCACCACGCCGTTCCCCTGTGCGCCCGCATCCACGAGGGCCTGGTCTTTAGCAACCGCGACCAGCGCACGCTCCTGGATAAGCTCCTGATCCTCCTCGCCAGCCTGGAGCTACCCGAGCCCGTGCTCCTGATCGCCGACGCCTATTACGCCAGCGGCAAGATCATCCGCGGGCTCCTCGAGCGGGGCGGCCACCTCATTTCCCGGTGCAAAAACAACGCCTGCGCTTTCGAGCCCGTTGCCGCCGTTCACAGTCGAAGGCGGGGGCGCCCCCGGCTCTATGGACGCAAGCTGCACTTGCGCGATCTCTTCGAAGCACCCCTGCAAACCATGCAAAGTCCCGCTTACGGCGAAAAGGGTGTCAGCGTGCAGTGGACCTTTCGCGATCTGCTCTGGCGTCCCGCCAAGTGCCTCGTGCGCTTCGTCGCTGTCATCCATCCCACCCGGGGCCGCATTATCCTCATGTCCACCGACCTGTCGCTCTGCCCGGCCGAGATCATCCGGCTCTACTCCCTGCGCTTCAAAATCGAGGTCTCCTTCAAGCAGGCCCTCCACACCCTCGGCGCCTGGGCCTACCACTTCTGGATGATGGATATGCTCCCCACCAGGCGCGGCGACGGCGATCAGTTCCTCCACAATAAAAGCGACGACTACCGCCGCGCCGTCCGGCGCAAACTTGGCGCCTACCATCGCCACATCCAGATCGGCCTCGTCGCCCAAGGCCTCCTGCAATGCCTCGCTGCCGCCAATCCCAAGATCGTCTGGGGCCATTTCTCGTCATGGCTGCGCACCAGGCGCTCCCCAGATTGCCCCTCAGAGTTCGTAGTCTCTACCGCACTGCGCCACCACCTCCCGGATTTTCTCGCGGCTGGCCCCGCAGACCCAAACTGGAGAAAATTCCTCCGCAGTCGCCTTGACCTCGATCAAATGCAGGGAGCCCGCCTCGCCGCCTGATCCTTGCACCCCTTCAAGAACCCGGCACTCTCAAGGAACTTAGATGAAGTACATAATTTATGAGTCCAGCAGTCCGAGGTAATCTAGGCGGGAACGGAAGCCCTTTTACGCAGAATCTCAACTCTGGGAGACTTGTAAGGCGCTCTGAAGAAGAAGATCACCCGACCAAACAAGAAGGCCAATGATGAAGATCAATTATGGGATTGTTAACATCGTTCTAACTGTACTGGTAGCTGCGATTGTCACTCTTACCATATTACAGCAGAACTCGGAGATAAGGTCGCTCCGCTCGGCCCTAACTGCAGTCCGCGAAACTTCAAATGTCCGAGGCGACAACGCTTCTTCAGCTGTAAAGCGATATGCGGAAGAAAACGACGCCAAACTCGCGGCGATTACTGATCAACTGAAATCGAATCAGACCAAATTGGTGAGTCATGGCTTAGAAATCCTCAGCGCAAAAGGCCAGGTTGTCGCCGCTCTTTACGCGATCGACGAAGGCTCACAATTAACTATGCAATCGCTCTCAAAAAGTGGCATTCCTTCGACCTCGGTGTTCTTGTACGCAGAGGATGCTCTCCCTGGATTGATCGTGAGTAAAAAAGCCGATGAAGGGAAGACGGGCGCCGATCTGTGGGCTCGATATGACCCCAGCGGGTATTACGTTCAGAGCGGAACCGGATTTGATGCCAAGAATCCCAAGTTATCGGCCTCATTGCAAATTCTAGACCAAGTCCTGTCTCTGCGGTTGTTCTCCTTCGATAAGGAACTGAGCGCTGTCACTGAATTAAATGGTAGCAGCGCATTTCAGCAATTTGAGGCTAAGGGAAGAGGTAGAGTAACTATTGCAGCCGAGGACGAAGCCGACAAACTCGCCAGTGGCGAAAGCATTTTCCCGGCATCAATTAGTATAGCTGTTCGGAAGCCGGGTGGGGATTTTGGAGCGGGTATCACGCTCGCAGCTCCTACCGAAAAGCAATCCGATTCCTGGGCATATTTCGGATCATGGAACCAAGAACAGGGAACGCAGATAAACGCAACTGGTGTGTTTCACAGTAACCGCGACGGCAAGCAGGTGTTCAAACTCGGGGAGGATGCTGACAACGGGGATTTGATACTCTACGACCGCAATGGCACCAATCGGGTGATCGCTGGCAACAACCGTTTAAACAATGGCGCAGTGACGGTATACGGCCCAACGGATGATTTTGGAGTGTTGTTCCCGACGACACCGTCGTCCGAAAAAAAAGTAATTCTTAGTGCAGGCTGGGAGCCGAAAGCGTTGCCTTTTCTTCTGTAGTGTCAATTCGGAGTCAGGGAATACCTCAAGAGGTTTCCCTGCTCATCTTGGGACAGCGTGCTGTAAATCGTATAGTAATAAAGTCTAGCCGCTCTCAGTGCTTCCGTTGGATGCTCGGAATATGTCTTTTGGTCGGAGAACACAGCAAATAGCTCCGGCGACACGTCTCGCATATGGGTTAGTACATTGCGAATGTCTTTTTGTGCCAACGCGACATCAATTGAGCGAGGAACCTTTGCTCCGCCAGAAAGAATAATCTTTGTAGCTAATTCTGCGTCCTCCGTTGTCGGATAGTCGGGAAGAGTCTCAACCGCATTCGCCGGATCCGCATCATTGGAGCCGAACAAAAACGCGAACGCCTCCTGTGGGTGTGACTCCCCATAACGGTCGATGAGCTTTACCCAAAAACCCATTGCTTGGGACAGCGCCTCGTCGGAAGCATAAGGAAGATCGGCAACCATTTTCTTAGTGAAGATGGACCTTGTCCGAAGCATGACTGATCCCTCAGGGAGGCCCTCCAATACAGCTGCTCGGTATACTTCTGCTACCTCGCCAAATCCAATTGGATCAGTTTCCTTTAGCGCATTGAAATCGGGTGATGCTAAAAGCTGTTTCTCCAGATTCCCGAGCGAGCGAATTGTTGCGCTCGACATACCGAACCTCTCGCCATGAGTTGGCGCATTAATTACTCCCGCTTCGAGTAGCTCGGTGATTGTGGGATACCACATGGCGGTACCCGGAGTCTTGCTAATGCGCTCAGCAAAGGAGGGCTTAACGCCAGCTGCCACCACGGCGTCTTCGATTTCCTTATTTGCTCTCTCTGCGTCCTCAACCGGTAGGCCTGGAAATGACGCGGCATGAAATCCTATCTTAGCACCAACATTAGCAAAGCGCTTTTCGCCAGAGAGGAAAATTAATGTGGCTGCACTCTCACATTCGCCCGAGACAAACGTGATCATGTGCCTAGCTGCGACGATGTTCCCTATTTTGCGAGCCTCGTACACACGTCCGCCTCGGCAGTCTATCTGCAGGATGTTTACCGAGGGCGCGTTTTCGATAAAGGCTTCAAATTCGTTGGCGCAGCCGGCAGGCAGGGCGCCGCTGATTTCTATTTCTTTTCCCGACGGAAGTAGCTCGATGCCCATCTTACCCATTGCTGGGTCGCCACGGAGGATCTCAACCATCTCTAAAGTTTCTGGGAATAGGTTAACAGTAATTGCCTTAACGCATCCGAATACGAGAACGGATAACCCAACCCAGGCCCACGCAGTAACAATTCCTGATTCACCCGACCGCATATGCTCCCTGGTAGCACGGTAAAACCCGACAATCTGCCATACGGTAATAGCTCCAAATAGAAGAAAGGAGCATAATGCCGTAATCGCGAGTATGTTTAGTGGGACGTCCGCTTTCAGAAAAAGCTGCTGCAGCGCCCCTGCGACCAACGTCACCCCAACTACGTTGAGCCAATAGCTTCGAGCCAGCGTGAGTTCCCCACGCCAATGTCGCACCAGGTAATTGGATTCACGCTCGTTGGATGCACGTTGGGTGGGACGAGGCTCGCCAATAAGCGGTGGTATCGATAACTCAGATGGCGGTATTTCTGGCGGAACACCGAACAGGGAATCAGCTAAACTGGTATCTTTTGCCGCCTTCCAATCCTCCATACCCGAACACCAAACCAATGTTTCGGGTTTAATATCTTTTCCCTCCAATTCCTCGCTATTGAAGGGCCCCAATTTCTGCCCATTATGCGCAAAAAACCAGCGTTTCGGTAAGGTATCCACGACTAGGGCTCATCGCCATACTTGTTCGTGCCGTAAGTGCCACCTTTAAAAAGCAAGATAAGGCACACGATTGGTATTAGAGCTATCGGGCAGAGCCAGCCGGGTGCATCGAAATCGTGGAGCCGCTTGGCAGCATTCACTAGGGCCAAATACACCAGCAAGCAGTACAGAAGCCCCACAAGCTCCTCACTGACGGGCTTCGCCATAGCTGCTAGAACTCCGATCACAAGTGCCATTAAGATGTTGCGAACAAACCAACGAACCCGACCAATCCGGCCACTAAATGAAAGAAATTCTGCTACGAAACCATTGGACTTAACTTTTGCCTCAGAGTCGATTTTCTTCGGGGATGGCTGGACGCCTTTGATCTTGGACTGCGGATCTTGCAGCATCGTCAGTTCATTCGGCAGAGGTGGAGGACGATCAGCCCAAAATGAATTTAATGAGGTCTCAATTGCGGGAGCCCAACTTTCCATTCCCTTCTGCCATACTTGCGTGTTTTCGACTATAATGCCGGATCCAATGGCCTCGCTAATAGCCCGGAAGTCTACGGGTCCAATCTTGTTCCTACCGACCAGATAAAACCAATACCCAGCAGCACGCGCTGACGACGCATCTGTCATTAGAGCGGTCTATATCAAACACCGCCAATGTTCAACCGCCTCCTAGGCCACAAAGGCATAATAGGATTTGGGGTGCGCTGGTTGGCTGGATGCTTGAGGCGTGCAGTTTGCGTGTCGCGATGATGCAGTTTTGCTCCTGCCAGGAGCTTACACCACGGTTGTTTCAGGCGTGAACAGCACTATTGGAGTGGCCATTGTGGAGGTTTACATGGCGCCGTGGCGATTGAGCATCCCACACTCTCCCGGGACTCCTTCCAGCTGAGGTGGTCCCCAAAAGTTAGACATCGCGGGTCGCTTGATCCAGAAAGGATTCAGCGCCTAAAAGGGAGTGCAAGTAGGTCCTACTGAATCGTAACTGTCTTCGTGTCGTATCCCCTGCTATCGACCGCTAAGGTATCCCCGCTCGCTAGTCCTCTTAGTATGTAGAAATGTCCGCCGTCGATCACAGCGTTGATTTTGCGAGCACCGTTAACCGTGAACACAAAACGCAGGCTCGACCGCGAAAGGTTAAATGCAAGTACGTTGTATCCTGCATTGGCCGCGTGTTGATTGATCGTTAGTCGTATCGGTAGTGTTCTTGCTTTCTCCGCTAAGGGTTGAAGTTCGGCTATCTGTTTCTGACTGTCCTCTAATTGTGACGTGAGAGCCGCGGCGTTTTCTTTCGCCTCCGTGTTGTCAGCTGTGAGGCTGGTAATCTGCGCTTGTGTCTGTGTCAGCTGGCCGGCGACAGTGGCAAGGCTATCTTGGCTTTGTGAGTACTTGTATCCGAGGTATCCGGCGATGCAGGAGATAAGAATAAGGCAAACACTTAGGATCGGTACTAGGGGACTGGATTTTGTCTGTGGGGAATCCATAGTATAGTTGGTTGACTGGACAGCGAATTGGAGCAGATATGAGACGGCGACTCAATCCTTTCAGTTACGTTGTTTAGGGTTTCTGCGCTTTTATTACCCCTTCGATACCGAAGAACGGGCTTGCAGGCCACGTGTTCTCGCTAACCTGTACTAAATCATTTCTGGATTAAGTGACCCGCGGTGTCTAGCTTTTGGAGATTACCTCAGCCCTCGTTTCCGCGATTACGTTCCAGACAATCCTTAGCAAATGCATTCATGCTGCACAGTGCGGCATAAACAAAAGTCGGCATGAAGACTGTTACCCCAATAAAGTATTACAACCTTGGCTCGATCCTTAGGTACCTTCTTGACGCAAAGCAGGGATGGCGGGTTAAAGGTGACATTTTTATCTACTCCAATCTGAAGGCTCTAATTACCGGAGTAGATGAACTCCAACTCCCTGTCAGCGCGATGGGATTAAGGACCCTACGCAATCTGGAGGTGCAGTTAAAGGCGGTTCCCGATGGAGAAAAACTGACTCTCGAGCAGCAGAAGGCGTTAAATACAGCAGCGAGAGGGTTTCGGGAGGTCATAGCCGCCGAGCTTCGATCCCTTATCGTTTATACACTCGTTCCCAAGCGATATCCTTCGGACGTTCTTCTTTCAAAAGTCGGAACTCTATTGGCAGCTAATATATTCAGCTCTTTAACTACAATCGCGCAATTCGATTTGGAGGAGGCTGGAAAATGTATTGCCTTCGAGAGGCCAACTGCCGCCGCCTTTCATATACTTCGTGCTACTGAGGCTACACTAAAAGATTTTTACCTACACTCTGTAAAGCATAAGCGCACAAAGCATTTGATGATGGGTCCGATTATCGCGGATATGCGGATCAAACGAAAAACCAAGCACCTAACTGACTTAATTGCGTGTTTGGATAACATTCGGAATTCTTATCGAAATCCGACTCAGCATCCGGAAAAGGCCTACGATTTGGACCAAGTTCAAGATCTTCTTAGTATTTGCTTTGATGCAATAACGAAACTTTCAAAGGCGAAGGCTGTGATGTGAGTGTTTCACTCCTGCCGAATCAACGGGTCCGACACCTACACGATTTAGATCTCATGGCTGGGCAGTGCTGCCGGGGTCGTGCTGGTGGAGCTTTACGAACTCCCCTTGTTTATGGTCATATGGTCGCCACTATTCTTGAACGGGGATGGGCCAAAAAATAATGGCTATCTGTTGAACCCTGCAGAAGCGGAAGGCTTTGACGCGGTCGGCACTTATGACTTGAGAAGGCGGATCATTCCCGGCAAGCTTACCACATGAGTCATGTCGACGCATTGGAGCAAGAAATTCGGCGACTTCCAAAGGAGGAAGTGCGCCAAATCTATCAATGGCTCGCCGATTACATCGAGGACCAGGAAGCATTGTCCCCTGAATTCGTGCAGCTGATTGAGGAAGGGAAGCGGGACATTGCGGCGGGACGGGTGAGAACAGCTCCAGGCGATAAGGAATGAAACAAGCGACGGAGGTCTACGCGCGGACCTTCGATGCCACCTTTTTAGGGTTGCCGGCTGCGATACAGACGCAAATCGAGCTCAAGATCAGCGATCTTGGCCGGCGGTTGGAAAGCTACCCGCATCACCGGTTACAAGGCCGATTAGAGTTCCGGCTGCGGGTGGGCGACTACCGCGTGATCTATGAATTCAATCTGGCTCGGAACGAACTTTATTTGATCGCAATGGGGAATCGAAAGGAAATCTACCGCTGAGTTCGCCGCACGCCATGATCTATTCCGATCGGGTCGTTGGCCGAATCGGCGCCTTACCGGACGATTATCTAATCGTTCGCCGGTCCGGTGGCCGCGGCCCAATCGTCTACGTGCAAACCCAGAACGGCGGTGAACTCTTTGAAATTGCCAGTGCATATCAAGGCGGGATCTTGGGGGCGTTTGTCCTCAGGCTCGTTCCCATCCAAACCTCAGCCCAAGGCAAAGAGGCGGTGGACGTGCCCATTATGACGATGGAGCAGTATGGCGATGAGTCTCTACCCTCACTATTGGAGTCTGCCTGCAACCAGCGCTCCGAAGAAAATCGTAACGAATCGCCTTCCCGAAACATCAGCATCTCGCCTGTACAATTGCCCGCCGATTCCTCTTTTCCGAAGGTAGGCATCTTAGGATCTTATGAGAAGCCGCACAGTCTCTGGAAAGATTCCATCGCCGGCGTGCTGCACGACCGGGAGGGGCATCCATATTTCGTGGTTACCCGTACGACCGAGCTGTTGGGCAAGATCTGCTTCCCTTTTCTCCAAGATAAGTTTGCCCAAGTCTGGCATGTTCGCTGTCAACGAATGCAGGGATGGCTAAAGAAGGTCTTTGTGGTCGATCTTGTTGCTGGCGTCGGCCTAAAGCGGCGAATCTATGTGGTTGCCACCCAAGACGCGCCTGACAAGGCCGCCGGTTGCGCAGTTCGGTGGGTTACGGTCGCAGAACAATGTCAGCGTTCGGTCGCCGAGGCCCCAGATGGCGGCATTTTCTCGGGGATGCGCGGAGACTTTTTTTGGCATCCGAGCGATCCGATGGGCCTCATTCGCGAATCGAATATCAGAGCGTAAGGCGAGCGCCCGAAGAAGAGTGGTGGAGGTTGCCACCAGGTTGCCAGGAAACGTGTTTTTTCTTTCACTTCGTTCCGTCTACCTGCATTTTGTCTCCGTTCCCAAGAAACTAACCATTAACTAAGTCCGCGTTTTTCAGCGACTTGTCTTCGAGGCGGAAAGTCGGTTCGAGTCCCGTCCATCCCGCCATTTATGGGGTCTAGTTCAAAGTTTGGGGACAGGAGCGAGTATGGGTTGATGGTTATGGGTTAGCCGCACTGGGCGATGACGCGCAGGCGGTAGTTGGGGTCTAGTGCAAAGTTTGGGGACAGGGTCGTAGACAGATGGGTTGGTTGGTTTGTTTTTGCGGGTTATCCGCACTGGGCGATGACGCGCAGGCGGTAATTGGGGAAGGATCGGATGCCGTAGGCTCTCCTCTGTATTAATTTCATTTTTCTGTGGAAGCCCTCCGTGATGCCGTTGTTACGTGAGAAGCGCCACATGCGGGCGATCTCCTCGGACCAATCGGTCAGGGACTTGGCGAGGGTGAGGGCGGGCTCGGTGGGAGTTTGCTTGAGGGCGTCGATGAGCTCGAGGAGCGAGCGGATATGGCGCCGGCAGGCGCTCTTGCTCTGGAGCTTGAGTCGCAGGAGGGCGCAGAGCCTTTCCTTCAGCTCGTAGATGCCCCGCAGGGCAGGATACTTGGCCAGGAGAGCGGCCAGGCGCTGCTGCTGGGCCGGATCCATTCGGTCGCTTCGCATGCGCAGGACCCCCAGCCATGCCCGGTTCCAGCCGAGGTCCGGGCAAAGCTGGCGGGCCATCCTGAAGAGGTGCAGCCCGACCAGGCGGATGGCATGGAAGCGATCGGCGACGATGGCCGCCCGAGGGAACCAGCGTCGGATCATCGAGCGGTACGTGTTGGACAGGTCGATGCAGACCACGCGCACCTTCTCGCGGCCCCGCAGGGTACTCAGGTAGCCAGCCAGCTCGGTCTCGCTCCTGCCCGGGCTTATGTCGAAGACCCGGTGGTTCTTCAGATCGCAGAAGGTGGTCGCGAAGCGATGCCCCCTGTGGATCGTATGCTCGTCGATCCCAAGAACGTGGGGGCAGTCCAGGCTTTCCCGCTCCTTGGCCTTCCTCTCGGTGAACTGGGTGTAGATGCGCCCCACGGTCGCCGGCGCGATCCTCAGGCGTTCGGCGAGGACCGAGGCGCAGATCCCATCGCCGTGATGCTCATAGATCTCCTCTCGCCAGGGCTCACTGCTGCGCCTCCCAGGCCTTATGCCGGGAAGCGGCTGCACGAAGCTACGGCGGCATCCTAAACACTCGTACCGCCGGCAGCTTATAACCAATTCGCTCGGATTACCGAAGCACGCCAGATGGCGCGCCCGCCGCTCATACCTGCCCTTGCTGTGGAGGCGGCCGCCTCCACAGCAAGGGCACAGCCGAGGCGCGTCTAACGCCTCAACGTATACCCGCATCAAAATGTTGCTCTCCCACCGGATGATGCGGTATCCGGGAAGCGTTAGTTCGATAGTCACAGGGGACATGGTGGCGCGTCTAACGCCCCATGTCCCCATTCTTTGACGAAGAGCCGGTAGTTGTTAAACGAACGGAAGCCATAGGCGCGTCGTTGGATAAGCCCTTTATTCGCAAAGGACCGTTTTTGGAACCGCGACTCGATTGGACAGTCAAGGTTGAGGCTTTTACGATGAGCTCGAGGTCTCGATCAATCCGTTTGGTTCTCCAGGGCCGGTCGCATCCCCAAACGGGTGGCGTCAATTGCACGGGGTAATAGTCCGTGCCCCCTTTGCATCGCTGAAGTGAAGCGTACTGCTGAACTCCTTTCGCTGCTGGTAATTTCTAGTGTGGCTCACGCTGCGCTTCCGGCGCCGGCCGCGATTGATTCCCGGGTAGCAGCAGTCATGAAAGCGACGGGCTCAAAAGGTCTTGCCGTTGCGGTGATAGAAAACGGAGAAGTGGTCTATGTGCATGCTTTTGGCGTCCGCAATGCCAAGGGCGATCCGCTGAAATCCGACACCGTAATGTACGGGGCGTCATTGACGAAGACAGTAATGGCCTTTGTGACCTTACAACTTGTCGACGATGGCAGGATAGCTCTGGATACGCCTATCGCCGATGATCTGGACAAGCCATTGCCAACCTATGGTCCCGATCCGGTATTTCCTCGCAAATACGGACCATATGGCGATTTGGCTGGAGATGAGCGGTGGCGCAGGATCACGCCGCGAATGGCGCTGACCCATTCGACGGGCTTTGCGAACTTTGCCTTCTTAGAACCGGACCACAAGTTGCGCATCCATTTTGATCCTGGAACACACTTCGCCTATTCCGGCGAGGGCTTTGTCCTCCTGCAATTCGCGATTGAACACGGAAAGAGGAGCAAGGGGCTGGGGGTCGATGTCGGGAACCTGGCGCAAAAGAACACCTTCGACCCGCTTGGTATGACGCGCACGAGCCTAAAATGGCGCGACGACTTCGCTGCCAATTACGCCGATGGATGGGATGAAAAGGGCAGTTTGGAGGAGCATAGTCGCAGATCCAAGGTTGGAGCCGCCGGTTCGATGGATACCACCATCACTGATTTTGCAAAATTCACGGCGGCTCTGGTCCGCGGGTGGGGCCTTTCGCCAGCGTCACATGCTGAAATGATACGGCCGCAGGTGCACATCACGACGAAGACGATGTTCCCGACTCTCCAGCCGGATCTACCCGCGGACAAGCAGCGCAAGGATCTCTACGCTGGATTGGGGGTCATCGTCTTTGACGGGCCGCAGGGCCCGGGCTTTCACAAGGGCGGCCATGACGACACGACTGCCGACACGATGGTCTGCGTCAATTCGGGCAGACGTGGTGTGGTCATACTATCGAACGATGTCCGGACGGAAGCCGCCTTCCCCGATTTGGTTGATTTCATCCTTGGCGATTCAGGCATGCCTCATGACTGGTGATCCGGTCCGCTCTAGAGTCGGATAGGTACTTTGCCCCCATTCGGCCGCAAGGCTTGTTGAGAGTTGCTTCGGTCTTCACCCAATAAAGGCAAGTCCGGCAAGAGGAGTATTCCGAAACCCATCCCTTTTTAAACGCTGTACACAAAACCTCGGTTGAATCCCAAAGCCTCGATAGGCGTTTGGATTTGGATCCTACACTCGCCTCTGCCTCGTCACCTGTGTACACTGTCTTTTCAAGCAGTTCGAATACCCGGGGGCACGTTAATCCCTATACCGAGCAGACCTGCCCTTGTTCGGAAGTGGGCTTGACTTCGCGGGATTAGTATTACAATGAAGGCTTAATCATGCTTGGCGAGTTCGAATACATGCTTCTCACCGCCGCCGCCGCTCTTGGCGACACCGCCTACGGGGCGACTGTTCGCCAGGAGATAGAGAAGGCCACCCGGAAAAATTGTGCGATAGGCGCAATCTACACAACGATCGATAGGCTTGAGGCGAAAGGCCTCGTTCGGACATGGATGGGAGAGGCCACCTCCCGGCGCGGTGGCAGAGCGAAGCGGATGGTAGAGGTTACGCCAGCTGGGGTGAAGGCTGCGAAGGAATTCTATTCGGCTGTGATGCGCGTCAGTCGCACAGCTTCGTGGGCGCCAAGCGGGGCGGGAAGACCTATATGAGAGCTGTTTGGTTCCTGCTTGAACGGGTGAGCTGTATCCTCGAACCTGCGGAACGGGAGGCCGTTCTGGGCGACCTGAAAGAGGCAGGCGAAGGGCCTTGGCAAACCCTCGTGGAGATAGTCGGCCTTGTGCTTCGACGGCAGGCCGGCCATTGGAAGGACTGGCGCCCTTGGGTTGCCGCCTTTGGCGTATCGGTTCCCATGAGCTTCATGCTTATGGGAGGCTCGGTCATGTTATTTTCTGGTTTCGTGACGCTGGCGCAGGCCAGCGCAGCCAGGCAACTATTTGCCGCGGAAGTTGAGATTCTCTCCGTCCAGACGCTGTTGCTCGCGGGCTGGTCGTGGACTTGTGGTTATCTTGTCGGATCAGTTTCACGGCGCACTGTTTGTTTCAGCATCATGGCGTATTGCGCGCCCTTCCTGTTCTGCCTTTCCAGGTTTCACAGCGAGACTTCTTCAAGACTCAGCCTTCTATTGTTTGTCCTCCCGCTCGCCGCGGGCCTTTGGCAAGGGCGGAGGGGGCAGAGGATGGGGCTCCGGTTCGGTGTGGCTGTTGCCGCGATCGTCACCGCATTGGCAATCATCACGCAGGTGGGCGTAACCGGAGGTGTTGGTAACGCCTCAAGATGGATCTGCAGTCTCGTCCAAACTTTGCCGTCGTGGTGTCTGGCAGTGGCTTCGCTGGATGCCGCAAGGGAAGACGAGAGAGAAGAACGGTCGACTTTCGAAATGGAGCAACATGAGCTCAGTTAGCAGATTCAAAGCGCATGCAACCGGAATGGGTTTAGCTTGCGCGTTTCTTTGGACCGCCCCGGCGCTGTCGGCTTCAACTAGCAGCCAAGTGGTGCTTCGTGAGTTGCGATCCGAATGCGTGGCCCACAGCAAGGTGGGAACGAGCCTTATCCGCCGCTTGGCCGTCTATCTGCCTCCAGGCTACGACTCGGGAACCAAGCGGTATCCCGTAATTTATTTCCTCCCTAGTGGCGGTTACAGCGACTGTTTCGACAAGGCCGGTGCCAGGACCCTACTCGATACAGCCATCGTGCAGGGCAGAATCGGAGGATTCATACTGGTTTCGGCCGACATGAATACCCCGCTTGGGCCCTCTTGGTACGTCAATTCATCGGCCACTGGCGACTGGGACGACCTTATGGTGAAGGAAATCGTGCCGTACATGGACGCCAATTTCAGGACCATTCCGAACCGGGACTCGCGCGGGATCACGGGGGAATTCGTGGGGGGCTACGGCGCAATCCGATACGGAATGGTGCATCCGGACGTCTTTGGGTCCGTTTATGCCATGCACCCCGTCGGCACGGGGTCGGGCGTTCAGATCATGGAGTCACGCCCGAACTGGGATGTCCTAGGCTCCGCTACTTCGCTGGATGATGCCAAGAAGGACGGATTCACCCAGCTTTTCGTCGCAATCTTTCAGGCGCACCTCCCGGATCCCGACAAGCCGCCCCTTTACGTGGACCTCCCTGCGCGCAAGGAAGGGGGAAAGCTGATCATCGACACCCACCTGACCGATAGGCTGCGAAACAGCTTCTTCATCGAGTCGCTGGTCCCGAAGTATGCCGAGAACCTGAAGTCCCTCCGCGGATTCAAATTCGATTGGCCGCGAAGCGACACGATCGAGGACCACATCTATTCCAACCAAGCGCTAACCCATAAGCTGAATGAGTTCGGCATTCCCCATGAGTCCGAGGAGTACAATGGCGTATGGACATCTGAGACCTGGGGCGAGGACGGTCGTTTCAACAACGATGTCATCCCATTTTTCCATCGGTATCTTGTCATGACCGCGAACTAGGACAACAAGGCGGAGTAATTACGACGTGTAAGTGTTTTCTTTTCCGCGTGGCATAACGGCGCTGCCCATATTCCCGAACAAGCTGTTGCTCAAAGGACCGATTTTTCAAACACGCCCTAGGGCGTATCTTCCCAGATTCGGGATGGCCGTTTCCCGTATTTGGAGAATTCGAGCCATCTTCCACTCTTGCCATCATATCTTATGTCTTGGAGAGAAGGTTCTTATGCAACTCCAATCTCTTGGCACTGGCGGTGCTAATTGTGATCGAAGGTCCCCTCGTGTCTCGGAAATGAATCAATTCAAAGCAAAATGAGTTCTGTCGTCGCTGATATCATACTCGCTTTCCGCCTTCTCCGGAAAGCACCGGGATTCACAGCAACGATTGCTGTGGTGCTCGCCTTGGGTGTCGGGGCTAACACTGCCATATTCAGCGTCATCCACGCGGTGTTGCTCCACCCGTTTCCGTATACGAATTCCGAGCGAATTACCTTTGTTAGTTCCAAGCCTATCGACGGGAACGGCCAGATGTCGGTTGCCTATCCTGACTACCTTGAAATGCGCAAGCAGGCCCAGACGTTTGACTACCTTGCTTTTGCTGCAAACAGGGACTTGACGCTCACCGAGGTGAAAGAACCCGCGAGTCTCAAAGGGGCCGCCGTTTCAGCCCCGGTCTGGCCCTTGCTTGGTGTGCCGGCAATGCTAGGCCGCACGTTTACCGAGGCGGAGGACCGCCCGGGAGCCGCTCCAGTCTGCGTTATCGGGGCCTCTGTTTGGAAGGAGCACCTCGGAAGCAGTCCGCAAGTCTTGGGCCATGAGCTCATGCTCGACGGCAAGGCCTATACGGTTGTGGGAGTAATGCCCCCGCGCTTCAAGTTCTGGGGTGCAGACGTATGGATACCGGCTGGTTTGGAGGCGGATACCGAGTTCATGCGAAGCCGGGTTCTGCGGATGAACACATGGGTCGTGGGGAAGCTCAAGCCAACTGCCACGCTGAAGGAGGGCAATGCCGAGCTTAGCGTTATCGCCAAGGGGATTGCGGATCAATTCCCCGATACCAACAAGAACGTAGGGGCCGAAGCGACCCTCCTGATGGACAATGTCACCGGAGGCATCCGTAGGCCGCTGCTCATGCTTTTTGGGGCAGTTGGTTTTGTCCTCCTCATAGCTTGCGCGAACGTCGCGAACCTCCTTCTCTCCCGTGCAAATTCACGCCGACGTGAGTTTGCCATCAGGACCGCGCTGGGAGCTGGACGGCCGCGCCTAATTCGCCAGGTCCTTCTCGAGTGCATCCCGCTCGCAATGCTTGGAGCCGCTGCTGGGATCTTGGTTGGGGCGTGGGGCCTAAGGGGTCTCCTATCCATCCTTCCTGCGGACGTTATCCCCGCGGAGGCAGTCATCGCTGTGAATATTCCCGTTATGCTCTTTTCCATATCGATCTGCACGGGAACCATGCTTCTTTTCGCCCTATTCCCCGCGTTCGACCTGACTCGGGGAGAATTGACGGTTGCCTTGCAGGAAGGGGGGCGCGGCACGGGAGGCCCACGCAGCTTCCGCGTGCGCTCGGGCCTGATCGTAGGGGAAGTAGCGTTGTCCCTCATGCTGCTGGTCGGAGCGGGTCTTCTTATCCGGAGCCTTTCGAGGCTCCAATCCGTCAGTCCGGGCTTCAATGCCGAGAACCTGCTCGTGATGACCATCAAGCTGCCAGAATCCCGCTATCCCACCGCCAATGAGGCGACTCGCTTCTTTGAAGCAGTTGTACAGCGAGCCAAACAGCTTCCTGGCGTCAAGGCCGCCGCCGCCTCAAGCAACGTGCCGCTGCTTGGCGGATCCGGGTTGCCCCTCGTCACGCACGACCGTTCCTATTCGAGCTTTAAGGATTTGAAAGGGGTCCAATTTAGTGCGGTTACGGCAGATTACTTTGCTGCTCAGGGACTGCGTTTGGTGAAGGGAAGAGTCTTCTCCGAGTCAGATCGGGCCGGATCGGAGCCGGTGATAATCTTGAACGAAGCGGCAGTAAAACAATTCCTAAAGGACGGCGACCCGCTTGGACAAAGTGTCATGCTTGGGCTACCAGCTAACCTGAACAAACCCGGCCTGCTGCCGAAGGGCCTCGACAAGTTCCAGTGGTCGCGCGTCGTGGGCGTCGTGCAGAGCTCGCGAAATTTCGGACTAGATTCAGAGCCGCCTCCCGCGGCTTACATCCCCGTAGATCAGTCTTGGACAGCTGTTGGCATGCGAAACAAGATGTTTGTCCTGATTCGCACCGAAGGAGACCCGCTCTTAACGGCCACTGCAGCCAGATCAATAGTCGGTGCTGTCGATGCCAATCAGCCCATCGAAGACTTGTCGACAATGGAAAACACCATAGCTGATAGCCTGCGCCAGAGTCGATTTAGCACCGTGCTTCTCGGTCTTTTCGCCGCTATGGCGAGCGCGCTCGCGGCGGTGGGGATATATGGCATCGTAGCGTGGAACGTAAACCAGCGTACCCGCGAGCTCGGCATCCGCTCGGCGTTGGGCGCGACATCCGGCGACAATACCCGGTTGGTAATGGGCCAGAGCATGAGAGTGGTATTCATTGGCCTGGCTGCGGGATTGGCTGGATCCCTTGCGCTCACACGTATCCTCCAAAGCATGCTTTTCGAAACAAGCGCTTTTGATTTGTGGACGTTTTCAACGGTGGGCGCGGCTCTCACGATTGTCACGTTACTTGCCAGCCTCTTGCCGGCCCTTCGGGCATCGAAGGTTGATCCCATAGTTGCGCTGCGTGCTGAATGACAGGATCGCGAGTTGCTTTGACGCCCAAAGACATGGCTCGCGATGTTCCGATTAAATCTTCGCGCTCGCCTGGGGAGGGACGCGTGAGGTGCAAGCTCAACTGCGCAAGGACGGGCGAGTTGGTAGAGCTTTTTGAGATTCGTTTGGCGAGAAGACGTCGCGAAGTCCAAGGGGCGATCGATAGCGAAATCGCTCGCCTTGGACTTATGAAGCGAGAATTGGAGACGGTCGATGCGGAGGTCCTTCTCGCCGCGATTGACTGCTTTGCGTCGCCTAGAGAGGCAGCACGTTGGCTGACAAACCCAGAGGCGAGATTCACCAATGGGACTCCAATTGAAATCGCGACGACGGCAGGGGGCAAAGAGAGGGTCATGGGCCTCTTGTTGGGGCTCATCGACGGAACGGCCCCAACCACGTGACCGATCGGCGGCCCGCCTCCCAATGTGAGCGATGATTAGAAAGCGAAGCATCTTCGTCGTTTTTGAAAAGTGCCAGCATTCTTGCGTAAGCATCGGGAGTGCTGCTGAGCGCAACTGCCGGAGGCGGGCTTCCCCAGAGCAATGGGCCCCTTGAAATGATCCTTCGACTTCGCCGCCATAGCTCCCAATTCTGGGGCAGGTGATCCGAACAACAGTTCTCATTTGCCTCCTCGCAGCGCCCTGCAAGGCAGTCGCCCAGTCCCCGCTCCCGCTCGGGGCGGCCGAGCGGATCAACGCCATTTTCGCTCCCTACGACCGCGATGGCTCACCTGGGTACGCCGTTGCCGTCCTGAAGGAAGGTCGAATCGCCTTCGAGCGCGGGTACGGGCGCGCGGACCTCGACTGCAACGCGCCCATCACGCCGCAGACCGTCTTTCACCTGGCCTCTCTCTCCAAGCAGTTCACGGCTGCAGCGGTCGCGCTCCTCGTCCTCGATGGCCGGCTCTCCCTTGAGACGCCTGTGGCAGCGTACTTTCCCCAGGTCGCCAGATTTGGCGCCGACATGCGCCTTAAGCACCTCGTCTATTTCACGAGCGGCCTTCCCGAGTACACGTCTCAGCCAAGGGAGAATGGGGATCCGTGGTTCACGGCGTACCGCTTCACCGTCGATGAGGCGATAGACGCCACGCTGCGTGCCAAGGCGCTCAAGTTCGCGCCGGGCACTCAGTGGGACTACTCGAACGTGAACTATATGATTCTGGCGAAGATCGTCGAGCGGGTGAGCGGAATGTCGCTCGCTCAGTTCCTGCAGATCCGGGTTTTTCGGCCACTTGGGATGTTACGCACCCTGGTGGACGATGACACGACGGTCATTATCCCAAACCGCGCGACGGGCTACGCCGATAGGGGCGACCCGGATATCGCGAGGCAACTGAATGCCATCGGCTTCACCGTCCACTCCGGCACGGGCTACATGCGGCTCGTCCGCAACTCGCCGCATTACGGTGGCAGCGGCGTCTTCAGCACCGTCGAAGACCTCGCGAAGTGGGATGAAAACTTCTACACCCACGCGCTTGGCGGCCTGGCGTTCACGACCCAGATGCTCGCGCGTTGCAGATTCCAGCACCCCAAGGACAACGACGCTTTGGGCCTTGTATTTGGCGACTACAAGGGCCGCACCATGATCTGGTTCTCAGGAGGCGACATCGACGCATCCACGTACATGGCGCGGCTGCCCGATCTCCACCTGACCGTGATATGCCTGTCGAATATACTGAAGGGGGACGCAGAGGGAAAGGCGATGCAGGTCATCGGGATTGTGGTTCCCTGACCGCACAGGCGGATCTCATTTTCGTGGGCGTGCCAGCGCCCATCTAAATTTTGGGATATGCCTTCTCAGCACCGGCGATGCCATTCAGCGTGAGCGATTTAACAATTTATCAGCCAAAAACTTAGGGACTATATGTACCGCGAGCTATCGCGTGAATTTACCGTTTTCGGGAAACATACCTCCCAATAGCGGAACGAATGCGCTCAATTGCGGCCATTCTCTTCAACACTATCAAAGACAAGGTATCTTTGGAAGAAGGGCAGGACATCGGTGAAAACTCGTCCATAAGCACCCCAATCTGCTCCAAACGCTCCGTTGTATTCTTCTGCTTCGTGAGTAATTCCGAATTCATTTAATTTATGGGTGAAGGCCTGATTTGCGTACACATGGTCGAAGTTTGCATCATTACGCGACCAATCGAATTTGAATCCTCTTAGGGATTTGAGGTTATCGGCATACTTGGAAATCATTGTTTCCAGGTAAAAATTATTCCGAAAGCGATCCATGTTTCTGGCGTCAATGATCAGTCCATCAGAATCGCGGCGCGCCGGCAGATCGATGTAGAGAGGCGGTTTGCTTGGATTTGGCATGTGAGCCTGAAACATCGTCGTGAAAATCTGCGTTCCCATGTCCTTCTTCACATCTTCTAACGACTTGGCATTCTCCAAAATATCCCAGTCGGGGATCGTCGTACTTACTCTGACACCAGTTCCGGTCCCCACCGGGTGCATTGCGTAGACCGATCCGAACACATCCGGGTGATGCATGCCGAGGCGGATTGCTCCATACCCTCCGATAAATATACCAGCAATCCCTCGGGATTCTCTTCGAGGCAAGGTCTTGAAATTTGTATCGATATACGGGACTAGATCCTGCGTGATAAAATCTTCCCAGTTTCCGGTCGCCGAAGAATTCACGTACCACGAACTACCCAAAGGCGTATTCATATCGACGGCTACAAGGACGAATTTCTCGATAACGCCTTTCGCAATCGCGCGGTCAAACAAGCCCTGAGCGTCCTTGTGATCGAATGCAAAGCGATAGGCCTCCTCGAATGGGTTGGGGAGGAAGTAAATTACCGGATAGCGGTGCGATGAACGCTCGTCATATCCGTCGGGTAGATAAACCAGAAGTTTCCTGACTGGATTCGTGCCAATCTTGTTTTTGGCGATGTTCGCCGAAAACAATTCTCTTTCTACAAGTTCGCTCTTTGTAGGGGCTGAAAATCCCGGTACTGCGGTTAGGAAAGAGGATCCAAGAACAATGCTGAGTCTTAGCGCCAAGGACATTCGGATTAAATGCATGACAAGTAGATCTCGTATGGCTTCGAGTGCAGATTTCCGAAAGGTGAGTGGCAGGTACTCGACGCACTATGTCTCATGCGCTGCTCGTCCGCAATTTGGCGCCTCGGTAGATCCCGATCCGTAGCAGTCTAGGAAATGAGACTGTGCTGAATTCTACATTGAAACGAGTCTTGATCGGAAACACACGACACCCGCAAAATAGATCAAGCTTTCGACATTTGAAGTAGCGTATCTGTGTTTATGAATATTATGGATAGTTTCAGTAAGGAATAGACCTCACTCATTACGCAGGATCGCCAGTGGATTCAGCCGGGTTGCCCGTATTGCGGGGATCAATGCTCCTAGGACTGCGATAAATACCATCACAGCCGTGGAGCATGCGGTTATCGCAAAGTTGCGTGGCTCAATTCCGAATACTTGCATTGAAAGTAGGCCGCCGGCTGCCAGTGCGATCGCCGCGCCGCAGAGTGCTCCTGCGAATGTGAGCCACATCGTCCTGCCGAGCACGATCCAGAGTATGTGACCGCGTTCAGCGCCAAGGGCCAACCGAATTCCGAGCTCCTGGCGCCGCTGCACGACGGAGTAGGAGATAACGCCGTAAAGGCCCACTGCGGCAAGGCATACAGCGATTCCCGCGAACAACAACGTCAGCAGAAGAGTCATCTTCCAAGGTGCCAGCGCGTTATTCACCGCGTCATCGAGCACGCGGATATTTGCAATTGGCAGGTTCGAGTTGAGGCTGGTCACGGCGTCGCGAACGGGGCTGGTTAGTGCACTTGGCGGAATCGCACTGCGGACGACAATCCCGACCTCCTGCCAAGTGGGAAATATTCCAGGAAGATAAATCGCCGCGCGTGGAGCACCTATGAGGCCCAGATGACAGTCGTCAGGCACTACGCCGATCACCGTCATTGTTGCCCCCCAGAATACGACCTGACGGCCGATTGGGTCCTGTCCGCCAAATAAATCCTTAATCACGCCGTCGCTTATCACGCAAACTGCCGGCACGGTAGCGTTAAACTCGGATTCAGTG
>Ga0207059_1014_pt1 | contig 38374 bp, 26 predicted proteins | sample Alteio_BWMinCont_32_FD_153273 | JGI IMG/M metagenome (GOLD analysis project Ga0207059, IMG submission 153273) | Enriched cells from forest soil in Barre Woods Harvard Forest LTER site, Petersham, Massachusetts, United States -... | ecosystem: Environmental > Terrestrial > Soil > Temperate forest >...
GTCAAAACTAAAAGAATTAAATTTGAAAAATGGAAAATGAAATCAAAGAGGCGGCGCCGAAGTATAATTATATAAGCCCGGAAGAATATCTTTTGGCAGAAAGATCTGCGAGCATAAAGCATGAATATTACAACGGGGAAATATATGCTATGTCAGGTGCATCCGTGCAACACAACGAAATATTCAGCAATGTTTTTTCATTACTTGCAATTGAATTAAAAGGGAAGCACTGCCGGCCTTTTGGGAGCGATCTCCGGATCCACATCCCGGAAAATACATTGTATACTTACCCTGATATCAGCATTGTATGTGGCGAATATCAAACAACCGATGATGCAAAAGATACTATCACCAATCCATCTGTCATTATCGAGATACTTTCAGCTTCTACAAAAAATTATGACCGGGGCGATAAGTTTAATTTTTATAGAAGTATTCCAACACTCAAAGAATATATACTCATTGATTCTACAGCCATAGGAGTAGAATTATTTTCCAGAAATGAAGACAGTAGCTGGCACCTGGTGGAGTTCAAAAATTTAAATGATGATTTTTTTATTAAGACGATTGGCCTTTACGTGCCGCTGTCTGAAATTTACAGTAATATTTCTTTTTGATAATACAGGATTTTAATTTTTCACCCCTCTCACAATATGATTAATGTTTCAATTATAACAATCGGCGATGAACTGTTGATAGGACAGGTTATAGATACAAATAGCGCGTGGATGGCACAAGAGCTCAACAAGGCCGGCATTTGGGTAAAACGTCGCATAGCCGTTGGCGATATATGGCAGGATATATGGAATGCACTGGATGAAGAAAGCAAAGTTTCCGATATCATTTTAATAACCGGCGGCCTCGGGCCAACAGCGGATGATATCACCAAACCCTTGCTATGTAAATATTTCGGAGGGAAATTGATATACGATGAACGTGCGCTCGCAAATGTGAAATATATTTTTGAACGCGTGTTGAAAAGGCCGATCATCGAGCGCAACCTCAAGCAGGCCGAAGTCCCAGATGTATGCACGGTTATCGAGAACAAACGTGGCACTGCTCCGGGCATGTGGTTTGAAAAAAATGGTAAAATATTTATTTCGATGCCTGGCGTGCCTCACGAAATGAAGGGCATGATGACAGATTATGTATTACCAGAATTAAAAAAACATTTTACATTGCCGGCAATTGCGCACAGGACATTGCTCACAGCAGGGATTGGCGAATCTTATTTAGCCGATCATATCGATGAATTTGAAACAGCATTGCCTGCATATATGAAGTTGGCCTATCTCCCAAATTATGGCATGGTGCGACTGAGACTCACGGCTTCAGGCAGCGAAAAAGAGAAATTAGATAATGAATTGGATCAGCAATTTGATAAATTAAAAAAATTAGTTGCCGAATGGATGGTGATCGATGAAGATCTTTCATTACAGGAAGCCATCGGGAAATTATTAAAAAAGAACAATCAAACAGTTTCAACGGCAGAAAGCTGCACCGGCGGATATATTGCGCACCTCATCACATCAATCCCCGGCTCGAGCGCTTACTTTAAAGGAACGGTGGTGAGCTATGCGAACGAGATCAAAGAAAATATTTTGCATGTAAATGCACAGACATTAGTAAACGACGGCGCAGTGAGTGAAGAAACCGTGCGGCAAATGCTGCAAGGCGCGCTTATTGCCTTGAATACTGATTATGCAATCGCTACTTCCGGCATCATGGGCCCCGATGGCGGCACGCCAACAAAACCAGTAGGCACAGCATGGATAGCTGTTGGAAATCGTCAAAAAATTATCACACAAAAATTCAATTTCAGGTTCGATCGGCAACGTAATATTGAATTAACTGCAACAAATGCGCTAAATCTCTTGAGAAAATTTATGGTGGATTAATGGTTGAAATGTATATGGTAGAAATAATTAACTTTGGCGCGAAAGAGGATTGGAGGACGGACTTTAAAAAGAAATTGCGCTGGAGATTATTGTTCCAGGCTCATGGAAAATCGGCCTACCGATCACAAAACAAGCACACCTAAAATCACACATCACTATGGCTCTTGTTGATCTTGTAATGCCAAAACTCGGTGAAAGTATTACGGAAGCTACTATCCTGAAATGGCATAAGCAGCCGGGCGATAAGGTTATGCAAGATGAAACTGTATTGGATATTGCTACAGATAAAGTTGATAGTGAAGTCCCCTCAACAGCAGAAGGTATAGTTGAAGAAGTTTTATTTAATGTAAATGATGTTGTGCCCGTTGGTTCAGTAATTGCAAAAATAAGGACAAGCATTGAAGAACCTGCGCAGTCGTATGCTGTGAATAAACCCGTTGATACTCCAGCACAGCAAACCATTTCCACAGCTCCACAACCAAGGCAGGAATATGCGCTATATGAGCAACAGGTCACGAACTATAAACCTGCTGCCACTAATGGCAATGGCAGTGGCAATAGGTTTTATTCGCCATTGGTATTGAACATTGCAGCCAATGAAGGGATAAGCATGACCGAACTGGAAACCATGCACGGAACGGGCAATGAAGGCAGGGTGACCAAAAAAGATATCCTGCAATATGTTACCGATAGAAAGCAAAGGACCGGAAAGCAGGAAGCAAAAACAGAATCATCATCAAGAAAATCTTATGCGGCTGCTGAACAATCATTCTCTCAATACTCACAATCACCCATAACCGAAGAACCAAGCCCGGCATTTATTCATGGTGGCAATACGGAAATCATTGAAATGGACCGCATGCGCAGGCTTATAGCCGACCACATGGTGCGCAGTAAACATACCAGCCCGCATGTGACCAGTTTTACGGAAGCCGATGTAACAAATCTGGTATTATGGAGAGAACGGATAAGAAAAGAATTTGAAAAACGTGAAGGGACTAAAATTACGTTTACCCCACTGTTTATTGAAGCCGTAATACGTTGCATAAAAAAATATCCGATTGTAAATAGCTCGGTTGATGGCAACAGGATAATCATTAAGAAAGATATCCATATGGGCATGGCAACTGCTTTGCCGAATGGGAACCTGATTGTGCCTGTAATTAAAAATGCAGATCAGTTTAATCTTGTTGGGTTAACCAGGCAGGTAAATACGCTTGCAGAAAATGCCCGCAACAATAAATTGAAACCAGATGATACGCAGGGCGGCACATTTACAATGACCAATGTCGGCATATTCGGAAGCCTGATGGGGACTCCTATTATCAATCAACCGCAAGTTGCAATCCTTGCAGTAGGAGCAATAAAAAAACGTCCTGTAGTAATTGAAACCGAACAGGGGGATTCAATTGGCATCAGGCATATGATGTATCTATCATTATCGTATGACCACAGGATCGTAGATGGAAGTGCCGGGGCAAGTTTTCTTTCCGAAATTGCAAAAGAGCTTGAGCATTTCAACCCTGCAAGAGAATTCTAATTTTCTCAATCTCCTTTCGTTTTCATATTGTAATCCCAAATTTTTGAATACAGGCCAGGCATCGGACGGCTATAGCAACGTGTTGTATTTCTACGTCTATTCACAGTCGTCCGATGCGTAGCCTTGGTATGACATTAGATTAGATTATAGTATAATAAACCTCGCCAACAATCGTTAAACTAAATGAAGATATAACTATCTAACAATTGTGGATATGTGAAAAACAAAATAAACGATTAGGTGGCTTTTTTGTAAATTGTTCAAACTAAACCCAAAGCACCATGAAAACATTATCCGAGACCTGGTTCGCCGATGGTTATATTGATTTTGAGCTGAAAAAATATACTCTCCTTGCTTATTTACAGGAAGTAAATAAATACTTCAACGAGAATAAGCTTTATCCTCAACTCGCCGATATTATTTTTCATTATCATAACCTGGTCGCATTCAGAGAAAACAAAAAATTTCTCCAGGAACAATTCCCTAAAAAGCTTACCGGAATGCAAATTGAAAAGCTCCAGGTCCTTTATGAGCAAATCATCCAGGATGATGAATTAATGCAGGAGCTCGAAGACATTATTAATTATGCTGCCAATAAAATGAAAAAAGCCATTAGCAATGGCACAGAAATTTATGAATTTGTAGAAGACAAATTAAAAATTTTCCCCGTCGGCATCATCCCGCTCGATACTAACGAAGGATATTTCTTTTTGAGCGAAGGCGCGCATCACACAACCAGGGTTTATCAATACCGGTTAAGTTTTTTTGAAAAGCACGATGAAAAATACAGAAGCATCCGCACAGAATATATTGATAGCTGGCAACGCAATATTGCCAACAGCTACGAACAAATAAAATCTGAATTGATCAAGATAAAATCGGAACTGCCTAACCCGGCTGTTTATTCAATCGAAACAGCATTGAAGTTCCCTGTTGAAGAAACATTATTGCCCATAGCTAAAAGGACACTGGTCAGGTATATTTCTTCGCCTGCGGCTTAACAGAGATTTATTTATTTCTGCGCATCTTCCAGAGCCTTATCATTTGCAATCCAATTGAAATGATAATTAAAAACAGGCCAATATAAAATCCACAACTAAGATACTTATCTTCCCGAAATACAATAAACGCTAGAGCAATCCCATAAACAGGCTCGAGGTTATAAGTAAGATTAACGGTGAATGCCGATATCTTCTGCAATGCATTCATGGAAAGTGTAAAAGCGAATACGGTGCATAGCCAGCTTAATATGAGCAGCCACAACCAATCTGATTGACACGGAAAATAGTGAGTCGTTGGAAATATCGCGAGATAAAATGGCAACAGTAGCGTCAAAAAAACAAAGCCACCACCCAGTTCATATATAGTAAGTGTTTGAACAGGCACACGTTCCAGGAGTTTTCGGTTAAGGATTGGGAAAATGCTGCCCAGTAATGCGGCAATCAGCCCAATGATGATCCCCGTTTTATAATGCGGGTCGAAATGAAAGATGAGGTAAATGCCTGCAACGACTAATAATCCCAATAGCAATTCAATAATATCGATTCGGCTGCGAAATATTATCGGTTCTATCAGGGCAGTAAAAAAACCAATCGAAGAAAAGCAGAGCAAGGCAACGGAAACATTGGAATATTTAATGCTCCCGTAAAAACTGACCCAATGCAAAGCCGCGATAGCGCCTACGCCTGATACCCGAAGCATGTCCCTCCATGAAATTTTTATTTCTTGCTTCCGCAAAAAAGACAATGCCCACAAAGTAATAACGGTTATCAATAACCGATACCAGACTAGCAACCCTTCGTTTAATGAAATTAGCCTGCCCAGTATACCCGTAAATCCCGCCAAAAAAACGGCAAGATGTAATTGAATAAATGCTTTCTTCATGAAGTTCTCAAAGAAAGTGAAAATAATTGGAGTTTAGCCTTGGGCGAAGAGATGCAAATTGGATGTAGCTAAGAATTGAAAGAGAATAAACAACGACTATTTCCCAACCATGATTTTATTAGAGAAGGAACCGACTGCATCCTGTACGTCTGTATTTTTTACACGTTTGCGGTAATTTTTAAACAGGGCTTGCCAACGTAGATTCAGTACGCCTAAAATACCTTCTTTAACAATGCCCTTATTCATTTTTGAAGAACCATATTTACGGTCCTGAAAAATAATTGGTACTTCTTTGATGCTGAAACCCAGCTTCCAGGCAGCAAATTTCATTTCAATCTGGAAAGCATAACCGACAAATCGAATTTGATCAAGGTTGATAGTTTCCAGGACTTCTTTGGTATAACATACAAAACCTGCAGTAGGATCTTTTACAGGCATCCAGGTTATTAAACGAGTATAAAAAGAACCGCCCTTTGATAATAGCACCCGGTCCCATGGCCAGTTTACATTACCCCCGCCTTCAACATACCTTGAGCCCACAGCTACGTCGGCGCCATTGTATTTACAGGCTTCATACAAGCGATCTAAATCATTTGGATTATGTGAGAAATCAGCATCCATTTCAAAAATATACCGATAACCTCTATCCACCGCCCATTTAAAACCGTGAATATAAGCCGTGCCTAATCCCTGCTTGCCTTTGCGCTCTTCAAGGAATAACTCACCGGGGTATTGCTTTTGAAGTGTTTTTACGATCTGTGCGGTGCCATCAGGGGAACTATCATCGATAACTAAAATATGGAAGTTCTGTTTAAGCAAAAAAACTGCTTCGATAATATTGGCTATATTATCCTTTTCGTTGTAGGTCGGTATGACAGCAATCTTTTCCAAAGCTACTAAGGCGGATATTGATTCGCAATATTTAAAGATACAAAAATACGAAATTTTGCGTAAGAAGTTTATACACAAATTTTACCCTTTTCTGGGTAGTTTTATCCCTTTTTTAGCATAGCCCGGTTAAATATTTCGGTCAATTTCTGCTTGGTATGCATAGGAAAATCTCCTTTCATCATCCAATCATAATACTGAGGTTCCATTTTCAGGACATCTGCTACGGGCCGCCCTTTGTGCTTGCCAAAATTGAATACTTCTACCCCATTTTCCATGGCAAACCTTCGTGCAAAATCGACTATTTCATCATCCCCGGTAAATTTCAGGATGCTTTCAACATCAGAGCCTAATTGCGGATATTTTACTAATTGCGCTTCGAGTATCTCCCAGGTTGCTGAAGCATCAACCTGTGCTCCATGCGCCCCTTCTAAATTTTTATTGCAGTAAAATTTGTAAGCAGCGCCAAGTGTCCTTTGTTCCATCATATGGAAAACCCGTTGCACATCGACCAATTTCCTTCCCCTAGTATCAAATTCAATCCCGATACGAAGAAATTCCTCTACCAATAATGGTATATCAAAACGATTAGAATTATAACCAGCTAAATCACAGTTGTCAAGAAATTGCTTAAGCTCATTCGCGACCTGCTTAAAATTGGGCGAGTCTTTAACTTTTTCATTGGTAATACCATGGATATCCGAAGATCCTTGTGAAATTGGTATTTCCGGATTAATAAGCTTATGCTTTACCGATTTACTTCCGTCAGGCATGATCTTGATGATCGCAATCTCTACAATACGGTCGCTTGACAAGTTAGTGCCTGTTGTTTCCAGGTCAATAACAGCCAATGGTCTTACAAGTTGTAGCATTCAATCTGTTGTTAAGTTATGCAAGGGCTGCAAGCTCTGGAAAAAAAATTAATAAGCCCGAAAGAATTTTATTTGTTCCTGGCTTGTTATCCTCACTGGCATTATACGAGCCCGGTTTGTTTTTTAGCAAATGTAAGTATATCTAACCCATCATAATTACCCGAACTCATCAACAGCAAATTAGCATTTTCATAAGATTGTTGCGTTAGCCATTTTGACAATACTTCTTTATCATTAATGACTACCAATCCTTTTTTATCAAAGCCTTGCTGAACTTTTTCAGGCGGCAAGTCGGGCATACGTTTTAATTCAAGCGCATGTTTGGAATAAAAAACAACAGCAATATCAGCTTTATCCATACTGCTTTTATATTCTTTCATGAAATCAACATTCAAACTGCTATAAGTATGCAATTCCAATATCGCAATTAATTTCCTATCTGGGAATTGTTGTTTTACAGCCTCAATAGTCGCTTTCACTTTGGAAGGCGCATGCGCAAAATCACGATATATATTTGTTTGATCATTTTTTGCGAGCAATTCAAGCCGCTTTGATGCACCGGTAAAATTTGCGATTGATTGAAGAAAAGTTTTCGTATCCACAAGCAATTCTTTACAAGCCAGGTAGGCTGCATAAAGGTTCAACAGGTTATGATTCCCGAAAACCTGTAATTCAGCTTTGATGCCATCCAATTCAATATAAGTCTTGCCATCATCAATTGAATGCATGGGTATGCCATATCCTTTTTTCCTGACAGCAGAGGGATGCTCCTCCACCAGTTTTTTCAAAACAGGGTCAGTCTCATTATAAATTAAAATCCCGCCTGGTTCTATTTTATCAATAAAAATCCTGAATTGTTCAAGATAAAAATCAAATGTGGGAAAGACATTAATGTGATCCCAGGCAATACCGGTAATAATAGCAATATGCGGAAAAAGAAAATGAAATTTAGGCCTTTTTTCGAGCGCACTGGCCGGATATTCATCGCCTTCACAAATGATGACAGGCGCATTGGTAATATTGACCGACTGTGGAAATCCATCCAATTTTGCACCGACCATATAATCAAATGCCACACCTGACTTAAGCAATACATGCATGATCATCGAAGTAGTGGTTGTTTTCCCATGGCTCCCGCCTACTACTACCCTTGTTTTATTATGGCTTTCCTGGTAAATGTATTCGGGGAAAGAATAGATTTTTAATCCAAGTTCCTTTGCTCTCAATAATTCCGGGTTATCTGCTTTGGCATGCATCCCCAGGATAACAGCATCCAGGTCGGCGCTTATTTTATCGGGAAACCATCCTGTAGAAACAGGCAATATCCCTTCATTAGCCAGGTTTGACGAGGCAGGCTCAAATATTTCATCATCACTTCCAGTAACAGTATACCCTTTTCTTTTTAAAGCAATCGCTAACTGATGCATGACGCTGCCGCCTATGGCAATAAAATGTACAAACAACGCTTCTTAATTTGGGTTAAAAGTATTCCAGCCGATGGGATTAACAAAAAAATATCGGCTATTTCCACCACGCACTTGCATTTTTGTTTTTTTTAGCTTTACTTTGTCTCGTCGTATTCTTACCGAATTAAAGAATTTTTCAAATCCTTTCAGTCTATCCGCTCCTCTGAATCACCTGGTGATCGTTTCTCTTATTAACCAGGATCTTAAATTTAAAAATACCCAGAAAATGAGAAAGACAATTTTAATCTTAGTACTTGTCGCAACAGCTACTTCACTAATCACATCATGTTCCACCTATCGGAATTCAGAAAGAAGCGGCTGCAAAGCTACACAGGGCTATGTTGGTTATGGTACCGGCCGTTAGGACCGTGTTAGCAGGATTTTTTTCGCTGAAAAATAATAGAACCATGATTGGAGGATTTTTTAGTTCGAAACTAGATTAATCCCTAAATGGATTTGGAGGAAAAGGAAGTATCCAATAGAAGGTCATTTTATTTTTCGATAAATCCCAATAATAGAACCACGATTAGAAGATTTTTTTAGTTCGGAACTAAATCAATCCCTAAATGGATTTGGAGGACAAGGAAATATCTCAATAGAGAATAATTTTTTTAATGATCCTTACAATCCTTCCATTATAATTTCCAAACGCAAATCCCTAATCATAATAATCAAGGTTCTATATAATCAAGGTTCTGCAACTATCCCAACCCGCAAAGCCCTCAGGCCGGCAACACCCTGCAACTCCTCGAGATCGAGGAATTCAAGATTATTTTCGAGGATATTTTGTTCCTGCAAATAGTTGATGTAGGAAACATATTCTTCTGCTTCTTTATTATTGAAATACACCAATGCAATTTTACCAGGCTGCGTTAATCTTTCATCAGTATCTTTTATATGAACTTTATCAATCCGTTTTTTTATTACCTGGTAGCGGATATTATATGCGCCTTCTACATCAAATCTTTTTTCATCATTCCTGAAACTGATATCAATCGTATCCCCATTTATAAAAATAAGCTGGGTAATATGCAACAACTTTGGCATTTGCGATTGTAAACCTTGTACCAATTTATAAATCGCAGCCATTGATTGCAATTGCCATAAACGTAGATTTTTTAAATAAATTAAATCAAACGGTTTTTCGGGCGCTATTGCCTGGCCAATATAAATATCATATTCAACACCATCCGTCCTGATTTTTTCAAAATAACACGGATATGACTGTTGAAGCTCTATTTTCATCAGGTCAAGGTAATTGCTGATGCCGCTGTTAATGAGTTGCATCGATAATTCCAGGTTCCTCCGGTTTTCATGCGCCTTACCTTTTTTTTCATCCAGTGCTTCTATATAGTCATCAATTATCGCTTTTGATGCGGGTTGGATTTTCTTTAAATGCTGTAAGATGGACATAACTTCATCTCCCAGAAAACTATTCAGTTTATATTCTTCTGAAGGGCTCAAACCCTCTTGCAGCACCGTCAGCCATTTGCGTGCTTTAAATATTATTTCATCTATCAGGGCAAGATGATAATCTTTTGAAATTTTATTGAAGGCGTTTATCAGCAATTCCAATTGGCAACTGAGATCTTCTCTCGTCGCATTGTTCCGCTCTATCGAAGAATTCCTGATATCGATCGCGCCATATAAAGGATACATTTTTTCAAAAATGATAGTCTCGATATCCGCATCTTTTTTTTGCAAAAATTTTTTCTGCATATAGTGCCATGCAGATTCATAAAACCTCCATTGAACAGACGTTTGTATGGAAGTGAATTTTTCATTTACAATATTTGATAATTTCTGATAGAAATCATCAACAGAAGTTTTTATTAATTGTGCCAAATAAGGGAGGACGGCATCAAGCCTGAGAAGTTTCCGTTCATCTAAAATATCATCTTTCTTGGAATACACTTCCATAACTCCTGCAAGTTGGCTATTATGGAAAAGAGGAATTAATGCAAATGAAGTAACGCGCGACTGCTTGAGTATTGCAAGCAGTGGGTGAGACGATTTTTTATATTTGTCAACCCCTTTTAAAAAGACAGGAACTGGCTGTTTGAGATAAGCATTTATCAGGGACATAAAATTTTGTTCTGAAATTCCAGCGGCCAAACTATTATGCAGCAAGATACTATTTGATAGCGAACCAAACTCAAGCAAAGGCCTGTTATTTAACCTGACCAAAGGGATAAAACCAAAATCTATATCCTTAGAACCGATCAATGTTTTTAAAGAATGAATAGCGTCCCCAACACAGGCTTCTTTGGGCCTGGTCGCACTTTGGATTATACTGTTTTTAATATTTTCAATAACATGCTGTACAGTTATATCCGTCAAAAAAATGATATTAAACCCACGGAATGAAAACAAACTCAACGGGAGTTTCTTTTGCATGTAATCATTAAATGAACCTTCGTGTATATGCTTTTCGAGCTTCCTGAAGTTGAGAGCGGGCAATTTTTCTTTTGCGGTAACATTTATAAACCGGCTATCCTTGTTTATTTGGAAAAACCTAAGCAACCCGGTTGCAGGATCTGTAAATGAAATCGCCATGCCATTCTTAGACTGTAAAGCATAATCATAAAATTTTTCTAAAAGCCCTGAATAAATAAAAGTTAGTTTTCGTTTTTCAATTTCGTCAGCATCCCATACACGCTTGTTAAGCGAATGGTTCTTTTTATCAACAAGCAAATTAATTAGCGCATCAGTACCATAAAATATTGTCGACGTAATCGGTGAAGCCAATCCCCATAACGTTTCGTCGTCTTCAGTAGTTATCCCGGTAATGGATGCATGTATTAATTGGAAAAGTTCGGCATATCGACTGGAATCTTCAATATTAACAGGATCATCCATCAATTCAAATTGTTTTAGTTTTTCAAAAACAAATTGATAAAAAGATAATTTATCTGTTTGCCCGGTAGTTATTTTCTTTTTTACGTAATCGAAGAAAGGTCGAAACGATAATACGGCATCAACTGTGCCAGCTCTCGTTGGAGTGTTTGCGCCCCCGAGATCAATTATTACCTGTTTCATAATTTTTTGTTTCCTTTCATTTTGTTGTAGAACTGGCATCATAAAAATTACAATGAATTTTATAAATATTGTTATTTTTTATTAGAACCTAAAACCTAAGGCCACAAATGGATACCACCCTTCGCTGGTATATCCTGCAGCGGCCCTTATGACGGCCATTTGTGCCGGTGCAAAATAAAAACCACCACCTACGCCATTGTGCCATTGATTTGAATGATCATTTTTTTCCCAAACCCTGCCGATATCATAAAAACCAATACATCCAAACTGGCCGGGCAAAATATAATTGTCAAAATCTGCAAGTTTGACCCGCAATTCCAGGTTATTATAAAGCATGTGTTGCCCTGCGAAACGAAATTGTCGATAACCCAGCAAATTTCCTTCGCCACCTAAAAATACCGACTGGTAAAACGCCGGATTGCCAAAACTAACGGCACCGCCTATACGATTTGCAAGCACGACCGAAGATTTCATATCAATGCTCTTATACAAAGCTACTTCCGATATTATTTGGCTGAAGGCTTTTGAATACTTATTTAGCCCCTCGTAACCCTCTATCCTGATATTTAAATATGAGCCCCAGGCCGGCAACAGTTTATTATTTCTTTTATCATCAATAAAATTAATGACAATCCCCGCATGCGATTTATCACTGGTAAGTGTAGCACTATCGTAAGAATGGATAAAAGAAGTATTTTCAATAAACCTGCCTTTATTCCCATCCTTATCAAAACTATAAAATTGGATAGCCGGCCCAATGCTGATAAAAGTCCCTTTTTTATTGCCCCATCTCAGAGCTGGTTCAACATTATAAAGATTAAACCTGGCACGATAATACTTTTTATAACTGCCGATTTTCATAAAGCTTGTTTCATTACCTGTGCCAAAAAAGTTTTGCGTGTTATCTGGTGCAAAAGCATCTGCATGCAAAGTAAAATCAGCGCTCCCTATGGTTTTGATCCATTCACCGCTATATTTAATCCTGAACGCCTTGGTGGAAAATGAGTGACTAATTGTGAATTGCTGAACACTCCCGTAAGGTTTTTTCCTGAAACCTTGCCGGGTATATTTTATACCAAGGCCAAGCAACAACCCATCATCTATATTATAACCGGCAGTTAGCAAGGGCAACGCCGGATTAAAAAGATTGCTGGGAATGATTGCTGTGTTTTGACTATTATTCGACAAATATTTTTTTATTCTCGAAGCATCACCGGTAAATGTTGCGCTGTTTTCTTTGTCGTATACAAATACTTTTTTCTGGCTTTCAATAAGATTATATTTCTTTTTCCCATCACCGCCTACTATCCTTAATTTGATTGCTGCATGATCGTTGATCACAAGGCTGTCATCACCTTTTGCAATAAACAGCCGGATCTCTTTTGTGATGTTAGGATAATATATTTTTGAAAATAGCTGATCTTTTATTTCTCCCTTTTTTGAAATTTTATATATGCTGATGCGCATCCCATGATCCGGCGCATCTTTAATTTCAACAAATTCATTTTTATCGGTCAGCTGGATATCTGCAATTTTATTTAGGAAGTGGTAATATGCAGCCATGGCGCGCGGAAGATCATCCCTTCTTGATTTTAATTTTTGGAACAGCACATCATGCCTTATCGGGTACAATGATGCGGGCAACTGGCGCAATGCAGTTTCCAAAACACTATCGGTAATTGCGGCCACAAATTCATGAGTAATTTGCATCCATTGATCATAACTAAACTGGTTCAATAATCTTTCATTCAGGTCTGTGCTGGAAAAAAAGAATGTACCTGCATTCCTTATTTTATTATTGAACCCTTCCAAAAACCTTGCAACAAAATTTGAAGCGATGGATGGAAAAAAACCCTGGTTGATATAGAGCACTTGGTCGCGGTCACGCGGCACTGCAATATAATGCTTGCCCTTGCCTTTTTTTTCATCCACGAAACGCCATTGATCTGCATGCCTGTCCCAATCGCCGAGATAAATATCTAATAAACGCGCGCGTAAAAAAGCAGTGCTATCAAAATTATTATCATTGTCCTGTTGTAATTCCTTCAACATCTTTGCAGTATTGTCTGATTTGCCCAAAGGGTCTCGTTCCTCTAATAAACAAATAGTGTTAGCAAATGTTTTTGAATAGATGCCTAATTGTTTATCGGGCACAACCATCCCAACAATTGGGTTAGCATGAGGAACTTTTGTTGCTTCGGCAATAGGCGTCACGATCAACGCAGAATAAGGATGCTGCGCCGACATAGCATCAATAACAATATTTTTCGCAAATGTTTCTCTCAATTGCTCTGGCAATAAAACATAGGGATATTTTTCAATGCTCCTCAAAACCCATTCCTTGCCATCTTTATCTTCTAAACGAAGCGAATGGGTTTGATGGCCACCGCCTCTTTTGATAGGCGTCAACCCGCCTTTGATCTCAGAAATTTTGATGACTGGCAATTTTGATTGTGCTGCCCATTCTTTACGATAATTCTCTCCAAAAAAGATTCGATGCAGTTTGCTTACCTTATCAAAACCAGCATGGACACTGGCTGATACACTATCAGCAGCAATACTCGCAAAAGAATTATCTTCTTGCATCTTTACGTTTGTATATGGCTGTGAGTATATGAAAGCCGCATGTACGCCGCTGTCGGCATAAACATAATAAGTCAACCGCAAATCATTATTAGCTAATAAATCTGCAGTTACAAAACCAGATGCCATTTTTCCAAATAAAAGATTTTTGCCTTTTTTTACAAAAGCATCTTTTGCACCTGCCCCGCTGATGACCTGCAATTGATTATCTTTTATCAACTCGAGCCCATGTTCATGTCCCGCGACATGGATCAAATTCGGGAAACCTGAAAAAACCTCATTGATATTTTTTTTCATATCCTTATATAAAGGATGATGGAGGTCTTCCGGGTTGATAAAAGCTCTTCTTAATATTGGATAAAGAGAACCCAGCACCGGTAATGGTATAAAAAGGTTTTTATCGATTGCGGTAAATGGGAAAAGATGATCCTTCCATGAAAAATAACCGCCATGATAGCCATAACTCTGGAAAGGGTGATGAGAAGCCAGGAGGATAATTTTATACCTGTTTTTATATAATAATTCTTCCATTCTATCAACCACATCTTTTTTTGTCTTACAGCTGCATTCCGCACCAGGATTGTCTTTGCTAAAAGGGAACAGCCACCATTCTGAATCGAATGCAATGATGGTTAAATTATCTGCAACATTTATCTCTACCGGGTCGGGGCAGCCATTTGCCGGTACAAGTTTTAATAATGAATCGTTTTGCTCTTCGAGATAAGTTGATTGTTGCTTTATTTTTTGCAAACCCTGAGGCCCCATCTTGTCCCAATCATGATTGCCCGGAACAAAATATACTGGTGCGCCATTATTGCGCAAGGGAAGGTATTGTGACTGCAATATATTTTTTGTTATTGCTTCTTCTTTGCTCCCAGGCAAGCCCATCCCTCTCGGATAAATATTATCGCCGAGGAAAACGGCTGTGGTTTTATTTGGGATAATGATATGCGAGGCATAATTGATCACTGCCTGCTGCTCTTTGTTTATTTCACCGGCATCGCCGATAAAAATTACGCGGTAACGTACTGAATCCTGTGCACGCAATTGCAGTATGACGTGCGCAAGGAAAAATATCAGCAACGTTTTTCTCCTCATATCAAAGTCAGTTTTTGGAATATACAAATTTCAGGATAGTCCCATATGCAGCACCATCTCTTTCATTTGAAATATAAAGATTGCGGTCCTTATCAAATGCAATGCCTTCGGGTTGGGGGAACAGCAAAGGATCCAGATGATATACTTCTTTTATTTTCCATTCGATATCAGCTATAACTAATAATTTATTTACTGATGAAAGTATATACCATTCTTTAGTGAAATTATTTTCAGCTAGTGCCGATGGGTGAAACCTGATTTTTTCTTTCCCATAAATTCTTTCAATTTCTTTTACATTCACTTCGAAATTGCCGCCTGGCGTGAGTTTCGCGTCATTTGACAAATTAAATATGTAGCCGCTTGTCCTTTTGCTCGTTTGATCATTTTGACAGTGCTTGCATAAAACAAATAATTGCCCGGTCGCATCATTCGAACTGAGCCCTTCATATTCTCCCGCAGGTAAAATATTATCCCATTCTTTTACAAAGCGAGCCTTATTATTGTTTGCTTCACTCAGTGGAAAAATAAATAATACACCATCGCTGCGGAGCATGATGACATTTCCATTACAAATCGTTACATCCTCGTAATCGCCATGGCCATCAAATTTTGAAATAATCATTTTTTTGTCACCCAACTTAAAATGAAAAAGCTTGCCTTCTTCATCTTGTTCGGCATAAATGCTATCGCTATTCCCTTTATTGAAAGCAATACCGGAAATTTCATGCAGCACGTCGGGCATATCAAATTTTTCAGGTTTGCTCAGGTCATAGCCGGCAGGGTTTTTATTAGATCCTTTTTGGCCATCACAGCCTATGCACGAAACCAGGATAAGGAATATCCAGAATTTTTCTTTGCTATACATGTCGATTATTTTTTCAGTGACAGTTTAATTCTTATAAAAAATAAAACTGCCGCATAAATTACCTGCCACCAAAGAAAACCAGGGCGATAACAAAACTGATCACTGCAATGACAAGCCCATACATAAAAACATTGTAGGAAATCCGCAAAAGATGATATTTCCTGCCCAGCACTTTACCTTGAAAATATACGTCGCGGATAAGGCTGCCATATAAGAAATCATATTCTTCCATCATCTTTAACATGCCCGACGCATAATCCTCCAGGCTCATTTTATAAAAATTGCCAAAGAATAAAAGGTTCACTGTTTTGTTATCGATATCCGCTTTATTAAATGTTCCTGTGGGTATTTGCGGCCTGGTGGCAAGCACGGAAAAAATAATTGTCACGAGGTTGACTGATAATAATAAAATTGCGGGTATTGTCAGGAAACGATATTCTTCCAGCCGCCTGAACAGCACACTCAGCAAAACTGATACGATGATGGAATTAACCTGGATCATGATATGCGCTTTACTATCAGCCTGGCTACTCAATTTTTGGTTATTGCTGGATGTTATCCTGAAAATTGTATCGATCCCTCGTTCCGGGTTTTTGTTTTTTTTATTTTTTTCTTTTTGATTGGGTTTGCCTTTCTCTTCTTCCTCCATTTCTTCTTTGTCGATATGCCTGTTGATCAATTCAACCAATTGGCCGGAATTTTCGGCAGGGGGCAAGTCGCCGTTTTTTAATTTTAGTTTTTGCAGGTTTTTCCGCTGCCGTTCTTCCAATAAAAGCCTGCAATAATCAGTAAAATAATGATGGCTTTCGATGAATTTGATAGTGCTTTTGCGCCAGTCGCTCTTACTGATTTCCTTGCCATGCATTATTTCGGCCTCTTTGCGCATAAGTTTATTTCTTTCGCTGAACTTATCTGTCCCCAAATGAAATAAATCGGCATCACAAACAATTTGTTCTAATAAATTGCCAGGGCTTTGCGGCATTATGGTAGCGATTATACATTTTTTTATTGCAGAAATAGTCCCTTCATCCACTCCCGTCCCTTTCAAAAAAGATTCGGCAGCTTCTGCGCCTTTTTGTTCATGGGAAGCGGGATCAATAAAATAACCGATATCATGGAACCATGCAGCTGTATACACAACAAAAAAATCTCTTTCTTCCAATTGGTAGTGATTAACAATTTGCGTTGCGGCCGCTACTACCTGTTGCGTATGTGCGAGATTGTGATAAACAAATTTATCAGCATCATGTGTTTTAAAAAATGATTGCGCATATTGCTGAACCTGTTCAGACAATGCATGGTAATTTACATTAGGCATAAAACCTGTTTAAGGAATGTGGAAATGTGAAAATGTGGAAATATGGAAATGATTCCTTGCATTTTCACATTTCCACATTTTCATATTTCCACATTCTCACATTTTCCGAGTTGTAAAATTAAGGACTTATGAGATTGCTTTTTACAAATATTCATCAATATTAAAATGTGCCGATATATTTTTTATTAGAAATATACAAATCCTTTACGGCAAAGGATTTCACTGAATTAATTTTAGTTTCTCCGATATAATTTAATATCTTTAATAGTATGCTTTTGTCTAAATAGCCCGATAACAATATTCCACTTGTCTGCTAGGCTATGCACGAGGATCAATAAACAGATCAGTGTAAGTATGGCTTGTAAGCAGAGATAAAACAACGAATTGCAATATGAAAATTTTATCAGGCATTTTATTGCTTATTTTTTTTTCTGGAAAATTATTTGCACAATCACAGGATTCTTTTTTTATTCATCGGGAAAAACTTCCACCGGAAGGTATTTCGCTAAATAAAGGATGGAAGTTCCACGCAGGCGATGATACAGCATGGGCGAATCCTGGTTATGATGACAGCCAATGGCAAACTGTTGACCTCACACAATACAATAATTATTTTACCTCATTCAGGGAAAAGGGTTCAGGTTGGTTCCGGCAGAAATTTTATTTAGATTCTTCGCATGGCAGCCAGGCTTCAATCTTGCTATCGCAATTAGGCGCTTCGGATTGGTATGTCAATGGAAGGATTTTTATCCAGTTCGGTAAAATAAATACCGCTACTGTAGTTGAAAATTATAATCCACACGATAAACCCGTTTTATTCCCGGAAAATATTAATGATAGCGTTATGATCGCTATACGGCTGCTGAGCAAGGTCCCTGCTCACCCATGGTTGTTCACAAATAATGCTGCCTCGCCGATATCAATTAAGATGAGCCCATTAATGAATGCATTGAGCAATTATAAAGCGGCGCTGCTGCAACCAAGGATGCACGTCGGTTATTCCTTCATGGCTGCAGGCGTGGGGATTATTTTTCTATTGCTTTTTACATTTTTCCCCAGAGAAAAAAGCACGCTTCTTTTTGCGGCTTTTTGTTTTCTTATCGGGCTGATCCCGGTTATCGAAACACAACTATCAGATGGCAGCTTTGATATTAATAGCTATGCGTGGATGTCATATGCCATAGCAATGATCAATAAAATTTGCGGGATATTGATTCTCTTAATTATTTCCCTGGAAGTCCTTAAGAAAATAACTATTTATCAATGGGCAATCATCTTTTATATATTGGTTGTAGACAGCCTGCTATTCATTTATTACGGTCCTGCCAAACCGGTATTTATAGCTGGCAATATCGTTTGGGCAGTATTTGCATTTGAGTTCTTACGGTTAGGTGTACTCGCTTTTTCACGAGGAGATTATACGATTGGGATCGTTGCTTTCAGCAGCGGTTTTTTAAATGCCAGCCTGATACTCACTCATTTTACAACTATTCATTTTGCCGAATTTTACACTTTCTTCAATGGGTTTTTGTGTTTCATGTTGATTACGATTTACCTCGTCAGCAAGTTTGCCCGAAACAGTAATTATGCATTATCGCAGCTTGCTGCAATCAATAAAAAAAAGTAGGAGAAGACGAATAAAATCCAACATGCGTCAACCATAGCGAGCAGATAAAAACATCGATAGCGAAGTAATATGATCTGTGTTGATATAATCCACCCCAAACTTCATGAACTGCATCCATGCTTCAACGTTATCCGGTGCGTCCCAGAATCGGACTGCTTTATGCAGATGATGTGCTTTGTTGATAGCTTCGGTTAATTTGGCTTCTTCAGGAGCAGGGATATTTCCCTTCCCGTCCCAGTGCGAATAGTTTTTAAAATCATCACTGAGCATAACAATTTTTGTCAGTGCTTCCTGGGTATATTCTTTGTACAATTCCCCATCAAATAAAATAAACGATGGATAGGAAACAAACTCCGACTGATCCGGCCTATTGCCTGTGATCACCCATTTTATCGAACGATTATTGATCAATACAGGGAATTGCTTTAATATTTCTATAAGTTTTTTTAGCGTAGTGGCCGCATCCGTTTTAATGTCAATCAGCATTTGCAATTGGCGATTTGTATCCGCATATGCGAAGCCGTTATTTTTTTGAACGGCTGCTGCCAGTGGCTCAAGATATAATTGTTCCAAAGTCCGATGCATTAAAACTTCTTTCATATCATGAGCGACTACCAATTCATCTTTTTGCAAAAAAATATCAGCTTCGATCGAACCAAAATGCTCGTTATAGGCCGTATAAAAAGGAACCGGGTTTTCATAATCATTATGCGAATGTGCATTTGCCACACTATACGATGCGGGTTGCGCGATAGAATTAAAACTGATGCATAAAATTGAAATAATAAAAACTATACGGCGCATGGTATCCGGTTATATAATTATTCCTGTAATAATTTTGATGTATATCCAATAAATATAAATGTAGTATTGTTTTTAAAATGGGATATCAGGCGGCGCAATAAAAAATCGGCCGGGCATAAAAAAAGAAGCTATGTATTAGCTTCTTTACTATAAAATTTAATGGGTGAATTTCTAATTTTCTTTCTGGGGCTTTTCCTTGATAAGGTAAGGGGCAAACAGCTTACTGGCTTTCTGCAGCTTCTTGTCAAATTTCTTATTACCGGAACCATTTTTATATTCCGCTAATACTCCAGCCAGCTTTTCGTAAATTTCCTGACGAGCTTGTTTTTTTGTAATTTTTTTTGTGCTCTCCTTTTTTGCTTCCTGGGTCATATTGTATAATATTAATTAAAAAAATAGTTAACGTAAAAATAATATAATCTTAATATAGTCAATGTTAAGTTTTTGAATAAATTTTGGACGATGTATATCTGCAATAGCTCCATAAACGATATAGATATCATCCTGAAACTATATGATAGCGGGATTGAATACCAAAAAGCCAAATCGGGCAGGCATTGGCACTCGTTTGATAAAAATCTACTCCTCAAGGAGATCGGTGAAAATCGCCACTGGAAAATAACCGATCAGGCTGCTATTGTTTGTGTTTTCTCAGTTGCTTTTACAGATCCCCTGCTCTGGGGCCAAAGGGATTCCGACCCCGCTATATACCTGCATCGGATTGTCGCCAACCCTTTATTCCGCGGAAAAAGATATACCAGGCATATTATCGAATGGGCCAAAAAATATGGGAAAGAGAATGGCAAAAAATTTATCAGGCTCGATACAAGTAGCGACAATCAGCGACTTAATAATTATTATACAGGCTGCGGGTTTATATTTTGCGGTTTAAAACATTTCGACAAAACAGAAAATGTGCCTCTCCATTACCTCGATGCTGATTTAAGTTTATTTGAAATCCAAATTGACTGACCGATTTTTACTTCCAGATCACAATCAGCATACCGATAACAATTAATACTACACCCCCTATAATTTTTGGCGTGAGTGGTTCCTTTAAAAAAAGAAAAGATAATAGGATAACAAAAACAATACTTCCACGATCGATAGCACTGACTTCTGAAGCTTTGCCCATTTGCAAGGCCTTATAATAAAACAGCCAGGACAAGCCAGTCGCAATGGCTGATAGGACCAGGAACAGCCAGGTATTTTTAGAAAGATTGGGCAGGTCTTTGATCAGGTTCCTATAAATTACAATGCCCCATGTGATCAATAAAACGATAGCGGTGCGCACAGCAGTCGCCAGATCGGAATTAACATCCTTTAAGCCGGCTTTTGCAAGAATGGCCGTAAGGGCAGCGAAGAGCGCAGACAATAAAGCATAAACCAACCATAGAGGAATATTTCCCATTGGAGAAACTTATAGTGTGTAAAGGGATTGCAAATCCATGACTCACTGTTATCAATAAACGAAATTTGTTATGGCCAGCCGGATCACTACCGGTTCACCAGGACAAATTTCGTTTATTACCTTTGTTATCGGTGATTTCAACTGCGGATATATTTTCATTAAGGTTCAAAAACCTGCCTGACTGAGATAAAAAAGAAGAACCATAATAAATTTCTTCCTTTCTTGTTGTTCCATTTTTATATTTAATAACTGCACTTACATCGGATGGTTGCAACGCAACGGTACGAATATTGCTTTTTGATTCAAAAATTTTTAATGGCCCTCTGTTCTGACCCGCTGCCAGCAAGCATTTGCCGTTAGCGCTTCGCAACTTGACAAGCGCCTTGCCATCGCCTGGGATAAATATGCCGCTTTGTAAAATTGTTTTACTGATAAAATTTCCTTTGCCATCGCCTTGCAGGTATAATCCATTTAATGCATCATATCTGCCAACAGATACTTCTGTCCCATAATCATTCGCGTTCATGACAACGTCGGGATTACCATCTCCATCAAAATCGTCAACCACCATGCCATTGATGACGGAAAGTTGCGCCTGCACAGGTAGTGGGATAATTGTAAATTTTCCATTGCCATCATTGCGCAACAGGCTTGTCTCGAAATTATTTGCCTGTAATATCAAAGCGCCCTTGCGTTCCTGCTCAGTGAGTACCTGATCCATCCCCGCTACTGCATACGATTTATATGTTGGGAATTTTTTTCGCATGGCATTAATTTGTTTGAGCAAATCGTCGCGGGATTGTGCCGGAAATTCTTTCTTTTCATTATTACTATCAGGCAGGTATAAAGAAGGGATCATATCATAAATGCCATTGTTATCAAAATCTTTTGCGTAAGCACGCACAGGATACTGATCATTTCCCCGATAAAATGAATTCTTTCCTAAATTGCCAACGATATAATCAATATCACCATCATGATCGAAATCCCCGGCAGCAATACTGTTCCACCATCCTACCTGATTACTGATGCCCGATGCTGCGGTAACATTTTTAAAAATCCCTTTATCATTTTTCAGGAAAGTTACAGGCATCCATTCGCCCGCAAGCACCAGGTCGGGCCAGCCATCATTATCAAAATCTGTCCATATTGCATCGCAAACCATGCCGATATTAATTAAATCTTTGGCCACGGTGCTTGTGACATCAGTAAACTTGATATGCCCGTCTTTAGAATCGTTCCTGTAAATAAAACTGGAAACCGGTTTAGGATAATTGCCAGGAGCAACGCGCGAAGAAATAAACAAATCGAGATCGCCGTCGTGATCGAAATCGGCAGCACGCACACAAAATTTGCTGGAAAAATTTACTGGGAGCGCGGTAGTATCAAGTGTAAAATTTCCTTTCCCATCATTTACGTATAGCCTATCCCGGTAGGATTCGCTTCCTGGCGCCGCTTCACAACTGCCGCTGGTTATATATAGGTCGAGGTCGCCATCGCCATCAGCATCGAATAAAAGCAGGCCCTCATCTTCAGCGCGTTTGTTCGCACTGTCTTGCCCCTTCAATAGGCTTTTTTGTATAAATTTACCATTTGGTTGTTGCAGAAATAATTGTTCACCATATAAGAAGGAGCCACCGCAAACAATATCATCCAGGCCGTTGCCATCGATATCGCCGACTGCAAGGGCTGGCCCATATTCCGAAAATTTATGCGGTAATAATTTCTGGATATTAAAATCAATATAGTCACGTTCCTGTTGTACATAATGAATATTGACCGAGTCCGTGATTTCCCGGAATAACGTATTTTTTGCGAGCGCTTCGGTCGCGAATGAATATGCTGTTGAAGCATTTTTGATATTTACTTTCAATAATTGATCGGCTTTTACCTGCTGAAGCAGCTGCATCTTTCCATTTGGCCATTTGATAATGACGGAATCGATCATATCGATTTTCCCCAGGCCGAAATGAGCAATATTTTCTATCGTAGACAAGTAACCGCGATAAGGCGTGTTTTCATAGGCTTGCTGACGACCATGGTCATAATGCAATTCGACAAGCGCGCCCAATCCATTTTTATTGAGGCTATCGCCGGCAAATTGAATTTGCAGATAATGATTATTCGCTTTATCCTTATCTCTTGAAGTATTCCGGTAAATAATGGCCTCATCATTGATATTGTTGACCACCATGTCCATAGCGCCATCATTATCAAAGTCCGCATAGGCAGCCCCGTTAGAAAAGGTTGGAGTTAGTAAACCCCATTCGGCTGTAACATTTGAGAAGGTAAGATCGCCATTATTTTTATACGCGTAGTTATGGCGTTTTACTTCGGGTATTTGTTTGAGTAATTCTTTTTTGGGAACCAGGTTAAATGCCTGGTTGCGGAAGGCAACGAAATCATGATCGGTAACATCTTTCGGAAAACCGTTGGTGATCACGATATCGCGATATCCATCATTATCGAAATCAACTACCATAGGTGTCCAACTCCAGTCGGTCTCAGCCATACCGGCATAGAAAGCAACCTCGCTGAAAATTGGTGGCCCTATAGAATCATTTTGTTTAACACGTGGCCCCTGGTTCACTTGTAAGGTATTGCGGACATATTGATAATTGTATCCAAACATGTCGCTATTTTGATAAGTTTGATAGCTATTAGCATTAAGCATCATTTTCTTTCTGTAATTATCTTCCGGATTCATATCGAGTACTACGACATCCATCAACCCATCGTTATTGATATCATTGATATCAGAGCCCATAGCATTGGAAGAAGTGTGTTTGAAATAATCGGATAAATGTTCTGAGAAAGTGCCATCATGATTATTGATCCAAAGCAAATCGTTGGGCAGATAATCGTTGGTCACATAAATATCTTCCCATCCATCATGATTGATATCAGTAATATTTACATTGTGGCCATACCCTTCTGTCCCAACGCCAGCGTGTTTAGTGACGTCAGTAAAGACAGGATGTTTTAATGAATCGCTCCAATCATTCCTATACAAACGGCCAGAGCTCCTGAATGAACCGTCAGTGCGCAGCTTATGAAAAACATTTGGCGTGTGCGGGTCAACGATTTCATTTACGACAAGGTACATGTCGAGATCGCCGTCATTATCAAAATCAAAAAACGCCGCCATGGTGGAATGAACAGTATCAGCTAATCCATATTCAGCCGCCATTTCTTTAAAATGCGGTATGCCTTTGCTATCCACTCCCTGGTTTATATAAAGAAGGTTTTTTCTTTTATTTGGATCTTGTTTAATCGTAGCGCAAACGTATATATCGAGCCATCCATCATTATTAATATCCACCACGCTAACACCACGGCACCATTTGCCTTCACCATCGACACCTGCCTCTGCAGTAATGTCCTGGAATTGAAAATCGCCTTTGTTCAGATATAATTTATTCGATACAAGATTGCCTGAAAAATAAATATCGGGTAAGCCATCATTATTAAAATCGCCGATGCCAACACCACCTCCATTATAGATATTAGAAATATCCAGGACATTTACAGAATCTGTTTCAGTAATCTGGTTAGTAAAATGTATCCCGGAATGAGCCGAAGAAATAGGTTGAAAAAGGCTGTGATTGTTATTGCAAGAAATTAAAAAAATAGAAATTAAACAAGAATAAAATGCAAGTCGTAACATCTCGAAGATTTTAAAACAATATTTTTCAATGTAACAAAAAAAATAATGCGCGCAATTGCACTTTTGTTAAGATGATTTATAAAATAAAAAAGGTAGAGTTCGGATACTCTACCTTTTTTATTATTTCAAAAAATATATTTTTTAGTACCCAGGATTTTGTGTCAAAGTTGGTTTCCCGGCAATTGTACTTGCATCTATTTCTCCTTGTGGGATGGCGAAATATTCGGCTTTACCTTTTGTGAAGGTAGCGCCTTTCAGCAATGTATAACCAGAACCTACTTCATGTGCAACGTAAGCATTTAACTCAACGTCAGCAGTTCCGTAACGTACCAGGTCGAAGAAACGATGACCTTCCATAGCAAGTTATAATCTTCTTTCAAAGCGGATAAGCGTTTTTGCAGCATCAGGTCCCTGTGCAGTGAAATAACCGACTGGATATGGTTTGATGAAATAATTAGCAGCAGGTGTATTGCTAAACCCGCCCTGAGGTTTTGTATCATCAAGATATGTATGAACAAAGCCACTAGGTGTAGCTGCCCTGTTCCTTACCATATTCACGTAATTTTCTGCATTGTCCAAGCTACCTGCTTCAGCTTCTGCTTCAGCAGCCCAAAGCAATACGTCGGCATAGCGAATGAGGTTTACATTGAGAGCGGTATATCCGGCAGTCCAGGAAGATTTATCAGTCAAAACTCCAACCTGTGCTGCATAAGGAGCATTCTTAACAGGCGTGTAAGGCCCGCCGCTCGCCTGGTTACGAACATACAGGAAGCCCGGGTTAACACCCCAATCAAGGAATGGTATACCTCTTCTTCCAACTGTCCAATCTAAACGAGGATCCAAAGTTGTTACATTATCAGGAGTAAATGGATCTGAAGATTTCAAACCCTGGTCATTCTTCAGATCTGAATTATTATAGGTATTTATCAGTGGCAACCCTGTAACAGGATCGGTCTTATAAATATTTGCTAAGCTGAATGAAGGCTGATAAAAACCGCAGCATGAAACCGGTGCTGCAGGATCATAAGAAAAATTCAGTACGTCGCCAGCGTTTGCGTTGGCAGCGCCTGATCCATCGTTCACAGAATTTTGAACTGCGAACACGCTTTCTTTATTATTTTTTGTTGCTGCATTAAAATTGTCATTGAAATTAGTGACCAGTCCATACTTCAACCCACCGGCTGTTTGGCCGTTTGTGATCAGGTCGTTCAACAATGTCAATGCATCAGGGAATTTATGTTCAAACATAAAAGCTTTTGCAAGAAAAGCTTCAGCAGCATATTTATTTGCACGCCCAACATCACCTTGTTTTGCTGGTAAATTGGCAGTTGCATATTGGAAATCGGCTTCGATCATCGGCCATATATCCACGTTATTAGGAACATGCCAATTGCCTTTTGTATAATTGATGTTTTCATCAACATACGGAACCATATTGTACACTTTCTTCAACTCAAAATAATAATGGCCACGAAGGAATTTAGCTTCTGCAGAAATTTCAATTGTATCGGCAGGTGCAATATCCGTAGCAATCCTCATTGTGCTCAATACAGAATTACAACGTTGGATACCATCATAACAAGTCTGCCATTTTGCTTCGTTATAGCTGTTTGTAGAAGTTTCATTCCATGTCATGAGCGCAACGATATCCGGCTGGTCACCGGGGTCAGAACCTTTGTGTGCATCATCAGCGCAAACACCGCCCCATACCCAATTGCTGGCCGCAGCATCCCATGACCCACCAATACCGCCCTGGCCATCGAGCAGGGAGTAGGCACCGATTAAGAGCCCTTCCACACCTGCTTTGTTAGCCAGCGTATTTGGCTGGTAACTGCCGATTGGGGCTTTATTCAGGAAGCTTTTGCTACAGGCATATAAAATGACCAGTGTAACAAGTGCGACCGGTATAGTTAATTTATAATTAATCCTTTTCATATAGTTTTTAAATTTATTTCTACTAAATAAATATTACGTTTTTAGAATGACAGATTAACACCGACAGTATAAGTCCTCTGGTTATTCGGATAGTTACCGAAATCTATACCTACAGCTGAAGAAGTCCCGGATAATTCAGGATCCAATCCAGTGTACTTAGTAATAGTGAACAGGTTTGAAGCCTGAACATATAACCTGAACTTATCAACACCAATTCTTTTCAGCGGTGAAGTAGGCACTGTATATCCTAATTGGAATGTTTTCAATTTCAGATAAGAACCACTTTCCTTATAGAACGAATTTGGAACTGTATTAGTGCTGAATGTTGATGCATTTTCCAATATTGGTGCTTTTGGATTCAGATTGCTTGGCGTCCAGGAATCATACAACAGGTTCTTGCTCTTATTACCTTGGAAAGATGCCCAGAAATCAGTCCAATAACGTGTATAGTTGATAACATCATTACCATAGCTACCATAAAATATTATCACAGCATCAAGGGTCTTGTATGTAGCATTGATATTAAGACCATACGTGAATTTTGGATTTGGGTTGCCATAGAATGTGCGGTCGTTATCATCTATTTTGCCATCCTTGTTGATGTCAGCATATTTGAAACGTCCTGCCGCAGCATCAGCTTGTGTAGGTGATTTAGCTACGTCATTAGCATCTTTGAAATAACCAATAACCTGGTAGCCGTAGAAAGCACTTACAGCCTGACCTGCTTTGTTACGAACGAAGTTTCCGATACGTGTGCCACCAGCTTCAAAATATCCGCCAGTTCCTGGTATGCTTACAACTTTGCTGGTATAAGTAGTAATATTAAGACCAAGATTTAATTTGAAATCACGGTTTATTGTTGCATGATAAGTAGCAGCAAAGTCAACGCCTGTGTTTTGTATATCACCGATATTCACAAAAGGGGCAGCTGCGCCACCTGTTGCGTATGCAGGTGCGATATCCTGGAACAAAAGACCATTGATTTTCTTTTTATACCATTCAACGGTGAGGTCTAACCGATTATTAAGAATTGATGCATCCACACCAACATTTGTAACGATATCTTCTTCCCAACCCGTAGTTAAACTACCCACATTTGTTGGGAAAAATCCTTGAACTGTGCTATTGCTGGTTCCACCGATATCATAATAAGAATTGCCCGCGGTTGAACCATAGAGAGTAAACTGGTTGAAAACAGGAGTATTACTAACTGATCCCAATTTTCCCCAACTCCCTCTAAGTTTTAGGTCATTAACCCAGGTAACATTTTTGAAGAATTCTTCCTGTGATATCCTCCATCCTAATGAAACAGATGGGAAGTAACCATATTTTTTATCCGGGCCAAATATTGATGAAGCATCCCTGCGTAGAGTAGCACCTAACAGATACCTGTCATTAAATGCATAATCCAATCTGCCGAACAAAGAATACAGGTTGCTATAATTAGCGCCATTAATACCGCTAAAGTTAATCTGGCCTTTGGGGTCACCATTGCTCAGTGTATGTAAATTGAGATTATCTACGAAATAGTTGATCCTGCTACCACCAACTGTTCTTCCATAATTGTCGATGGCTTCAGTACCAAGAAATATTTTCAGGTTATGCTTTTCAGCAAAAATATTGCTGTACGTAAGTGAATTCGTCCATGTCCAGGAGCTGTTATAATATGCAGCTTCTGCATATGAATTCGATCCGTTGTTTTCTGCATTTTCATACGTGTGATAACCGTAAGTCCATCCATAACCATTATCAACAGTACCGCCAAAGCTGGTCCTGATTGTAAAATGTTTTAGGAAATCAACTTCGCCCCAAACGTTACCGGTAATGTCCCAGTTTGAAGTCCTGTCATCTTTTGTACGTTTCTGGTTAGCGACAGGGTTTGGTGAGTTACCTAATTCTGGTCCATTTGAACCGGCGAAATTCCCTTTGATATCATAAACAGGGATGATGGGTTGCTCGCGATAATCGTAGTTGATCGTATTTTCACCTAAGTAAGAAATCTGGGGATTTTCTTTATAAAATAAATATGCATTTTCACCAACGCGAACATTGTTTTTTACATTAAATGTTGTGTTGGCTCTAACTGCATATCTCTTATCATACGTGTTCAGCAAAGTACCTTGCTGGTTTGTATAGGAAATAGAGAACAAGTAAGTTGATTTTTCACTTCCACCGCTTGCAGTAAGTGTATGTTGTTGTATCGGAGCAGGCTGGAACAATTCATGGAACCAGTTTGTCCCTTGTTTGTTTGCCCTGGTGATTTGGTAAATTGCTCCTTTAGTATAATCTACATTGTACAATAATGGGTTTACAGAAGCATCTCCTTCGTGTGCACCACCTGGTGTGATATAATCAGGAAGAACAGGTGTTGCGCCCTTACCATATTGCTGGCTGGTTGGAAAACCAGTTGTAGTATCAACCTGTCCAGATGCAATATCTGCTTTCCACAACGCGTTGGCTAATTCCTGTGAATTTAATAAATGGAAAGGATTACCTGGGATAGGTTGTTGTGAACCGTAGTAACCATCGTAAGAGATAGTTGATTTACCGGCCTTACCTCTTTTAGTAGTTACCACAATAACACCATTAGATCCGCGAACTCCATAAATAGAAGCAGCTCCCGCATCTTTTAGAACCTGTAAAGATTCGATGTCATTTGGGTTAAGGTCATGCAGGCTTCCTGGAACTCCATCGACGATGATCAATGGGTCAGTTCCTCCAAATGAAGAAATACCTCTAATAAAGATATTAGAAGGTCCGCCCGGAGCACCTGAAGTAATGATGTTCACACCCGCAGCCTGGCCTTGCAGCATTTGCTCAGCGCTACTTGCAGGAAGTGCTTTCATGTCCTTCACATTTACGATGGAAACAGAACCGGTAATATCCTTTTTCTTTTGAGCAGTGTAACCTGTCACTACTACATCATTCAATGATGAAGCAGATAAAGAAAGTGTGACATCACCAATGTTTGATCTCCCTCCGACAGGAACTTGCAGTGGCTCGAAGCCAACTACTGTAATCACTAAAGTCCCGATGTCTTTTGAAGAAGAGATGGAGAATGCACCATCTGTGTTTGTTTGTGTCGCAATTTGTGTCCCTTTTACCTGGACGGTTGCGCCGACAATCGGTTGTTTGTCAGCGTTACTAGTTACCTTACCGGTAACTGTTTTTTGAGCTAGCAGACTGCAGCTCAATAGCAAAAACAGTACAATGCAGCAGCTGCTGGCAAGTACGTTAGTTTTGAATGGCATAAGCAGGATAGTTGTTTGAAATGATTAAAAACAATTAAAAACAGTGTGAATTTACATATAAACTGAGATAAAAATAATATTTTTTTAACAATTTCTTTGCATCATTAACTAAATATATAATGTGTATAATAAACACATCCAACAAAAGTTACCTCATCCAATATTACAGGACATCAAAAAAAAACTCTCTGCTGCATGCAGAGAGTTCAAATATCTTTTTTATTTTTTTTCTATGTCGCCCAAGCCTTGTCGCCTTTTTTATATGGGACACATCCTTCATATCGCCCGGGGACAGCAACATAACGGAGAGCCTTAGTCGCTCCTGGCTCAGAAGTAAAATAACCCCAAAGTGTCAGCTGTTTCATCATAGTAAAATAATGTGCTGGCATTTCCTCTTTCTTGAAAGCCTTGTTGCCACTGGCTTTCGCAGCAGCCTCTTTTTCATTCTGCTGTTTATCAAAATCATTTTTCTTTTTTACATAATCTTTTGCTTCTTTATCGAGGTCGACAAGAAACGCATGTTTTTCGTCGGCAGATAAATCGAGAAATCCTTTATTATATTTTTTCTTGCTTGCATCATTAAGCTCTCCAAGCCCGTCGACAAAAATTTTTTGATCTTTCTCCTCATAACAATCATTTACAATTGTTTTCATGAACTCTCCAATTTTAGCTTCTTTCGCGCCTGGTGATGAAGCAGTAGCTGGAAGAATGGTTTCTCCCACCTCATCCAAAAAAGAAATATCATCGGGAGAAAAATTCAGGCCCGCCATCCCGATTTTTTTATCAGGAGCCGAACAACCCGATAAAAAAGCTTCAGCTCCGATAATGGTGCCGCCTAGTAAAAGCGCCACGCTGGATAATGCTTCTCTTCTGTTCATATAAATAAATGTTTATTGCCCCAAACTCCTTTTGGATTTCCAGGGATTGGTTATAAAATTAAAGTTGCTATTTTTTTTAGAATTACTCAAACAGATTTTCATTTATTTTTTTTCTCCGCGCTGAAGCGCGGAGTTAGTGGTTTATTGAATTTTACATTTCTTATTTTACATTTAGCATTTTACATTCATAGGTTCCCTTTCTTCAATTCTTCTACTGCATGATTCGCTGCCCTTGCTGTTAACGCCATATAAAAAATAGAAGGGCTTTGATTGGCAGTGCTTGTCATGCAAGCCCCGTCTGTAACAAATACATTCGGGCAGTTGTGCATTTGATTCCATTTGTTCAATAAAGAAGTTTTAGGATCCTTGCCCATCCTGCATCCGCCCATCTCATGAATATCTCTGCCCGGTGCCCAATGATTATCATACTGGTTTATATTTTTTATGCCGATGTTGTCGAACATTTCTGAGCTCTGCGTTAAAAAATCTTTCAACAGCTTTTCATCGTTATCATCATAGCCAACATTCGTCACCAATAAGGGCATGCCCCATTGATCTGTTTTATCTTTGCTGAGGCTTACATAATTTGTTTCCTTAGGGACAGTTTCGCCCTGCATATACATATACATGTGCCAGCCGCCTGCTTCGCTCATTGCATCTTTGTAAGATGCGCCGATCTGTTCGGGCGATTGACTGCCTGCTCCTCTCTCGCGCCATGCACCCATAAATGCCATATAACCGCCAACAAAATCCATATCATGTTTGTGCAGGTTCCTGAAATTAGCCATCATGCATTCTGCGGTCCTGCGGCCATAATAATAACTATCTTCAAAACCATCTACATCACCATTTACAGAGCCGCGATAATTTTGAAAGCAAACATATTTTCCAAGTAAGCCATTATCATTTCCCAATCCATTTGGAAAACGATTGGATATAGAATGCAATAAAACAAGATTGCTATTTAATGCAGATGCGTTTACAAAAATGATTTTCGAAAAATAATCAATCGATTGTTTTGTATTTGTATCGATGATCCTTACGCCGACGGCCTTGGCTTTTTTCTCATCATAAATTATTGAATGCACAACTGAAAAAGGCCTTATGGTAAGATTACCGGTTTTTTGTGCCCATGGCAATGTTGATGATACCGAACTGAAATAGCCGCCAAAAGGACAACCACGCATGCAAAGATCTCTTGCCTGGCATTTTCCCCTACCCTGCTGCACATGCAAAGCTGTTGGTTGTGTTAGCTGCGCCCAACGCCCCTGTATCATGAACCTGTCCTTATATGATTTTTTTATTTTCTGCTGCAATTGTTTTTCAACACAATTAAAATCAAACGGCGGCATGTATTCGCCATCAGGCATCGCTTCCAAGCCATCGCGGTTTCCGCATATCCCTGCAAATAATTCAACATGCGAATACCAGGGCGCGATATCATCATAGCTGATCGGCCATTCAATACCATAACCGTAACGCGCAGGTGCAGTAAATTCAAAATGGCTCCAGCGCGGGCAGGCACGTCCCCATATCAATGATTTACCTCCTACCTGGTAACCGCGTATCCATTCAAAAGGTTTTTCCTGCACATAAGGATGATCGTTATCCTTTATAAAAAAATGAGCAGTGTCTTCACCGAAACCTGCGGCTTCGGTAATTAAAGGATTTGCCTCGACAAAACTCCTGGGCATTTCTCCGCGATGAGGAAAATCCCAAGGGTTCATCGTTGCCGTTGGATAATCTTTTAAATGCACAACATTTCTTCCTCTCTCCAATACCAATGTTTTCAATCCGTGTTCACACAATTCCTTTGCAGCCCAACCACCACTGATGCCTGAACCGATAACGATGGCATCATAAGTATTTTGCGCTGTTGCTTTGTTGTTGATATTGACGGAATCCCCAGGCATTTATTTTTTTAAATTAATATTGATTTGTAAATATGATTGAGATATACAAACTTTTGTCTCCGACTTTTACATTTTATATTTTACATCCTACATTTTACATTTCTACAGATTTCCTTTCTTCAATTCATCCACCGCATGATTCGCTGCTCTTGCAGTTATAGCCATAAATGTCAGCGAAGGATTTTGATTCCCGACTGAAGTCATGCACGCACCATCTGTGACGAATACATTTTGGCATGCATGCAATTGGTTCCATTTGTTGAGCAGGGAAGTTTTCGGGTCCTTGCCCATCCGTACTCCGCCCATTTCATGAATATCAAGGCCCGGAGTCTGGTTGCTGTCTTGTTGATTAATATTTTTGCAGCCTGCTTTTTCCAACATTTCTGAACATTGTGTCAAAAAATCCTTCATGAGTTTTACATCATTATCATCGTATCCAACAGAAGTAATGAGTTGCGGGATGTCCCACGCATCTTTCATATCCTTGCTCAGGCGAACATGATTTTCATGTTTGGGAATTGTTTCTCCCTGCATACCCATGTATACGGCCCAGCCACCGGCTTCTGTGATATTATTTTTCCAATCGCCCCCAATCCCATCCTCACCTATTCCCTGCTGCCATCCGGAACGGACAGCACTGAAATAAGAAAGATAACCGCGCAAAAAATCGGTTTGCTGTTTGAATACATTCCTGAAAGAAGGGATAAATGCTTCTGTAGGACGGCGGCCATAATAATAACCATCCGTAAAGCCATCGTAAGTTGCGCTTATACTTCCCCGGTAGTTATGAAATGCAACGAATCTTCCAAGCAAACCATTATCATTTCCCAAACCCTGGGGAAAACGATTTGAAGTGGAATTCAGCAAAACCAGATTTGTATTTAAACAAGCCGCATTTACAAAAATGATGCGCGCATAATATTCAGTAACCTTTTTTGTATGCGCATCAATTACACGCACGCCGGATGCTTTGCCTTTTTTCTCATCATAGATAATAGAATGTACAACCGAGTCAGGTTGTAAAGTCATGTTGCCTGTTTTTTGTGCCCAGGGAATAGTTGATGAATTGGAACTGAAATATCCACCAAAGGGACAACCACGTTCACACAAATTGCGAGCCTGGCATTGGCCTCGCCCTTGTTGCAGGTGTATCTCATTTGGCTTTGTCAAATGCGCACAACGGCCGATGATCACTTGCCTGTCGTTATAATTCTCTTTTATTTTTTGTTGGATGTGTTTTTCAACGCAATTCAATTCCCAGGCTGGAAGAAATTCACCATCAGGCAAATTGGGCACGCCATCTTTATTACCACTGATCCCGGCAAATTTCTCTACATGGCTATACCACGGCGCGATATCTTCATAACGGATTGGCCAATCGACAGCAAAGCCATCTCTGGCCGGCCCTTCAAATTCATATTGGCTCCATCGTTGCGTTTGCCTTGCCCACAATAAGGATTTTCCGCCCACCTGGTAACCACGAATCCAGTCAAAAGGTTTTTCCTGCACATAAGGATGATCGTTATCTTTTACAAAAAAATGTTCGGTTGATTCTCCATATGCATAACAACGGCTTACGACAGGATTATTTTTTGTGACAGCTGCTGGCAATTGGCCACGATGTTGAAAATCCCAGGGATTTTTTATTGCAGTGGGATAATCTTTCAGGTGCACAACATTTCTTCCTCTTTCCAATACCAGAGTTTTTAAACCATGCTCACATAATTCCTTTGCTGCCCAGCCACCACTGATCCCTGAACCGATCACAATGGCATCATACATGTGTTGAGCAGTTGCTTTATTGTTGATATTTATGGAATCACCTGGCATTTATATGTATGATTTATGATGTGAGATGTATGATTTCTTTTCTTCTAACATACATGGATAAACGCATATCGTTGAGTTTGCTAGCCGACAGTAATATAAATATTTTCACATTTCCACATTTGTTTTTATAAATTCCTTTTCTTCAATTCTTCCACCGCATGATCCGCAGCGCGTGCTGTAAATGCCATATACGTAAGTGATGGGTTTTGGCAGGCTGTTGATACCATGAATGAACCATCGGTTACGAAAACATTTGGCGCATCCCATACCTGGTTCCATTTGTTGAGGACGGATGTTTTTGGATCTTTCCCCATGCGTGCTGTCCCCATTTCATGGATACCGCGCCCGAGATATGGATCGGTATCACCACCTCCAACATTTTTTACACCGGCTGCTTCAAGCATTTCGATGGCATCACTCAACATTTCCTTGCGCATTTTCAATTCGTTTTCTTTCAATTCGCAATCAAATGCGAGTACGTTCAAACCCCATTTATCTTTTTTAGTTTTATCGAGAGTTATTTTATTATCGTGATAAGGGAGTGTTTCACCAAAGCCCCCCATACCAACCTGCCAAATGCCAGGTTCCGTCAACGCTTCTTTATATGCAGCACCGATGCTGTATTCGGCAATATCACGGCCCCATCCATCGCGGCCGCCACCACCCTGGTAGCCAAAGCCACGCAAATAATCTCTTTTATCACCAAAGAAATTTCTGTAGCGCGGGATATATACGCCATTTGCACGACGGCCGAAATAATATTTATCATCATATCCTTCCATTATCCCACCTGCGCCAACACCGAGATGATGGTCCATAACATTATGCCCTAATTCACCACTGCTGCTCCCCAATCCATCGGGCCATATATCTGTCGCAGAATTCATCAATATCCATGCGCTATTCAATGTAGATGCATTGAGGAAAATGATCTTTGCATTATAGACATAAGTTTGATTAGTTTCCGCATCTAATACTTCTACACCAGTCGCTCTTTTTTTATCCTTATCGTACAAAATTTTTGTTACGATGGACCAGGGGCGAAGCGTGAGATTACCTGTTTTCATCGCAGCAGGCAAAGTGACCGACTGTGTACTGAAATATCCGCCGAATGGACAACCATACCAGCATTTATCCCGGAACTGGCATTGTCGCCCTTCGAGGGGAACAGTAGCATGTGCACAACGGCCGATAATCATTTTGCGCACGCCTTTATAATGTTCTTTAATTCTTGCAGACACATCTTTCTCGACGCAATTCATTTCCATCGCCGGAAGAAAATGGCTATCCGGTAATTCTGCAAGCCCTTCCTTGGAGCCACTGACACCGGCAGTTTTTTCAACATGCGTATACCATGGCTCGATATCTTTATATCGAACAGGCCAATCGATAGCAATACCATCTTTGGCATTTTCTTCAAAATACAAATCACTCCAGCGATAAGTCTGGCGTCCCCAAAGTAAAGAGCGGCCGCCGACATGATACCCGCGGAACCAATCGAAGCGTTTGATTTCCGTATACGGAGAATCTTTATCATTTGCCCACCAGTCGAGATTTCTTTCGTTGAGCGGATAATCTCTTTTTAGCACAGGATAATTTTTTATCATCGTTTGTGTGCGATCACCGCGATGCGGATAGTCCCATGATTCTTTATTAGCTTCTTTATAATCTTTGATATGCTCGATATTCATACCACGTTCGAGCATGATTGTTTTCAATCCTTTTTCACATAATTCTTTTGCGGCCCATCCGCCACTGATGCCGGAACCGATTACGATTGCGTCAAAAACATTGTCTGCCATGAGCTAGTAATTTTTTTATGATTTGTACTTTTTTTTGTGAGTTTATTTGTGAGTGGTGAGTTGTGAGTAGTGAGAAATGCCGATCTTTACAGACTGCAATTTATTTTCACATTTTCACATTTTCACATTTTCACATTTTCACATTTTCACATTTTACAAATTCCCTTTCTTCAATTCACTTACCGCATGATCTGCTGCGCGTGCAGTAAATGCCATATAAGAAAGTGATGGGTTTACGCAGGCGGATGAAACCATGAATGAGCCATCGGTCACAAAAACATTTGGCGCATCCCATACCTGGTTCCATTTGTTCAGTACGGATGTCTTGCGATCTTTTCCCATTCGCGCAGAGCCCATTTCATGTATGCCTCTTCCCAATGTGCCATCACCTTCACGGCCTTTTACATTTTTTACTCCGGCAGCTTCAAGCATTTCGATCGCATCATCTTTCATATCCTTGCGCATCTTTTTTTCATTGTCTTTATATTCAACATCGATAGCAAGGACATTTAATCCCCATTTATCTTTTGTTGTTTTATCGAGCGACAATTTATTTTCATGGTATGGCAATGTTTCACCAAAGCCACCGAGGCCCATGGTCCATTGGCCCGGTTCTGTCAATGCTTCTTTTAAATCCGCGCCGATTGATAATTCTTCTGCTGAGCGCGCATACCCTTGCCGCGCGCCGCCGCCCTGGTAGCCGAAACCACGCAGGTAATCTCGTTTATCGCCAAACAAATTCCTGAACCTGGGAACATAAATACCATTTGCCCTGCGCCCGAAATAATATTTATCTTCATAACCGTCAACTATACCCGAAGCACCCACTCCTAAATGATGATCCATGATATTATGGCCGAGCTCGCCACTGCTGCTGCCTAATCCGTCGGGCCAGATATCAGTTGCAGAATTCATCAATACCCAGGCGCTGTTTAATGTAGATGCATTTACAAAAATGATTTTCGCATTGTAGACATACGTTTTATTTGTTTCTGCATCGAGCACTTCCACACCGGTCGCTTTTTTCTTATCCTTATCATAAATAATTTTAGTAACGATGCTCCATGGCCGAAGTGTGAGGTTGCCTGTTTTCATGGCAGCAGGCAATGTAGAAGATTGTGTGCTGAAATAAGCACCAAACGGGCATCCCAGCCAGCACTTGTTCCTGAATTGGCAATTGGTTCTTCCCTCATGCGGCACCGTTATATTCGCTACGCGGCCAATAACCATGGCGCGTTTCCCATTATAATGATCTTTGATCCGGGCAGCAACATCTTTTTCTACGCAGGTCATATCCATTGGCGGGAGAAACTGTCCATCGGGCAATTGTGCCAGCCCATCTTTATTGCCGCTGATCCCTGCAAATTTTTCTGCATAATCATACCATGGCGCAATTTCTTTGTAACGCACGGGCCAATCTATCGCAATGCCATCTTTGGCATTTGCTTCAAAATCAAAATCGCTCCAGCGATAACTTTGTCGCCCCCACATTAGCGAGCGGCCACCGACATGATATCCACGGAACCAATCGAACCGTTTGATTTCTGTATAAGGGCTTTCTTTTTCATTCACCCAATAATCGAGGTTGGATTCATTTAATGGATAATCTCTTTTCAGGACCGGGTAATCTTTTCTCATTTGTTGTGTGGCCCGGTTGTGATGAGGATAGTCCCATGCTTCTTTATTCGCATTCACATAATCTTTGATATGCTCGATATTACGCCCACGTTCGAGCATGATTGTTTTCAATCCTTTTTCACATAATTCTTTTGCGGCCCATCCGCCACTGATGCCGGAGCCGATTA
>Ga0207059_1016_pt1 | contig 36279 bp, 30 predicted proteins | sample Alteio_BWMinCont_32_FD_153273 | JGI IMG/M metagenome (GOLD analysis project Ga0207059, IMG submission 153273) | Enriched cells from forest soil in Barre Woods Harvard Forest LTER site, Petersham, Massachusetts, United States -... | ecosystem: Environmental > Terrestrial > Soil > Temperate forest >...
TACAGCGTTTTTTTGGAAGTGAATTTCTTTCCAATCTTTTAATCCGTGCACTTAAACCATTCCCTGCGTTTATTTCCTGGCTAATAAGAAAAACGCATGGGCAGCCTTTTTGAACGCTTTTAACTTTTCCAAAGTTAAAAACTTTGGAAAAGTTAAAAACCCTGTAATGGGAGGTGATTTTACCTAAGCACTAATATTTTATCTTCGTCCTATCTTTCAAACAATCTTTTACTATAGCCGTTATTACTTAGTATATGGATAGTAATCAGAAAAAAACGCTTGTCCTTGGTGCATCGGATAACCCTGCCCGTTATAGCTATCTGGCGATTAATCGTCTTCGCGCAGCTAAACATCCTGTAGTTGCGATTGGCAAAAAGAATACAAAAGTATTTGATGTGGATGTCGATACTGAAAAAAAACAGTATCCCAACGTCGATACAGTTACTGTATATCTTAACCCGGAAAACCAGAAAGGGTATTACGATTATATACTTTCATTACATCCCAAACGCATTATTTTCAATCCGGGCGCAGAAAACGAAGAGCTTGCCGGGCTAGCCAAATCCAATGGCATACAACCCATGGAAGCTTGCACGCTTGTGCTCCTGAGCACCGGTCAGTTTTGATACAATATGACACCCGCTTTTCCGTTTTAATACAGTTACGAAAGCCAGCGCCAGAACCATTTTGATCGTTGTGATGGTACCGGTATAAGCAACCATAATATCGTATCCCATGAATTACCAAAGAATCTTTGGATGCATACTATCCTGCCTTCTTTGTATAATCAAAGCAAAGGCACAGCCATTAATACTTACCGGTTCTACAACGTCATCAACCATTAGCTTTTTTAACCAGTTCCCGGAAAAAACAATGTGTGATATTGAGATTTTGAAAAAAATATTTACCGGCACTGGCACTATATCCTTACCATTAACATCGTCGTATTTACTGAGAGGAAATATTATTTCTCATGCAAATCCAAACCATTTCGCAGAAACAGTGAATATCAGGTTATTGGATTTTCCAAAAGTTGTCTTCACGCTTTCGCGTATTAAACTCGAAAATGGTTCAATCAAATACAGCGGACATATATTGAGCCTGCAGGGCAATGATGCGCTTATATTACAAAAAGAAAATGAAAAATATTATTTCATCAAAACTGAGCAACGTTTATTAATGACCGAATAAAATATTTACGCTGACAGAATATTTATAATTGATCCGCACCGTTGAAAACTATGTAAACCTTTGAATACTATCCGTACCATACTGATCCGTCAATTAATATTCACTTTTGGAATTTGTATGATGAATATTTCCATTCATGCACAGATCCCTTTGTTCAATAGTTATCCGCAGGCTCACGCAACTGTTTATCTTGATTTTGACGGGCAATATGTAGAAGGGACTATATGGAATCAAAACGGTCCAATTGATGCGCAGCCAGCAGGTTTATCAATCGCTGCGATGACAGAAATATTTAATCGCATTGCAGCAGATTATCGCCCTTTTAATATCAATATCACTACAGATGTCAACGTTTATAATAACGCACCTGTATTACAAAGGACAAGGATCATAATCACTCCATCAAGTTATTGGTATAGGAATTCTGCCGGAGCCTCTTGCATAGGCTCATTTACCTGGGGTGATGATACGCCTGCCTGGGTATTTAATAATTTATTGGGAGATAACCCTAAATATATTGCTGCATGTGCTTCTCACGAGATCGGTCATACGCTGGGTCTTCAACATCAAAGCATATACGATGCTAATTGTCATAAACTCACAGAATATAATGCTGGCACAGGGTCTGTTGAAACCGGCTGGGCACCGATCATGGGTATCGGCTATTATAAAAATTGTATTACCTGGTGCATCGGGTCATGTGCTGCAGGCTGCGACTCAATACAAAGCGATTTGAAAATAATTGCCGGCAGCCCGAATAATTTTGGTTTTCGACCGGATGATTACGGTGATGATTATACGAAAGCATCTCCGATAAATATATATAGCAATCTTTTTTCCATAAAAGGAGTAATCAACCACAATCATGACCGCGATGCTTTTCGGCTGGATCTGGATTCGCGAAAAGAAGTATTGTTAAACGTTATGATGGATAATATAGCTGCTGGTAAAAAAGAGAGCGATATAATTAAGATCAGCCTATTGAACAGGAATGCTGATACGATTAGGCAATTCGATGGTTTGAAACTTTTATATGAAGGGATTGATATCATCCTTGATCCGGGAACATATTATTTAGTGGTTGAAGATGCAATCAATAAACCCGGCATTCATGGGTTTTATAGTTTGAGCGGGACATTAGTCCCCGATGGAGCGCTGCGCCAATTTGCACTTCGCCGGCCTGGCACAAATAATCCGTAATATGGGATATCAGCAAGAAAAACAATGAACCTGCGTTAATGATGAAAGAATAAACGTTCAACTATTGCTGAAGTTTATTAAAACATAATAAAACAATAACCTATATGCGATTTTGCAGGTATTTTGTTTTTTGGTAAATTCGACAAACCTATTTAATTATGCTATGGCGAAAATTTAATGGCGACCCGATTGAATTACCGATTGCCCATGCCGTTGAAAATGCGATCCGGCGTGAAACCGAAAAAGGATATCATCTCAAAGTCTGCATCGGCACTGACTCCCAGGTAAAAGGCATAGAAACAGAATTTGCAACCGTAATTGTTTTTTTGCGTGAAGGACATGGAGGATTTATGTTCATCCACAATGAAAAAACAAAAACACAGTACACGATCAAAGAACGTATGCTCGTGGAAGTAGCAAAGAGTATTGAAATTGCTTACGAATTATGCCAGCTTTTTACCAAGTACGATGTTGATATGGAAGTACACGCTGACATTAACACCAACCCGCACTTCAAAAGCAATGATGCACTTAAAGAAGCGATGGGTTATATCCTCGGGATGGGTTTCGCATTCAAAGCAAAACCGGAAGCCTTTGCAAGCAGTAGTTGCGCCAATAAGGTAGTAAACTAATTCGGGCAAACGCAAAATAATATTAAACACTAGCCCTTGCCGTTAGTGAAAGGGTTACTTATCTCCCATTCGCTATTCATTTCTTCAATCAATTGCAAAATCTTATCTCTGCCGGTTTTTTTTATTGCACTGGTAACAAAATGTTGTGGTAAAAATTGCCAGCTTTCCCGCATCTTATTTAAAAATGCTTTTACATTACTGCTAACGATACGTTGATTTTCTTTGTCGGCTTTGGTGAAAACAATACAAAACGGGATTTGCCATTTGCCTAATTGGTCCACAAAATCAAGATCCGATTTTTGCGGCTCATGCCGGCTATCGATCAATATAAATACAGTCACCAGGTTTTCTCGTTTGCGGAGATAATCCTGGATCATCTTCTCCCAATTTTTTCTTTGTGCCAGCGAAGCTTTCGCAAAACCGTAGCCGGGCAAATCAACCAGATACCATTGCATGATCGCCCCTTTTCCTTTTGCCGATGGCGATGCGCTTTCAATTTGAAAATGGTTGATGAGTTGTGTTTTCCCTGGTGCAGCAGAAGTCTTTGCTAATTTGTCATTGTTACAGATCATATTAATTAACGACGACTTGCCCACATTGCTTCGACCAATGAATGCATATTCAGGCCTATCTGGTTTTGGGCATTTGGTATAATCGGGGCTGCTGATAACATATTGTGCTGACCTGATAAGCATAGACCTGTAATATATAAATTTCAACAGAAATAATGTGAACAATCAAATGAAGGCTTAAGTCTTAAATAAAAATAAATTCACTTTATTTGCTTTTTGCTTAAATTGAATGCATAACCAGAACTGATGAGGCGTATAATAACAGGCGGCGATGAAACTGCGTTGGAACTGCTCTTTACCGAAATTTTTAAAGAGCATGAGCACGTGCTGCATTTGTTAGCATTAAGGCTTACCAAATCGGATCAGTACGCCAAAGATATTATCCAGGAGGTATTTTTGAAGCTGTGGGAATTCCGTCACAACATTAAGGATATTGAAAATATAGAGGCTTGGTTGTACCGGATCACAGAAAATAAAGTGATTGATTTTTTACGGAAAACAGCTGCAGATGAGCGTTTGAAGGATGCAGTCTGGTTGAACCTGCAACAAATGCTTAATGAAACAGAACCATTGATATCGGCGAAAGAATATAATGTTATCATACGCAAGGCAATTGATCGACTACCGCCCCAACGCAAGCTGATATACCAATTGAATAAAGAAAAACAACTCAATTACCAGGAAATTGCAAACCAGTTACAAATTTCCAGGCATACGGTAAAGAATCAATTATCTACAGCAGTACAATCCATCCGCAGTTTTTTTACTAAAAGCGTGAAGCTTTTCTTTTTATTCTTCTAGTTAATCTCCGAATTTTTTTTAAGCCAATAGGAACAATTGCTTTTTGCTTCGTCTATATTATATAGGATAATAACCTTCTATGGAAGAAAGAATAAAATATCTTTTCAGGCAATACCTGGAAAACATCTGTTCCGGACAGGAGCTGGAAGAATTTTTAGCATATATCCAGCTATCAAAAAATGATGAGGTACTCAGGGATCTTATAAAAAAAGTATATGATTCCTTAAAAGAAACAAGCTCATCGCTCACGTATGTGGATGAAAGTGGCAAATTGATATTACCTGAACCCGTATCGATCGACCCGGCTTTACCAGAAAAAAAGCCTGGTACAAAGAAATTGGCTGTAAGCCTTGCCGTGATCACTTGCCTATGCGTAGTCGCAGCCGGCATCTGGTTAGCAAAAAAATCTTTGCCGGAAAAAAAAGAAATCAACACAGCCAATCTTTTAACGAAGAAAACTACGGAGCGTTCTGAATTTAAATACCTGCTTTTGCCCGATAGCACACAGGTTTGGCTCAATGCAGTCAGCTCACTGGAATTCCCCGACCATTTTGCGGGAAATAAAAGAGAAGTATTTCTTTCCGGTGAAGCATATTTTGATGTAAAGCATGCCGATGAAATCCCTTTCATTATCCATACCGGTGAGATATCAACAACAGTTATGGGGACTGCATTTAATATCAAAGCTTATCCCGGTCGAAAAAATGTTATTGTAGCTGTAAGCCGGGGAAAAGTAAAAGTAAGCCGTGGCAATGAATTGCTCGCAACACTTACAAAAGGACAGCAGGTAAAAGTGAGCAATAAAGACAGCGTCATCGCCAAGAAAAATATTAAAATAAACCTGGTGGCAGCATGGCAGCAAGGGAATATGGATTATGATGATGAAAGTTTTGAAGACATCATTGCTGACCTTGAGCGCATGTATAATGTAAATATCAGGATTACGAATAATACGCTCCGGAATTTAAAAGTGTCCACTTCATTTCGCAGGGAAGAAGGGATAGAACAGGCATTAAAAATATTATGCACGCTAATCGATACAAATTTTGAACAAACAGCCGGGATTTACACGATACAATAATATAACACTTAAAACAACAAAACTATATGCTCATGAATACATCACCCCCAACATAAATAAATAAAAAGAACCGCCCAGGTTGCAGCCTGGAAGCGGCTCGGCGTTTTAAAACTCTATTCAAGAATTACTAAAACAATCAAAGCTATGAATTTAAGTGTAAAAATGCACAATCCTGTAGCATTGTGCATGGGAACAAGCATTCGCAACCTTGTCCGGCTATTTAAAAACAAAACGCTACTAATGAGAGTTTCCTTTTTGTCTATATTTCTTACCCTGAGCGCATTTTTGATGGCCCGAGATGGCAATACCCAGGACCTGAATCAAATGACTGTATCCATACAGTTAAAAAATTCAACCCTGAAACATGCCCTACGCAAAATTGAATCGCTTACCAAACTGGCATTCACATATAAAACGAATGATATAGTTGGTTATAATAGCATTACCTATGACGGGACGAATATCCCTGTTGCAAAACTGCTCGGGGAACTGCTGAGAAATACCGATCTCAATTATGAACAGGTAAATAGCAATATAATCATCAAGAAAATAAAAAATGAACAACTGATTGGAGCTGAAATCAAAGCCTCCAATATGGCTTATCCTATTGCCGATGGGACTATCAATGGCAAAGTGACCAATGAAAAAGGAGAACCTATTGTGAATGCCTCCGTACAGGTTGTAGGAAGCAGAAGAGGAGTTGCCGCTGATGCGGAAGGCCGGTATACATTGATAGGCATCAAAGCAGGCAAACATAATATACAGGTATCTGCCATCGGATATCAAACCGAAATAAAAGAAGTTACGGTTTCAGATAACGGTAACCTTGATGTGAGCTTTCAGTTAAAAGAAGATAATAGCAGGCTTAATGATGTTGTTGTAACTGCATTAGGCATTAAACGCGATGTAAAAACTTTGGGCTATGCTTCACAGCAAATTAATTCTGAACAATTAGTTCAATCCAATCAATCCAATTTAATAAATGCGCTACAGGGTAAAGTAGCCGGTGTTACTATATCCAGCGCTGGTGGCGGTCCTGGCCAGGGCGCAAGCATTTTGATAAGAGGCATAAATTCTTTAAACCCTGATAAAGATAATCAACCGCTTTTTGTTATTGATGGAATGCCGGTAGACAATAGTACGTACACTACGGGCACAGATGGCAACCGCGGCACGCAAATGGCAAACCGCATTTCGGATATCAATCCTGAGGACATAGAAAATGTAAACATATTAAGAGGTGGCGCTGCAACTGCGTTGTACGGACTTCGTGGAGCCAACGGCGTTATAGTGATCACAACAAAAGCAGGGCGCGCAGGAAAATTACAAGTTCATTATGCTTCCAGTTATAGCACAGATGTAATTGATAAATTACCGGACCTCCAATCCAAATACACGATGGGTTTTGGCGGAACACTTGCCGATTATGATTCAGTAGGTTTCTGGCCTGCATGGGGACCAACAGTTGCTGAAGCTAAGACAATTGACCCATCTCATCCGGCTAAACTTTTTAATAACTGGAAAAGAGCTTATAACACAGGCAACCAGTTTAAGAACAGCATCAGCTTCTCTGGTGGCACTGATAAATCAACATTCGCTTCTTCTTTGTCTTATGCAAAACAAAATGGTTTGATACCATTTACTTATTACCAGGATGTAACTGCAAGAATAAATGGGCAATTGAAATTCAGCGACCAATTCAAAATGGGGACATCTATTTATTACGCGAATACCGATGGTAATTTTTATGATGCAGACCGATATAATGAAGAGCTGATCTATTGGGCGCCACGCTGGGATGTACGCGACTTCTTAAAACCAGATGGCACGCAACAGACTTATGGGCAAACCAATAATCCATTTTATACTGCATATACGAATAGATATGTGTCAAAAGTCGATCACATTATCGGGAATTTAAATTTCACGTACAATCCTTTAAAATGGCTGACTGCAACATACCTGTTAGGCATGGACGAATATGGTGATGCACGCACAGCAACTGCTCCTGGCCCATCAGGTATAGCGGGCGAAATACCAGGCGCAGATAATGGACTTGGTTTTATCCATCAGTACCAAATCAATTACCGTCAGCTCAATTCTAATTTTTTATTGACTCTCGATCATACATGGGCAGACAAAATTCAAACTACGTTGCGGATGGGGAACGATGTTTTGGATAGAAAAACAAATATCACTTCTACCGAGGGAAATAACCTGGATGTATATAACTTATTTAATTTAGGCAACGCAAAACAAATCAGCACTACTCAATACATTCAAAATTATCGTATCATCGGCGCGTACGGCGATCTTACTATCGGATATAATAATTATTTATTCCTGACTGCAACCGGAAGAAACGACTGGACATCTTCTCTTGAAAAAGATAATCGCTCTTTCTTTTATCCTTCAGCCAGCTTGAGTTATATTTTTTCACAAAGCATGACGGTGCCAACATGGCTTACTTATGGAAAATTAAGAGCCTCCATTGCAAGCATAGGAAAAGATGCACTTCCCTATAGCACCAGTATTGTTTATGGGCCAGGGTATACAGGACCAAGCCCTTCTCTTACCCAGCCGATAAATGGAGTAATTGGTTGGAGCAGATCTGATGCAGCAGGCATTGCAACATTAAAACCTGAAAAGACAAGTACATTTGAAATTGGGACCGATCTCAGTTTTTTCAAAGATCGGCTGAGTTTTAATTTTACCTGGTATAAATCCAACAGTAAAAATTTGATCATCCCTGTAACGGTAACACCTACTTCAGGTTTTACAGGTATAACCTTGAACGCCGGTGAAATTGAAAACAGAGGTGTTGAAATAACACTAAAAGGAGCTGCTGTAAAATCAAAAAATTTCAATTGGGATATAATAGTTAATTTTTCTGCAAACAAGAATAAAGTACTTTCTATTTATCCAGGCTTACAGGAAATTGTTACCGGCAGCCAGTTTGGATATTCCAATTCTACCGTCACCACAAAATATATTCCTGGTGAATCTGTAGGAAATATTTATGGCACGCCATGGACACGTTATGGTGATGATAAAGATCCATTGCGTTCAGATAAAAGCAAACCTTTCCTGATTGGAAGTGATGGCTTCCCTATACTGACTCCGTATTCGGATCAAAAGATATTGGGAAATTCATATCCGAAATGGATCGGCAGTATTGCGAATTCTTTCAGCTATAAAAACTGGAACCTGTATTTTCTTTGGGATGTGCGCGAAGGCTTGCAGAAATATGACCAGTTCAGTAATTTCCTTGCAGCCTTTGGTGAATCTTCCATAACACTTAACCGCAACGATACAAAAATCTTCGCCGGAGTTTTACAAGATGGGACACCGAATACAAAGCCAGTTTGGTTAGGGCAGGGCGTAGGCCCTGATGGCCACGATTATGGCTCTGCTGGATATTACCGTGCGAGATACAGGGGCATCGCAGAAAATTTTGTTGAAGATGCATCCTGGGTAAGATTGCGCAGCACTACATTGTCTTATAGCTTACCACAAAAAATTTTAAGCCATACATTTATTAAAACCATCAGCCTTGCATTTACCGGTAACAATTTATTGCTCTTTACCAAATACAAAGGATTTGATCCTGAATCAAGTTCTACCCCTGCCGGAAGTGCAGTAAACGGTTTTGCTGGTTTCAGTTATCCTGCTTTGCGCAGCTATATATTTTCATTAAATGTTGGCTTATAAAATTTATTATCATGAAAAAAATACTTTCATATACTATTGCAATTATTACATTCATTGTACTGTTCAGTAGTTGTAAAAAATATCTGGATATCAACGAGAATCCAAATGCAGCGGCAGAGCCGCCAATAAATGGCCTGCTGGCAAATACCACATATAGTACGGCTAATAATATTTTCAATGCAAGTAATTTAACATCGTACTATACACAATATCTTGCTTCTCCCAATGCATCAAGCGCAGCAGATATTTATGATAATGTTGATGAAAGTGCTACCTGGGCAAGTTTTTATAATATTATGACAGACTTGTATGATATGAAAAAATTTGGTGCACAAAAAAACCTGAATGCGTATGTAGGCGTATCAAATATCTTAATGGCCTTACACCTCAATACCCTGACTAATTTATGGGGTGATGTCCCGTATTCGGAATCATTTCTTGGTGTAAAAAATCTTGTTCCAAAATTTGATGACCAGAAATCTCTTTTTGATACTTGCATCGATCTGCTCGATAAAGGAATTGGATTTTTGCAACAACCTGGAGCAGATGGCCAAATCGATGCAGCGAGTGATTTCATTCACGCAGGCGTTACATCCGCATGGATATTGACTGCACATGCATTGAAAGCACGTATGCTTAACCAGTTATCAAAAACATCTTCCTATAGCACCAGTGCTGTGCTGGCAGAATTGGCATCAGCGTATACGGGTAACAGTGATGATGCGCAGATAACCGCTTATGTAACGGATGTAAATAACAATCCCTGGGGCGATGTTGCGATTGCAAATGCGGGATTGAATTTGGATGGTTGGTTATCTTCCCATTTTGTGGACGCTACCGACGGCACTACCTATGGAGTTTTTGATCCGAGATTGCCACTCATCACACAAAAAAATAAAGATGGCATTTATATCGGCACGCCAAATGGCAAAGGCCGCATCGGGACAGGGACAACGCACGATGAATGTTATCTTGATGTAGATAAATGGTATTCCACACCAACTGCTCCATTTCAACTGGTGACTTACGCAGAAATCAAATTCATCGAATCAGAAGCTCAATTCAGGGCCGGGAATAACCAGGCTGCTTATGATGCTTATCTGGCGGGCATAACCGCGCACATGCAAAAATTGGGTGTAGCAGACACTGCCATACAACGCTATACTACGGATCCTGCAGTGGCAGTAGGATCAGGTAATATCACACTTGCACTTATTATGAAAGAAAAATATGTGGCTTGCTTTTTAAGTCCTGTTACCTGGGATGATATGAGGCGTATGGATTATGCATACAAAGATTTTTCACTCCCGGTGAATGCGCTGTTGAGCAGTTTTATACGGAGAGTAAACTATCCTAACAATGAATTATCGACAAATGGAAAGAATGCCCCGACAGTAGCCTTGACTGATCATCTTTGGTGGGATCAATAAAATAAAAAATATTTTACACTAATTGCAATAAGAAAATGAAAAACCACTGATAAGATAAAATATGTTTTTTGAATGGCTAGTTGAAAAAAGGTCCCTTAACCGGGACTTTTTTTTATTCTGAACTTGTTAAATTTCTAAAAATCTTTTTTGGAAAAGAATATCTTTTGAAAGAATGATTTAGAATTTCAATAATACATTTCGCCAAAAATATTCACACCGTCACCTATACGTTAAGCATCAGTTTACAAACTATAAACTTGCCGTATCTTCGTTTGTATGGTTACATATAAACACGACACCATTGTACCATTTAAGGATTCGGGGCTCACAAAAAAACAGCAGGTTGCTGAAATGTTTGACCGCATTGCATTCCGGTACGATTTCCTCAATCGTTTCCTGAGTGCTGGCATCGATGTATATTGGCGCAAAAGAGCAATTAGAGAATTATTGGAGATCAATCCGCAACTCATACTTGATGTCGCAACCGGCACTGCCGATATGCCGGTAATGATGATAAAATATCTCAAGCCAAAAAAAATTATTGGCATTGATATTTCAGATGGGATGCTTGATATCGGCACAAAAAAAATCAACAAATTAAAACTTGATAACCAGGTTGAATTGCAGAAAGGAGATAGTGAAGCCATTAATTTTCCCGACAACAGCTTCGATGCAATAACTGTCGCGTATGGTGTCCGCAATTTTGAACATCTTGAAAAAGGTCTTCAGGAAATGCTGCGCGTATTGAAACCAACTGGCAAATTGATCGTGCTTGAATTTTCACAACCAAAAAATTATTTTTTTAAACGCCTATGTGATCTTTATTTTAAATTCATTACGCCGGGCGTTGGCAGGTTGATATCAAAAAATAAAGATGCTTATCAATACCTCAATAAATCTGTTAAAGCTTTTCCCGAGGGGAATGATTTTATTGACATTTTAAAAAAAACAGGCTATGCTGATCCTTATTACAAAGCATTAAGCCTTGGCATTTGTACGATTTATTGTGCTGGTAAATAATAACTAGTATGATTAATTCTGCAAAAAATTTGATTGCAGGATGAGGTCGGCCAACCCTAAGGCACAAGGATCAAGGTACAAGTGGTTTACATCTTGCATCTTGATCTTTGTGCCTTGTACCTTAGAGGTAGTCGATTTCATTAATTGTAACGCAAATTATTTCAGAAAAGTTAAAATCAAAATATTCCAAACAAAGGGAATTAAGTTGAATAAAACAGGGCAATTAAATTAAGCGCAAAACGTTGTTATTTGCAATATAGGATATTGGAAAGCAGAACTTCCCCGCATGACGGCGATAATTAATTTTAAATAACTGGTTTGGAACAATTTATGAACTCAACATATTTTTTGTACACACGAAGAAAGCGGTTTGTATTCTTTATCAGTCTTTTTGGAATTTTATTAACAGGATCACAGGCATCTGCCCAATTAAGAGATAATCTTAATTTAGCCGATCATGATTCGAAATTCTATCACCTCGGCATTGCTCTTATTTATAACAATTCGCATTTCCAGGTAAGCGCTCACCCACAGTTTTTACAAAGCGATAGTGTGCTTTCCGTTAACCCTGAAAATACAGGCGGCTTCGGCCTCGCGGGCATGCATACCTTCAAAATCAGTCCGCATTTCGAATTCAGGGTTGTTTTCCCTGAACTTATGTTTTCTTATAAAAATCTTACATATAATCTTAAATATCCGAACGGCGATCAGCGAGCCCTTGCAACAAAGCAGGTAGAATCTATTTTACTTGGCTTCCCGGTACAAATAAAATTTCTTTCCGACAGGATAAACAATTTTAGGGTGTATATGCTCGGTGGGGTAAATTATCAATATGACCTCGCATCGAATGCAACGGCAAGAAAAGCACAGGACCTTGTCAAATTAAAATCTTACGATTTTAGTATAGAAGCCGGTATCGGGTTTCAATTTTTCTTCCCGGTCTTTATCTTATCCCCCGAACTTAAAATAAGCAACGGGCTTATTAATGTTCATAGCCGTGACCCAAATCTTATTTACTCAAACACGATCGACAGGCTCAATTCCAGGATGATTGTATTCTCGCTTATATTTGAGGGTTAGGACCAGGATTTTAAACGATTTGCCTGATTACTTATTACACGAAATTGTTTTTATCCATCCTTCGCCAACAACCAAAATCATATATTTTAAATATTGCCAGCTATCAGCGTAATATCAGCCCAATCATTACAATCGCCTAAAATCAAGGTCAAAAAAAGCCGGGCATAAACCCGGCTATATTATAGGATAAAATTTAACCCCTTCGCCTTAATATTTTAAATCATCGATGATTATTGAAAAGCGTCCAGAATAGATCGATCATAAAACCGCTATTCCTGAAATCGGAATTATTAAAACTCACATTGCTATTATCATTAACTTTTGAAATCCCGATATTATAACGGGCACCGATACCCAAACCTATGGGACTATGATAACCAAGACCCGCGCCCCAGGCAAATTCTGCTGACTTAGTAATACTTTTTATGCTCTGGTCTTCAAATCTCGATGAGCTTACATTGATATTTGCTTCGGGACCTGTTTCGATATAAAAGCCTCCTGTAAAACGATATTTTACAAGTACCGGGATGCTTAAATAATCAAGTTTGAAATCGTTTTTTGTTACTGTTGTGCCATTATCAGAAGAAGTTGCTTTTATCCTCGCGCCTGCGGTCGAATACAAAACCTCCGGGGATATAGCGAAATGATCACCAACCATAAAATTTATAAAAGCTCCTGCATTCCATCCAACCAGCGCAGAGTATGAAGTATTATTATTATACTGAGAACTACTGGTTATAAAATTGCTGATATTAGTCCCTGCTTTAATGCCAAGTTGAAATTTTTGCGCAAAGACAGCAGATACGCTCATTAACAATAGTGCACCTAATAAAATCCTTTTCATAATAGTGGTTTTTTTCTTGATGATTGTTTCAGAATAGTAATTAGCTATTCATGGATAAACCAATATTATACCATTCTATAATTTGACATTAGCATGCAGAAAAAGATCAGGATGTTGAAAAAATTGGGGTGAAATTTTACCAGTGCTGTACATAATTCTACTCAAACATTTCAGCTACGATCAATAATCATATTGTCGCCTGAACATATTCATCCGTAATCCAATCGTAAGCGTGGTGGAACTTGTAGTAGTAGGTATTGCGGCAGACACTTTATATGTTCTGTACATAGCAGATAAATCGATAAATAAATTTTCTTTTGCTTCCCAGGAAACAACGGCAGATAAATTTACACAAGTGGCTGGTACACCCGAACCTATTTTGAAACCATAATCTCTCGGCCTGGTTGTATAATCAAGAAAAATATTATTGCCTAAATTTTCACCTCCTGAATCCAATCCCTGTTTATAATAAATAAGCTTTGCTTCGATATTCCATTTATATACCGGCTGATAACGTGCGATTGCAATAAACTCTTCAAAATTAGAACCGAGCGGATGTGCTAATGGTTGGTTATAGTGAGAGTAATTTGATACTGTATCGTTATGTGAATAGGTATATGGCCGCACCACATTTCCCTCGAATTGCAAATCAAAATTCTTAACATTAAATGCATCGATATATTTAATCCCTAATTGTAGGCCCTGTTTGTTTCCCCACCAGCCATTTGAGTAGTGCAACACTTCATGCAATACAAATTCATTAATCAGCAACTGCCCATATACCTGTGTTGCATGACCAATGTTTGCTTTAAAATCAAGGCCCACTGTAGTTTTATCCGGGCTGCCATTTTCCTGCTGCGCTGCAACAAGAAAAATAATAGGGTTCAGATAAGAAAAATCAAAATAATCAGCCCTGCTAAAAACAACATTATCATATAGCCCAACATTTAACCATTTCGCTGCATTAAAACTGAGGTGATGCACAACCGCATATTTTTTCGGATACTGGTAGTCGCCCAATTGATGCTGGCTGATCAGCTCCATAAAAATATCCTCATAATTCAGTTTCCAAATGCGTGTATTTATTTTTAAAAAAAGATATGGGGCGCTATAATCACTCAGCAACAAACTGCGATATCCATCGCCGATAAAATTTTTGTCGTACCCAAATTGAACATTAAAATATTTCCATAAATCAAATGTTATATATCCCCTCGCATCAAAATAATCAAACGCCGTTCTTTTAAATGGTTTATAATAACCTGCGCCGGGCACAGCAGGAAACCCAGTAGCTGTAACACGTTGCTGAAAAAAAGATGGCCCTCTTTCCTGGTTATCGGTAACATAGGTTGAAAAACCCAAATGCGGCCCGATTAAGCCACGTAATGTAAATCCTTTTGAATTCAAAAAAACGCGCTCATTATTTCCAGATTCATAAGACTGCTGTTGTTGCAATACCGGGTTTAGTGCCAGGAAAAAATCCTTTTCATTTACTTCAAAAAAATTAGCTTTGGTTTTATAGAAAGTATTGAACAACGGGTGTTTGCTTTTAAAATCTTCCTTGCTCCCCCTAACCCATTCGGTATTATTCATCAGCAATTCACGAAGGTTGGATTGATCTGTTTTGGAAAGATGATAATACTCATCATACGGATAGAATTTGTGCAGTGAATCAGCCATCTCCGCTACTTCGACTATCGTTTTTCTTGTAAGTGGTTTAGCAGTAAATACATTAAGATCGGGATTCGATTGTAATAAAATTTCTAAACGTTCAATAAAATGACTTGATTTGTCGCCTTGTGGTACATAAGTAGATTGGCCAAAACCAGGAAAAGCAAATAAGAAAATTATCGAATAGCTTAGAATGGTTTTTATAAATTGCGTCATGATAGCATTTTATCGATTCTGATTCAAGATATGCAAAATTACCTTATTAAAAATATTTCCATCGTTAACGAAGGCAGTATAATTGTCGGAGATGTATTGATCAAAAATAACCGCATAGAAAAAATCGGCAGCAATATTCAGCCTTCTATTATCGTAAAAGAAATAAACGGCGAAAAAAAACATTTGTTGCCCGGCGCTATTGATGACCAGGTACATTTTCGTGAGCCCGGGCTTACGCATAAGGCTACTATTTATACCGAAGCAAAAGCAGCGATAGCAGGTGGCGTTACTTCATTTATGGAAATGCCGAATACTATCCCGCCTGCTTTTACACACGATAGACTGCAAGAAAAATACCAGATTGCTGCAAATACTTCATTAGCTAATTATTCTTTTTTCATGGGCACGTCGAATGATAATGCTGATGAGGTGTTGAGGACAAATGAAAGGAAAAAAGAAATTTGCGGCATTAAGATTTTCATGGGCTCGTCCACCGGTAATTTACTCGTAGATAATTATCTGACGCTCGACAAATTATTTAGAGAAAGCGAATTGCTGATCGCGACCCATTGCGAGGATGAGAAAATCATAAAAGCAAATTTAGAAAAGGTTAAGCAACAGAAAGCGATATTAACCGCGGCCGACCATCCCATTATCCGTGATGAACAGGCCTGTTTCGAATCTTCGCTCACTGCAATCCAGTTTGCAAAAAAATATAATAGCCGTCTTCATATCCTCCATATTTCTACAGAAAAGGAATTACAGCTTTTCACAAATTTAATACCGCTCGCAGAAAAAAGGATTACGGCAGAAGTCTGTGTGCACCATCTTCATTTTACCAGTGATGATTATGCGCAATCAGGCAACCTGATCAAATGCAATCCGGCTATCAAAGCCCCGCATAACCGGGAAGCTTTATGGAAAGCGCTGGTAGATGATCGGCTGGATGTGATCGCGACGGATCACGCGCCCCACACGCTGGAAGAAAAAGGGTTTTACAGAAATGAAAACGGCTCTCTTGTTGCTTATGCCGGCGAAAAAGGCTCGTATGAAAAATCACATGCCGGCCTGCCGCTCGTACAACACCCGTTATTGATGATGTTATTTCATGCGAAAGAAGGCAGGATAAGCCTGGAAAAAATAGTTGAGAAAATGAGCCATGCCGTAGCAACCTGTTTCAATATTGCCGACAGAGGCTTTATCCGTGAAGGCTATTATGCCGACCTGGTTATTGCAGACCTTGACAAACCCAGCATAATCACCCAACAAAATATATTATATAAATGTGGCTGGAGCCCATTGGAATCAACCATCCCAAATAAAAAAGAGCTATCATTTCCTGCAACAATTACACATACTTTTATAAACGGGCGACTTGTTTATGGAAATAGGGACTTTGATGAATCTCAGAAAGGACAACGATTATTATTTAACCGCTGATCCCAGTAATGAATATGGAAATTGATAAAACTACATACGAAGATCTCTCTCTGTATAATCACGATGAAGAGAATTCTATTTTTCATCGCTTAAATTTTTCGCGTACGCGTGGGGGAAAGGATTGGTTATTTCAATATTTCAATAATCCGTTCAGCGACCTGAAACATATTACCGATACACAAAAAATTATTTCACTCATTCTTCAAAACATCGATCAATGGCCGCTCACTATCAGCAATGGCACAGTGATGGTCATGGAAAGATTTTATGAATCTGCCATGGATGAAATTCCCGACAGCAGTAATTTTTTGAATGCGATTACGTATAAAATATTCCATACTCCCGATTATTCGTTATTAAGATATACACTTGGCCATTTCGCCGATTTTCTCCGTGGCATATCTAAATTGATCGGCTTATTCGATATTGATGAATGCCCTATATTATTACGAGCATTTCTTCATCGGGCAAAAACTTTATTGAACCATGAAGTAATTTATTCGCTGCTGCAAAAAAAAGCGGGTACGGAATTTTCGGCTACACAAACTATTTATTACGGTAGTTATATACGCGGCCGTTTCAGGCATCCGGCACAGGAATTAATTGATATTTACGGCAGGTTGGATGCATGGTATTCGATGGCTGTAGCAACAAAAAAACTGGGTCTCGCACTGCCTGTTTTTGTGGATACGGAACAACAGTTTATCCAGGCATCATCGCTTTATCATATCCTGCTCCCAATGCCTGTTGCCTATTCAATACGAATGGATCAGCAAAGTAATTTTCTTTTTTTGACAGGAGCTAATATGGCCGGTAAAAGTACTTTCATCAAAGCCATAGGAGCCGCCGTATTTTTAGCACATCTGGGCATGGGTGTTCCTGCCAAAGAAATGCGCCTTAGCCTATTTGATGGCGTGCTAAGTAATATTAATGTAGTTGATAACCTCGTGAAAGGAGAAAGTTATTTCTTTAACGAAGTACAACGTATCAGGGATACCCTGCTCAAAATAAATGATAAAAGAAAATGGCTTGTATTGATCGATGAATTATTTAAAGGCACCAATGTACAGGATGCGATGAAATGTTCATCTACTGTGATAAAGGGGCTGATTAAAATAAAATCATCTTTATTTATACTTTCTACTCACTTGTATGAAATAGGTGAGGAATTAAAACAATATCCCAATATCAGGTTCAGTTATTTTGAAACCATGATCAAAGACGATCAGCTTTATTTCAGCTATCAACTTAAAGAAGGGATAAGCAATGACCGATTGGGATATTTGATTTTGAAAAGAGAAAAAGTGGTGGAAATGCTGGAGAAGCTTTGAACAAAGCAACCAATATAAATACCACAAAGAGGCAGTGCTGCAGGTCTCCACAATTATCTATCTTGACGTTTCAACCAGGAAACCTTATCTATGCTCGTCAAAACTTTTGGCAGTGCAGTATATGGCGTTGAAGCCATTACGATCACTGTTGAAGTAAATGTGTTAGGTGGCAGCAATTATTATATTGTAGGCCTGCCGGACAATGCTGTAAAAGAAAGTCTGCAAAGAGTAGAAAGTTCTCTCAAAACAAATGGCTATCACATGCCGAGGACCAAACTTGTCGTCAGCCTTGCGCCGGCTGATCTCAGGAAAACCGGTTCTGCTTTTGATTTACCAATTGCATTAGGCACATTAGGCGCAAGTGAGCAATTGGCCAATGTAGAATTATTCGCGAAATATATAATAGCGGGCGAATTAAATCTCGATGGGACTATCCAACCAATAAAAGGAGCATTGCCAATCGCGATCCAGGCAAGAAAAGAAAATTTCAAAGGCCTGATCCTGCCAAAACAAAATGCAAGAGAAGCAGCCATGGTCAATAATCTTTGCGTTTATGGCGTAGGCCATATCAATGAAGTGATTGAATTCTTTCGGGACGAAAGTTCATTGCATGCAGTTGTTGTCAATACTAAAGATGAATTCTTCTCCGCGCAATACGATTTTGATCTTGATTTCAATGATGTGAAAGGCCAGGAAAATATTAAGCGTGCATTAGAGATTGCTGCTGCCGGTGGCCATAATGCAATTCTTATCGGGCCACCAGGAGCAGGAAAAACAATGCTTGCCAAACGCTTATCAACAATCCTCCCACCACTCACATTACATGAAGCATTGGAAACAACAAAAATCCATAGTGTTGCTGGTAAGCTTCCCGAAAATTCAACATTGATATCAAAACGGCCTTTTCGTTCACCGCATCATACTATCTCTGATGTAGCGCTTGTTGGCGGTGGTGGGATACCACAACCGGGAGAAATTTCGCTTGCGCACAACGGTGTGCTTTTCCTTGATGAATTACCGGAATTTAAACGCGCTGTATTAGAAGTTATGCGACAGCCAATGGAAGAAAGAAAAGTCACGATCAGCAGGGCAAAAATCGCTGTTGATTTTCCAGCGAGCTTTATGTTAATCGCATCAATGAACCCCTGCCCTTGTGGTTTTTATAATCATCCGGATAAGGAATGTAGCTGTCCGCCCGGTGCCGTGCAAAAATATTTAAATAAAATATCGGGTCCTTTGCTCGACCGCATAGACCTGCATGTAGAAGTTACGCCGGTTGCTTTTGCAGAATTATCTTCCGGTAAGAAAGGAGAAAATTCTTCGGATATACGTGACCGAGTGATATTGGCGAGAGAAAAACAAGCAGCGCGGTTTAAAGAAAATCCTGGTACTTACGCTAATGCACAAATGGGTAGCAAATTGCTAAAAGAAATATGTATAATTAACACAGCTGGACAAAATTTGCCGAAGCTATCCAGTACAGAAGCCTGGACAGAGCAGGATGGGCGGGATGATCGTAATAAAAAATTTTTACTGAGATGGGGAAGTCTTCGCAAACACCAAACCCGGTGTTTCTTCAATTTGAAGTAATATGCCTTCACTTTTTTTATTGTGCTTGAAAAAGAAAAGGCTTTTAATAATTTGTATTGCTGTCAGTCGGATGATTTTAAAATCGAGCGATAAACTAGCATTGCGTATATAAAAAGCATCCCATTGATAGCGATGAAAAATACTATGGAAATTTTTTGCAGGGCCGCGACAACCTTTTACTTGCGCCATACCGGTGATCCCTGGTTTTACATAATAACGGAAACGATAGTTTGAAACAATCTTACCAAAATCTTCATTGTCTTTGTGCATGTGAGGGCGTGGTCCCACGATGCTCATCTCCCCTAACAAAACATTAACAAACTGAGGTAATTCATCTAAACTGGTCAAGCGCAAAAATTTTCCCAATCTTGTGATGCGGGGATCATTCGAAACGGCTTGCTGTTGATCGCTAACTGAATTAACAACCATCGTTCTAAATTTAAAACAACGGAAAGTTTTTCCCAGGAAGCCCACTCTTTTTTGAATAAAAAATACAGGGCCTGCTGAATCCAACTTAATTAATAATGTAAGTATTGGAAATAGCCAGCTAAATACAAAAACAATAACAAATAAGGAGAACAGCAAGTCAAAACAACGCTTAACTATTAAATAAGGCTGGCGGATCATTAAATGCTTACGAAAACTAGCCTCATTCTTTGCAATATCAAATCCTCCAAAGTATAAACTTTCTTTTTCGATTCCGAGCATTATGCACTCAATTTATGGTTTATTAAAGGATATAGAAGCAATCGTAACTGTATAAATATCAAATAATTATACAAATAATACGCGTGCAAAACTAATTTAAAAAAACTCGACTTCCAAATGTGGTTTATTAATATTCTGTTGACAATTTTCTTGCCAGTTAAATTATCTTGCTTCACTTTGTACGTACAACTCAATTAAAGTCTTCTTAATATTTCTACATGTGTGTTGACATCCTTTTTTTCAAAAAGGTTGCATGTGTATTATTTTTTTTGAGATTGGGAATAAAATCGTCCAAGCACTGATGAAAAATCAAAAAACGAGGATCGGCGACATTTATTGTTCTTTTATTTAATTCATAGGCTTTAAAAAAAATATTACATTAATCTGTACATAAAAACACCTATCAAAATTCTATTAACATAATTATCTAATTTCGCCGCCAATAAATTCATTGTATAAAGTATCCATTATGTCAAAAAAAGTTCTTATCACTGGCGGTGCCGGTTTTATTGGTTCAAATATTTGTGAAAAATTATTACATACACCGGACGTAGATTTGGTAAGAGTTATAGATAACCTGTCAACAGCGTCGAAAGAAAATATTTCACATCTTATACCTAATAGTAAATTTGAATTTGTTGAAGGGGATATACGTGATTATAGTACATGCATCAACGTGAGTAAAGATATAGACATCGTTTTGCACCAGGCCGCATTGGGTTCAGTGCCGCGCTCTATACAGGATCCCATCACTACCAATCAATTTAATATTGACGGCACACTCAATATTTTTTTTGCTGCCAAAGAAAGCAATATCAAAAAAATTGTCTTTGCTTCCTCTTCCTCTACTTATGGAAGCAACCAGGAACTTCCTAAATTGGAAAAAAACATTGGGGAACCATTATCACCGTATGCCGTTACAAAACTGGTGAGTGAACTATATGCCAAGGTTTTTTCGAGCTTGTATGATTTTCGGTTTATCGGGTTTAGATATTTTAATGTATTTGGCCCCAAGCAAAGCCCAAAAGGTCCGTATGCTGCAGTTGTACCAATTTTTTTTAGAGATATGATGCAAGGAAAATCTCCAAAAATAAATGGTAACGGAGAGCAAAGCAGGGATTTTACTTATGTCGAAAATGTCGTCGATATAAATATCAGCACGTTGTTCAATGACCAACCCGATAGTTGGAATAATATTTACAACGTGGCTTGCGGATATAAAACTTCACTGAATCAATTATACCAGCAAATCGCTGAACTAGTAGGCTATCCCGGAAAGCCGGTTTACGGACCAGAAAGAAAAGGTGATATTAGGGACAGCCTCGCCGATATTTCTAAAGCAATCACTTTACTAAAATATCATCCTAAATTTTCTATTCAGCAGGGCTTGCAACGAGCCTATGATTGGTACAAAAATAATCAAACGTTTTTGATGGAATAGCATCATCTTTATTTCAGGTTTAGAAATAAAAAGATATCGCAGCTAATTTATTTTTTTTATGAAAATCGGCATCCTTGGAACCCGTGGGATACCCAATACGTATGGTGGGTTTGAACAATTTGCACAATACCTCGCAGAAGGCCTTGAAAAAAAAGGCCATGATGTATGGGTGTATAATTCAAGCGATCACGATTATAAGGAAGATACATGGAGAAATATTCATATCATTCATTGTAAGGATATGGAAAATAAAATTGGCACAGCAGGACAATTCATTTATGATTTCAATTGCATCAGGGATGCGCGTAAAAGAAAATTTGACATATTGCTGCAACTAGGTTACACGAGTAATTCAATTTGGCATTTTCTATGGCCAAAAAAAACTATGAATATTGTCAATATGGATGGGTTGGAATGGAAGCGAAGCAAATACAACAAACCAACACAATTATTTTTACAACACGCGGAAAAATGGGCGGCCCGCCATGCTGATGTATTGATTGCTGACTCGATAGGCATACAGGATTATATTAAGCAGAAATATCAGTTGCCATCTATTTATATCCCATACGGCGCAACAATTTTTGAGCAAGCGGATAGTTCGATATTAAATAAATGGAAGATTGAGCCAAAAAAATATTTCCTGGCCATTGCAAGGATGGAACCAGAAAATAATATTGAGATGATCATCCAGGGATATTGCCGGTCAGCCAAACCCTACCCGTTAGTGTTGGTAGGCAATACACACAATGGATTCGGCCAATATCTCCGTAAAAAATATGATCATCCTTCCATTTTATTTACCGAAGGCATTTATGACGAAAATAAAATAAATAATCTTCGTTTTTTTTCCAAACTATATTTTCATGGGCATTCTGTTGGAGGCACTAACCCATCTTTGTTAGAAGCAATGGCGTGCTCATGTAGCATTGTAGCGCATCTTAATAATTTCAATAAAGCTATTCTCACTGATGATGCATATTATTTTGAGAAGGTGGAAGACATCGCGGCAATCATCAATAAGTCTGAGCAGGACGATACTTTATTTAATATGCATATCCTTAATAATCTCCAGAAGATAAAGAACCAATTTAATTGGCCGAAAATTATTGACGATTATGAAAGTATGTTTATGACTTCTTTGTCGGGATATAAAAAAATCAGGCAGTAACTTTTCCTAATTGCTGGCGTAAAGGATGAAATAAAAAAAGATTGACGAATAACAAAAAGAATACTAGCCCTTTTTGTACTTCCAGCATGCATTCAGTAATATTGGCAAAAATAAATAAGAATAACAGGCCGATACCAAGCAATTGTTTTTTTCGGATGAATGTTTGCAAGAGTTTACTAAAATAAATCGCGATCAATAATAATCCTGTCAGCCCATAACATAACCAGGTATATAAATATTGGTTATGGCTATTGTAATTTTCTTTTACCCCTTCTAAAAAACCCATTCGCATATATTGTTTTTCCAACGCGTCTTGTGCGCTATAACGTCCCCAGCCCAGTATTGGTTTTGAGCGAATCAGTTTCCATGATGATTCCCATAATACGCCGCGTACTGCCAAACCATTTTGGTCATCTTCCGGGCCACTGTATTCTTTAATATGTGTATCCAGCACTCTTGACTGGACATACGGAAATTTAATTAGCAAAACAGGAATGGCTATCAACAATACTAACATGATCAACGTCCCCAATTTTGATTTAAAATAATAAAAAGAGTACACAATAAAAATGAGGGCTGATAAATAGAGCAGGAAAATAAAAATTTTAGATGAGAGCAGCATGATGAAAACCGCCAGGTATCCAACACATAAAAGTGATAACAACCTGATCCAACCACTTTGTTTTTTGAAAAAAAAGTAAAAAAATAATATATATATGCTAAACACGCAGTACATAGAAAAATATATCGCACTTATGTTGATATGCCTGCTTAAGTGATGATAGAAGAGAATATTGATATAATTGGTGGCTTTATATTCCAAATATGCCTTCCACAAACAATATAAAGAGCCTGCAATATTAGTTGCGATAAATGCAAAAAGAATTTTTTTAATTGATTTGGGGTCTATACGCTCAATCGATGCAAAAATAATCGGGAAGGCAACCCATGAAACCTTGGACTCTAATCCTTTTATTATGTATTCAGAATGCCGGGCCTGTTTATCCCATAATAAAGTTATCGCACTCCAAAAAAAATAAGCTGCCGGCACAATCCAAAAAAATTTATTGGCCTTCAGATATTCAATTTTTTTAAAGAAATTATTACTCAGCAATGCAACAATTGAGAAGAGAGCTATGAAATAGCTGTTCCATAAATAATCAAGGGGTATAGTAATAACTGCAAGTAGCAGGCATATTGCTACGATATTCATTCCTCCAATCTTTTGATTCATTATACCGCTGTTCATTCTCTGAATTTAGATGAAAAACCAAACAGAACTCCAATAACGCATTAATGTAAAGTTAAAGTAGATCAGCTTATCAATAATACGCGAAACCATATAGATAAGAACGAAAAAATATTTTAACGAGTATGCGTTGCTGTTGGATAGTGCTGGTTTCGCTTCATATAAAGACGTTTCGCGTTGTTGCAAAACTTTACGTAAAGCTATCTTTCAAACTGATATACCAGCTACCGTTGGATAAAGCTGCAAGTAATCGAAGAAAAAGGTATTTTTGCAACTTTATTTTATATGCCGCTACATCTTTTATAGGACAGCATGCATTTTTTGTCAGGAGATAATATGTAATGAATAAATTTTGCTGATTAAAACAAGCAATAACCAGAACTTACCACATTGATATGAGAATAGGCATTGATGCGAAATGGTATTTTACCGGCCCGGTAAGTACCCGTGTTATGTTACATAATCTTTTACCAGTATTGTTTTCATCGTATCCCCAACATCAATGGTTTGTTTTTCTTGATAAAAAGGATAAAGGCAAAGATTTCCCTTTTAAAGAAGCTAATATTAATATTAATTATGTATCGGTGCCCACCAATATGCTTTCTAATTTATTTGTTCTGCCGCATCATGCCCTTAAGTCGAAACTTGATGTTGTAGTCTTTCAAACATTTCCAGGTATATGTAAAAGAGCGAGCAGCATTTGTTTTATCCACGATATATTATTTAAGGAGTACCCACAGTATTTTACCTGGAAAGAGAAGCTTTATTTTGTCCCTTTGCCTTTTTTTACGCGGAAGGCCCAGAGGATTATTGCCACTACTAATTTTGTAAAAGATGAATTGATAAAATACAAGTTTGCAAAATTCGATTCTGTCATAGATATAGTCCCATTAGGAGTTAGCGCTAATTTTAAACCCCTGGAATTACACAATGCCAATTCGATAAAAAAAATAAAAATAAAATATAATCTGCCTGATGATTTTATTTTGTTTGTAGGCCGGCTAAATGCCAGGAAGAATATCGAGTCTTTATTAAGAGCATTGCCGATGCTGACTAACAAATCAATACCATTAGTCATTGTTGGAAAAGAGGATTGGAAAAAACCTGATTTTAAGAATTTAATTACAAATCCTGAAATTGGTAGCAGGATATTGCTGACCGGAGGGATAGATGACGATGAACTCGTCGTTTTGTATGCAATGGCAAAAATTTTTTGCTTCCCTTCTTTTGCTGAAGGCTTTGGCCTGCCGCCGTTGGAGGCCATGGCATCGGCAATCCCGGTCATAGTTTCTAAAACCACTTCGTTACCGGAAATATGCGGGGATGATGCTGTTTATATTGATCCGCATAATCCGGAAAGCATTGCCAACGCGATTAATGAACTTTTAGAAAATGAGGAATTATACTATAAAATGAAAAGTAATAGTTTACATAGAGCCGCGAAATTTACATGGGCTGCTACTTCTGATAAACTGATGGATAGTATTATGAATTCCGTAAAAAAACAGTCATAATGATTACAAACTGTCCTATTTGCAATAGTAGCAGCTATACAGTTTATTATAATGAATTGCCCAATTATAAATATGCAAGCATTGTGCAGTGCTCCGTTTGCCATCATTTGTACAGTCGTATAACAGCCGATATTGATCTCGATAAATTATACGATGATGAAGTCTACAAAATTGTTGAGAACAGGGGTTCAATCTTTGATAAAATTTTGAACTGGGAATATAACCGGGTAATAAAACAAATAAATTCTTTCAAACCACAAAAAGGCAATTTGCTGGATTTTGGATGTGGAAAAGGAAAATTTGGTTGGTTGGCCAGTAAAAATAACTGGCAGGTTAAATGTGTTGAAACTTCTGAAAGCAGGTCGGAGTATGCAAAGACAGTATACAACCTCGATGTGAATACAGAATTTTTTAATGGCGGCCGTATATTCGAAATTACATTTGATGTAATAACTCTTTTTCATGTATTGGAACATCTACCCCAACCTCAAAAATTGTTGGACGCATTAGCCAAAGATAATCTTAAGGAAAAAGGGATTTTAGTGATTGAAGTCCCCAATATTAAAAGCTGGCAGGCAGCTTTTTCAAAAGAAAAATGGATACATCTTGATGTGCCCCGTCATATAAATCATTTTACAGCGGAAAGATTAAAATCAATGATGGAAGAAATTGGTTTTACTACCATCCGAACTTCTTTCTTTTCTTTTCATCTTGGCGTATTGGGTATGCTCGACAGCTTATTAAAATTATTTGGCTACAAAAAAAATATAATATTCGAGTTGAAGAATAAGAAAAGTTTAAAATTATTGCTCCAAATTATTTTAGTTATCCCCATTGCGATACTATTGGAAAGCATCGCTGCGTTGATAGGCAAAGGCGGAGTCATCAGGATGTATTTAACCTATAAATAATTTTTTTTAAAAAATTTTAAATAATCTTTACAAGGAATTTACTCCGTTAAAAAACTGTAACCAAAACATGAAAAAATTAAACCTGTTAAGGCTTTTTAATAATATTAATATCCCATTACTGATCTTCCTGGTTTTCTTTTTAAATGTAAAGTTTGTTGTAAAGCTGTTCGCTATTGTTTTCATGATCATTTATCACAAAAACCTGCTATTTGGGTTTTCGCTCAAAAAATCGAGGCTGCCGTTATTTTATTTATTAATTATATTGATAGAAATCATCAAGTACCTGCTTATAACCCATGATTACAGCTTGAATTACTCCCTGGTTTTTTGTATGGGGATATTACAATGGGCAATGTGCATATTAGCCATTCATTATATAAAGCTCAATATAGATCAGAATTATATAAGCACTACACACAACACGATCAAGTTATTTTTTTTATTGAATTTTTTGGTTTCCTTATTCTTTTTATTAATCCTATTGATACATCCGTCCTGGCTAAGTTTTTGGGGACATGCGCCCGATGTATCTTTTAGTAATCCATCTGCCGGTGATACGATTTTAGGTATCTCATTCGATGTCTCCACAGTAAATGCAACAATTAATTGTATTGGCCTGATTTATTTTCTTTATAAAAAAGAATATTTATTCGGCTTCCTCAGTATCCTGACCGTAGTTTTATGCACAAGCAATGTTACCTTCTTTTTAACGACAGGCATATTGGTTTTGATGATCGTCACGGTGCGCCAAAAAAGGTTGCGCATCGCCGTTATACTTTCTGTCTTATCCTTAATTCTCCTTTATTCAGCATACTCCTCCAAAAACAGGGAATATATACGGAATTACTTTGTGCAACTTTATATCACAAATAAAGACCAATCACTTATCTTGGATACACAGGTATACCATCTTAGAGTTGGTGACTCAATAATTACACTTAGAAATGTTGTAGAAATTAAATCCACAAACCCGGATAGCATATACAGCTTTAGCAATAAAAAATTAGAAAAAGCAATTGGCAATTTTATTTCCTTAAAAGAATTCAAAGAAAATGACAGTGGGTTTGTTGATATCCCTGAAGATATATATGAAACGCGGCCCGGGAAATTTATTTCATTTGTGCAAACCTATTTTTATCTTAAATCAAACCTAAAGCACCTGCTATTTGGGTCGGGCATAGGGGATTTTTCATCCAAACTTGCTTTCAGGGCATCGGGAGTAAATGCATTGGGGACTTATCCGGAAAAATATAAACATACTTCTCAAGATTTTAGAAATAATCATTTAAGAACTTATTTGTTTTATAAACATGCCGATGCATCCAAACATTCAGTTCTGAATTACCCGTTTTCTGTTTATAATCAAATATTAGGAGAATATGGGTTAATTGGCGCAATAATATTTGCCATATTTTATCTTGGGTATTTTATTAGCAAATACCATCGGTTGTCTTATGGAAGATATTTAATAATAATTTTACTCGGATTCTTTTTAATGGAATATTGGTTTGAGTTTTTTTCACTCATTATCATATTTGAATTGCTTATGCTTTTGAATATAAAAGAAGGAAGAGAAATAATCGTACCTGCGCCTAAATAACACTTTCGAAATATATATATTCATTATCGAGCTTCAATGCTTTTTTCCCATTGCTGCAATATTGTGTCTTTATCAAAATTTTTAACGCGCATGTATCCGTTTTGAACAAACTTATCTCGCAAAGTATTTTCTTTCATTAAAATATTTATTGAATTTCCCCACTCTTCGATAATCCATGCAGGTATATCAATTTTAATATCGGCAACAGGTAAAGGGGGACATAAAATTCCGTAATCAGTCAGTTCACTGGTAGTTGTTTTTTTATCCAAGTCCGAACCGGGCGCTAATATTTCCCGGGGACCGGATTGACAATCGGCTACAATTACAGGCAGCCCGCATTGCATAGCTTCTAAAACCGTATTTGGAAAACCTTCATACACGGAAGGGAAAACCAATATGCTGCTCTTGCGCATGTATTTAAATGGGTTTACATTAAAGCCCAGCAAATACACATCATCATTTAATGATGCCGTTTGTTTGGGATTGCCATCATAAATTTTTAAGCCGAGTTGGCCGGCCATTTCATTCAATTGTGCTTTTAGGTTCCCTTCGGTTTCTGACTCACCGATAATTACCAATTTCCAATCCGGATGAATTGGTTTTATTCTTTGCATTACCTGGAACAATAACCATTGCCCTTTTGCAGGAGTTATTCGTCCGACATTTAATAAAACAGGTTGCTGAAATAATTGCTGATAAAAATGTTTTTCAATTTCTTCTGTAGACAGTGTATCGATCTTCTCCTGGTCAATATAATTATATATTACGTTCAGTTTATTTGAGGCAATGCCGAAATATGTCTGCAAATCCTGGGCAGCAAGTTGTGAAGGGACAATAACCTGGTGAGCCTTGTTGTACAAAGACTTTATAAAATGCCCGAGGATTTTCATTTTAGGAGTATTGGCAATTTCCTTTGATAAAAGTGTGCGGACACTAATGATTGTACGACGGTTCCCTCTTGTCAATATATTTACAATATTCGCTTGTTCAGCAAAGCTGATAGCCACATCTATCTTATGTTCTCTTTTTATTTTCCTCACTTTATAGATGAGCAAAACCAATCTGATCAACCGTTGCCACCATGTATTACGGGTAGGGTCATCCGAAAATGGGAGATGTATCCGGATCAATTCACCTTTATATGGATATGCTTTTCGCTGGTTGTCATATATAGCAACTTTCACATTGTATTTATCCGCGAACGCTATACTTAAATTAGATACGACTCGTTCAGCGCCGCCACCATAGAGCCGGAAAATAAAAAATAAAATATTTGGCATATTGATAGTGCTACAAATGAATTATGTTTCAAGCTTCAGCAGCTTTATATAAAGAGAAATATATTTATCAGCAATAGTGAGCATGTTAAAATCTTTTATAATTGTATCCTGCCCTTTTTTTCCCAGTGCTAATGCTTTGTTCGGATCTACAAGCAAATAACAAATGCCCTCGGCCAACTTCACCGGATCCATAGATGGGACGAGTATGCCATTTATATCGTTCCTTATCAGATCCTGGCTGCCTGAAATATCTGTAGCTACACAGGGAACCGCGTGCAGCATAGCTTCCATTAAGGCGTTCGACATTCCTTCGCGACGGGAAGGCAAAACAAATATATCGGCTTCATCAAAATATTTATCCGGATTAGTTTGCTTATCGAGAAATATAACGGCCGACTGAATACGTAATCGCTCAACAAAATTTCTATATCCGTCCGTAACGCCATCGCCAATAATTTGCAATATAGCCGAAGGAAAGTTTTTGTGTACCTGCGCCCAGGCTTTTAAAAGGATGTCAACTCCTTTTGCCGGTTGCTGATAAAGGTTACCGATAAATAAAACTTTGGGAGTTTTTTCTTTATTGCCAGGATGTTTTATTTCCTGGTCCACTTCAATCCCATTGGGGATAATAGTTATTTTTTCAGCAGGTATCCCTGCTTGTAAAAGATTATGATAAATGATTTTTGTCATGGCAACAAATTGCGCATGCTTAATAATCATTTTTTGCAAATGTTTTCCCGATGGAAATCTGGATAAACTTTGAAAACCATTCATGGTAGAATCTTTAATGATCACAGGCTTGCCCAATATTTTGCCAAGCCTCGCTGATACAATCGCAGACCACTCCATCGTATGCGCATGAATGATATCAAAAGATTTTCTCCTGCGCCATAAAAATAAAAGAGCATGAAAGAAAAAGATATTATAATAGATAACAGTTGCCCAGCCAGCCTTCCTGATGATTTGATCGGTCAATTCTTTCGAGTCATCATATTCAATTTGCGTAATGATTTTTTGTTTTCTTTTTTTTAATGCGGAGGCGGATACAAACAATCTATTCAGCCACGAATGCAAACGATAAACCGGCATATTGTCTATCATCGTTTTTCCATGTGCATGCGCATTGCCGGGAGCTATAAAACTAACGGAAACTTTCTTTTTACCAAGTGCCCTCCCTAATCGCAATGCCTGGATTTCCGCTCCGCCCACCGGCGAAGGCGGCAAAGATGCAACCAGCATCATTATCCTGATATGATCAGTGTTTTCTGAAGACATGATATAAATCGGTTAGCGCTATGCTTTGAATATCCGCTTGCTTACAAAAAGTAAAAAAATCCATGAGCTGTTGCAAATATGCCCGGCAGTCTTCTTCCGATAAACTATACGGGCTCAAACCGGGCAATACTTCGACATTGTGAAACATCATATTCAATACCATGATATCACGGTCATGATTAACCGATATATATTGATTTGCAATATCGATGAGATCTTTTGTTGTTGAATAATAGGGCCGGAGCCAAAAAGGTTTATATTGCCGCAATGGATGACGTAAGCCCGCTACTGAAACAATAATTTCCTTCAGGATATTTCTTTTTTTTAAAGCTATGGAAATAGGGACTTCAAATAAATTTCCCTGAAGGTTTTCTTTCGTAATATCTTCATCGATAAAGTAAGGTTGTTCGGGCGCAGCCCTAAAATCAACTGGTTTTTCCCTGCTGGCATCATCCCAGCATATATGTGGGGTTACGCTGGTATCAACCAGGTAACCTAATTGTTTTAAACTTTTTACGGTATTGGCTCCCGCACTATAACGGCCTGCGCGAAATGATGTAGGTTTATATCCAAGGTTTTTTTCAAATAAGCCAGTGATATTTTTGATCTTTTCAAATTCGATATCCGGCGGATAAAAACAACCATTGGCTATTCCTTTTTTACCCGCATATATTTCATATTTTTTTTCAGGCTGAATAAATTCGGGATGCAGATGCGTACCCAATTCATATTTCCCTTCCAGTTGATGAAGCACTTCAACACTGCGTTCATCTTCCAATACAACATTGTTGACGAGATAAGTGGGCGTTATATTATATTTATTGAACAAGGGTTGAAGCCGTTGGCGAATACCGTTTGAAACTCCTGTAAACGTAAGCGGATCGGAATAATGCCAGGTTGGCGAACAATCAGGTTCCACATCAATTGTAATAACAAGATATTTTTTCATATCGGTTGTAACAGGGAGATGTTCTTAAATTTTTTTTCCCACAATACCAGGTTCAATAAATACCAAACTACAATGGTAAGCTGCTTATCTCCTTTATAATATTTATCAATAATAGGAAGATAAATTTTATAATCGAGCCCCAACCGTATCAGGCTATCTTTATTGATCAATGATAAAGCTCTGTCACGCCATGCCGAACGAAGCCATTTGTCTAACGGAAAAGTAAATCCTTTCTTTGGCCGGTTAATCTCATAATGTGGCGCAAGCCGCTGCAATAATTGTTTCAATATGGCCTTATGTTTAAAATCTTCGTTTGATTTATATTGAAAAGGCAGTTTGAACGCGTAATCAATTACCACATTATCCAAATAAGGGACTCTTACTTCCAGGCTGGCAGCCATGCTTGCCCGATCCACCTTATGTAACATTGCATCGGCTAAATAAGTTTTGATATCAAGAACGGCAGCAAGATCGTTACGGTCACGTATAAGCGCTGCATATTGAAGCGCCCATATATCTTCATCCCATATTGGTTCATTTAATAAATGCCCCAAAGCCGGGTGAAGAAAAAGTGTGAAATGACGATGGATCGGATTCGGTTCAAGTTCCAGCGCAAGTTTTGTGCGCCAGTATGTATCGGGGAGAAAAGGTTTTAATAGGTTCGCAATATTACCCGGGATATTAATCCTGTTAAACAAATTAAATGACGGGTCCTTCCATTGGTCATATCGGTTATAGCCCCAGAATAATTCATCAGCACCATCGCCCGACAAAACTACTGTTACCAGTTCTTTTGCCTTACTGGAAATTGCCCAATTAAGTAAAGAAGTCTGGTCGCCAAAAGGCTCATCAAAATAATCATATAAATTATCAAGGCGCTCACCAATACCGCTGGCGTCGACGGTAAGTGTATGGCTAAGCAGCGCCGGATTATTGAAACCACGGATAAACTCCAGCGCATCTTTACTTTCATCCGAAGAAGTAGCTTCATCAAATGCGACAGTAAAAAAATTGAATTGTTGCCCGCCGGCAAAATGTTTATTTACCAATGCTGCTAACAGTGATGAATCAACGCCGGAACTAAGAAAAAGCCCAAGTGGCACATCGGCAATCAACTGCCTGGAAAGGCTGTCGACTAAAACATTTTCGAGATTGACAGGGTCAGAGTTGGAATTATTTAATGAGATTTGCTGATATGCATCCCAATATGATTTTGTTGAAAGTAATTGTTGACCTTCAAGCATATCCCAAGTTCCTTCGATATAATGGCCCGGCGGCAATTTAAACACATCCTGCAAAATAGTATTTGGAGCAGGGATAAATTGCGTCCACAAAAACGCATGAACAGATTTTGGTTGAATAGAAGGCAATGTATCCGATAATCTCAATACCGAATCAAGCTCCGAACTGAATATAAAACTTTTTCCGGACTGGCGATAATACAGCGGCTTAATGCCCATACGATCTCTCGCCAATAAAAAATTTTTATTTTTCCGATCGATCCAGCAAAATGCAAACATGCCGTTAAGCTTGCTAATCCCATTTATCCCCCATTGCTTCAATGCATAAAACAAAACCTCCGTGTCGGAAGTGGTATGAAAAAAACATCCTTCTTTTTCGAGAGATTTTTTTAATTCCAAATAATTATAAATCTCTCCATTAAATAAAATACTGTATCGTTCATCTTCAAAAGGCTGATCAGACCTTGCATCGAGATCTATTATTGCGAGCCGGTTAAAAAATATTGCATTGTTCCCTTCGCTGGCAGGTTGAAGGGTATGATCATATATCCGTATGCCGCAGCTATCAGGACCGCGGAAAGATACTTTACTGCTTATCTCCGCGAGTTGCTTAGGATAAATAGAAAATGAATTATTTAATATCCCTGCGAATCCGCACATTACTTTGTTATTATTTTTTTATCAGCCATATTTGACGCTGCCTTTCATAATCTCCCAGTTTCGTCAAATCAGTTTTTATATCTTTTGTCAAATATTCAATATCATGATTGAATTTATATTCAGGATCCTGCACCGTATCGATGATTATTAATCCTTCATCGTTCAGGCAATCATTAAAATATTCTTCGATCTTTGATTTCAATATTAAAGGCTCGATATGATGTATCCAGTTAACCATTACAATCACATCATATTTACCAGTAAGCGCGGAGCCGGGGAAATTAAATACTGAAAAATGGATTTTTTTTCCGCCTGTGATCTTATTTAAAAAATGAGCGGCTTTTAAAACACGCTCTTCAGCATCGAACCCATATTTCTCGTCGTATTTTACATATCGCACAATATCGCCCAGCCCGCACCCAATTTCAACAAAAGAAAACCTGGTATTACGCTTGTTGCAATAAGATATAATATCTTTTGCATATTTTTTTTCAGTAAGGGTAAAAACATGCCATCGGTCAAATCCAAAAATAGCTTGTAAAAAAAGCCTTACCAGTTTTCCTCTCCAGATATTGAATTTCCAAATTATCTTCTGCATATTTCAAATATTCTTTTCAACGATGGAAATAATATATGGAGAAAAACGCTTCGTCGGTATGTTTATCCTTAGCATCCTAAATAACCTGGAAGTGATTTTGTCAAAAAAATTAAAACAAAATAAAACAACTTTTCTACGCATGCTGCCTTCCTTGAAAAGCCAATGCTTGCTGCGAACCAATGGTATTACCGCAAGAGAAAATGTGCCTGCATAATTTGTCGACAGGTTTTTTAAAAAATTGGTTTCATGATAACCCTGCAATTGTTTTTTGTTCATTACCCGGTGCATTTTATAAATACCTGGCACAAACCGCCTCGATAACCATCCCATAAAACCGTTTAGGTTTGGTACAAGGGTTATCATTATGCCGCCGGGATTTAAGAAAGAGGAAAAAATGCGGATGATTTCTTCGGGCTTGTCAAAATGTTCAATAACGCCATAACTAAAAACGATATCATATTTTTTTCCATGGGTACAATCATCTTCAAATAAGTCCTTGCAAATAATTTCGCCATAGGAAATATTTAATATCCTCAAATTTTCTTCAGCAAGTTTGCAACCAATCTCAGAATAATCAATTCCCGAAACTTTTAATCCATATTCATTGGCAAAATAAGGAAGCCAGCCAGATGAACCACAACCTACTTCAAAAAAAGAGTTGTACGGTTTATCCCGGATATATGCATCGATGAAATCCATGGTAACACGGTAATGATATGACTTTCGGTTATTGACCCGTGGCAGGCGGGCATTTTCCAACACATGATCCCAGTATTCCTGCGATGATAACTTTTCATCAGTTTTTAGTTCTTCCATAATAACTAACTCCTTTTTTCCAGGATTCGCGGATAAAAGAATTAAATGTTTCGTTTAATTTATAATAATAACCAATTATAAAAATGAGCCCGAAATAAAGGCTCACACCGATTACCAATGATAAAAAATTAGAATGCACACCCGTATAATGAACAAAAAAGTAAACTGCTATGCCCACTGCCATATTCATTATTGCCAGCAACAGCATTTTTTTTAAGATCTGATGGTACTGAATAATGTTGAAATATTTTTTTTCAAGAAAAAAACAACACAATATATTTACGACATGTACACTTACCAGTGTTATGGGATAAGCGCTAAACCCGTATCGCTGAATGCTTACATATAATGCAATAATCAGCACAATATTGAAACATACCTGGTACCAAAATGATTCCATAATCTTATGGCTGGCCATAAATAAACGAGCGAAGAGCGTATTAATTACCAGCAAAGGCAATAACAATCCTAAATATTTTAAAAATAGAGAAGTATATGCTACGCCGGTTTTTCCAAAAGCGCCGCGCTCAAGCAAAACGGAAACAATTTCGGAGGGGAATAAGAAAAAAATACCGGCTATAGGGATTAAAATAAACATGAGGAAATCTGCTGTCGACAAAAAACTGGTATTGATTTGCGCAAAATCTTTCTTCGCATACGCCTCATTGAATTTAATACCGGCTACTGCAGAAAACTGGTTGGTAACTAAATTGGTTGGGAGTGAAGAAATTTGCTGTGCAAAATTTAATGAAGTTATAATCCCGCCGCCAAAGCCGCTCAACAAATACAATGGAGCGTAAGAACTTAAAGAACTGGTAATATTCCCTGCCTGTGCGAATGCAATATTCTTCCAAATTCTTTTTTCAATTTTAAACCGGTAAAACTTAAAGTTCCAATTCAATCTCTTTTTCATTAGCGAAATAAGAAGGATAAAATTTAAGCTGTAAGCCAATATCAAACCAACGAGCAAGCTTAATACATCCAATATCCGATGAAATAAAACAACAAAAACAATGGAGAATATCCCATTTATAATTCCGGCAATCATTGGGATAG
>Ga0207059_1006_pt3 | contig 36180 bp, 22 predicted proteins | sample Alteio_BWMinCont_32_FD_153273 | JGI IMG/M metagenome (GOLD analysis project Ga0207059, IMG submission 153273) | Enriched cells from forest soil in Barre Woods Harvard Forest LTER site, Petersham, Massachusetts, United States -... | ecosystem: Environmental > Terrestrial > Soil > Temperate forest >...
TCCGGGATGGTTTTCAAAAGGCTGCTGAAATCGCTGCTGTATATAATCGGTGCATAAATATTAATCAGGTTTTTAAATAGCGATAATTGCAAGCCTCCGATATATAAAAATTTGCTTGTGGGAGGATTATTATCCCATGCTTCTGCATACGTCCCTACATCAAAAAATATTTTTATTGGAAGTTTGATAGGGAATAAATGATTGGGCAACGTGGTATTGAAATTTAGCGCTGATACCCAATTCCCCGACCTGCCCTGTACAAAATCATATTGATCTATCCTTAGCTTAAACCCTCCATCCCTGATCATGATTTGTTGTGCGGCCAAACCACTATTTTTTATTGAATTGCTTTCAATTGCATACGAGGCACTTCTCCCTAAAAAATAATTACTGTATGTATAATCTTCCCCACCGGTTATGCCCAGTAGCTTCGGCTCGTATCGTATAGCATCAATAGTAGTCCTGTTTCCCCATTGCCCGAATTTGGCAGCAAAAAGCCTAACGGACATCCCTCCGCCAGTTGCATAGTTGAAGAAGTAATTCCCGGTGAAATTGATCCGGAAAAAAATATCGTTTTGTTGAAATTGTAATTGAAGGTTATATGGGTACAATATCCTGGTGTCATCGATATTAATGCTAAGCTGGTTTATATAGCGGGAACTGTTTTTTAATGTTGTTGGGTGAAGAGCTGAATCGATAGGGTTAAGTTTATAATCACTAAAGTTTTTTTCAGTAATGAAATAAGTTTTGAATTCCATCCATTTCTTTATTGAAGAAAGAGCCGTTTTATTTTTTAATTCAAGCCGTATATAGGGAGAAATTTTAGTGAAGCTTTCAAAGATTTTATTATTATCGATATCAACTGATGCATTAGTTGAAAAACCTGAAGCATCTACACCTATACTTATTTTTTGAAATCTATCATCGGGACGCCATGAGTAACTGATATCACCGATACCATGTAATTGATTGCTCCCTGTCGCATATAAAGGCACGAGAAAAAATTGAAAATTATTTTCAGGCAAGTTGAAATTATTGAATACAGCGCCGATCATGAGTTTGTCGTATATATTATAACCAATGCCAGGTGCGATATTGATATAATTGAAGCGCTCCGTGTTGTTTAATGAAAATAAAAATGTAGGTTTTAATTTTTTACGCTGCTCCACAGTAGGTAATGGACCTTTTTTATCGAGCAACGCAAATTGTTGATGGAGATTTTTACCAGAGGTTTTTTCCATCACCGACATAAAATTTTCAGGATATGGGTGCCTGAATTGCCATTGGCGGAAATATGTTTGCATGCAGCTATCGAACAGGGGAGTCCCGAGGCTGTCTTCCAGTTGTTGCATCCAAAGACCCGTCTTGTTATAAATTATTGTATTGTAGTTTATGCTGGTTAAGTCTTCTGATGCGGTTGAAATTGGTTGATCCGATTTTTCTTTTACTAATATATCTACTAAAAATTTATTTTGGTCCTGTGGCAATTTATCAGTAAGCCATTTTGAATGATTTGCTTTTCCTTGTACTGCCGGTGCGGGACTTTTGTATTTCCATCTTTCATAACGGTAATCATAATACGTATTTAAGCCTTCGTCCATCCACGGGTAGCGCCTCTCATTTGACGCAATGGCAGCATAAAACCAATTATGACCAATTTCATGATTGATCACAAGATCAAGCTCTTTTTCATTTCTTATTGGCGAAACAGAAGTTATGGTTGGGTATTCCATCCCGCCTTCGACGCCAGTTTCAGCTTGCACTACAGTTATAACCTTAAAGGGATATTCCCCAATCAAAGCAGAATGAAAACGAACAGCATCTTTTATATACGAGATGCTATTATCCCATGCTTTATTGTTTGATGTTTTATAAAAACTATATGCATTTATAACCCTGCCTGAAACTAATTGAATGGTATCGTGCTTCACGATAAAATCTTTATCAGCAAACCAGGCAAAATCATGAATATTATTTTGTTTGAACTGTAGTGTTTTGGTTGCTGTGTCTGAAGGGGCAATATTTTCCTGTTTGCTGATGGCTTTTGCTGAAGGATTTGTTATTGCTTTTTTTTTCTGATTTTGGTTTTGAATCTTAGATTTTGTAGCCAAATCTTTTGCTTTCATTCCCTGATCCCTGACCCTTGTTTCTTGTGCGTTCATCATCCATTTTTTCTCTTCTTCATCTTGTAATTCACCCGTTGCGGCAACAATATAATTTTTCGGGATATGAATTCTCACGTCATAATTACCAAATTCACTATAAAATTCTCCCTGGTCCAGATAAGGCATAGGATGCCATCCTTGTTGATCATAAACAGCAGGTTTGGGATACCATTGTGTGATTTGATAAGATTGTTTTACATGTCCGCCTCTTGAAAAATTAAAAGGTAATTTTTCATAAAAAGGAGTGCTGATCCTTATCGAATGGCCGGGGGCCAACGGCTGAGGCAATATCACTTTTACAATATCAATAAATTCGGGATGGTCTTCTGTATGCGCGATGACATCATCAACTCTAAAATCAAGATGATTAATATATCCTTTTTGTTCCTTGTCGGAAAAATAGAAATCAGATCTTCCATTTACTAAAAGCTGATCGCTGAAAGCAGTTTTATCATTTTTGTAAGCATTTGGCCAAAGATGGAACCAGATAAAATGAAGAGTATCTGGTGAGTGATTAATGTATTGTATTTGCATAAAACCATTCAGGCTGTTCTCGACATCGTTTAGTGAAACATCAATGATATAATTCACTTCCTGTTGCCAATAATCCTGGGCATGTGCGGTGCAATTCAGGAATAAGGCAATAGAAAAAAATAATTTTCTCATTGTGGAGTGCTATATGGTTTATGTTTCTTTATCTTCCTTTGCCTTTGAAAATTGTGAAGAAAGTATGGAGCATTATCTTGAGATCAAGCGATAGGGAAATATTCTCGATATAAACCAGGTCATATTTCATTCTTTCTATCATTTCATCTGTATTTTCTGCATAACCAAATTGGACCATGCCCCAGGAAGTGAGGCCCGGCTTAACTTTTAAAAGATATCGAAAATAAGGCGCCTGTTGTGATATCTGGTCGATATAAAATTTTCTTTCGGGGCGTGGCCCTACCAGGCTCATTTCTCCTTTAAGAACATTCCAAAGTTGCGGCAGCTCATCTATCCGCCATTTCCGCATTACTTTCCCCCATGGAGTAATACGTTCATCATTTATAGAAGACAAAGCAGGGCCTTTTTTTTCAGCATCATTTATCATAGAACGCAATTTGTACATCTTAAATTTTCTCCCTTTGTATCCGATACGTTCTTGCGCATAGATAACGGGGCCTTGGGAAGAAAATTTTACGCGTATTGCTGCATATAACAATAAAGGCGATAAAAGTGTAAGGCTTGTCAATGAAACAAGGACATCAATGAGCCGTTTGATGTTCTGTTGCCATTCAGATATCAGGCCTGTATGGATATCTGAAAGCACTGCGCCATATATATAACTTGTTTTTACAGACCCAGACAGGATATCAAGTATATCCGGGATAATTTTTACTTCCACATTTTTTTCGCTAAGTCGTTCAATTATTTTTTCGACATGGTCTTTTTCTGTTTTTTCCATTGCGATAACGACGAGCGAAATATCGTTTTTATCAATTACTTCTTCCATATCCTCTATTCGGCCAAGTTGCGGGATATGTTTGGCGATACTGTTTTTGCCATTGTTTTCCTGGCTTATATAGCCGACGTAGCTATATCCAATTATGCTTAGGCCTTTGCATGTATCCTTGTAGATCTTTACGCCAATTCCATTCCCACCTATCAACAGTGTATTGAATTGTATTTTTCCTTTTTTCAATTGTTCTTTAGTAATATAAAGTATCACCCATCTGCCAAACCAGGTGAGTATAAATTGTGCTGCGAGAAATGTAAAGAATGCTTTATAATAATAACGGTAATCTGTTTGTGGGTCATTGATCACAATAGAAAAGAATAATACCGTGCAACCAACAAGACTACAAATGGCAGCCGTTGTAAATTCATTCAATCTTGATTTTTTATACAAAGAATGGTATGAACCTAACATGCCATAAAAAATCAGCCAGCCTATGGGGATAATAATTATGCCGAGCCAAAAACGGTTATTTAAGAATATTTTATTATCAACAATAATAGGTTCCGATAAAAGAAAACGTCTTGTAAAATAAAGTATCACCCAAGCCAGGATGCTTGCTAGATAATCGCTAAAAATATACCAATTGATATGGATCTTTTTTGAATCCGGCATATGATCCTTCAGGTATTGATGGTATTGTGTTTTATTTTTTGCAGTATTTGGTGGGCAATATCCATTGCACGATAACCATCCAATTCTGAAACTATAGTCGGAGTATTGTTGATAACTGCCTCACAAAATTTTTCCAACTCCATTTTTATAGCGTTCACTTCTGGAACAAGCGGTTGCAATACAGCAATGGTTTTTTTTCCATTTTTGGTTTCGATATCGAATGTGAACGCATCTTCATCTGATACGTTTTTGAGTTTTATTATTTCTGTTTTTTTGTTAAGGAAATCAATGCCTATATATGCGTCTTTTTGGAACAAACGTATTTTTCGCATTTTTTTCATTGAGATCCGACTGGATGTCAGGTTGGCTACACAGCCATTATTAAATTCAATCCTGACATTGGCAATATCAGGTGTGTCGGTCATAACAGCAACGCCGCTGGCTGAAATGTTTTTAACATCACTATGCACGATACTTAAAATGATATCTATATCGTGAATCATGAGATCAAGTATTACGCTTACTTCAGTTCCCCTGGGATTAAATTGTGCCAGGCGGTGCACTTCGATAAACATAGGATGTAATGGCGTAGTGCTAATAGCGAGGTATGCGGGATTAAATCTTTCTACATGGCCGACTTGCAATTTTATATTTGATTCTTTGACCAGTTTTACCAGCTCTTTTGCTTCGTGCATAGTATTGGCCAATGGTTTTTCGACAAATACATGCTTGCCTTTGCGAATTGCTTTTTCACAGAGCTCAAAATGAAAATTAGTTGGTGCGATAATATCTACTATATCGCAGATGTCCATTAATTCGTCAATATCGGTATAGCGTTTCAGCTGATATTTTTCAGTTATCGCCTGAGCCGTAGCGTCATCGGGGTCATAGAAACCGATAAGCTCGATTTTCTTAATTTCTTTCCAGTTATTTAAATGAAATTTCCCGAGATGGCCTGTTCCGAATACAGCTACTTTCAGCATCAAAAATAATTTATGATCCAAATATAGGTAATGTGAAAGCACGAATATGCGCAGATGTGCAAATGTGGGGATTAATATCCGGGCAAGATATAACTCAAAAGCTTTTGGCAAATAAATGAATTCAAAAATCAGCTATCTATCGCAGTAGTTTGTGCTTGTGTGGAAGTATTTATTGCGGGTTCTATTTTTTTGTTTAGGGCGCGCGCCTTTAAGTATTTCACAATATTTCCGGGCGTTAAGGGGATATTAGGTTGAGGGAAAATTTTTGTTTTAATTATTTTGCTCGCGGTAAAAATAAAAACAGGTATGCATATAACCAAGGTTAACAAAAAATAGAAATCGTACATTCTTAAGAAATAAACGCGCATAGATATCGTATCGGCTTTTACTTTGCCCAGCACAAGATCAAGTATTTTTTTTGCGGCCGGCATTAATAAGGGAATTTTTCCCCAATTGGAATATCTTACATCTTCGTAACGGTAACTTAAATCGTACTTAGGCGGCAATTGTTTTTTATAATAATCCCAGTTGTTTTTTACATCATCAAAATCTGCGAGCCCGGATTGTGGTTTTTTAAAATATACATCAAATAAGGGATCGAGAACTGCCCAACCTTTTTTTGTTTTCACTTCAACAACGTTGTGAGCTGCATAAACTCCATTTGATTTCATTTGGGCAATTCGTACGGGATAATTATAATTCTCGAGTGTTCTTGCTAAAACCATTGAATAACTTCCACATGCTCCTTTTGCAGTCATAAGGTCTATTGAAGTGGGTTGCAAATCTACTTTAAACCCATCAAGATTTTGATCATGAAATACAGCTGACCGGCTGCTTAATAAAGAATTGCAGGCATGCATTACTGTGACGACTACGGAATCATCATCATTATAATCATGGAGATTTAGCTTACTATCAATATTTGATTGTATTGCTTTAAATAATTCCTCTTCATAATTAGCTTCCATTTTAAAATAGAAAAGGGTTGCTAATAAGAATCCATTTAGGAATGTCAGAAAATAAAGATTCCTGAAAATGCGCCCGATCATTACAATTGTTTTTGGAAATAGCCGAAGGTGCAGATTAAAGGTAGCAACTCAGTAAATTACATTAAAAATTTGAACTAGTGAAAAAACCTATACTACCTGTTAGTTTCAGATTTTTTCGGAACAAATTTTTTATGAAACGTGTTGTGTTAAAAGTACAGACAATTACTATACCAATGTTGAGGATTGTGGTATTTGATTGATGAGCTTTTTAGATTGACGCAGATCCCGCACTTATTTATACAGCCTCTTGTTTTCTGATTGGCAATTAATTTCCATTTTACTTCAATCGGTTTAGCAAAAACTTTTTGAGCCGCATTCCCAAAAATTTATATGCCATGCTTTGCTTATTAAAAGTGATTTTTTTGAAAGTATCTCTAAATTTTTGAAATGAAAAGATGTTTGTCAATCAAATTAAAAATAAATTATATATTTACAAATTAAATTAAAAAAATAGAAAATATTAATGAATATATTATAAATCAATTTTTTATAAAAACTATCAATATATTATAATAATTTATATTCAAAAACTTTTAATTAAATTTGTATTTCTATTGATGCGTTTGACTATCTTAGCCAAAAATCAGATAACAATTGGCTATTTCTTTAAAAATGATATCAGTTTTAATATTACCAATATATTTCTTATTTACCATCGTATTGCTTTCCCGCAACTATTTCAGTATCCAGCCTATATCCACTGAACCACTCCACGAAAATTTTGCTTGCACGCAGATGAAATTTTTTTTTGTTGTTCTTCCTGTTCTTATGACGAGCAAGGGGTACGCAAGGGCATTATCTCATTTTATTTCAGAAAAATCAAATGATGAACCTAAGCGCACTTCTTTATTTCATTTTTGGGAGACGCAAAAATGTTTACAATCAATAATGAGGAGTCAAAGAGTAAATAGTTTATAAATAAAAAAGGTACAGCAAAAAATAGAACTCCTGGAACGAGTTCTTTTGCTATACCCCTTTTTAACACTTAAAACCAACTGCAATGTTACAAAAACTTTTAGCAACAAGTATGGCTCTATTATGTTTTATGATGTCTTATTCTCAGGGAACCGATTCTACCAAAAAAGCCGCTGATACCACGGTGAAAACGCCACCCCCAGTTACAATTACCGGTTCTGTTGATGTATACTATCGATTTAATTTTAATGCTCCTTCCGGCAAAACAAATAATTACACAAGCTTCACTAATTCGCAAAGTTCTTTCGAGTTAGGCATGGCGTCCATTAGGGCCGACCATAGTTTTGGGAAAGTGAGTGCAACGGTTGACCTTGGTTTTGGGAGAAGGGCAGAAGAATTTTCCTATAATGATTTTGGCCATCCCAGTTTATTTGCTGTAAAGCAATTGTATTTAAGTTATCAGGCCTCGTCCAAAATTAAATTCACTATGGGTAAATGGGGCACTCATATCGGTTATGAAGTGTTGGACGCTTTTGCCAACAGGAATTATAGTATGGATTATATGTTTTCATATGGCCCATTCTTCCACACCGGTTTAAAGGCAGACGTCACATTGAGCAGCACAACTGCATTTATGGTAGGTGTAGCCAACCCAACTGATTTTTCAACCACAACTTCAGGGACAAAAGTGGCCATCGCTCAATTTAGCACAGGGACAAAAGATGGGAAATGGAAATTTTTCCTGAATTATCAAGGATATGGCGGAGTTAGCCAGGATACCATGATATCGCCGGGATATTATCTATTCAAAAGCTTAAGTCAATTTGATTTAGTTGTCAATGGTACATTAAGCAGCAAATTTGGTGTTGGCTTTAATGGCACAGTACAATCAGTAAAATCTTCTTTGCTTAATAAGTCAGCCAGTTGGTGGGGCTCGGCAGTTTATTTAAACTTCGACCCGACTTCTACTTTTGGATTAACACTGCGCGGCGAATATTTCTCAGATAAAGATGGTATAAAAATTAATTCGCTCAATACCGATTCTGAAGGTTTTGGCGCAAATGTATTTGACCTAACGCTTTCGGGTATTTGCAAAGTTGGGAGTAATCTCACAATCATTCCTGAAATACGCTTGGACAATTCCTCCAAAAGTATTTTTTACAAATCAGATGATATTACCAAGGGTACATTCAGCGCATTGTTAGCTGCGGTGTATCATTTTTAAAATTTTATATGTAAGCAAACCAATTTTTAAATCAAAAACCTCAACACATGTTTCTAACAAAATTAATCACGGCCAGAAGTAGCGAAAATCTTGCTCCCGCCATGGCCTACAAATTGACCAAAGCCGAAAAATGGCGTTTTTGGCTTAGCATGTTCGGTGGAAAAATCATTGGATTGTTCCTCGTCTTACTAGCAATGGGCTTTTTGCCTGCCATATTAGGTGGCACAGCTGCCCATGCACAAGCGACCTATACGGCCCATGAGACTTCCATGATGAATTCTATCAATACCGTATGGACGCTGGTAGCCGCATTCCTGGTTTTTGGAATGCAGCCGGGTTTTGTAATGTTAGAAGCTGGATTTGCTCGCAGAAGAGAAACGGTTAATATTTTAATGGAATGTATTTTTGACACCTGTCTTTGCGGCCTGTTATTCTGGGCATTTGGATATGCTTTCATGTTCAGCCATGGTAATGGGTTTATTGGTTATCATTGGTTTTTCCTGGCAGGCGCTCCAGATACTTATGAAACGACAGGTGTACCCGTAATTGCGCATTGGATATTTCAATTTGCTTTTGCTGATACCTGCTCAACAGTTACATCAGGCGCAATGATCGGACGTACAGGATTCCGTGGCGATATCCTTTATAGCATTGGCGTTACTGGGTTTATTTATCCTATAATTGGCCACTGGGCATGGGGTCCTGATGGCTTCCTTGCAACAATGGGCAGCGCGGGTAATTTTCTGCCTTCTCTTGGTACTTTCTTTCATGACTTTGCCGGATCAACAGTTGTCCATACAATAGGAGGTATGGTTTCTTTAGCTGGCGCAATGGTATTAGGCCCTCGGTTAGGGCGTATTTTCCGACGTGATGGAGGAGGTCCGATGCCGGCGCACAATCTAACGATAGCTGCGGTTGGCGGATTTATTCTTTGGTTTGGATGGTATGGCTTTAATCCGGGCAGCACCTTATCTGCTATGGATGCACAGGGCATTGGCAGAGTTGCAACCAACACTACACTGGCTGCGTGTGCAGCTGGGATGTCTGCTATGCTAATGGGTCTATGGACTGGTTCAACAAAAGGCAAATTTGATCTCGGGCTTACAACAAATGGATTCCTTGCAGGTCTTGTTGCAATAACATGCCCTTGCTACTGGGTTGATCCTGTTGGAGCCATTGCACTTGGTTTCATAGCAGGTGTTGTTGTGGTTCTCGGGATTTATTTGCTCGAATGGTTAAGGATTGATGATCCCATAGGAGCTGTTCCTGTTCATGGATTTTGTGGTATGTGGGGAACCTGGTCTCTTGGCCTTTTCGCTGCAGGAAAATATGGCGCGACTGGAGCAACAGGGGCAGATAACTCGAGCCCGACTGCAGGTCTGTTTTATGGCGGTGGAACTAGTTTGCTGAAAGCTCAGCTTATCGGCAGTCTTACCATCACTATTGCAACCTTTGTTGTTGCCTATATAATGATGTGGGCCATCAAACAATTACCTCATCCATGGAATCTGAGGGTTGAAGGAAAAGGTGAAGTGGGTCCGGGTGGTTTAGATCTTTGGGAACATGGCACCGATGCTTATCCTGATCAAGTTGAATTGGAGACACCTGTGCTTGGATCGAAAAAAGTCCAACCTGTGCCTCATTTCACATCATAGGAAATAAATTTCAATTCTTTAATTGCAAAGTCTTGCGTTGCTTAACGACAACGCTTTGAAATCAAAGAATTAGTAGGATTAGTGTACAAAAAACGGGCAGTTATTGACTGCCCGTTTTTGTATGCCGTTGATCATTGCATTAAAGCAACAAATTATAAAATTCATTTAATCGGATCTGCAAGTGTAAAATAAAGAAATCCTTTATCAATAAACTTATGCTGCGTTATGATAAAGGATCTCTAAAAAATCAGATTGCAAAAAGCAATTACGCAATTCTTTTCTTGCCCAAGAGCGAAAGAAAAAGAAGCATTACTGAAGAAAAGAATAATATTTTAGGTAGTATTGATGCAGCAGTTGTGCTGTAAATTCCTAAAAGAATGGCTACGATCAAAAATACCGGTGCTAATTTTAACATATAATAGGATTTAAAAAAAGAGAAAAATTGTTTTTAATTATTGTGCAAGTTATATCAGCTCAATGGATTATCAAAAAAGGCAGGCGGCAAGTATCTAATTTGTAAATTATTATATATGTCTTTTTTTTGCCATTTTAAGATTGTTTCAAGTTGCTTGCAAAATCTATTATTCTGTTAGAAGAATCAATGGCTAAAAAATCAAATGATAAGCCGGGAATTCATGCATTTATTCGAATGATTTTTTTTTAAAAATTTTTAAAATATTTTATTTTGCCCCACATATAATGGCGCTGCAAGCATATTTAAATGCCTAAATTATTTTTTTGCGTGGAGTTTTTGTAAAAGATTCTATGCTGAATTTCTTGCTGCATTGATGATCCCGAATGAACAGCGGATAATCAGTTTCTCATACACTTCTTTTAAAGGAGGACTCATCATCGCTTTTTCCAGTTTCCTAAATTTTGTAATAGCATATTGTTGAATTGTGCTTAGGGGCAACACAATCCTTTCCCGCATTTGAATGGACAATTGCTCAACGGGATAATCAGCCATCAATTCGTGCTTGCCGGATAATTTGAATAAGTATTTTTGAGTTAATTCAAATTCATCAAAAATCTTTGACCAGATTTCACCATATACCGGGTGTTTCGAAAAATGCTCAGTGAGTGGGAAGAAGCATTTTTTCATAGCCATCTCACAGTTATCAATAAGCGTTTTAAAATAAAGTGAATTGGTATAAAGCTCTTTTACATTTGCCCATTTGCCTTTTTGCTCCATCGCCTGCAATGCTGCGCCGACGCCATAGTAGCCAGTCACATTTTGTTTTAACTGGCTCCATGATCCCACATAAGGTATAGCGCGGAGATCTTTCAATTCAAGGCGCCCTGAATTGCTTCGCTTGCTTGGCCTGCTGCCTATATTGGTCTCGCTATAAAATTGCAACGGGCTTACTTCATTAAGGTATTGCATGAAATATGGATGATTCTTCAATGCCGTATAGCTTGCAAAACTTTCATCTGCCATTTCCTGGAATAGTTGTTCTTCATCTTGCCGTAAGGTTACTTTACGAGAAGAAAAAAGATCATTGGAAATACCAGCATGGATCAATTGCTCAATATTATATTGTGCTGAATCAACAGTGCCGAAATTAGAGCTTACAGTTTGTCCTTGAATGGTAAGTTGGATTTCTTTATTCGCGATATTCTTCCCCATCGATGCATAAAACTTATGCGTTTTCCCGCCGCCACGTGCCGGTGGGCCACCTCTGCCGTCAAAAAAAACTACATCGATCCCATAATCTTTCGAAATTTTTGTCAACTCTTCCTTTGCTTTATAAATGCCCCAATTGGCCATAAGATAACCACCATCTTTCGTTCCATCAGAAAAACCTACCATTATGGTTTGTGTATTATTCCTCCTCCTTAAATGTTCTTTGTAATTTTTATTTTCGTAGAGTTCATTCATTATTTTGGCTGCTAGCTGCAAGTCATCCACTGTTTCAAACAAAGGGACAATATCAACATTTAATTGTTCTTTGTCCCAGCCATTAAGTAAAAATAATGCATATACCTCTGCTACATTGAGCGCACTATTACATTGACTGATAATATACCTATTGCAACCCTCAACAGCATTGGAATGCTGGATTGTTTTAATGGCAGCTATTGTTTGCAAGCAATCTTTGACCACTCCGTCATCATATAGATCAGGATTTGCTTTGCCGGTAAGATTTGTTAAAGCATTAATTTTTTCTCTTTCATTTAAGCTATCAAAATTTTTTGGGATCAAATTTTCTGTTGCAGCAAGCGCGTGGAGCACTTTCGCATGAACCGAACTTTCCTGTCGGATATCCAATGTTGCGAAATGCAAGCCAAACACATATACTTTGCTGATAAGATTATCCACTAAGTGAAGGAATAAACTGTTGTGCTGGTAAATAAGGATTTCTCTTATCTGCTTTAATGCAGTAATAATTTCCTGTTTATTAAGATCAGTTTTATTTTCCGGTATAAAAATATTATTATATAATTTTTCTTCAAGACTGGTAAGTATAGTTTCCACACCTTTAAAAGTAAGGCGCCTCTTCAAACGACGGACATCGAGATAATAACATTTGATGATTGCGCCGCGGAGTGCTTCAGCAACTTTCAATGTAATTGCAGCTTTGACAAATGGATTGCCATCTCTGTCGCCGCCAGGCCAAAAGCCCATTTTTATAATAGCATTATTTTCGGAGACTGCGTCCGGGAATTGATTTTTAAGTGACGAAAGAATTCTTCCCGCTGCATGATAAAATATATTCTCCAGGTACCATATCAAACTGATGGCTTCATCGTAAGGAGTCGGTTTCTGTTTTTTGAGGAAAGGAGTTTTGCCGAGTTGTTGCATGAACATATTAATCTGGCTCGCATTATTTTCTACTACGGCTCTCGACAAATCATTGATGATGCCCAATACAGAACCAGGGTAAAATTGTGTAGGGTGAGCAGTCAATACCAAACGGACTGAATAATCTTTTAATTTTGTTTTCAGCTCTGCTTCCTTATTGAATTGCATAACCTCCGATGATAAATGCTTTAATGTTCCCACGCCACCCATATCATTTACATCCTTAAATGCAGCATCTTCCAATGCATCAAATAGTACAACCTGTCTTTCGACATATTGCACAAAGCGAAATAAAATATCCAGCCGTTCTCTTTCGCTGGTATACGTAGTATGCTTTTGAAAAAAATCTTCGATGATCTGTTCAGGGCTCTGTTTTTTTTTGTATCCATCTTCACAGTAAGTCAAAAGCAATGATAATAATATCCCGGTCTTTTCTATACGGTGAAAAGGTAGAGAAGTAAATAAACTATTATAGAGCTGGAATTTAATGCCTACCAGGTTTTTAAATTGCTGCAGTCCCTGTGATAACTGGTAACTCATGATTAAAATTTAGAATCGTTCAACAAATACTATAGCAAGCAGCAATAAATCAAAACAATGGCCTAAAATAATTCATTTTCTTTAAAAAATTTCCGCTTTTCATTATTTTTTTGACAATAATCATTACCTTAGCAGTCCTTTATAATAAGAAAGTGATTTGCTCAACCCGAAATATTTCCTTTTTTACTTCTTCAGCTACGCTGATTTCAATTATTACAACTACAACAACCCTGTAAAGGGTTGCACATTTTCATATTATCCATTGGGCTTTTTGCCATACTTAAATAGAAATCATTTATTTCATTCATCATCTTTTTCAATTAAATTTTTATAATCCAATGCAGGTTTTAAAATTCGGAGGGACCTCAGTAGCCAACGCCGATAATATCAACAAGGCGATAGAGATTATTAAAGAATCTGTCGCAAAAGATAAAACCATTGTGGTTGTATCCGCATTGGGCGGAATAACCGATACATTGTTACAATGTGGGACTATGGCTGCTACTGAAGATGAATCATACAAAGCGATACTTCAATCAATAGAACAACGCCATCTCGAAACAGTCAGGTCTTTAATTCCCATCACGCAACAAAGCAGTGCATTAAGCCTGGTGAAAAAACGTTGTAATGAGTTGGAAGATATTTGCAATGGCGTTTTTTTACTTGGAGAACTATCTGTCCGCACAAAAGATAAAATTGTTAGTTATGGAGAATTACTTTCTTCACAAATTATGTCTGCCAGGTTAACATCACTGGGAATTGAAAATGCATGGAAGGATTCAAGAGATTTGATACGGACTGATTCGCAATTTGGTTATGCGATGGTGGATTTTGAAACTACTGACCGCTTGATGCATGCATATTTTGCAAATGCAAAAGAGCCCTTATTCATTGTTCCGGGGTTTATCGCATCTGATCACAAGAATGCCACGACTACTTTAGGCAGAGGAGGTTCCGATTATACGGCTGCTATTTTTGCATCGGCGCTTCATGCTAAAATAGTTGAAATATGGACAGATGTATCAGGCATGATGACAGCCGATCCCCGATTAGTTTCGCATGCTAAAGTCATTCCTAATATTTCTTATCAGGAAGCGATGGAACTTTCACATTTTGGTGCTAAAGTAATTTATCCCCCAACTATCCAACCTGTAATGAATAAAGATATACCGGTATGGATAAAAAATACTTTTGCTCCTTCAGATGCCGGCACTCTGATCGAAAAAACAACTTCGAAAAATGGTAACAGCATCAGGGGCATCACCAGCATAAATAATATTGCTTTGCTTAGCCTCGAAGGAAGTGGGATGGTCGGCATCCCGGGTTTTTCAAAAAGATTATTTGAATCATTGTCGAATGAGAAGATCAATGTTATCTTAATAACGCAGGCTTCTTCGGAGCACTCTATTTGCGTAGGTGTTGAAGAAGCTGGCGCAGCAAAAGCAAAGGAGGTGGTGGATAATGCGTTTGATCATGAAATAAAAACAGGGAAGGTTGATCCGCTTATTATTGAAAATGGCCTGGCAATCGTTGCGTTGGTTGGCGACAACATGAAAAGCCATCCCGGCATCAGCGGTAAAATGTTTGGTTCTTTGGGAAGAAACGGGGTAAACGTGCGCGCAATCGCCCAAGGCTCATCCGAAAGGAATATCTCTGCCGTTATTGCAGTGAATGATGTGAAAAAATCGATCAATGTGTTGCATGAAGAATTTTTTGAGACAACACATAAGCAATTAAACCTTTTCATTACCGGAACAGGAAATGTAGGAGGGAGATTATTGGAACAATTGAAACAACAGTATAATTATCTCCAGGAATATCTTCGGTTACAGGTGCGCGTTATTGGTTTGGCAAATAGTAAAAACATGCTTTTTAATGACGAAGGCATCAACCTCTACGATTGGAAAAAATTATTGCAGGATGGCGATGGGATGGATCTTCAAAAATTTATAGATATAGCCCGCTCAAAAAACCTGCGCAATACTGTTTTTGTTGATGTTACAGCCAACGAAAATGTGGGGACATCTTATGATAAATTATTGCAAAAAAGTATTTCAGTAGTAGCCTGTAATAAAATTGCATGTTCTTCCCCGTTTGCATATTATAAAAAACTTAAAAACCTGGCCAGGGAATACAATGCGCCATTTTTCTTCGAAACCAATGTGGGAGCGGGTTTGCCAGTGATCGGGACATTAAATGACCTGTTGCGCAGCGGTGATAAAGTAAATCGTATTGAAGCAGTATTGAGCGGTACGCTTAATTTTGTTTTTAACAATTACAATGGAGAAAAAAGTTTTGCTGAGGTGGTGAAACAGGCACAGGATGAAGGGTATACCGAGCCAGACCCGCGATTAGATTTAAGCGGCACCGATGTGATGCGCAAAATTATGATCCTCGCGCGGGAAGCTGGTGAAAAAATAGAAATGGAAGAAATCGAAAACAAGCCCTTCATGCCCGCATCCTGTATGACTGGGACTGTTGCCGAATTTTATACGGCAATGAAAAAAGAGGAAGATCATTTTAAAAAATTGTATGATGAAGCAGTACGGTCAGATAGAAAATTAAAATTTGTTGCCCGGTATGCGAATGGCAAAGCCTCAGTAGGATTACAGCATATAGATGCCAGCCATGATTTTTATCATTTATATGGAAAAGATAATATCGTTTTATTTTATACCGATCGCTACCCGGTGCAACCACTAGTAATCAAAGGCGCAGGGGCAGGAGCTGAAGTAACAGCATCGGGTGTGTTTGCAGATATCATCAGGGCTGCAAGTGCTTAAACGGATCATTTAAAAATGAATATTGAATTTCACATGAAAGAAATTACTGTACACGCACCGGCAACAGTTGCTAACCTCGTTTGTGGTTTTGATGTGCTGGGTATGTGCTTGAATGAGCCTTATGATATCATGCGGGTCAGGTTGCTTGATAAAAAAGAAATACTTATCCGGAGCACTGATGGGTATAACCTTCCGGCAGACCCTGCACAAAATACCGCCGGGGCACCACTGTTATCCATACTCGAAGAAATTGATCAGCAGGTAGGCTTTGAAGTAATCATCAGCAAACAGATTAAACCAGGAAGTGGTATTGGCTCGAGTGCGGCGAGTGCGGCAGGCGCAGTAGTCGCTGCTAATTCATTGCTGGGAAATATTTTTTCAAAAGAAGATATGGTACGTTTCGCGATGATCGGAGAAAAAGTTGCATCCGGCGTAAAACATGCTGATAATATTTCTCCCTGTATTTATGGTGGTATCACATTGATCCGTTCCATTTTCCCGCTCGATATCGTTCCCATTCCTTCCCCGTCATTATATGTTACCGTAGTGCACCCGCAAATTGAAGTAAGGACTTCAGACGCAAGACAAATACTCCGCAAAGAAGTATTGTTAAAAGATGCGATCAGGCAATGGGGCAATATTGGTGGGCTTGTAGCGGGCTTGATAAAAAATGATTATGATCTTATCGGGAGATCGCTGGAAGATGTTATTATCGAACCTGTGCGCAGTATGCTGATACCAGGCTTTGATAAAATAAAACAAAACTGTAAAGCTGCAGGTGCATTGGGCGGTGGCATATCCGGTTCCGGGCCTTCTATTTTTATGCTTAGTAAAAATGAAGCAACTGCAAATGCGGTGAAAGATGCCATGCAGGAAATTTATACGGATATCGGGCTCGCACATCATGTGTATGTGACGACTGTTAATATGGAAGGAGTGAAAATAGTAAACGCTGTCAGCAGTTGAAAAACTTTGCTTCATAATAGAAAGCAAATTAATATTTCACTGGGGTGATGACTTAAATACGAAATTAAAAAAATGAATTATTATAGTCTCAATGGCCAATCTCCAAAAGTAAATTTTAAAGAAGCAACAATAAAAGGGCAGGCTCCTGACAGGGGATTATATTTTCCAGAATTTATACCTGCTTTGCCAAAGGGATTTATCGAGAATATCGATAACTATTCTTACGAAGAAATTGCTTTAACAGTTATCAGCCCGTATATCGCAGATACTATTCCAGTAAGCGAGTTAAAAAAGATTGTTTCGGAAACCATCAATTTTGATTTCTCTTTAATTAGCGTAAACGATAATATTTATTCGCTTGAACTTTTTCACGGACCGACACTCGCATTTAAAGATGTTGGCGCAAGATTTATGAGCCGTTGTATGGCTCATTTCACTCGCAATAATGATAAACATGTAACGGTGTTGGTCGCGACTTCAGGCGATACAGGAGGTGCTGTTGCTAATGGTTTTTATGGGGTTGATGGAGTGAATGTAGTCATCCTGTATCCCTCGGGCAAAGTGAGCAACGTGCAGGAACTGCAGCTTACTACGCTGGGTAAAAATATTTCAGCATTGGAAGTAAATGGGACTTTTGATGATTGCCAGCAACTCGTAAAACAAGCATTTAATGATACCGCACTAAATCACGAACTATTTCTTACTTCAGCTAATTCAATCAATATTGCGCGGTGGCTCCCACAACAATTTTATTATTTCTTTGCATATCAACAATGGCCGGATAAAAAAAATCCGCCAATAATTTCTGTCCCTAGCGGTAATTTTGGAAATATTTGTGCCGGCCTGCTGGCTAATCGTTCAGGCTTGCCCGTTAGACATTTTATCGCCGCCTGTAATGCCAATGATATTGTCCCTGCATATTTGCAAGATGGGAATTATCAGCCTAAAAAAGCATTGGCCACCTTATCGAATGCTATGGATGTAGGTAACCCCAGTAATTTTATACGCGTGCTGGAATTGTTTCATAAGGAATTCAATTCTCTAAAAAATGTATTGAGCAGCTATAGTATTTCAGATGAAGAGACAAAAAAAACTATTGCTGAAGTATATACAAAACATAATTACCTGCTAGATCCTCATGGCGCAGTCGGTTATTTATCTTTAGAAAAATATATGGAGCAAAATCCACGGGAAAAGGGTATTTTTCTTGAGACCGCGCACCCGGTTAAATTTTATGATGTCGTTGAACCTATAATCTCATCTAAGGTTCCCATTCCATCATCGGTTCAGTCTTTATTGGGCAGAGAAAAACATCGTATGCCTATGGAGGTTGATTATCAAAAGCTGAAAGACTATTTGCTTTCCAGATCATAGAATGGATCTATCAAAATCAATAGCTCGCCAAGGATTATATTTTTGTGCTATATTGGTTTTTTTATTTTGTACCGGGCATATTAAAACGTCCATTCGGGCGTTTTAAGTTTACAAAACGCTATCCTGTCAAAAACACACCCAATGAGCCTCTCCAAGCTTATTTTAACTGCTTTTGCCCTTTTATTTTCTTACATTTCTTTTTCACAACCTATTTGTGGTTTTGATAATGTTCATGGCAGGCGGATGAAAGAAGATCCTGTTTATCGACAGCAGATGATCAATTACGAATCCAATCTTAATAAATATATTCAATCGCATGGCAACCTGCAACATTCAAAAAAAGGCCCGACTGTGCTTGGTGGGGCGCTATATAATATTCCCGTAGTTGTTCACGTGGTGAATACAGGTGGTGCAATAGGAAGTATTTATAATCCAACCGATGCGCAAATACAAGGTGCGATTAATTATCTTAACCAGGTATATAATGGTTCTTATCCAGGGCTGGAAGGCGTTAAAGATTTACAAATACAATTTGTATTAGCTCAACGCGATCCTAATTGCAATCCAACAAATGGTATTAATAGGATTGATGGATCGGGCATTGCAGGATATTCATCAGCAGGAGTAAATGTATCGACTTCGCTCGGCACCGATGAAATCAATGTAAAAAACCTGATCCGCTGGGATCCCACTCAATATTATAATATATGGGTGGTAGATAAAATTGATGGCAATGATGGCACTTCGGGAACATTTATTGCCGGCTTTGCATATTTCCCCGGAGGCAACCCGAATTATGATGGTACTATTATGCTGGCAACACAAATGATAAGTGGGCAGAAAACATTACCGCACGAAATTGGCCATGCTTTTAATTTATATCATCCGTTTGAAGGTTCACCGGATAAGAATACATGCCCGGCTAATAGTAATTGCAATACGGATGGTGACCAAATTTGTGATACGGACCCAATTACTTATAATCAACTCGGTGGCAATATTAGTTTTACCTGCAGGACAGGGACTATCAATTCGTGCACCGGCACTGTGTATACTGTCAATACAGAAAATAATTTTATGAATTATACCAGCTGTTATGATCTTTTTACAGCTGATCAAAAAACGAGGATGCTTGCTTCTGCTGCAAGCCCGGCCAGGCTTAGCCTATCGAATTCACTTGGGGGGACTCCTCCTAATTCCGGCACAACAACATGTACGCCTAAAATAAATTTTGAATTGGACAATGACCAGGTAACCGAATTGACTTCCGCTACGTCAGGATGCAGGGCCTATACGGATTATACCTATAACATGGTTATTGGTAACAACCCTTCTATAACGGCAACGGTTACACTAAATATCGCCTCTGGAACTGCAACGGAAGGATTGGATTTTGATATAACTACAAATGGCAACTTTGCTGCGCCTAGTAAAACGCTTACTTTCCCGTCAGGTTCCAATTCATCACAAGCTTTTACTATCAGGATTTATGACGACGCCAGTGTTGAATCGATGGAAAACTTTACTTTAAATTTTACCGTGAATAATGGTGGGGGCAATGCAGTAGTAGGGGATGGCAGGCCAACACTTACGATTACAATTAATGATAATGATATCGCACCTTACGGCCCGGCAAATGTTACAAAAACATTGGGAACAAATCTTGCTACCTTGCAAAGCCCATTTGCTGCAGCAAATGCAAAGCAAAAAGCTCAGATTTTATACAGCGCAGCGGAGTTGGCATCAGTTGGGATTAGTGCAGGCAACATTACAGGTTTGGCATTTGATATTGTCAAGGCGAGCGGCGCTGCTTTTGTGTATAATGGGTTGACGATAAAAATTGGCCAGACTACAAATACCGCAATTTATGACGGGTCAACATTTTTCCCTTTGAGTGATGCAGGCTTTACAACAACATACAGTTCTAATTACACTACTGTCAATGGCTGGAATAATTTTACTTTTTCTACTCCATTTGTGTGGGACGGCACTTCCAATGTTGTAGTGGAGATATGTTATGATAACGGGCTGTCTACTGATGCTAATGATGGTTGTCTTTCATACACAGATGGGAATGCTAATTCAAATTATGTTTTCAAATCGATCAATTGCAATACAGCTTTTTCAGGGCTGATCAGTCAGTATGGTTCAGGATTAAAACCAATGATCCAATTTGTATATGCTAATGGAGGCACACAGGTACAAACGATTTTAAATTCCTCAAAACAGGAATATCTTGGCCCTAATTCCGATATTTATTTTTATGATCAGTCAAATAATAAATTAATGGCCCGCATTCAAAACCAAAGTGGCTTTGATTATGGTTGCACACAAGTTGTTATCGATCGGTCAGGCACAAACGCTACTGCATTTTGGAACAATAATGTTGCCAACTATATTATGGATAAAACTTTCAGAGTACTGCCCACGACTAATAATGCATCCGGGAGCTATTTGATTACTTTGTATTATACACAAGCCGAAATTAATGGCTGGCAAACTGCCACCGGGCAAAATATCAGTAATATCCAATTGGTAAAAACAGCCAACCATGTATCGTTAGTAACGCCTGCAAACCCAACTGGCGCAGGAACGATGATAACAGGAAATCCTACAATCACAACATTAGGAACTAATACTGCGCTTACTTATAATTTCATTACTGGTTTCTCGGGTTTTGGCGCTGGCATTATCGGAAGCTCTACGTTGCCGATTGAGTTGTTAAGTTTTAATGCCGAATTAAAAGACAATAATGTGTTACTCGACTGGAGCACTTCTTCTGAAGAGGATACTAAAGAATTTGATATCGAACGTGCTTACGATGCACAACATTTTATAAAAATAGGATCTGTCCCTGCTGCGGGAAGCAGTTCAACCACGCACGCGTATTTATTTGCCGATCCTGATGTATCGCAGGAAAAAAATTATTATAGATTGAAACAAATTGATATCGACGGTAAATCTGCATATAGCAAAGTGATATTAATAAGAAATTCCTTTAATCGTTCCTTTACCGTTCTCAATAATCCATTCAGTAATTCTCTCGACATTCAATTTGGCGAAGAGGTAAAAGGCAATGCGCAAATAAGATTATTGGATATTACAGGCCGTGAGCTATTTACTAATAAGAATGAAGCAACGGGTTTGACGCGTATTCATATCGATCTTTCACAACAAAATATCAGCGCTGGGGTATACCTGTTAGAAGTTTCATTTAATAATGAAAAACGTATTGAGCGTGTTGTTAAACAATAGAAACCGGTCAAAGACCCGCAGGAGATTATCTTTTTATAAGAATAATTTTATTCCGATCTTAAACTCTTAATCGGATTTGCCAAAGCTGTTTTAATTGAATGAAAGCTCACTGTTGACACTGCGATTATAATTGCTAACGCAGCAGCCGCTAAAAATATCCACCAGTCAATATTGATATGATAAGCAAAATCCTGCAACCATTTGTTCATGGCAAACCATGCTAATGGTGATGCTATCAGTAAAGCAACTAATACCAGCGCGAGAAATTCTTTTGAAAGCAGCCCGAATAAAGACCTTACACTTGCCCCGAGCACTTTCCTGATACTAATCTCTTTGGAACGTTGCTCTGCGGTGAACATCACGAGCCCTAGTAAACCTAAGCAACAAATTAAAATAGCAAGAAAAGCAAAGTAGTTGGAAAGTTTTCCTACTATTTGTTCGCTCTTATATAATTTTTGAAATTCTGCATCTGCAAAATAATAAGTGAAGGGAAACTTTGAGTTCAATTTTTTGCAAATTGATTCTAATCCGGCAATTACTTCCCTGCTTTTGCCTGCTTCAGCTCTCACCAGCATATTACCGTAAGTTTCTTCTTCGCCCATCCGGATGATCAGGGGCTGAATTGCCTGATGCATTGAATTGAAATGAAAATCTTTCAATATCCCTATGATCGTTCCTCTCTTCCCCCAAAAAGTAAGCGGCTTTCCAATGGGGTCTTTATATCCTATTTGTTTCCATGCAGATTCATTAAGTATATAAGCAACGGAATCAGTTGCAAAATCTTTTGAAAAATCACGGCCAAGTAATAAATGCAACTTCATTGTTTTTATAAATTCATAACCTGCGGAGGCTACAGAAAATTTTTGTGATGAATTGGGCTGCTTCCCATCCCAGTCAACCCAGAAAGTATTAGAATTGATATCAGTTGGCATTGAAGACATCCGTGTAATCCCGATTACGCCAGGTATTTTTGCAGCTTCCTGTTTGAATATGCCATATTCCTTTGGCAAATTTCCATCCAATGAAATATACAGCAGGTTTTCCCGGTCATATCCAAGATTTTTTGTTTGGATAAAATTGATTTGCCTTGAAACTATAATTGTTGCAATGATCAACATAATGGAAAGCACGAATTGAAAGACTACCAACCCTTTGCGTAACCATGTTGCTCCATTACTGAATTTCATTGCAGCTTTTAATACTCGAATAGGATTAAAGGATGATAATAACAGTGCCGGATAACTGCCCGAAATGAATCCGGTCAGTAACGTAAGCCCGGCTAAACTCATCCAAAATGAAAAATGATTATAAGGGAATTCAATTTGTTTAGCGGTTAACTGATTAAATGAAGGCATAATGAGAATCACAAATGCAAGAGCAATGCAAACAGCAATTAAGGTTAAAAATATTGCCTCTCCTATAAACTGGCGTATTAGTGTACTGCGGGCTGCGCCTACAACTTTTCGTATGCCTATTTCTTTTGCTCTTTTAACAGAACGTGCAGTAGTCAGGTTCATAAAATTTATGCACGCAATAAGTAAAATAAAGAGAGCAATGATACTGAACAGTTGCACATATTCAATTCGGCCTCCGCTTATTTCCCCATTATTGAAATTTGAATAAAGATACATTTCATCAAAGCGTTGCATGCCTAATTCTATCCGGTAAGAATCGCTTCGCCCGATATATTTATCCATGAAATGTGTAATTTTCTTTTCAACCAGGATTGGATTTGCAGATTCGCGCAACATGATGTAAGCACTCGGGCCATAATTGCCCCAATTCGCTGCCCATTCTTTTTCTTTGAGGTAGGCATCCCAATTCATTATGCAGTCAAATTGATCTGAAGCATTTGCAGGGAGGTTTTCAAAAACGCCGGTGATTGTAAAATCTTTTTTGTTTTCAAAACGGATTGTTTTCCCAAATGCATTCCTCGGACTGCCAAAGAAATCGTTTGCCATTTTTCGGGAAATAGCAATGCTTACAGGAGAATTTAATATTGATTTTGGAGTGCCGAATAAAAGGGGATAGCCGAACATCCTAAAAAAATCTGCTCCTGCAAATGAAGCATTTTCTTTCAGTATTTTATTAGTAACCTGGAAAGAATATGCATTCTTTGGATCAAAACCTGATGCATATTCTACTTCAGGGACAACTTTTTTTAATTCATCAGCTAATAAGCCGGTCGTCCAACGACCCGCTTCGACTTTTTTATCAAAATATTGTTTATAATAAACGTCATATAATTTTGATTTATTTTTATAGAATGAATCCATGCTTCGTTCATCATTTATCCATAGCAGGATAAGCAGGCTGCAAGCCATTCCCAAGGCCAGTCCAAAAATGTTAAGGAAAGAGAAAGATTTATTTTTCCTTAAATTCCTGATCGCGACCTTAAGATAATTTTTGAGCATGGCTATAATTTTAGGAGGTGATATAACATGCAAATGCGATGGCATACAAGGCCCTTACATCTCGATCAAAATATTATATCCCCTATTTAATTTGATAAGTTTTGTTCATAAAGTAGTTGGCAGTGTAGATAGACTATCAAACCAAAAGACACTGGATAAAATGATCTGTTGCACCTGATAGCCGCAACGTTAATTGATATTCCATTTGTCGGGCTGTCGCAATATTTGCTAACAGCCCGATAATGGAAAACGTTGAGAAGATTTTTTTGATCTTTTATATTTGTCATTACATCCCAGAATCTCTCAATCTCAAATATTCTTCCAGGCTAAGATTATTAATACCCTTTTTTCTCATCTTTTTGATATAGCTCGCGCTCAGGCCGCGATCTCTCAGTTCCTGTGCTTTTTCCAATGATATATCTTTAAAACCGATGTCATTAAAATCTTTAATAAAATCCGGGCTCACCCCATGATCTCTCAATTGCTGTGCTTCTTCCAGCGAAATATCTTTGTATCCCATTTTAATAAAGGAGCGGATATAATCTGTACTCACACCATGATCCTTGAGTTCCTGCGCCTTTTCCAGCGAAATATCTTTATATCCCATTTTTTGAAAATCACTAATATAATCCGTGCTCACGCCGTGATCCCTGAGTTCCTGTGCCCTTTCGAGTGAAATATCTTTGTATCCCATTTCATGAAACTCATTGATATAATCGGTGCTCACACCATGATCCCTGAGTTCCTGTGCTTTTTCCAATGAAACATCTTTGTATCCGGCTTTTTGAATTTCAGTAATATACTCCGGGCTTACACCATGATCTCTTAAATCGATAGCCCTATCCAACGAAATATCTTTATATCCCATATCTTTAAAACTGTTGATAAAATCAGGATCTACGCCGTGATCTCTTAACTCCTGCGCTTTATCCAAAGAGAAATTATTATATCCCATTTCATGAAAGCTGCTGATAAAAGCTGCATCAACACCATGCTCTCTTAATTCGATTATTTTGTCGAGAGAAACATTGGTATAATTTTCTTTTTTGAAGAGATCAAAATATTCCTGTAATACTTTATGGTTGACATCCTGATATGCGAGATCTTTTAATTGGCCTTTTGAAATAGTTGCATATCCATTTGATTTTAAAAATTCAAAATAGTTTTTATTAATATCAGTGAAAAAGATATTAATCATTAATTCATTGCTGATAGTACTAAACCCTTGTTGAGCAAGATAGGATTTGAAAGATGCATTTTCTTCAAAGTGATATGTGCCATGCCCTCTATCATTGTTAAAAGCCCCTTTTAATGATAATGTGCCGGCTTCTCTTGTCAATGAAAATTCACCATCTTTTCCTGAAGGCAAAGTTCCTAATTCAGATAAGAGGAATGTCCGCCCCCAATTCCAATGCAAGCCCGCAAATCGGATATGAATTTTTTCATGATAGATCGTGGCGGTCCAGGTGCCGGGAGTACCATGATCACCTGTAGACATCCATTCATCGTCATCCTTATCTGCTGTGTCTTTATTTTTTTGTGATTGAACTTTGCCCGAAAATGCTACAATTAAAATTAGGATAGACAAACTTGTAATAAGTATCTTTTTCATGATGTTTTATTTACGATTTATACAATATAGATTTCCCAATAGACAAAATATTCGTGTATTATTCTTTTGAATAATCAGTGAATTATTTTTCCACGATGAATAGTAGCTATTCTCTTATGTAGTTGATAACAGCAAAATACTCTTTGCCCGGCCGGGACAGTTGAGTAGAAAATTTATATTAATTCTTTATGATCTCTTAGCATGATGTATTCGTCGAGGCTCAAACTAACTCCTGTCTTTTTTCGCAGGTTGTTGATGAACTCAATATTTACACGATGGTCACGAAGTTCTATTGCCTTATCCAATGAAATATTTTTGAAACCGAATTGCTTGAACCCATTGATAAATTCAATGTTCACGCCATGATCTTTTAATTCGCGTGCTTTATCTAATGAGAGATTGTTATAACCTGAATGAAAAAAGCCATTTACAAATGCAACGCTTACTCCATGATCTCTTAAATCCCTGGCATCATCCAGTGAAATATTTTTGAATCCCAAGTGTTTAAAACCAGTGATATAATCCGGGTCAACGCCATGGTCTCTTAATTCCTGCACAGCATCCAATGAAATATCTGTGTATCCTATTTCATGGAAACCTCTGATGAGATCAGGGCTCACCCCATGATCTTTTAATTCTTCTGCTTTTTTCAATGAAATATCTTCGAAACCCATTTGTTGAAAAGCATGAATGAAGTCAGGGCTCACCCCATGGTCCTTCAAAAAAATTATTTCATCGGAAGAAATATTTTTATATCCGATTTCGTGAAATCCGTTAATAAATTCAGCATTTGCACCATATGTTTTTAATTGGTCCAATTGTTCTGCTGAAATATTTTGATTGTCTAATTCCTCAGATTCATTATTTGCATCTTGCTGATCTGAAGAAACATTATCGGAATTTTCATCAACATTATCTTTTATGCGAGCTGGTTTTTCCTGTGGAGCACCCGCGCCTGCATTATATTTTTTGTTTGCTTTTGGCAAATGAGAAGCAGGTGGCTGTTGCTTGGGGACAGATTTTTTTGGTAGGCTATTTGTTTTTGCAACGATTGCTATGCTTGGCTTTTCCTGATTTTTTTGTGGATTAGTTTGGCCTTTGGAAATATTTATAAATACAATACTGAAAATGAATAGGCTTGACAGCAATACAATTTTTTCGATGGGGTTTAAGGTATTATTATCATTATTCACAATTCTTCTTACCCTGTTTACCAATCGGCTTTTTCTATTTGCAAAGGGCATTGCATATTTTGAAACCGAATTGTTATACTGATGAAAAGAAACCAGCGCCTGGACAAATTGTTTCTTATTTTTGGTTTGATCGATAGCAATATCATCGCAACAATTTTCTCTTTCATTTCTTATTAACGATGATATCCACAAAATGGCGGGGTTAAAGAAAAATATTATATCGATAAAACATTGCAAGAGATTAAAAAAGTAATCTCTGCGATGTATATGTGCCAGCTCATGCATTAAAATTGATTCAACTTCCTGTGGAGGGAGATTGGTTAGGAGTCCCAATGGGACAAGGATCGTTGGCTTTAATAAACCGATCACTACAGGCACTTTGATGATTGCAGATTCCAGCAACAATACCTGTTTTTGGATATGGATGTTTTTTGATAGCTCGACTATTTTTTTCTTCCAATATTCCGGTACATCACTTATTTTATAATGCCTGATACGCTGTATATTGACCAAGCCGGATAATATATTTACGCATTTAGTCATGAATACAATAAACCAGATAGCGACTATCAATGATGCGTGTGCATTGAAATAGTCGATAAAAACGGTAATGTAATTTTGCAATACTGTATTGCTATGAATATTTTTTTCAGGCGTATAAATATTTGCGAGGGCTGGAGTATTATCGGTAGCAATTATCTCAGCTGTCCTGGTTGCGTTGATCAATTGTAATTGCCTGGAAAACGTAAAACTTACTATTACAATAAATGAAATGAATAAACCCGTGAGGAGATTGTAGCGAAATGCTGAGCTCGATTTTTTTGAAAGCACCATGACTAAACCTGTAATGACGGCTAACAATAAACCTTGCCAGAGCGAATGTATCAATGTCCAGCATATTGCCTGTAAAATTTTTTCTGAAACCAAATTCATATTGACAGTTGGGTATTGTTATCCGACTTACAGTTTGTTGAGCAATTCTTTAATAGTAGCCCATTCTTTCTTCGACGTTTTTTCATTTCCTAGTAATTCCATCATTAAATTTTTAACCGATCCTTCGTACATCGAATCTATAAACTTGTCGAGTACGGCTTTTTTTGTTTTTTGTTCTTCCAGGGCTGCGCTATAAATATGCGTCATATTTTTTTCATCGCGGTGAAGCATGCCCTTTTCATACATGATCTGCATTAACTTCAATGTCGATGTATACGTTACAGCTTGCTTTTGTTTATTTAACTGGTTATTCACCAGGCGCACATTTGAAGGGCCGTGCTTCCAAAGCACTTGCAAAATTTCCAATTGTGCTTTTGTAGGCTCACTCGAATTGTTTTTGTCTGTTTCTATATTGTCCATGAGATAAAGATATAACAATTAACGTACGAAAGAAGTTATAGGTTTATATTAACGTTTTCTTAACTTATTAAAAATGATTGGGATGAAAGGTTATCGGTTAGGTAAAGAGACACTGCATATCCGGAAATGTTGCTTGAATGATTTAGGACTTAAATAAAAAAAGCCACTCACTTGTGTGAATGGCTCTGTTTTTATTCATCAGTTAGCAGCGTGTGCGTTTATTCAAATTTCAGGTCTAATCCTAATCCTCTTAATTCATGCACTAGGACATTGAAAGATTCCGGGATACCTGCTCTTGGAATGCTATCACCTTTTACAATAGCTTCATAAGTTTTTGCACGGCCGATAATGTCATCGGACTTCAATGTAAGCAATTCCTGCAATATATTGGAAGCGCCATAAGCTTCGAGCGCCCAAACTTCCATTTCTCCGAAACGCTGCCCGCCAAATTGTGCTTTACCACCTAATGGTTGTTGCGTGATCAGGCTGTAAGGCCCGATACTCCTGGCATGCATTTTATCATCAACCATGTGGTGAAGTTTGATAATATAAATGATACCAACTGTTGCTTTCTGGTCGAAGCGTTCGCCAGTTTCACCATCATACAGGTATGTATGACCGAAGCTTGGTAATCCTGCTTTTTCAATATGGTCTGCGATTTCTTCAACAGTTGCACCGTCAAAAATCGGTGTGGCAAATTTCAATCCTAATTTTTCGCCTGCCCAACCAAGGACTGTTTCATATATCTGTCCGAGGTTCATACGAGAAGGTACACCGAGTGGGTTCAATACAATATCTACAGGTGTTCCATCTTCGAGGAAAGGCATATCTTCTGCACGAACTATTTTTGCAACGATACCTTTATTACCATGGCGTCCTGCCATCTTATCTCCAACTTTCAATTTGCGCTTCACGGCCAGGTAAACCTTTGCTAATTTCAATACGCCTGCAGGCAATTCGTCGCCGATAGAAATATTGAATTTTTCTCTTTTATATCTTCCTAATTCTTCGTTGTACTTGATATTGTAGTTGTGCAATAATACATTCACCAATTCATCAGTTTTGGCATCGCCAGTCCATCCCAATGGATTAACATTGAGGTAATCGATACCAGCCAGATTTTTTGCTGTGAATTTTGCGCCCTTGCCAATCTGCATTTCACCGAAATTATTATTCACACCAGAAGAGCTGTGATCTTTCAGCAATACCTGCAATTTGCTCACTAATACATCCATCAGGTCCGCTACATTCTTTTCGTGCACTTTTTCTATCTTCTCCAGTACAGCCTTCTCGCGCATTTTTGCATTCTTGTCTTTTTTAGCGCGTTGGAATAATTTTTTATTTATCACGACGCCTTCAGTGCCGCTCGGAGCTTTTAGAGAAGCATCTTTTGCATCGCCAGCTTTGTCGCCGAAGATTGCGCGAAGCAATTTTTCTTCAGGGGTAGGATCGCTTTCACCTTTTGGTGTGATCTTACCAATCAGGATATCACCTTCTTTAATTTGTGCACCTACGCGAATGATACCATTCTCATCAAGATCCTTTGTTGCTTCTTCTGAAACATTTGGTATATCCGGAGTTAATTCTTCTTCACCTAATTTAGTATCGCGCACTTCAAGTTCATATTCGGAAATATGGACTGAAGTAAATAAATCTTCACGCACTACTTTTTCGCTAATAACAATAGCATCTTCAAAATTGTAACCTTTCCATGGCATGAATGCTACTTTCAGGTTGCGCCCCAATGCCATTTCACCATTTTGTACTGCATAACCTTCGGTCAGAAAATCGCCTTCTTTTACACGCTGGCCTTTTTTAACTGCAGGTTTCAGGTTGATACAGGTTTCCTGATTTGTTTTTATAAACTTGGTGAGTTTATATATTTTCAGATCATCTTCGAAGCTGACCAGTTTTTGAGTTTCATTTCTTTCATAACGGACATGAATTTCGTTTGCGTCAACAAACTCAACTACGCCTTCGCCTTCTGAGTGAATTTGTATGCGCGCATCACGGGCAGCTTTTGCTTCCAGCCCGGTGCCAACAATCGGCATTTCAGGACGGATCAATGGGACGGCCTGGCGTTGCATGTTTGATCCCATCAATGCACGGTTAGCGTCATCATGTTCAAGGAATGGAATTAGCGAAGCGCTCAAGCCAACAATTTGATTGGGCGCAACGTCCATAAATTCAACTTCATTTTTTTCAAGGATTGGGAAATCACCAGTTTGACGCGAAACAATTTTCTCTTCCACGAAATTCCCTTTTTCATCCAAGGGAACATTGGCTTGCGCAATCTTTGCAATATCTTCTTCCTCGGCACTCAGGTAAGTGAGTTTTTTCATATCAACTTTGCCTTCATGCACTTTTCGATATGGTGTTTCGATAAAACCCATTTCGTTGATCTTCGCATGCACACAAAGCGTAGAAATTAAACCGATATTCGGTCCTTCCGGTGTTTCAATCGTGCATAAACGGCCATAGTGCGAATAGTGTACATCACGTACTTCAAAACCTGCTCTTTCACGGCTTAGCCCACCGGGCCCTAATGCAGATATACGACGTTTGTGCGTGATCTCACTTAATGGATTGGTTTGATCCAGGAATTGAGATAACTGTGAAGTACCAAAGAAAGAATTAATAACAGACGATAATGTTCTTGCATTGATCAGGTCAACCGGAGTGAATACTTCATTGTCGCGCACATTCATACGCTCACGGATCGTCCTCGCCATACGGGCAAGGCCAACACCAAACTGTGCATATAATTGTTCACCCACAGTACGAACACGACGGTTGCTCAAGTGATCGATATCATCTATTTCTGCTTTACCATTAGTAAGGCGGACAAGATATTTAATGATCTCAATCATATCACCCTTGGTCAACGTTTTTTGATCCAATGGGAGATTGAGGTTGAGTTTGCGGTTTATTTTATAACGGCCTACTTCACCAAGGTCGTATCGTTTATCGCTGAAGAATAATTTATCAATAATGCCTCTTGCTGTTTCATCATCGGGAGCATCAGCGCCACGCAATTGACGATAGATATGTTGAACGGCTTCAAGTTCACTGTTAGATGTATCCTTGTTCAACGTGTTATAAATAATTGCATAATCGCCGCCCACATCTTCTTTCTGGATAAAAACACTTTTTACATCCATCTCAATAACGAGTGTGATGGCTTCTTCATCAAGGATAGTATCGCGTTCCAAAACAATTTCGTTACGTTCAATGGATACTACTTCACCGGTATCTTCATCCACAAAATCTTCTACCCAGGTCCTCAATACACGGGCAGCTAATTTTTTTCCTATATATTTCTGTAATGCTTTTTTATCAACTTTTACTTCATCGGCCATACCAAACAATTCCAGGATGTCTTTGTCTGTTTCATAACCGATTGCTCGTAACAAAGTAGTTACCGGGAATTTTTTCTTCCGGTCGATATAAGCAAACATGACATTGTTGATATCAGTTGCAAACTCCATCCAAGCACCTTTAAAAGGAATTACTCTTGCGGAATAAATTTTCGTTCCGTTAGGATGAATTGATTGACCAAAAAATACACCGGGTGAACGATGCAATTGCGAAACGACTACACGCTCGGCTCCATTTATTACAAACGTGCCGCGTGGAGTCATGTATGGGATATTGCCCAGGAACACATCCTGAACGATAGTTTGGAAGTCAACGTGCTCCTCATCATTACAGCTCAAACGAAGTTTGGCTTTTAATGGGACGGCATATGTTAACCCGCGTTCCATACACTCTTCGATAGTGTAACGGGGCGGATCAATAAAATAATCCAGGAATTCCAGCATGAAAATATTCCTCGTATCCGTGATAGGGAAATTTTCCTTAAACACTTTGAACAAACCTTCAATATTACGTTTGTCGGGAGTAGTTTCTAACTGGAAAAATTCTTTAAAAGATTGGATTTGTACTTCGAGAAGATCAGGTGTTTCAGCAAGATGTTTGATTTTACCGAAATTGATCCTGTTGTGCAGCTTTGTTGAAGACATATTATATAAATCCGGTTTTTAGATGTTCAAACTTCAAATCGCCTGAAAGCAAAAAAAGCCCCGAGAATCTATTTGATTCCCAAGTTGTTGATTTAGACCATGTTATATATTGCTAACTGCTTTATAGTTAAACCTTTATAGCAAACGGAGGGCAAAGGTAACGAATAAAGGCAAATAAACAATAAAACTTGCCCCGCTAAAAAAGAATAAAAGACAATATGCAATGGCTAATATGCAATCTTACAATTGCGTATTGGCCACTGCATATTTTATCCATTATTTTATTGCAAAAATTATTGAACTTCAACTTCAGCACCTGCTTCTTTCAGCTTAGCTACTAAAGCATCCGCGTCTGCCTTGTTCACACCTTCTTTAACAGGTTTTGGTGCGCCATCAACGAGGTCCTTAGCTTCTTTAAGCCCGAGTCCTGTTAAATCTTTCACGATTTTTACAACGTTTAATTTATTAGCACCTGCACTTTTAAGAATTACATTGAAAGATGTTTTTTCTTCAGCAGCAGGGGCAGTACCGCCAGCAGCTGGCCCAGCAGAAACAGCTACAGCAGCAGCTGCAGGCTCAATGCCATATTCTTCTTTCAGGATTTTTGCTAATTCGTTTACTTCTTTTACAGTCAGGCTAACTAACTGTTCTGCGAATGATTTTAAATCTGCCATGGTTTTAAATTTTTTCCGCCTTCATATCGTCGCTTTGGAAGATCCGGCGGATGGTTTAAAAAAATTTTGCCTTTGTTGACCCTCAGGCCTGGGTTTTATGTAATGCCTAACGTACAAGCGTAAACGCTGCGTTAAGCGTTATACTATGTTTATGCTTGTGCCGCCCTTGCTTCCAGTGCTTGTACCAGGCCAGCAAGTTTGCTGCCAGCGTTCAAGGCGCTAATAACATTTTTGGCCGGTGATTGCAATAAGCCGATAATTTCTCCGATAATATCGTGCTTGCTTTTCAGTGTTGTCAAAGCCTTCAACTGATTATCACCTGCAAATACATCCCCGTCAATAAAGGCTGCTTTTAATACTGGTTTTTCCAGGTTGCCATCTTTGCGGAATGAGCTTATAATAAGTGCCGGCTCCTTTGCATTCTCTGAAAAAAGAAGTGCAGTCACGCCATGCAGTGCATCATATACCTGGGAATATTTTTTATCGTCAATATTTTCCAATGCTTTTTTGATCAGTGTATTCTTGGCTACTTTCATTTCTACTTTTTTATCAAAGCAGATCCGGCGTAATTTACCAACCTGTTCCACTGTCAGTGATTCGGTATTGGCGACATAAAAATTGTTATACTGACCAAACTTATCTTTTAGCAGTTCGATCACTTCATTTTTTTGTTCTTTAGTCATAACTTTTTTTTTGCCTCCGGTTGCGTCCTCATCAACCGGTGTATAAATGCTTCATGTTGCGTTAGGGGATTTGTGAGGACACAATATCCCGGCGACAATCCGGCAATAATTTAATGAACAAAGGCTTTGGTATCGACAGCAATGCCCGGGCTCATTGTGCTAGCCATGAATATACTTTTTAAGTAAGCTCCTTTGGCTGTAGCAGGTTTAGCCTTAATAACTGCATTCAGCAATTCCTGGCTGTTTTCAGTAATTTTTTCAGGTGTAAAACTCACGCGGCCGATAGATGCATGAATGATGCCTGCTTTATCAACTTTAAATGCAATCTTACCAACTTTTACTTCATTAACTGCTGCAGCAACATCGTTTGTAACTGTGCCGGTTTTTGGATTCGGCATCAGGTTACGCGGACCGAGCACTTTACCCAGCTTACCAATCCTTGGCATCACAGCTGGAGTAGCAATGATTACATCTACATCAACCCATCCACCTTCAATTTTTTGGATGAATTCATCCAATCCCACAAAATCAGCGCCCGCAGCTTTCGCTTCTGCTTCTTTTTCAGGTGTGCAAAGCACTAATACTTTTTTTGTTTTGCCAGTCCCATGTGGGAGACTTACAGTGCCGCGAACAGATTGATCTGCTTTCTTAGGGTCAATGCCCAAGCGGATATGTAAATCGACAGACGCATCGAATTTAGTTGTAGTTACTTCTTTGACCAGCGAAGAAGCATCGCGAAGTGAATAGGTTTTATTTTTATCTACCTTGGCGGCAGCAACTTTTCTTTTTTTAGTGATAGCCATTTCGTAATAATTTTCAGGTTAAACAATTATTTGTCCCATGGGGCTTTTCCATCAACATTGATACCCATACTGCGGGCCGTTCCGGCTACCATGCGCATAGCGCTTTCAACGGTGAAGCAATTCAGGTCAGGCATTTTATCCTTTGCAATTGCTTCAACTTGCACCCAGTTAACTTTCCCGACTTTATCACGATTTGGCTCTTTGGAACCACTTTGCAATTTAGCAGCTTCTAATAATTGTACTGCTGCAGGAGGAGTTTTAATGATAAATACAAATGATTTATCGGAATAAACGGTAATAAGGACAGGAAGGACTTTTCCTATTTTAGTCTGGGTCCTTGCATTAAACTGTTTGCAGAACTCCATGATGTTAATACCCTTAGAACCTAATGCAGGACCTATAGGAGGCGCAGGATTAGCCTGGCCGCCTTTTACCTGCAACTTGACATAACCTGTAATTTCTTTTGCCATGTTGCTACATTTTTGGTGTTAACGTTCTCAGCCAAACGGTGAAAACTCCCAAATTCAAATAAAAGAACTTTTTCTATTTGGGGTTGCAAAAGTAGACTAAAATTATTTCTGTTCAAAAATTTTGGCCACTTTTTTATAGCCTGGCACAAATCATCAAATGCTCTATTTTAGGATATGCCTGATGGTTGTTGCATTCATAAAAACATAGATGTCTGTTCTTTTATTAAGAAAAATATCTGCCATTTTTTTCTATTTGAATTTTTCTAACTAACTTTTTGCCACAATCTCCATTAGTTTCTTATAACAACTAAAAAATTCTCTACAAACTATGGCAAAGTCAAAGAATATCTCGACAAAGAAATTTCCCGTGGCGGTTGGGGCGAAATTGTAAAGCAGGTATTTCTTCCCGTGGAGAAAGTATATAAAGTGCAAAACGGGAAAAAGGTAATGCGTGAAAGAAATTACTATCCCGGATATGTGATGATTGAAGTGATTGAAGGCAAATTAGGCGACGACCTGAGAGATGCCATTAAAAATACAACCAGCGTCATCCATTTTTTAGGGAAGGACAACCCCATCGCCTTAAGAAAAGCAGAAGTAAATAAAATGCTGGGCAAAATGGATGAAATGGCTGAATCCGGTGGTATTAGCATGAGCGAACCATTCATTATTGGTGAAACCATTAAGATTATTGAAGGACCCTTTAATGATTTTAATGGCATAATCGAAGAAGTAAATGATGAAAAAAAGAAATTAAAAGTGACCGTGAAAATTTTCGGCCGGTCTACACCTGTTGAACTGAACTATATGCAGGTAGAAAAAATATCCTAACGTAAATATATTCATGCATGCAAAAATACCCTAGGCATTAACGTTATAGAACGGCATAGATATCAATCGCTCCTTCAATTAAAAAAGAAAATACATTTCCTACTACATAGTATAAAATAAAAAACCCTCCACCAAGGAGGGTTAATATTTTATAGAAAAATCTGATGGCATCAAAAAGTACTACCGCCTGAACCCATATCAGATGCAGGTTCAGAAGGAGATGCAGGTGGTTCGACCATAGGTGGTTGAGCAACTGCAGAAGTTACTTTTTTCTTAGGCGCAGCTTTTTTTGCGGCCTT